>Ga0256835_1000122_pt1 | contig 63061 bp, 59 predicted proteins | sample PIR30metaG_FD_185972 | JGI IMG/M metagenome (GOLD analysis project Ga0256835, IMG submission 185972) | Hydrothermal vent microbial communities from East Pacific Rise, Pacific Ocean - PIR-30 | ecosystem: Environmental > Aquatic > Marine > Hydrothermal vents | place: Pacific Ocean: East Pacific...
TTTCGCATGGAAGGGCGAAACTCTCGAGGAGTACTGGTGGTGCACAAGAAAGGCCTTGACCTTTGCCGGCGGCCTGGGCCCGAACCTTATCGTTGACGACGGCGGTGACGCCACTCTCATGATCCACATGGGCTACGAAATGGAACTGGAATATTCAAAGACGGGCGTGCTTCCCCGGGACTTCACGGGCCAGGGTGACGAGGTTGCGCTTAAAAAGAACCTTGCCGAAGGTATTGAAGAGGACGCCGGTTTCTGGAGCCGCATTATTCCCGATATCATAGGGGTCTCCGAGGAGACCACCACCGGCGTGCACAGGTTGTACGATTACATGAAGAAGGGCAGACTGCTGTTCGCCGCGTACAATGTGAACGATTCGGTGACCAAGAGCAAATTTGACAACCTGTACGGTTGCAGGGAATCCCTGGCCGACGGCATAAAGAGGGCCACCGACGTCATGGTGGCCGGAAAGACCATCCTCGTTTGCGGGTATGGCGATGTCGGCAAGGGATGCGCCCAGAGTATGAGGGGGTTCGGTGCCAGGGTCATGGTGACCGAGATAGATCCCATCTGCGCCCTGCAGGCGGTAATGGAGGGATACGAAGTAACCACGATGGAAGATGCGCTGGCCGAGGCTTCCATCTTCGTTACGGCCACCGGTAACTTCAATGTTATAACCGCTGACCACATGAGCCGGATGAAAGACCAGACGATAGTGTGCAACATCGGTCATTTCGATAACGAGATAGACGTGGCGGGCCTGGAATCCTGGCCTGGTATCAGGAAGGAGGAGATAAAACCGCAGGTACATAGGTATACTTTTCCGGGCGGACACTCGATTTTTCTGCTGGCCGAGGGAAGGCTCGTGAACCTGGGTTGCGCCACGGGGCATCCCAGTTTCGTCATGAGTAATTCCTTCACCAATCAGTGCATGGCCCAGGTTGCGTTGGCACGGGAGAAACCGGCCGTAGGGGTTTACATGCTTCCCAAGATACTGGACGAGGAAGTAGCCAGGCTGCACCTGGACAAACTGGGAGTCAAGCTGACCAGGCTTACCCCGGAGCAGGCCGAGTACATAGGTGTTGACGTGGACGGGCCGTACAAGCCCGATCACTACAGGTACTGACGAAAGGTTTCATACTACTGTTCCAGAGGGATTCATTGGTGGTTTAACGAAATTTCGCCCCACGTTTTTGGAAGGATGAGAAGATGGCGGAAAAAACCAGGGTTCTCTTAATAGACGATGACCCGGATTTCATAGAGGCCAACAGTATAGTCCTGGAGGCCAGCGGATTCAAGGTCCTCACCGCGTCCAGCGGTGAGGAAGGGTTCCGCATGGTGCGGGAACGTGAACCCGACGTCGTTATACTGGACGTCATGATGGAACATACCGACGAAGGTTTCGCCGTGGCCAGGCGGATAAGGAACAACCTGGAAAAGGATATCCCCATCATAATGCTCACATCGGTGGGCAAGGTGACGGGATACGACTTCAATCCCGAGGAGAATCCCGATTTCTTTCCGGTGGATGTTTTTCTCGAGAAACCGGTTCCTCCCTCGTTGCTGGTTGACAAGGTTCGTGAAGTTCTCAAGAAAGGAGATGACCAGTGAGCCGCAGGCCGGTTGAAATCGTCGCTTCGGCCGTTGAAGAATACGGCAGCGGCAGGGAAGCGGTACTTCAGATCCTGACCCGGGTGAACGGGGAACTGGGTTACATTCCGGAGGAAGCCATGAAAGCCGTTGCGGCCGCCGTCGGTGTAAGTGACGCAGAGGTGTACGGCGTGGTTTCTTTCTATTCGTTCCTGTCGGTGAAACCCAGGGGAAGAAACATAATACGCATATGTGATACGGTGACCTGCGGGATGAAAGGCTTCAAGGACGTGGTCGCCGCCATAGAGGAGGAACTCGGTGTCGGAGTGGGAGAAACCACTCCCGATGGAAGGGTCTCCCTGGAAACTACCAGTTGCCTGGGACTTTGCGACCAGGCGCCCGCCATGTTGGTCAATGATACTCCTTATATCCGGCTCACTCCGGAAGAGGCCCGCAGGATAGTCGCGGGCCTGGAATAGGAGGGTGAAATGGGAGAAACGAGAGTTCTAACCTCGGAGAAGCAGCCCGAGGTCGGCGCGGCCCTGGAAAAGGCTCTTGGCATGACGGCGGCTGACGTGGTGTTCGAGGTCAGGGAATCCGGAATGAAGGGGCGGGGAGGCGCCGGTTTTCCCGTGGGAATAAAGTGGAATCTTGCAGGTGCCGCCTCCGGAGCGGATAAGATGGTCATCTGCAACGCCGACGAAGGAGAGCCCGGAACTTTCAAGGACAGGTTGCTCCTGGAGAAGTATCCCCATCGGATTCTGGAGGGGATGGCGATAGCCGGTTACGCGATAGGATCCGCCAGGGGGATAATTTACCTTCGCGCGGAATACCGGTACCTGGTGCCTTCCATAATGAAGGCGCGGGAGGAATTGCTCGAAAAGAAGCTGTTGGGCCGGTCGATTCTCGGTGGCGGGTTCGATTTCGACATCGAGATGAGGTTCGGGGCCGGGGCCTACGTGTGCGGCGAGGAGACCTCCCTCATAGAAAGCCTGGAAGGAAAGAGGGGCGAACCCAGGAACAAGCCGCCGTTCCCGGTCAATTCGGGTTATCTGGGCAGGCCTACCATAGTGAATAACGTGGAGACGTTCGTAAACGTACCCCTGATAATTCTCAACGGGTCCCGGTGGTACCGCGAACTCGGCGTGGGAGATGATGCGGGCACGAAACTTTTCAGTGTCTCCGGCGACGTGAAACACCCGGGAGTCTATGAGTTGCCCATGGGTTCGACCATCGGCGAACTCCTGGAAATTGCGGGTGCGGAAGATGTACAGGGCGTCCAGGTCGGGGGTGCCAGCGGCACGACGATCACACCCGATGAACTGGACAGGAGACTGTCGTTCGGCGACCTTCCTCCCGGGGGATCGGTGATCGTATTCGACTCCTCCAGGGATATGATGGCGGTCCTGAATAACTTCATGGAGTTCTTTGTACACGAGTCCTGCGGGCAGTGCACGCCTTGCAGGGAGGGTAACCTGCGGTTGCTGGACGCCACCCGGTCCGTCCGCTCCGGTGAAATCACCGGCATGGAGGAGTTGAAAGAGTTTTTCGTACTGGCGGACATCATGAAAATTGGAAGCAAGTGTGGGCTTGGGCAGACTTCGCCCAACTGTTTCGTGGATATAATGACCAAGTTCGCCCGGCTGTCGGGGGGAAAGGGAGGTATCTAGATGCCGAACATTTCCGTAACGATAAACGGCGTCACGCGGAGCGTAAGGGAAGGGATAACCATACTGGAGGCCTGCCAGATAGCGGGAGTTGACATTCCTACCCTGTGTTACCATCCCGATCTCTCCCTTGCCGGGAATTGCCGCATGTGTCTCGTGGATGTCGAGGGATGGCGGACCCTGGCGGTGGCTTGCGTTACCCCGGTGACTCCCAACATGAAGATAAGGACCCACAGCAAGAAGGTTCGCCATGCCAGGAGGACGGTGTTGAAACTTCTCTTGGCGTCCCACAATTCCAACTGTCCCGAATGCGAGCGCAACAAGAACTGCGAACTCCAGGAACTGGCGGAAAAACACAACATAACCATAAACGAGTTCCAGACTTCTCCCAAACCGGTGTCCTTCGAGGAAGCCAGTCCGGGTATCATGCGGGACAACAGCAGGTGCATCATGTGCACCAGGTGCGTCCGTACCTGCGAGGAACTGCAGAGCGTCGCGGTCATCAAGTCCGTGGGAAGGTCCCACCGGGTGAAGATATCCACGTTCCTGGATCGGGGGCTGAACGAGGTTCCCTGTACCCAGTGCGGCCAGTGCATCAACAGGTGTCCTACCGGGGCCCTCTTCGAAACGTCCGAGATCAGACAGGTCTGGGAGGCCATCGAGGATCCGGAAAAGTTCGTCGTGGTCCAGACTGCTCCTGCCGTCAGAGTGGGAATATCCGAGGCTCTGGGTTTCTCCACGGCGAGGAGTACCGGGAAGATGGTGGCCGCCATAAGGGGGTTGGGCGTGGAAAGGGTTCTCGATACCGACTTCACTGCGGATCTCACCATCATAGAAGAGGGCTACGAACTGATAGACAGGTTGAAGAGAGCCCTCGTCGACGGTGACGAGACGGCGGTGCTTCCCATGACCACCAGTTGCTCACCGGGATGGATAAAGTTCATCGAGCACAAGTATCCCGATTTGCTTCCCAACGTTTCCAGTTGCAAGAGCCCGCAGCAGATGTTCGGTGCCCTGGCGAAGACCTATCTGGCCGCGAAGGAAGGCGTGGATCCGGCGAACATGGTGTGCGTCTCCATCATGCCGTGTACCGCCAAGAAGTACGAGAAGGAGCGTCCCGAGATGCGCAGCAGCGGCTTCAAGGACGTGGACTACGTACTGACCACGCGTGAACTGGCCAGCATGATACAGGAAGCGGGTATCGATTTCAAAGAGTTGCCCGAAGAGAAGTACGACAGGTGGATGGGTGAATCCACCGGCGCGGCGGTGATCTTCGGAGTGACCGGCGGCGTCATGGAAGCGGCGTTGCGGACGGCTTACGAGGTTATGACCGGTCAGGAGGTTCCTTTCGACGGCTTGAACATCACTCCGGTCAGGGGTATGGAAGGAATCAGGGAGGCTGCCCTGACGTTCCCGGATAAGATGCTGAACGGGTACGAGTTCCTTGCCGGGAAAACACTCAATGTGGCGGTGGCCCACGGCCTTTCCAATGCAGAGCGGCTCATGGACAAGGTTAGGGCCGGGGAAGTGGACTATCACTTTATCGAGATAATGGCCTGTACCGGAGGATGTCTCGGAGGAGGCGGCCAACCCATTCCCACGAATCCCGAAGTGAGAAAGAAAAGGGCCGAGGCCATATACGACGAAGATGCCGCGCTGCACTTCAGAAAATCACACGCGAATCCGGAAGTACAGCTTCTGTACGCGGAATTTCTGAAGGAACCTCTGGGGCACAAGTCGCACGAACTCCTGCACACCACCTACACTCCCAGGAACTAGCTAGGCCGGAGCGGGCCGGACCAAGAGATACGGGGCGGTGCGACGGCACCGCCCCGTCAGCGCATTAGCGCATGGGTGTTTCGGGAATACTCAGTCCTTTTTATAGAAAAGTCTGCAGTAGCAGTGTCCTTCCGCCTCGATTTCGTCTTCTATCGTGGAACACGGACATATGGTGTCGTTCTCGGTGTCGAGGGGATGGCTTTGCTTACACGGGCAGAAGTATTTGCCGGTGGTGTTGTAGTTCATGGTCATAAGACCGATTACCTTCTCGACCCGCTTCTCGTCGGGATTGAGTATCAGGCCGGATTCCTTGGCGAATGAAAGAGCCCTTTCGAGCGTGGCTTCGTATTCCGGAGTGTTGATTACCGGATCCCATGAATTGCCCATCACGAACCTCCTCCCGGGGAATGTTGGTAACGACGCAGAACTATATTTCAAATACAGGTGACGGACAATCCGGTCGATCTGAAAATTCCGCGGGCGGAAATAAGAAGCGGCGACCCTTCGGGCCGCCGCTTCCGGATATGGTTCTTCCCGGGATCAATTCCTGTCGGAGTTTTTCTTGAGGAACCTGTCGGCGGGACTGGATACCCTGAGAGGATTGCGCTTCTCGGCGAGTTTCATGTAAGGGGAAATCATGGACGGGGTGGTGATTCCCAGAAGATTCCTCACGAGTTTCCTGTCGATGCCGTCTTCCAGAAGGTGAACGGCGAAACTGTGCCTCAACCACCCCAGGGTGGCCCTCTTGTTTATTCCGGCTGACAACAGCGCCTCCATGAAAGCCCTCTGGATGGTTCTGGGGGAGATGCAGTTTGTCTTTCCCCTGCCGGGAAACATCCAGGGCGAATCGTCGGTACGGGTTTCCAGGAAGTATTTCAGCATCTTGGCGACCGATTCGGCGAGTATGGTGTCCCTTATGAAGTTTCCGTTTTCGTCGTTCACGTGTATCACGTGGTTGTCGAAGTCCACGGAGTTACGGAGAAGGTGCGTAGCTTCACCAACCCTCAATCCCGACGAGTAGATAAGCATGAGAGCCAGGCGATACTTCAACTCGTGGACATTTTCAAAGATTTTCTTGATTTCGTCGCGGGAAAATATTCCGTGCAGGGGAACTTTTTTGGCCACGAGGCCCGGTCCCGGCAGAGGACTATCCTTCTTCAGGACGTTCTTGTACATGAACCTGATGGCGCTTTGGGCCTGGTTTATGTACGAGAGTGACTTTCCCTCGTCCACCAATTTCTCCAGATACTTTCTCAGCGATTCCTCGTCGAGGTCTCCGAGTTTTTCTCCAAAAGCCTGCTCCAGCCTCCTGATATGCGACAGATAACTGTTGGCCGTTTTCGGGCTTCGTCCGGTATCTTTCAGGACTTTCCTGGTCAATTCGACGTAATCAGTCATGATGCCTCCCAAGTTTGAAATATTATTCACGAATGCAGGAAAAACATAACTCTACAACACTCTTTACTAATTAGTATAATAATAGACTATAAATATGTCAAGTACACAGTCGAGATAGTAGTAAGTGCAAGATGTAAAATAAAATACCGGATCAATACGAAATGCGGCCCCAGGGCATTGGCATCTCTTTGATGGATTCTCCATAGTTTACATATTCGCGTTGTCTGTTCAGGGAGATATACATGGTAATGTTCCCAAGAGTTCCAGCCCACGTCGTAGTCCGTGCAATGCTTCCTTTCGTATCGGGCCTCGTGGCCATAGCCATGGTGATTGCCGCCTATTTCTTCTTCAGCTCCCGGATGATGGAGAAGATGGAGGAAGCTGAAAGAGCCAGGATGCTCAAGATTGCCGGAAGTATCGCGGCTCTCGCTGAGAAAGGTCATCCGCAGCGGGGAATATTCATGGAGAACGATGGAGTGGTTACCCTTGATGAATTCCTGATGGATGCTCTCGGCCTGGAGAAGTTTACCTTGATGAAGGTTGAACACCCGGATTCGCTTCCCGATGAACCATTCTTCGAAACCAAGATCTCAAGCCGGAATGAACAACTTGTCCTGGTCTACCCGTTGAAGGATTTCGGTGACGGAGGGGCTGTCGTAAAGCTCGTCGCCGTGCCTGCGATGGTACGGGAAGGGATACGAAACGGCGGATACAACATTTTCCTTGCCGGTGCGGCGGTTATTTTCATCGTGTTGTTTCCCGCCATGCTTCTGAAGCTTGCGGAGATCAGGCGCGAGGCCGATCTGTCCGAATTCCGCCGGGATGATATCAATATCGAGGAAAAGAAGTCCGGACCCGGTGATCCGAAATCGGGTATTATGATGCAGGTTCTTGATCATGAAGGGTTTTTACCTACGTTCGTACTGGATGAAAGCGGCGCCTTGGTGTACATGAACACGGTCGCGGAAAAACTGGTGGATCTGAAGTTATGCGACGTCAAGGGGATGAAGTTTCACGAGATGCCATGTTTACCGAAGGAAATGCGTGCCGGCATCGATTACCCCGGGCCGGGAGAGATTTCGGTATTCGATGCGACGTTGATCGACGCATCCGGTGAAAGAAAAATCCGTTCATTCAGAATGGAAGGCCTGTCCGGAAGAGGTTTCATCGTCACTGTACCCATCGAAGGTACATCGTTGACGCCTGTGTCGTCGACCGGTGGCGGGTACCTTAACGGGGAAGTCGCGCCTCCGGTGTCGCAGGCGGTTCTCCAGGAAGTTTATGATCGTTTGAAGAAAAAGTTGCGATACGGCAGGGAAAGATTCGGAAGCGATGCCGAGCTTGCCGGATTCATGAGTGAACTCGAAGAGATTCTGGGAATCGAAGCTGCGGCGGGTGGTGTTTCGAACGGCGGGGAGACGATCGGGAAAGTGTCCATCGCCGCAGAACTGGAAAAAATGGTATCGACGATGGCCGGGGTGCTCCCGAATCGTGTCACGGTGGAGTTGGATATTCCGGACAACCTTCCCCAGGTGGAATGTGACCGGACGGATCTCACCCAGATGATCAAGAACCTGATATTCTTTTCCCTGGAATCCAACGAGGGTCCGGTGAGAATAAGGATAAGCGCGAGGGAAGTCCCTTACCCGGCTTCGGATTCCGTTTTTTCGGCAAATTGCGACAGGAACGTGCCACGTGCCGTGTGCATAGGTTACAACGACGGAACCAGGATACCGGTGGTTCTCAAAGAAGCATTGATGAACCCGGAAACTGATGTGTCGGGTATTAAAAGAGACTTTGGAACCCACATGTCCTTTGTCGCCGGAGTTATTTCCCGATTGGATTGCCACCCGGTATTCACCGAGGATGTAACGGGAAGTACGTTGTATCTGCTTTTCAAGTCATATGAGGAATACGCATCGGACGATTCCGGGACGGCGGTCGGCCGAATGGATTTCAACGCGGTTTCCATAGCGGTCTGCGACGGATCTCGGAATGTGCGGGAAACCGTGGCGAACACCCTCTCGATGTTCGGATGCGATGTAATCAAAGCTCCCGCACTGGACGAGATATTGGAACTCATGGAGGAGAGCAGGGATTTTCTGATTCTGGACACATCATCTTTCGTGGATCTTGTTGATGATGTCGTCGAGGAATTGCTGAAAAACTTTCCCCGCATGGTGATTATATTGACCGGGAGCAGCGTGGACATGGATGTTCCCCGTGGAGGACGGTGGGGAAGGCTCAAGGTGTTGGCCAAACCTTACACGATAGACGACATTCTCAAGATAGTGGAAGCAACGCGGTCCGCGGAACGTGACGGCGCGGATTCGGAAATCGGAAGGAAGAACCGGGATTGAGTACGACCACGATGTTGACCAGGCTTGTCCTGGCCGCCCTGCTGGGATCCCTGATAGGCCTGGAGAGAGAATTCCACGGCCGGCCGGCCGGCCTGAGAACCCACATGCTGGTTTGTCTCGGTGCGGCCATGATAACCGTCAGCGGCATGGGGATCGCGGGGGCTTTCGAAGCGGCGGGCAGCGAGGTGGGTAGGATAGTGGCCGGAGTGGTCACCGGGATCGGGTTCCTCGGAGCCGGTGCCATAGTGAGAACCAGTGATTTCGTCAGGGGTCTGACCACGGCTGCCTGCATATGGTTCGTCGCCGCGTTGGGCGTGGTGACCGGGCTCGGCGAATATGAACTGGCGTTCATGGGCACGGGAATCGCCCTGATGATAGTCGCCGTTCTGCCGGTATTCGAGGACAGGCTAGCGGATCTGAAGTACCGGGATGTCCTTGTGACCGGAGAAAACAGGGAACCGGAGATTCTCCTGGAGCATTGCATGACGGTCTTCAAGGAATACGAGGTCACGGTTCACGACATGGATATGGAGATAGACAGGGAGAAGGGCAGCATTGCCTTCCTGTTCCGCCTGCGGCTCAGACGCCTTGAGGATAAGCTGGAACTTCTGAACAGGATATCCGGCGTCGACGGGGTCACCGGCGTGCAGTGGAAAAGGGCTCCGGGCAAGCTTTAGCGATCGAGAAGGTCATTCGCGGTGAAAAGGGGCATCGCCGCTATATTGAACATTTCCCTGCAGGCGCGTTCCACTTTCACCGTAACCGACGGGCAGCAGCAGACGGTGAGATGATTCCGGTTGGGCCTGGCCTTGGCCAGGTACTCGGCGAAGCCGGGATCGATGCCTTCCATGGGAAGAATCCGTCCCTTTTCATCGAGGTATGTTATGTCCGACTTGGCAAACCTTTCTTCGGATACCTTTACGGCTTCCAGCGGCATGTCAACCAGTACGAGTCTTCTGTCCACCTCCGCCCGTTTTGCTATTTCCTTCCCCAGCAGAATACTTTTCTTAGCCGGCGTTCCGCCCACGGCATTTATGGAATTCAGAAAATAGAGAGTGCTGTCGTCCAGCTTGTCCGCGTCCACCCTGAATACCTGTTTGAATAGTTTTTGCCTGTACTTCAGGCGCCATGCGATTTCCCTGACCCAGGGATCCGAGGACTTGGTCATGAGGAAACTGAGTAGTTCATCATCGGTCATAACGTGGAAATCGTCGATCTCGCCCAATTCGAGTACGCTTCGCCTGGCGGCTGACAGAAGCATCATATCGGCTATTCTGGTTTTTCTGTGAAGGTATACGGTCGAGTACATCTGCAATCTTGCAAAGAGGAAATCCCTGATGGCCGCATGTCCCTTGGAGAGGAAGACCAGGGAATCATCGTGAACGGCCATGGTCGACATTATACGATCTATTTCTATATGGCCGAAAGCCACGCCGGTAAAGTAGAAATCCCTCTGGAGGTAATCCAGCGTGTCGGCGTCGACCTCGCCGAAGATCGATTGTTGCAGATAGCGGGGCCCGGTGTAATTGCCGCGGATCAGGTCGGCGACATCCCCGGCATTCACTCCGTGGCGTTCAAGCACCGCCGGGATTTTTCCGGCGCCGCGTATCTTCAGGTTTTCCTTCCCCTGTATGATTCCTGCTACCAGGTCCATGTGGTCCTTACCGTGAATTTCGATGAAGAGAGGTTCCAGAGTATGGGACCATGGAGTGTGTCCCACGTCGTGGAGCATGCCGGCCGCCTGAAGCAGGTTGAGCAACTCTTCCCGCTCTTCCCCGGATAAGCCCAGGAATTCCAGGAGCCGTTTTCCCATGAGTCCGGCGAGGTGCGAGACTCCGAGGGCATGGGAAAGCCTCATACCGTGCGCACCGGGATAGCTGTGGAAGGTTGTACCCAGTTGGTGTATAAAGCTGAGGCGCTGTACTTCCACGGTTTGCACGAGATCTTCCTGGAGCGGTGACAAACGAATGCTTCCATGAACCGGATCACGTATATACATGACCTTCGCCGAGGCTGTGCTGCGGATTTTCACGTTACTCCAATCCCTTCGGGTATGTGCAATATTTAGTCGATCATCCGTTTCAAGTAAACATACCGTTGCCCGGGATCGTTCGTTTGGTGATATTCGGCCTTTATCGGAGGTGACAGTTGCCCAGATTGGATCTGCATATTCATTCCACCGCGTCCGATGGTGTTCACAGTCCGTCACGCATCGTCGATATGGCGGGCGGGGTATCCCTCTACATGATATCGGTAACCGATCACGACACTTTCGACGGGATACATGAAGGCGCTGCCGCCGCTTCGAAGTGGGAAACCATCTTCATCCCGGGTATCGAACTCAGTGTGGACCTGGAACCGTTGAGGAAAGACAGCGCTCATCTGCTGGGTTACTTTCCCGGGGTGCCCGCGGAGGTACTGGTGAACCCATCGTCATATCTTGCGAAAGCGGTGGAATATGTACAGGAGGGCAGGAGAAAGAGGAACCCGAGAATCCTGGAGAAACTGGGTGGATTGGGTATGAACCTTTCCGTGGACCACGTGAGCAGGATAGCCGGGGGTAAAGTACTTGGAAGACCGCACATCGCCCAGGCCATGGTGGAATTGGGATACGTCGGCAGCATCCAGGAAGCTTTCAACAGGTATCTCAAAAAAGGAAGGGCTGCGTACGTCGAGCGTGAGAGGCTTTCCATGGGGGAAGCGATTGAATTGATAAGAGGTGCCGGAGGATTGCCGGTTCTTGCGCACCCGGGATATATTTCCCAGGATGGTAACACGTTGAAATTGCTCATAGCCGCCCTGAAGAGGAAAGGCCTTGCAGGAGTGGAGGCGTACTACCCGGCGCATTCCGCGTCCATGGTTCGTTTCCTGTCGAGGCTTTCCGGGGAACTGGACCTGCTGGTGACGGGTGGAACCGATTATCATGGCCGGAAAGACGATATTCCGGTTGGGGGCGGCGACGTGTTCAAGGTTGAAAAAAGAGACGTGATGGAGTTTTCCAGGATATGCGAGGACGCCGTCAACAGGGAGGTATGAGGTGGCGAAGCTCAGCGAGCTGATAGAGAAGGTGGATGAGGAGGCCAGGAACGGCAACCGGAAGAAGGCCCTGGCCATGCTGGACAAACTCTTGGCAAAAGTTCCGGATAACGAAGCGCTGCTGGCGCGACGGGAACGTTACAAGAAAGAATACGAGTACGAGAAGAGAATTGAAGCTCTGGAAGAGAAGTACGGAATTTCATAGGAACCCGAATCACCGTACCTGGGCTTTATTCGCCTTTCTCTTAGCCCTTTCGTGTTCCACGTACAGGACGACTTCCGAATCACTGGATATTGCGTTGAACCGTTATGCCGGCAGGGCTGCTTTCGGCTGGAAAAACCTTTCCACTTTCCTGTTGAAGGGCCGTGCGAGACTGGAGGGAAGAGGAAGAGTCGCCGGAGGCCGTTTCGTTTTATGGGGAGATCCCCGTGAATCTCTCCTGAGAGGTGATTTTTTCGGTCCTGACGGAAAACCGGTGGTATCTTTCCGTGGGGATTCCACCGGGGTGACGGTGTATTGCCCGAGGGACGAATACGCTTTTTACTGCCCCGGCGGGCTTCCCCTGGGTGAGGGTGTTCTCAGTTCAGAGGATCTTCTTTTTCTCGTAAGGACCGGTTTTCCTCTCCACATGGAACCATGGCAAATGGTGGAAACCGCCGAAGTTGACGCCGGGGAAATAATATGGATCTTCGAAGCCGGTTCGGGCGACACGATGCTGCTGAAAATGAATGATGGCGTTCTGTTTCCGGAATCGTGCAGTTGGAAAGGGGGCGGCTTTACGATCGATGCCGCCTCACCCCACGACGAGTATCGCGCCTGGCCGTGGAAGTGGGAATTCGACTTTAACGGAGAGAATATCATCATCGAGTTAACCGAAGTGAACTTTACGGAAGTACCCGACAAGAGTATATGGTCTTTATTCGTTCCCTTCCATGTTGATACAATGGATGTACGCGCTCGGTGGATTCCTTCTGGAGCTTCCATTACGAAGTAGCGTTAACGTTGATCCCGGTGGTTGACGAGACCTCTCTTGTTTACTATTCAACTGTGTGCGATCCGGTTTACAGGAGGAACCCATGGGAATCACTGGTCTGGTCAGGGGATTTTTCAGGAAGAGCCCCGGGGCTCTTCTGTCGAGTTCGATGGCCATCGACTTGGGTACCGCCAATACCTTGATATACATGCAGGGTCACGGCATTGTTCTGGAGCAACCCAGCGTCGTGGCGATGGAACGCGAGACCAACGCCTTGGTTGCGGTGGGAGCCGAGGCGAAGTCCATGATCGGTCGCACGGGCATGTCGGTTCAGGCGATAAGGCCCCTTAAAGACGGCGTCATAACCAACGCCACCGCCACTATGGCCATGCTCAGGGAATTTCTGTCGATGGCGCGTACCAAGAAGTTCTCCATGCGTCCCAGGGTTCTTGTCTGCGTTCCAAGCGGCATCACGGAGGTGGAGATATCCGCAGTGAAGACCGCGATGGAGAGAGCCGGGGCCCGTGAGGTTCTTCTTGTTCCGGAGCCGCTGGCCTCGGCCATAGGCGTCGGCATTCCCGTGGAGGGGGCCGCCGGAAACATGGTTGTCGACATAGGCGGAGGCACCACGGAAGTGGCGGTGATCAGTCTTTCCTCCATCGCCGCCAACAACTCGATACGTATAGGCGGCGACGAGATAGACGAGGCCATATCCTCCCACCTCAAGAAGCAGTACAGCCTGTTGATAGGCGAGAGGACCGCCGAAGAGGTGAAGATGGCTATGGGTACCGTGCTCGAGGAGGACCACGGTGAATACGAGGTCAGCGGGCTGGATTTCGTAAACGGTATCCCCAAAACATACGTCATAACCTCCGAGGATGTGAAGAATGCCCTGAAGGAAGTGGTTGGAACCATAGTCGATGCCGTCAGGCACGGTTTGGAGCAGACTCCACCGGAACTGGCCAGCGACATCGTGGACAGGGGTATCGTGCTTACCGGCGGTGGAGCCCTGTTGAGGGGTCTGGACAGGTTGCTGATGAGTGAAACCGGGCTCCCGATACGCATAGCGGACAGTCCTCTTACCTGTACGGTTCTGGGTGCCGGAATAATTCTGGAAAACATATACCGGTACCGCAACCTGCTGATACAGTAGCAATATGAACGCGACTGGAGGATTCGGTGGCCGCCGCGGGATCCACGGAAGGTTCTTCCGTTTCATACTGGCGGCATTTGCCGTCCTGATCCTGGGACCGTTTCTGGTAAGTGGCCTGGGGAGTTGGCTGGGGGCCAGGTTTACCGGGATTTTCTTCCGGGAGGAGGTGTCATCCAGGGAGGAAGAGCTGAGGAACTCCCTGGTGATGCTGATGGTGGAGAATTCCATCCTCAGGGAAGAGAAGATGAAAGCGGATAGGTACAGGATGCTGCTGGGCATCTCGAGGGTCGAGGACAGAAAGGCGGTGCCGGCTCGGGTTCTCTATCGTTCCGAGGGTATGGTTACGGGAACTATGGTGCTGGATCGCGGACGGGAGCACGGTATCGTCGAAAATTCCGTGTGCATATCGGCGGAAGGCCTGGTGGGAGTGGTTTCCAGGGCCTGGGAATCTACGAGTGAAATACTTCCCATCACCAATCCCTCCGTGAACGTCAGTTGCGTTACGTGGCCTTCGAATGCTTACGGTATACTTCAATCCTCTTCCAACGGTTCCCTGGAGATGGTTCACGTGGACCTCGCCCAGGAAGTGGCCGTGGGAGACATGGTTTTCACCTCCAGGTTCGGCGGTGTTTTCCCGGATGGTCTGCTGGTGGGGACGGTCACCGGGGTGATGCCCGGGGAACCCGGATTGGCCATGAGGCTTTCCGTGGAACCCGCAGCGGATTTTCGCAGTACCGGGGAGGTGTTGATACTGTTACCGCGTGACGGTTCCGGGAACCGGGTTCCATGATCCGAATCTTTCCTGATCGGCTGGTACGAATTGCTCGGTAGAACATTCCTGCTTGGGGTTACCGTAGTTATCCAATTTCTCCTGGAAGCGACACTGGGCAGGGTTTCCTATGTTCCTTCACTGATTCCGCTGGTCCTCGTGTATTTCTCCGTCAATTTCGAAAAGTTGTGGGCGGTGGATGGGGCCTTCTGGGCGGGATTGGCACTGGACCTTCTCGCGCACCAGCCGGTGGGTTCGTCTTCCCTGGCATTGCTCGTGGGCATGTACGTCGCCGGAGTCCTGGAACGTATGACATCCAGCGAGGGGGTGTTCCTGCTCACGGGAATGGCCGTGGTTTCCACGGTGGTGTCCGACGTGCTTTTCGTACTGCTGGCTTCCAGGCCGCTCGGTTCGGCTCTGGGCGTCTCGATGCTTTATACGGTTGCGATGCGTATGCTGCTTACCGCAGCGGCGGCGCTGTTCCTGTTCACTTGTTCTTCATGGATATCGGGATTGCGTGCCGGGAGAGCCGCGAAGTGATTCCGCAAACCAATACCCGAACAGGGTACTATATTTACATGGCTGCCGGTCTGCTGCTGTTCTTCCTTGTGGTGGGAAGGTTGTTCCACTTGCAGGTGGTGAAGGGAGATTACTACCAGGGCTTATCGAACAGGAACCACATAAGGGTCGTAGTGAAACCGGCTCCCAGGGGATTGATACTGGATAGGAACGGCGTGGTATTGGCGGACAGCAGGCCGGCATTCACCGTCAGCGTGGTCCCGTCGGAATTCGATGATTCGATGACCGACCTTACCGCCTCCCTCCTGGGAATCACCGGGGAATCCCTGGTTAAAATCCTCGACGAGGCGTCTTCGGTTCCTCACAGGCCGGTGGTTGTGCGGGAAGGCATAGGCGTGGGCCGGGTCAGCCCCATCGCCGAGGAGATGTACCGCATACCCGGAGTGTTGATAGACGTGGCTCCGCTCAGACGCTATCGAAAGCCCGATGAATTCTGCCATATCCTGGGATACGTGGGCCTGTCCGGAGACCCTGATTCGTATCGGGGCGAGGTTACGGGGAAGATGGGCATAGAGAAGAGCATGGACAACATCCTGAGGGGCGTGCCCGGTCTGCACAGGGAAGTGGTGGATGCCGTGGGACGGGTAGTGGATGAGTACAGGGAAGCCGAATCGCAGGAACCGGTCCCCGGAAAAACGGTGATTCTCACAATGGACGCGGTGTTGCAGGATATCGCCGACTCCACCCTGGAGAAGACCGGTTGCGCGGGTTCGGTCGTGGTGCTGGATTATGAATCGGGAGAAGTGTTGTGCGCTGTCTCGAAACCCGGTTTCGATCCGAATGTCTTCGCCCGGGGAATCACCACCGGGGAATGGAAAAATTTGATGGAGGATCCCGGAAAACCGCTTTTCTGCAGGTCATGGACGGCTTCGTATCCCCCCGCTTCCACGTTCAAACTGGTTACGGCATATTGGCTTCTCAGGGAAGGTTACATAGACGAGAACACCATGCCCAATCCCTGTTACGGCAGCCTGGAACTGGGTGACACAAGGTTCGGCTGCTGGACCATACACGGTAGATTGAACGTGGTCGGGGCGATCGCGCAGTCCTGCGATATCTTCTTTTACAGGACGTGCCAATACGGTGACGTGGACGGTCTCGCCGACTATGCCCGCATGTTCGGCCTGGGTCGCACGCTCACCTGTGGTATTCCCGAAGAGAGTCCGGGACTGGTGCCGGATTCCCGTTACCTGAACGACAGGTACGGGTCCGGCGGATGGGGGCTCGGAAACTTGCTTAACCTGTCCATAGGACAGGGGGAATTGCTCGCCACTCCGCTCCAGATGGCGGTGATAGCGGGTATCGTCGCATCGGGTGGCGCCATGCCCGAACCCACCGTGGTGGCCGGCTGCGGAACCGGGAAACCTGTTATGAATCCGCGGTTCGTGGACAGTGAAGCCTTCGATGTTATCACCCGGGGAATGCTCCAGGCCGTGAGATCCCCTTCCGGGACGTTGCACGGTGCTTTCGACGGGTTCGAATACGACTTCCTGGGAAAGACCGGGACGGCCGAATGTACCGGTAAGAACCATGCCATAGTGGTGGGTTTCAGCAGGGATCCGTTGCCCCTGGCCATCTGCGTTTTCCTGGAGCACGGTGGTTACGGTGGGGCATCGGCGGGTCCGGTGGCCCGTGGAGTGTTGGAAGAGTATTTCGAAAGGATGGATCCGCGATGACCGGCAGGGAACGACCGGACCCGCTGCTGCTGATTTCCCTGGGAGTGGTGTTGTCCATTGGTCTTGCGACGGTTTACTCCGCTTCCGGCGTAGTTCCCGAAAAAGGAGTGTTCACGAAACAGCTGGTCTGGTGCGGGGTCGGTATGCTCGCCTTCTGGTTCGGAACGGCCGTGTCTCTCAGAAGACTCGAGGAACTTACTCCCACGATTTACGTGTCGACGTGTATCCTGCTGGTGTTGACGGTATTATTCGGAAAGGGGCCGGCGGGACGCTGGCTGATACTGGGACCCATCCACATCCAGGCCTCGGAGGCGGCGAAGGCGGCCCTGATACTGATGACGGCCTGGTTGTTATCTTCCATAAAGGCCAGGCCAAGGAAGTACGGAGAACTGCAGGTGCTCCTTACCGCTCTTCCCGCCGTGCTTCTAACGGCCATCCAACCCGACCTGGGAACCGCCGTTTCCATGCTGATGATAGTCCTCGCCATGTTCATCTGGGCCGGTTACGGTATAGGATGGATGATCCTGCTCGTCAGCCCGGTGCTGGCTGCGGTTTCTTCCATACATTTCTATTACTGGCTGGTTTTCGTGATCGTACTCTCCGTGATTCTTCTACGAAGGAGGTGTCCGGTACCGGTCTGGATCTTGGTAATCGGCGGAAATTCCCTCGTGGCTGCGTTGACTCCGGTGGCCTGGAACATGCTGGAACCTTACCAGCGTTCCCGCTTGATCACGTTCATGGATCCCGCCAGCGATCCCCACGGTTCCGGCTGGAACGTCATACAATCGGAAGTGGCGGTGGGTTCCGGGGGATTGACGGGCCAGGGTTACCTCCGGGGTGCTCAGAAGGAGTTGGCGTTCCTTCCCGCGCGGCATACCGATTTCGTCTTTTCCGTGTGGGCGGAGGAAATGGGTTTCCTGGGAAGCATACTGTTGCTGACAGCCTTCTTCCTGCTGTTCCAGAGGATAATGGTGGCCGCCAGAAAATCCACCAATCCTTTCAACTCCCTGGTAACTGCCGGTATAGGAGCCTATTTCGCCATACACGTGTTTGTAAACGTGGGAATGGCCCTGGGAATAATGCCTGTCACCGGTCTTCCCCTGCCCCTGGTGAGTTACGGGGGAAGCCAACTGGTGGTGGTGCTGTTCCTGGTGGGGCTTGCGGTCAACGCGGGAATGTACTGGAGGGAGATATGACCATCCCGCCGGATGACAGGTTCGGGGTAGGGAATTAGGTTACCATCCCACGGGGAGGTTTTAATGCATCCGGTTCTTTTCAGAATAGGCTCGCTTCCCATCAATTCCTACGGCCTGGCTCTCGCCACTTCTTTCGTGCTCGGACTTTTCCTGGCCGCAAAAAGAAGCGAGTCTCTGCGGGTGGAAAAGAACGACGTGTATGACCTCGGAATCAGGATAATGGTGGCGGCGATAGTCGGATCCAGACTTTTCTACGTGATTACTCATGTCTCCGAGTTTCAGGGCCGGTGGCTGGATACCGTGGCCATTTGGAAGGGTCTGTACGGGCTCAGCATGCTTGGCGGAGTTTTTTTGGCCCTCGTGGTCGGGTTCTACACGATTTTCAAAAGAAAAATGCCCGTATGGAGCCTGGCCGACGCGGTGATTCCTTCGTTTGCCCTTGGAATCTTCATCACGAGAATAGGCTGTTTCCTGAACGGTTGTTGTTTCGGTTCCCAAACGTCTTGTTCCCTCGGAGTCTCGTTTCCGCACTGGGCGCTTCCCTATAGCGGCACCGGCATCGAATCCGGCGCGCACATCCACCCTACGCAACTTTACAGTTCATTCTGCGGGCTGTTCCTTTTTGTGATTCTCCTTGCCGCGGACAGGAGAAAACACTTTCCCGGTTTTCTGTTCGTGTTGTTCCTGGGTTTGTACGGGGCGACGAGGTTCGGCATGGAGGAATTCAGGTTCTTCGATCATGAGCCGAACCATCTCCTGGGATACAGCGTGTTCGCCGGAAGGTCCGGCATCACGGACAACCAGCTGATAAGCCTTGTTATGTTCGTGGCGGCACTGGTCCTGGGTACATGGCTATACCTGCGTCATTCGAAAACCTGCTGCGCTTCTTCCTGAGATGGTCATGCCCCGGATGCGGGGCCGAAATCGAGAGGACCCGCCTGCTTTGTCCGTGGTGCGCTCTCAGAATAACGCCGTGCGGAGTGGTTCACGGCAGCCGGGACGGGAGGCCGCTCGGGATGTATGAAAATATGCGTAGCGATCCCCGGAGTATTCCCGTTTATTCCGCGACCTTGTACCACGGGTTACCCGGCGAGATACTGAGGAGGCTGAAATTCAACGGCGAAAAACACCTGGCATCCGTGGCCGCCGCGCTCACGGTGGAACATGCCGTCCGCCTGCCTGGTCCCGGCGATCTGCTGGTTCCCGTTCCGGTCGCACCCGGGAGGAGAAGGGAGCGCGGTTACAACCAGGTCTTGCTGATCGCCCGCGAATTGGTTTCGACCACGGGTTGCGAGCTGGGTGATGTGCTGTACAGAGATGACGGCCCTTCACAGGTGGGCCTGACTCCGGAGGAGCGCAGGAAAAATGTGAGGGGCGTTTTCCATTTCAAGGGAAAGAAAAGCCTGGAAGATCTGCGGATATGGATACTGGACGACGTGGCCACCACTTTCAGTACGATTCACAGCGCTTCCGGGGAACTCCGCAGAGCCGGTGCCCGTGGCATCACGGGCCTGACCGTGACCTACCGCAGGAGGCTGTCCGGTAGTATTATTCCATACTGAACGAATCGAGCGAAAGGGGTTGAATTGACGACGGATTTCGGCTTCCGTCTCGGGGATATTCCGGTATGTACGCGGTACGCTTTCAGCGCACGGAAGATATGGATTTTTTTCAAGGCGTTGTTGCTCTCGTGGCTCGTATGGGACATTTTCGCGTACCTTGGTTTTTTCGCCGCCGGTGGTGACCTGGAAGCGAAATGGAGACAGGCCAGGTTTCTGCCCCTGCCCGGTCCCCTTTTCGGAATGGATACCGCGCCGGGGTTGATCCTGGCCTTGGGCGTGATATTGATACTTTACATTTTCATGAGGGCTTCTCTCATGGTTTCGAAAGTGACTTTCCAGCAGATCAGGGGAGATGATTTCTTCTCCACGGCCGACGCGGCCGCTTTTGCCGGGAGACACGGAACACCTCTTTTCACCGTTCCACTCATGCTGGTTTTCACCATCTTGTTTCTTCTTGCGGTTCCCGTCGTGATGGGTGCGTTGTCACGGATCCCGGCGGTAGGGCCGGTGATCGCCGCGCTGGCGTCGGTTCCGCTCTGGGGCCTGATGCTCCTGTGCCTGTTGACCGCCGTCGGACTCTACTTGTCCCTGGGACTGGTTCCATCGGTGGTGGCCACGACCCGGGGCGATACTTTCGAAGCCGTGTTCGAAGTTTTCTCCACATTGACTTCTCAGCCGTGGAGGCTGTTGTTCTACATAATAGTGGCGAAGATTTCCCTGCTGGTGGTCGGGGTGCTTTTCCTGGTGTTTTCCTCTCTTGCCCTGGAGGTGTTGGACTGGGCTTTTTCCCTGGGCTCCGGGAACTCCATGCTGGTGTCTTCGATGGCGGCGGGTCCCCGCATGATTGCCCCGGAATTACTGCCCCACGTTCCTTCCGTGCTGCCGGTGTTTTTCAGGGAGACCCGGGAAACGTGGGAAGGTATGGCGGGAATACTGGCGGCCCTCTCGGGTACCGCGGTGATATTGATACTGGTTTCCTACTTTCTTGCCGGCCTGTCGGCCGCATGGACGATAATTTACGTGGTCCTGAAATTCAGAAAGGACCGGGAAAACCTGCTTGAAAGGGCTGACCGGGAAGACCAGAGGGAATTTGACCGTATCTGCGGGGCGTCGAAAACGGATCGTACCTCCACGTCCCGATCCGGTGTATAGAAACCCGGGGTATCCCGAATGAAACGGGAGACCGACTTCGTTCACCTTCACCTGCATTCCGAATACAGTCTGCTGGACGGTGCCATAAGATTCGACAGGCTTGCCTCGTACCTGCAGGAAAACGGAATGAACGCAGTGGCCGTGACGGATCACGGCAGTCTTTTCGGCGCTGTTCAGTTCTTCGAGAATATGAAGGGAGCGGGAATTCATCCGATACTGGGGATGGAAGCGTACGTCGCTTTCCCTTCCATGCGCGAAAGGGTGAAATCTTCGGAAAGGTATCATCTTACACTGATCGCCAGAAACGAAGAGGGTTACCGCAACCTCTCAAGATTGTCTTCGGCAGGGTACCTGGATGGTTTTTACTACAAACCCAGGATAGATCGTGAAGTGCTGGCCGGGTATTCCGGCGGACTGATGATAGGTTCCGCCTGCCTCCAGGGCGAAGTGGCCCGGCATCTGCTCTCGGGAAGACGTGACGATGCGGTGGAGGCCGTAAGGTTCTACCAGGACCTGGTGGGCCGGGAGAACTTCTTCATCGAATTGATGGATCACGGTCTTGAAGACGAAAAGAAACTCCTTCCCATGCTGGCGGAGTTGGCCAAGGAGACCGAGGCCGTCGTGGCCGCCACGAACGATGCTCATTACCTGAGGAAGGAGGATCACGAGGCCCACGAGGTGCTGCTTTGCATCCAAACCGGAAAAACCCTGGATGACCAGGGCAGGATGAGGCTTGAAACTCCGGAATTCTACGTGAAAACTCCCCTTGAGATGGAGAGACTTTTCGAATGGATTCCCGAAGCCGTCACGAACACCGCGAGGCTTGCGGAAAGATGCGAATTCGATCTTTCGGGCACGGGTTTTCTCCTGCCCGAGTTTCCTCTTCCCGACGGAGAGCGGGACATGCAGGAGTACCTGGAGAGGTTGGCCTTCGAGGGTCTGGAGAACAGGTTGGACAGAGCCCCTGACCCGGTGGAGATCGAGAGGGTGAGGCACGAACTGGAGATAATCGGGGACATGGGATTCCCCGGGTATTTTCTCATCGTTTCGGAGATAATGCGGTGGACCCGTGCCCGGGGAATTCCCGTGGGACCGGGAAGGGGTTCCGCAGCCGGAAGCCTGGTCTCCTACGCCCTGGATATAACCGACATAAATCCGCTGGACTACGATCTCAGCTTCGAAAGGTTCCTCAACCCGGCGCGAAGGGAAATGCCCGACATAGATCTTGACGTATGCAGTGAGAGACGCGGCGAAATCATCGATCATATCATCGAGGTCTACGGGAGGGAGAACGTCTGTCAACTCATAACGTTCAGCCGGATAAAGAACAGGTCCGTGGTGAGGGACGTGGCCAGGGTGATGGGGATGAACGCTTCGGAGGGTGATGCATTGGCCAAGCTGGTGGCCTCGGCGCCGGATCCCGACGCACCTCTTCCCCAGGTGGTGAAGAGCGTACCCGAACTCGCAGGGATGGTGAAGAAGGAAGTCAGGATCGCCAGGCTGTTCGAGTACGGGTACACGTTGGAAAATCTGGCCAGACATGCCGGGGTTCATGCCGCCGGGGTCATAATAGCCCCCGGTGACTTGAGGGATTTCGTGCCGCTCTACTCGGCCAGGGAAGGTATTACCACCCAGTACGAGAAAAAAAGCGCCGAAAAAGTGGGACTGCTCAAGTTGGATCTGCTGGGACTCAGGAATGTTACGGTTATACACAGGGCCCAGGAACTGGCTAGGAAGAAAAACCCCGACCTTCGTGTTTCGGAATTGCCGTTCGACGATGCCGAGACCCTGGACCTGATAGCGCGGGGCGATACCGCCGGCGTCTTTCAGCTGGAAAGTTCGGGAATGAGGGAAGCGCTGCGGAAGATAGACGTCAACAGCTTCGACGACATCATAGCGGCCGTGGCGATTTTCAGGCCGGGGTCGATGGACATGATAGACCTCTACGCCCGGAACAAGAAAGGTATTCTTTCCGGTGATCCCGATTTCAAGATACGCTACGAGCATCCCGACCTGGAGGATGTTCTTTCCCCCACTTTCGGGGTGATAATTTACCAGGAACAGGTTATGAAGATAGCCAACCTGCTGGCGGGCATGAGTATGGCCGAAGCCGACACTCTCAGGAGGGCGATGTCCAGAAAGAATCCCGAGGTCATGGCCCAGATGAGGGACAGGTTCGTGGAGGGGGCTATCGGAAGAGGGGTCGACAGGGAGACCGCCGTCCAGGTGTTCGACATGATCGAGAAGTTCGCCGGGTACGGATTCAACAAGTCCCATGCCGTCTGCTACGCTGCTTTGGCTTATTGGACGGCCTGGCTCAAGGTTCATTATTCCTCGGAATTCATGGCCGCTTCCCTGACCAGCGAGATAGGGAAGATAGAAAAGATAGAAAAAGTCATAGGTGAGTGCAGGAGGCTGGGTGTAAGGGTGAACGCCCCCTCGGTGAACAGGAGTTCTCTCCTGTTCGATGTGCGCGACGACGGTTCCATAGAGTATGCCCTCTCGGCGATAAAGAACGTGGGAGAAGGTCCAGCCGCCGAAATAGTGGAAGAGCGGGACAGGAACGGGAAATACAAGAGTTTGTTCGATTTCTGCTCGAGGCTGTCCAACGGCGCACTTAACAGGAAGACCCTGGAATCTCTTGTGTCGGCGGGAGCCATGGATTGCTTCGGTGCCAACAGGGCTACGCTCCTGGCTTCCCTGGACCGGGCCGTCAGTTACGGTATGAATGCGAGGAAGCACAGGGAGGCGGGTCAGATGATGTTGTTCGGAGAGCCCGGCGGCGGCTCCGACCCGGGTTTGGAGCCGGTTCTGGAAGAAAAGCCGGAATTCGAATCCGTCGAAAAGTGTTCCATGGAAAGATTGCTCCTGGGTTTCTACGCCACCGTTCATCCGCTGGACATGTATACCGACGAGTTGCGGTACCTCGCCACCGATCCCGTGGAGAAGGCGCACCTGAGCGGAAGAAAGGTTATTTCCACCGCGGGAATGGTGCTTTCAAGAAAAATCATTCACACCAGGCGGGGTGACATGGCCAGGATCACCGTGGAAGGCAGAACCGGCAAGGGGGAGGTAGTGGTTTTCAGCGATGTACTGGATAAGTACGGTGAACTCCTGGTTCCCGGTAAGCTGGTTTTCATGGACGGGGAGGTATCCTCCTGGCGGGGGGAGAAGCGTTTCAACGCGAAGGCCGTGTATGAGTTGACGGATATAAGAAGCTCGCTGAAGGCCGGGGTCCGGATAACCGTTGACGGGGATTCGCCGAACATGGACGCACTGAAGAAGGCCGTTTCGTTCCTTGAGAGGGAGAATGGTGACGGGGAGGTGTACGTGGAGATAAAGTTCGGTTCCGGGTGGAAGGCCAAGGGATTTTCGAGGTCATTCAAGGTTGATCCCGACGCCAGGGTGCTGGGTACTTTGCGTTCCCTGCTCGGCGATGACAACGTTTCTCTGTTCAGGGGAAAGAGACCGGTGATACGATGAAGCTGTTCGGTGTTTTCCTGGTATTTATGGCGATTGCGGCGGGTGATGCGGAGGCGGGCGAGTTGCTCAGGCTCGTGAGGGAACCCACCGCCGGTATCATCGCCCGCGGGACGTACAGGTTTTCCATGAATACCTTTCCCAGTGACGGGCTGAGGTTTTCATTGGAATTCGGAATACTGCCCAGGTTCACCCTGGGATTGGGATATGGAGGTTGGGACGTTACCGGCACTAGGAAAATCTCGTGGTTCGATCACGTATACCTGAAGGCCAGGTTCAGGTTGCTGAACGAGACCGTCGCTTTTCCCGGAACGGTGGTGGGATTTGACAACGAGCCGGAGGCGGCCCGGTCCGGGGCCTCGTACGACAGGAGTTCCAGGGACTTGTTTCTCGTGATGAGCAAGAACTTCGCTTCCATAGGCGGTGATTTGGGGTTGCATTTCGGTGTCAGCGCGGACGTGGACAAGTTGGTGCATGCCGGTGCCTGGGTCGGCATGGACAAGTCGTTCCCCGGAGGATTCGGAACGGTGATCGAATATGACCTGGCCACCGATGAAGCCGCTTACGTGCGGGTCGACAACGGAGGTGGATTCCTGAGTTGTGAGTTTTACTGGGAAAGCTTCGGACAAGTGAGGATCTCCCTGCAGTTCGTGGATGTGCTGGAAACCGGGGGGGACGACTACAGGGCGCTGGGCGTGGATTTCCTGGGTCTGCTGTGACTTGGAGGAGTGATGCTGGACGAGAGATTGCTGGAGATATTGGCGTGCCCTAAATGTAAGGGTGAACTGGAATACGGGACGGAACCGGAAGAGGTTCTCGTATGCCGGTCGTGCAGGCTGGTTTACGAGGTAAGGGACGGTATTCCGATAATGCTCATCGACGAAGCGAAACCCCTGGAGGAAAACTGAGCAGACCCGGTGCCGGTAAGGCGGTGCCGCGGAGAACGGTCAGGCTGCGGGTCAAGGTTATCCCCAGGTCCCGCGACACGGGTTTTGCCGGAAAGATGTCCGACGGTACCGTCAAGATACGCCTGAAGTCCCCGCCCGTAGGCGGCAAGGCCAACATGGAGCTGAAACGTTTTCTGGCCCTGAAGTTCGGAACCCGGATGGAAAAAGTCGAAGTGGCCGTCGGAGCTGCTTCGAGAAGGAAAATCGTAATAGTGGAAGACATCACCAGAACGCCGGTTGAATTGACGGAGGGACCACGTACGGGCTGACCGGCGTCCGTGATGTTCTTTTGATCTTGTTACCGGTCAACATTGTTATCATAATTCACGCTTGCCATTTGACGCACCGTTTTACGAGGATGAAACATGTTGGTAATCGTACCGGGGGAATGGAAGAGTTCCCTGCCCGACGACGTGGAAATTTTCATGGGCGGCGGTACCGCTGAAAATGCGGAAAGGATACGGGAAGCCCTTCTGGCCGGGGAGAGATATTTCCTGGTAGGTGTAGAAGGCGTCTCCGATACCGGCGGCTTCCTGGCGGCCACCGATCACGTTGCGCTTTTCGGACGTGGTGTGCTGGCGGGTCCGAACCGCGACGACCTCGGGCCGAGGTTTCCCTCTCTGGAAGGCATATATCTGGTTCCCCCGGGAGATTGGAAAACCGGTGTGGTGGGTAAGGTACCGGACTGGAAGCTTGCGACGCCGGCGGAGTCGGATCTGTTGGGTGTGGACGCCCTGGTTTCCCGGGGCGTGGACGAAGCCCAGGTGGTAGGGCATGGCGGCGGCAGGGTCATGCTTCTCGTAAGGTGCCACGGCTGGGATGAAATCAATGATGAACGGCCGCCGCTGATCCGGGCGGTTGCTGCAATGAGATCGCAGATCACCGCATTCACCTCGGGAGGTGAGGATGAACTATAAGGAAACGATCAGATTGCCCAGGACGGGTTTCTCCATGAAAGGCAACCTGGTTCGGAAGGAACCGGAGATCCTTGAGAAGTGGGAAAAAGAGGACTTGTACGGAAAGATACGCGAAGCCCGCGGAGGAGCGCCCAGGTTCATCCTCCACGACGGACCGCCGTACGCCAACGGCCATGTACATATCGGAACGGCTCTGAACAAGATATTGAAGGATTTCATAGTCAAATCGCACACGATGATGGGCTTTGATTCCCCCTTCGTTCCCGGATGGGACTGTCATGGCATGCCCATAGAACACCGGGTGATGAGTGATCAGAAGGAGACCGGGAAAAGGCTCGGAAGAAAAGAGATACGGGCCAGATGCAGGGAGTACGCCGCCCGTTTCGTGAACGTTCAGAGGAAGGAATTCAGACGACTGGGTGTTTTCGGCGAATGGGACAGGCCCTACCTCACAATGAACAACGATTACGAGTCGGGAATTGTCGATGCTTTCGGAAAGCTGGTGGCCGGCGGATACGTATATCAGGGTCTTCGACCGATACACTGGTGCATGAAATGCGGAACGGCCCTTGCGGAGGCCGAAGTGGAGTACGCGGATCATACCTCGCCTTCAATATACGTGGCGTTCCGACAGCACGAACCGGGCGACTGGAAGGACAGGGGAATACCGGAAGGCGTCGAAGTGGTGATCTGGACCACTACGCCATGGACTCTTCCAGCCAACGTTGCGGTAGCCCTGCATCCTCAGGAGAAGTACGTTCTGGTTGCCTCCGGCGACAGGACTTTCATGGTGGCGGAGAAGAGGGTTTCCGCCTTCATGGAGGAGACCGGGCTGGAAGGAGACGTCCAGGGCTCTCCGATATTTTCCGGAGCGGATCTGGAGGGGCTCTTCCTGGAGCATCCGCTCCTCCGGGACAAAACCTCCATGATGATAGTCGCGGAACACGTGACCATGGACGACGGAACCGGATGCGTCCACACCGCTCCGGGCCACGGCGCCGAGGATTTCGTGGTGGGAGGCGTGTACGGTCTGCCGGTGTTCAGTCCGGTGGACGAGGAAGGTCGCTTCACCGCCGAGGCCGGGGATTACGCGGGTCTGCATGTGTTCGAGGCGAACAAGGCCATAGTCGCCGATCTTAAGAAATCAGGCGGGTTGTTGAATTCGTCGGGAATAGTTCACAGCTATCCTCACTGCTGGAGGTGCAAGAGTCCCCTGATTTTCAGGGCCACCAGGCAGTTTTTCCTGGGTTTGTCCAGGAAAAACCTCAAGGCCAGGGTGCTGAACATGGTCGACGACATAAAATGGCACCCCGGTTGGGGTTACGAGAGAATGAAGAATATGATGGCGGTCCGTCCGGACTGGTGTCTCTCCCGACAGAGGGCGTGGGGCGTCGCCCTGCCGGTGTTTACATGCGGAGAATGCGGTGAACCGGTGATGGATGTCCGGGTGATTTCATCGGTTGTGGAACTGGTCCGGGAGAATGGTTCGGATGCCTGGTTCGAGAAGACCCCGGAAGAACTCTTCGCTCTCACCGGCAGGAAGCCGGAGTGTCCGTCCTGCGGGAGCGGAAACCTGGACAGGGTCGATGATATACTCGACGTGTGGTTCGACAGCTCCCTGAGCCATTATAACGTCCTGAGGGACGAATACGGTCTGGAAAGGCCGGCGTCGGTCTACCTGGAGGCCACCGATCAACACAGGGGATGGTTCGGGGTAAGCCTGATTACCAGCGAAGCCCTGGACCTGGGAAAGCCGGTTGAACACGTGATCACCCACGGACTGGTCCAGGACATGAACGGCAGGAAGATGTCCAAATCCCTGGGTAACGTGATATCTCCCCTGGAGATAATAGATCGCCAGGGAGCGGACATACTGAGACTGTGGTTCGCTGGCGTGGACTATACCGCCGATTTCAGGGCCGATCTCTCCCAACTCGACGATGCCAGGGAGGCTTACCGCAAGCTGAGGAACACGCTGCGGTTCATGCTGGGAAATATCACCTACCTTGAGGATTTCAACTTCGATCCCGCTTCGCTGAAAGGTTTTGACAGGTATGCCTACCTCAGGTTCCGCAAGCTCATGTCCTTCTGCCTGGAGGAATACCGGGCGTTCCAGTTCCACCGGGTCTACAGGGAAATTCGTAATTTCGCGGTGATAGACCTTTCCGGTCAGTTCCTCGACATCAGGAAGGACAGGCTGTACTGCGGTGACGCGGATTCTCCCGAAGTATTGTCCACGAGAAATCTCATGACCTGGATGCTGAAAAACTTCATCATGTTGCTGGCTCCGCTGATACCGTTCACCGCGGAGGAGGCGTGGGCTGAACTGCCGGAAGTCATCAAGGAGGGCTGCGAAAGCGTTCACCTTGCACTTTATCCCCGGATAAAGGATTTCACCGAAGCCGAGTCTGCCGAACTCAGGTCGTGGGAGCCCTACATGGAGGTGAGAAGGATCGTCATGAAGGAGCTGGAGGCTAAAAGGGCCTCGGGAGAGATAGGCGGTGGACTGGATGCGTCGGTGGCGCTTGAAGTTCCCGAAGATATGGTTCCTTCCGCCAACGGGGAGGATTGGGCGGATTTCCTGATAGTCTCCGGCGTGGAGACCGTGGCGGGAGAAGATCTTTCGGTCACCGTGGTCAAGGCCCGGGGTTCCAAGTGTGAACGATGCTGGAAGATTCTGCCCGAAGTGGGAAGGCTGGAACCCGCCGATGTTTGTTCCAGGTGCGCGGGCGTGTTGAGGAAGATGTCGGAAGGCGGAGATGAATAGGTCCGGGACCACGGGTTTCCTGACGGCTGCCGTGGTCCTTGCATCGGACCAGTTGAGTAAGGCGGTCGTCTTGGCCGGGTTGCGGCTGGGCGAGCCGGTCAGGGTGCTGGGAGATTACGTGAGGTTGACCAGGGTCCGGAACAGCGGGGCCGCATTCGGTCTTTCATGGGGAGGTTCCCTGGTGATTTCGATTGTGACCGGAGTGGCCGTGATCGTCCTGGGGATCATGATTTGGAAACGTCCTGCCGGGAGAAGTACGGCGGCGGGAATGGGAGCCGTGTTGGGAGGAGCCCTGGGCAATCTGACGGACAGGCTCGTTCACGGATGGGTGGTAGACTTCCTGGATGTGGGAGTGGGAAGGCACCGGTGGCCCACTTTCAACCTAGCGGATGTGGCGATCACCCTCGGGGGACTGTTCCTGGTGTTTTTCAGCGGTGGTTTCCGCCGGAAGGGATGACGACTTGATGGCGATACCCGGAAAGACTTCCAGGACCGTTGTGGCGGTGGGAGGCAACTCGCTGATAAGCTCCGGCGCTTCCAACGGGAATCTGGATACTCACGAGTTGGCCAGAGAGGTTTGTGAAGAGATAGCCTCGATAGCCCAGTACATGGGTGGAGTGGTGATAACCCACGGTAACGGGCCACAGGTCGGCTTCGAACTCCTGAGGAACTTCATGGCTTCGTCGGTGGTGCCCCCCGACGGGATGGATCTCAACGTCGCCGCCACTCAGGGTTATATCGGATACATACTCCAGCAGGTGCTGGGTGACGTGCTGGAGGAAAGAAACGTGGATATACCGGTCACAGCCCTGGTCACCCAGGTACTGGTGGCTCCGGACGATCCCGCGTTTGACAATCCGACCAAGCCGGTGGGACCTTTCTATTCCCGCGAAGAGGCGGAGGAGATAACCGCTAAATACGGCTGGATCATGAAGGAGGATGCCGGCAGGGGCTGGAGAAGGGTGGTGCCCTCGCCCAAACCCAGGCGGATACTGGAACTCGAGGCTGTGAGAACCCTGCTTAACGCGGGTCAGATAGTTATTTGTGCCGGGGGTGGAGGCGTTCCGGTGGTCCGGGAGGGCTACAAGGTGAGGGGAGTGGCCGCGGTCATAGACAAGGATCACGTGAGCGCTCTGCTCGCAACCCGGCTCGAGGCTGGTACGTACGTCATATCCACTTCCGTACCCCAGGTCTACCTGAACTACGGAAAACCCGGTCAGAAACCCATAGAGAAGACCACCCTGGAAGAGATAGAACGTTATATCAGCATGGGGGAGTTCGCGGAGGGTTCAATGTTACCCAAGATAAGGGCGTCGGTCGGCTTCCTCAAGCACGGAGGCGGAAAGGTGGTGATAACTTCGCCGGGCCACATTCTCGATGCCCTGGAGGGGAAGGCGGGCACTACCATAGTGCGTGGTTCGCCGTAATCGACGGGTTCCGCGTCTTGACGATGGGTCGCGACCTATGTATCCTTCCCGCTGCAAACTGCGAGGTGCGGTGGGCGATTAGCTCAGGTGGCTAGAGTGCTTGCTTGACATGCAAGAGGTCACTGGTTCAAGTCCAGTATCGCCCACCATTTTTTTATACTTATTTTGTATGACGGGTCGGAAGGAGGTTGCCGGGACATGAAGATTTATTTTCCAGACAAGAGTCACAGGGAGTTCGATGCCGGCACCACCGGCCTGCGGATAGCATCGGAAATTTCACGCAAGCTGGCCTCGAACGCTTTGCTGGTACGTTTCAACGGGGAACTCACGGATCTGACTGAACCGTTGACCGGTGACGGAGAGATCGAGATTCTCACCTTCGACGACGAGGAGGGCAGGAACGCCCTCAGGCACAGCTGCGCTCACCTTATGGCCTCCGCGGTGCAAAAACTGTTTCCCGGCACCAAATTGGGTATAGGTCCAGCCATAGAGAACGGGTTCTACTACGACATGGAGATTCCCGGTTTCGAGGGGGAATCGGCGCTGGGCGACATCGAGCGGGAGATGAAGCGGCAAGTGGAGGAGGATCTGCCTTTCGTGCGGATGGAGATGGAATACCGGGAAGCCCGGAAACTCTTCGAAGCCAGGGAAGAATCTTACAAGCTGGAACTCCTGGAAGAGATAGGTGAAAGGGGAGACAGGATCTCCATTTACCGTCATGGTGACTTTGTGGACCTGTGCCGTGGTCCTCACGTTCCTTCCACGGGATACCTGAAACATTTCAAGTTGTTGAGCGTAGCGGGCGCTTACTGGCGGGGTGACTCGGACAATGCCATGCTGACCAGGATATACGGTACCGTGTTCGATACCGGCAAGAAACTCAGGAAACATCTCCACATGCTGGAAGAGGCCAGGAAGAGGGATCACAGGAAACTGGGACCCGAGCTGGATCTCTTTACCGTGGGAGGTATGGGGGGCGCCGGCCTGGTCTACTGGCTTCCAAGGGGCGCCGTGGTCAGGGAGGAACTGGAATCCCACTGGAAGAAGGCCCACGTCAAAATGGGTTACAAGCTGGTCAATACTCCCCACATAGCTCCGGCCGAGTTATGGAAGACCTCGGGGCATTACGATTACTACAAAGACAACATGTACTTCCTGAATATCGACAAAGGGGAGTACGCTCTCAAACCCATGAACTGTCCGGGCCACATCATCATCTACAAGAGCAAGCCCAGGTCGTACAGGGATCTTCCCCTGAGGCTTGCCGAGTTGGGGATGGTATACAGGTACGAGAAGAGCGGTGTTCTCCATGGGTTGATGAGGGTAAGAGGTTTCACGGTGGACGACGGACACATCTTCTGTACTCCGGACCAGATAGTGGACGAGATAAAGGGTGTGGTCAGGTTCTCCCTGTACTTTCTGAAGATATTCGGCTTCGGATACAGGATAGAACTCTCGCTTTCGGATCCGGACGATCCCGGGCGTTACGCCGGGGATCCCGAAGAATGGAGAAAGGTGGAACCCAGTCTTGCCAGGGCCCTGGACGAACTGGGCGAAGAATACACCACCGTCACCGGAGAAGCCGCATTTTACGGCCCTAAAATAGACATCAAACTCAGAGATGCCCTGGGAAGATACTGGCAGGGGCCCACTATACAGTTCGACTTTAATATTCCGGAGAGGTTTGATCTCACGTACGTGGGTGAAGATGGTGGCCCGCATCGGGTATTCATGGTGCACAGGGCGCTTTTCGGATCGGTGGAGCGGTTCGTGGGTAACCTGATAGAGCATTTCGCGGGCAATTTCCCGGGTTGGCTGGCCCCGCTGCAGGTTATTATTTTACCCATTACGGATTCGCAGCGTGAAGCGGCGGAGAAAATCCTGCATGTCCTGTCCGAGGCCGGTTTGAGATGCGAGGTGGACGGGCGGCGGGAAACCGTAGGTCACAGGATAAGGGAAGCCGAAACGGCCAAGGTTCCTTACATGTTCGTCGTGGGAGAGCGTGAAGCAGGTTCCGGTAAGGTTTCCCTGCGGATTCACGGTAAGGGCGACATGGGTTCCATGGAACTCTCCGAGGCCCTGGAGATAGTCGAGGCCGGATGCAGGCGGCCGGAACTACCCGAATAGGAGGACGTACATCAGTAGAAAGGATCGTATCAGGGTAAACGGGGAGATTCAGAGTCCCCGGGTTCGTTTACTGGACGAGAACGGAGAACATGTAGGAGTTCTAAGTATTCAGGAAGCCCTGGACATGGCCACTAAGGCAGGATTGGACCTGGTGGAGATTTCACCGGGAGCCGATCCCCCGGTGGTCAGCATAGTCGACTACGGTAAGTTCAGGTACAGGCAGAAGAGGAAAGAAAGAAAAGCCCGGAAGAACCAGAACGTCGGCGGCCTTAAGGAAGTCAAGTTCAGGCCCAACACCGAGGACCACGATTACAACTTCAAGATGAAGCATGCACAGGAATTCCTGGAATCGAGGCACAAGGTGAAGGCGACGGTGGTGTTCCGCGGGCGGCAGCTGGCGTACAAGGAACAGGGGTTCCAACTCCTGGAGAGGCTGGCCGGGGACCTGGCGGAGTTCGGGCAGATAGAGAGAAAGCCGACCATGGAAGGCAGGCAGATGACCATGATCATCGCGCCTCTCAAGGAAAGGCACAAGAAGGAAGATAAAGAGGAACAGGAATAGAGGTTGAGCAATGCCCAAGATGAAGACGCACAAAGGAGCCGCAAGACGGTTCCGCAAGACGGCGAAGGGCAAGTTCAAGATGAACAGGCCATATGCCCAGCACATAAAAACCAAGAAGAGTCCCAAGAGACTTAGAAGACTCAGGAAAGCCGGCATGGCTTCCAAGGCCGACTCAGGCAGGCTGAAGAGGCTCTTGCCTTACTAGGTAGGTGATACACGTATGAGCAGAGTGAAAAAAGCTGTTTCCAGGAAAAGGAAGCACAAAAAGGTATTGAAGGACGCCAGGGGTTATTTCGGAGGCCGCAGGAAACTCTACACCGTGGCCAACGAGGCCAGGAAGAAAGCCCTGGAGTACCAGTACCGCGACAGGCGCAACCGGAAACGTAATTTCCGAACCCTTTGGATAACCAGGATAAACGCCGCGGTACGTGAGCGCGGTATGACATACGGAACGTTCATGTTCGGAATGAAGACCGCGGCCATCGATCTGGACAGGAAAGTACTGGCGGACCTTGCAGTACGGGATCCCGAAGCTTTCGACAAGGTGGTCGATGCGGTCAAGGCGGTTCTCTAGGGGAGTAAGGACGAGCGATGTCCCATGCCGATGACATCGAGAGGTTGACCGAAGCGATAAACAGGCTGATAATCAAGTACAGGCTGGTGAATGCGCAGAGAAGCGAGTTCGCCGGCAGGGTGAAAGAATTGGAGTCCAGGCTGGAAAACAATGTGGGCTCCGTGGACACAGAGGGTTATAATATCCTCAGGATTCACAGCGCGAGGCTTCTGCGGGAAAGGCAGGAGATAAAGCGAAGGTTATCGGGTGTACTGGAAAAGCTCGAGGACATCGAATCGGAAAACGGGCAAGGGATGAGATGAGCAACCGGAGTGAGGTGACCCGTGTAAATATTTTTGGGCGGGAATATACCATCCGGGGAGCGGGTTCTCCCGCCTATATCGCAGAGATAGCTCACTACGTCGACATGAAGATGCGGCAGATGACGGACAACGCCACCATGGCTTCGACGGCAAAGGTGGCCATTTTTGCCGCCCTGAACATAGCTGATGAACTCTATCAGACCAGGGAAGAACTCAGGAAACTGGAAGAAACATACAGTAACCAACTCACAAATCTTGCCGACAGGATCGAGCAGGTTCTTGCGGAGACATCCACTCCCACGGTGGCCGTGAAATCCGAGCATGGCGGTTCCGCGGTGACGGCGGAGACATCCGACATCCACAGCAGTACATCCGAAGTGTCCGGGTAGGACGAGGCCCCGGCCCGTCCACCCATGATTGACGCACGGGAAGGACGTGCCGGCATTCTGCGCAGGAATGCGGGATATGGCCGTACGGTGACCACGTCCCTTACCGTTTACATAGATGGAAACTGCGCCTGAATGGAGACCGCGATGGAAGTCGTAATTGCAGTCACCGCGTCCGCGGTGTCGTTCGCTCTTGGTTACATTCTGAACAAGATACTGGTCGCCAGGGAGATCGGCGGCGCCAAGGCCGAAGCCGACAGAATAATCTCCAATGCCCGCAGAGAGGGAGAGGCGATCAAGCGTGAGGCCCTGTTGGAAGGCAGGGACATGATCTCCCGGGAACGGGCCGACATGCTCGAGAAATACCAGGAACGCAGACTCGAGCTGGACAGGAACGAAAGCAGACTGGCCCACGAGTCGGAGAGACTGAAAATACTCAAGGAGAAACTCCGGGAAAGAAAGAGGGTACTGGACAAACGGGAGACGGGCCTCTCCGAGATGGAAAATTCCCTGAACGCCAAGCACAAAAGGGTCAACAGGCTCATGGAGGAACAGAACAGGCTCCTGGAGCAGATAGCCAATCTTTCCAGGGAAGATGCCAGGAACCTGATGCTGTCCAACCTGGAGGAAGAACTGCACCACGAGGCAGGCAGGTTGACGCGGAAGATCCTGGAGGAAGCTGAGAACAGGGCCGAGGAAGAGGCCGGCAAGATTCTCGCCACCGCCGTGCAGCGGTGCACCGCCGATTTCGTGGTTGAGAACTGCGTTTCTGTGGTCAACCTTCCCAGCGACGACATGAAGGGCAGGATAATAGGCAGGGAAGGCAGAAACATAAGAGCCTTCGAGGCTGCTACCAACGTGGACGTAATAATAGATGATACCCCTGAAGCGGTGGTGCTTTCCTGTTTCGATCCCGTGAGAAGGGAAATCGCCAGGCAGTCGCTGGAGAAACTTCTCGACGACGGCAGAATACATCCCGGAAGGATAGAGGCCACGGTGACCAAGGTTACAGCGGAAATGGAGAAGAAGATAAGGAAGCTGGGTAACCAACTGGCCATGGATGCGAACGTGACCGGTCTGCATCCCCAACTGGTAAGGCACCTGGGCCGACTGAGGTACAGAACCAGCTACGGCCAGAACATGTACCAGCATTCGCTGGAGACGGCGCACATATGCGGGCTCCTGGCGGCCGAGATGAAACTCGACCCCGCGATAGCCCGGCGGATAGGACTTCTGCACGATATCGGCAAGTCGACGGACCAGGATATAGAGGGTTCCCACGCCCTCGTGGGAATGGAACTCGCCCAGAGGTATGATGAGAGTCCCCTGGTCTGCAACGCCATCGGGGCCCATCACGAGGAGATGGAGTGCGAGTCGCTCTATGGCATCCTGGTGCAGGCTGCCGACACGGTGAGTTCGGCGAGACCCGGAGCCAGACGCGAAACCCTGGAACTATACGTTAGAAGGTTGCACAAGCTGGAATCGATAGCCGATTCCTTTGACGGGGTCAAGAAATCCTACGCGATACAGGCGGGAAGGGAACTCAGGATAGCGGTAAGACCCGAAGCCATGGATGATGATGCGGCCGCTGAACTTGCGAGGATAGTGGCAAGAAAGATAGAGAGTGAGATGGAGTACCCGGGACAGATAAAGGTCACCGTGATAAGGGAAACCAGGGCATCGGAAACGGCCCGCTGAAGTGGAGATACTCCTTTTCGGAGACGTCGTGGGAAGGCCCGGCAGAACGGCCCTGTCCACTTTTCTGGCAGGCAGGGAGTTCGATTTCGCAGTGGCCAACTGCGAAAATGCCGCCGGTGGGTTCGGGCTTACCAGGAGGACTGCCAGGGAACTACTGGAGGCCGGGCTGCACGTTATTACATCCGGTAACCACATATGGCGCCACAGGGACATCCTGGAGTACATGGAGGAAGAGGGATGTCCGGTGCTGAGACCCGCTAATTACCCGGCGGACAACCCGGGGAAGGGTTTCCTGGTAAAAGAGGTCTCGGGCGCCAGGGTGATGGTGATAAATCTCCAGGGAAGATTGTTCATGCCTTCGCTGGTGGATTGTCCGTTCAGGACCGTTGACGCGATACTGCGCGGCAACCGGGCGGACGTCATCCTGGTGGATTTCCACGCGGAGGCCACCAGTGAGAAGCAGGTGATGGCACGATACCTGGACGGAAGGGTTACGGCCGTGGTCGGCACTCACACCCACGTACTGACGGCCGATGCCGGGATACTGCCGGGAGGCACCGCGTTTATCACCGACCTTGGAATGTGCGGATCCGCCGCCGGTGTCATAGGCATGAATACCGAAGAAGCCATGAGTCGGTTCACGACCGGGAGGCAGACCCGGCTCAAGGTCGCCGAGGGCGATGAGCGGGTGAACGGACTCAGGATGACGCTGAACGAAAATGGAAAGGTCGAAAAACTGGAGCTGGTCGATGGAGAAACGTGAAATCCCGGATCTGCCGGATTCACTGCGGGCCGCGGCCGAATGGATTGAGGAAGGCCTGAGAAACATATCTCTCAGGGACGATCCCCTATCCGGGCTTCCATCGTTCGCCATGTACGTACTGGAGACCGGAGGGAAACGTATCAGGCCTTTTCTGGTCAAGGCGGCGTGCGAAGCCGTGGGGGGAGATTCCGATACGTGTCTTCCCGCGGCATGTGCCGTGGAGATGATACATACCTATTCCCTGGTTCATGATGATCTGCCCGCTATGGACGACGATTCCACCAGGAGGGGAAAACCCACCCTTCACGTTCTCCACGGGGTACCACAGGCTCTGCTCGCGGGGAACCTGCTGCTGGTGGAGGCGTTCGGTGAATTGATCAAGACTCCCCTGGGCCAGGGGAGGGTGACCGAGATGGCCAGGCGACTTGCGGTGGCGTCCGGGCCGGGATACCTGGTCGGCGGTCAATTCATGGATTTGTACCATCCCGGGGATGCCGGGCGGGAATGGATAGAAACCATGATCAGGGGCAAGACCGCCGCCATGATAAGGGTCTCATTGGAACTTGGGGCGCTTGCCGGGGGCGCGGGCCTCGAAATTCTCGATACCCTGTCGCGACTTGGTGATGAGTTGGGATTTTTGTTTCAACTTACCGACGATATCCTGGATGTTTGCGGGAGCGCGGAGGAAATGGGCAAGGAGGTTTCCAAGGACATGGACAAAGGGAAAAGAAACCTGCTTTCCCTCATGGGCGCCGACTCCGCGTGGGATATGGCGAGGAAGACGGCGGAAAGGACAGCTGGGGGATTCCACAACCTGGAAGGGGATTGGGGCGAAGTGGCGTCCCTGGCTCTCTTCCTTCCCGACAGGAGGAAATGACCGTGTCCATCCTGGAACGAATCGGCGGGCCGGTCGACCTGGCGCGGCTTTCCATGGAGGAAAGACTGAGCCTGGTCGATGAGATCAGGAAGCTCATAATAGACACCATAAGCCAGACCGGTGGCCATCTGGCCTCGAGCCTCGGCGTGGTGGAACTCACCGTTGCCATCCTGTCGGTATTCACACCTCCCAGGGACAAGGTGATATGGGACGTGGGACACCAGAGTTATCCGTGGAAGCTGCTCACGGGCAGGGCCGACAGGTTCGATACCATAAGGACCAGGGGCGGCCTGTCGGGTTTTCAGAAGCGCAGCGAGAGCGAATACGACGCCTTCGGGGCCGGGCACAGCTCCACCTCGATATCCGCGGCTTTGGGATATGCCCTTGCAAGGGATATATCCGGTGATGATTACAAGGTAGCGGCGGTGATAGGCGACGGCGCCATGGGAGGGGGAATGGCGCTGGAGGGACTGAATCACCTGGGACATGATAAGACCAGTATGCTTATCATACTCAACGACAATGAGATGTCCATTTCTCCCAATGTAGGCGCCATTTCGACTCACCTTACCAGGCTGATGACCGATCCGCGTTACAACCGGATCAAGCAGGAGGTATGGAAGGCCCTGGGCAGGATTCCGTCCCTTGGGGAAAGGATGCGAAACGCGGCCCACGCGGTTTCCATAGGTCTTAAGAAAGCCCTGGTCACGCCCGACACGTTGTTCGATGCTTTCGGGGTTCGGTACATAGGCCCGGTTCCGGGCAACGATCTGGCGGTGATGACCGGGGTTCTGCAGAGGGTTTCGGAGATTCCCGGTCCCGTCCTGCTCCACGTGTTGACCAAGAAGGGCAAGGGATACGTTCCCGCGGAGAAGGATGCCACCAGGTATCACGGGGTATCCGGTTCGGCGAGGGGTTCCAGGCGCGGAGAAACTTTCACGGAGGCATTTTCAAAGGCCATGGTCAGCCTCGCGGAGAAAGATGACGGGGTGGTGGCCATAACCGCGGCCATGCCGGACGGAACCGGCCTGGTGGAATTTTCCAGGCGTTTTCCCGAAAGGTTTTTCGACGTGGGCATCGCGGAACAGCACGCGGTGACCATGGCATGCGGCATGGCCTTCGGAGGTTTGAAACCGGTGGTGGCCGTTTACAGTACCTTCATGCAGAGGGCGGTTGACCAGGTCATACATGATGCGGCCCTGCAGAAAGCTCCGATAGTGGTCGCCATGGACAGGGGCGGCCTCGTCGGAGAGGACGGCCCCACTCATCACGGGGTATTCGACATTTCCATCTTCCTGTCCGTTCCCAATGTCAGGTTCGGCGCCCCGAGAAACTGTTCGATATTGGAAATCATGTTGGAGCGTGCCCTTGACTTCGAAACGGGGCCGACGCTTCTCAGGTATCCCAGGGGCGAGGAACCTTCCGTGATTTTCCCGGATCCCGGGGCGGTCGAACCCGGAAAAGGACAGCTCCTCAGGGAAGGGGAAGACGTGTTGCTGGTGGGTGTCGGGGTGATGGCGTCGCACTGCATGGAGGCGGCGGAGTTGTTGGAAAAGAGCGGAATTTCGGCGGCGGTATACGATCCCGTGTGGCTGAAGCCCGCCCCGGCGGACGAACTGAAGCGGCTCGCATCGGGAGGGAAACCCGTGGTGGTGGTGGAAGAAGGAAGCGTGGCCGGGGGATTCGGTTGCATGGTGGACTTCATACTGGATGGAACGTCGAGGGTATTGAGAATAGGTGTTCCGGATGATTTCCAGCCTCATGGGCGCAGGGCCGATCTCCTGGTCGAAATCGGTCTGGACCCAGAATCCATAGCCCGTAGGGTGGGTGACGAAATTGGTTCATGAACCGGTGATGGTACGCAGGCTTTGCCTGTACGTGGACAGGTTCAATCCTCCCTACGCGGGCCTGATAAGAAACGTGGTGGAGAAATGCCGGGAAGTCGGCATAGAACCATACGCGGCTCCGTCCTGTGCGGATCATCTGGCCACCTTCGGGCTCGACGAAGGCGGAAAGTGCGATATGGGCATGGTTATCGGCGGGGACGGAACCATACTCAGGGGTCTCGGGTATTTCCTGGACCATAACGTGCCGGTACTGGGCTTGAATTCGGGCAACCTGGGATTCCTGGCCGGGGCGGAGCAGGGCGATGCCGGCCGGGTGGTCGAAAGGATAGCCGGGGGGGAGTACGTGGTGGGTACGATTCCGGTTCTGAGGGGAACCATGTCGTCCGGCAAGGTTCTCAGGGCCGTGAATGATTTCAGTGTCAACAGGTCCATGATGGGCGGGATACTGTATTTCGAAATATTCGTGGAGGGCGAGAGGATAGCCGGGGTGGCCGGTGACGGGGTCGTGATATCCACTCCCATGGGTTCCACGGCTTACAGTCTTTCCTGTGGCGGACCGATACTGGCTCCGGGTCTGCCGGCGATGCTGGTGGTTTCGATCTGTCCCCACTCGCTTTCGCTACGGCCCCTGGTGGTGCCGGACGAGAGCGTCGTTTCCATAAAAATAGGTCGGTTGAGGAGTACCGGTCCGGTGGTATCGGTGGACGGGGCTCCCAGCGGATCGTTGAAGGCCGGCGAGTCTCTGGAGGTGACCAGGGACAGCGGCTCCTGCATGCTGGTAAGGTTCGACGACGAGCCGGGATACTACAGCAGGTTGAGCCTGAAACTCGGATGGGGGGCCAGGGGATAGTTTCATGTTGTCGTATCTCCTTTTAAGGAACCTGGCCACGATAAGCGATGTCAGCGTCGAGTTCGTTCCGGGGCTGAACGTACTCACCGGAGAGACCGGGGCCGGGAAATCCATCCTGATAGAAGGCCTTCAGCTGGTGCTCGGAGCCAGGGCCGACAGGTCCCTGGTAAGGCCCGGAGCATCCGCCGCCGTGATCGAGGCGTTGTTCACGGGGGAGAACGGTGACGAGTTGATCGTGCGCCGGGAAGTCAGAACCAGGGGCAGGAGCAGGCTTTTCGTGAACGACGAGTTGTCCTCCCTGGAAGAGGCGAGGGAGATTCTCGCCGGGCTTATCGACATCCACTCCCAGGGTTCTTCACCGGCCATGCTGGACCGGAAAAACCAGCTGAAGGCCCTGGACGAGTATGCCGGCTGCTGCGGCCCGGCTCGGGAAATGTCCGAGTCTTTCAGAACCTACGTTAAGTACGGTGAGCGTGTGGCGGAACTGGAATCCATGCTGGAGCGGGCCGGTGAGAGAAAAGATATAACTTCGCACGAACTCTCGCTTATAGAGGAGCTTCGTCCATCCAGGGAAGATTACATGGCCCTGTTGGATGAAAGGCGGAGGCTCAACTCCGCCCGGGAGAGTATGGAAGCGATTAACGCCGTAAGCGGCGGCGTTTCGGGCGAGGGCGGCCTGTTGGAGAGGGTGGCGTACCTCAAGTCCCTGGTGAAAAACGCCGGTTCCGACGCGGAGTCGGTATACGAGTTGCTGGAGCAGGCCGAGATAGCTCTTTCGGAGGCGGGAAACACTTGCGCCGGATTGCTTGCCGGCATGGAAAATGCCCCATGGAGACTGGAGGAAGTGGACGAGAGACTGGACGCGTACTCGCGGCTCATGGGGAGAAGCGGCGGTTCTCTCGACGCTCTCCTGGGAATGAAGGAAGCCCTGGTCGCCGAATTGGCCCGCTACGAGTCCATGGAAATGGAGCTGAAGGAACTCCGCGGCGGGATTCCGGAACTCGAAGCGAGGGTGCTGGAAATCGGGAAAAAGTTGCTCGACCGGAGAACCTCCGCCGCCGGAAGGCTCCAGGAAGAGGTGCAGCGGGAACTCCGGCTGCTTGGGATGCCCGACGCGATTTTCCGGGTGGAACTTTCACCGCCCCGTCATGCGGGGGTGAGGGAGGTCGGAGGCATGGTCACCGGAGCGGAAGGCCCGGTGGTTCCCATGTTCGTGTTCAGCGCCAACCCGGGCATGGAACCCGGACCGTTGTCTTCCGTGGCCAGCGGCGGCGAGACATCCAGGGTCAGTCTCGCTCTCAAACTGGCGTTATCCGGAGTGACCCAGGCTTCCACCATGATCTTTGATGAAATAGACGCCGGGGTGGGAGGGGAGATAGCCAACCTGCTGGCGGATTCGTTGGAAAGGGTGTCTAAAAAGAGACAGGTGCTGATCGTTACACACCTTCCCCAGATAGCTTCCAGGGCGGACCGTCACATTTCCGTGTTCAAGGAGGTGTCCTCCGGGATGCCGGTAACCGGTGTGAAGGTACTGAACGGGAGGGAACACAGGGTGGACGAGGTGGCGAGGCTCCTGGGAGGCGGACGTGGAGCGAGGGATCATGCCGAGAAGATGCTTGGAGACGATGGGGGTGGAGAGGTTTGAAAGGCCCGGTCTTCACTCTGCCCAACATTCTGAGCCTCTCCAGGATACCCCTGGGCCTGGCGGCGTCCTTCTTTCTGTGGCGTCGGGAGATCGTTCCCACCGCGATAACCGTTTTCCTCGCGATTTCCACTGATTTCCTGGATGGTTTCATCGCCAGGAGAACCGGGACCGCTAGCGAATGGGGAAGAATCTTCGATCCCATGGCCGACAAACTGGCCATGGGGGTCTTCCTGGTGACCCTGGTGGCGGTTGGTGCGGTTCCCCCGTGGTTCGCCGCCGTTTTCGTGGGCAAGGACGTACTGATAGCGGCGGGAGGTCTTTACATGACCGCGAAGACCGGTTCTCCGCCCTCTTCCGACATGTGGGGCAAAACGGCCTCTTTCGCGGTATCGTTCTACATGACCGTTCAGGCCGTGTCCCACATCCTGGGCAGGGAAATTTCCGCCGTGTTCCTGGGTTTGAGCCCGTTGGGGGTGCTCGCCCTGATATTTGTACTGGTGAGTTTTTATTCCTATTGTTCCACTTTCGCCGGGGAAATCTTCCACTCGACGCCTCCGGGCGGCGATTCCTGACGGGGGTTGCGAGACTTGTACCTGAAAAGACTCGAAATAGTGGGTTTCAAGTCGTTCGCCGACGCGTTCGAACTGGAGTTCCGTGAAGGAATCTCCTGTATCGTGGGTCCCAACGGTTGCGGCAAAAGCAACATAGCCGATGCCATCCGGTGGGTGTTGGGTTGCCAGAGTCCTTCGGAACTCCGGGCCGAAAGGATGGAGGATGTCATTTTCTCCGGAACGGCCACGAGAAAACCCCAGGGAATGGCCGAGGTCGTGCTGACCCTGGATAATTCCCGCCGCGAACTTCCCCTGGACTTCGACGAGATAAGCATTACGAGGCGGCTGTTCAGATCCGGCGAAAGCGAGTACCTCATAAACGGAAACAAGTCCCGGTTGATGGATCTGACCGATCTGCTGGTGGACAGGGGCCTGGGTAACAAGGGTTACTGGATACTGGAGAAGAACATGACCCAGGCGATCATCGAAAAGGGACCCGCCGACAGGAGGTTCCTTTTCGACGAGGCGGCCGGGATAGTCAAGTACAAGTTGCAGCGCCACAGGGCGGAGCTGAAACTCAGGGCGGTGGCGGAAGACCTGGAACGCCTGGACGACATCATCTCCGAGGTGGAGCGGAACGTCAGGCAGCTGAAGAAACAGGTATCGGCCTACAGAAGGTGGGAGCGGGCCGAACGGAAAGTACTGGAATTGAAAGGCCTTCGGATGCACCGGGAGTTGCGGTTCCTCTCCGCCAGGAAGAAGGAACTGGAAGAAAAACTCGAATCCGCGACCAGGGCGGAGCAGGAGATTTCCGCGGCGGTGGCGGCTGCGTCGGCAAGGCGGGCCGATGCACGGGTGGCCTTGGATAAAGCCCGGGTGGAATTGGACGAGGCTCATTCCGTGGTCTCTGAACTCGAGAGGGAGATAGGCTCCTCCATGAGCGACCTGGCGGTTGCCGGGGAGAGGCTGGATAACGTTTCCTCCAGGATTGCCGACCTCGGGAAGAGAATCGCATCGCGATCGGGAAAGGCGGACGAGTTCCGACGCAGGGCCCGGGAACTCGCCGGCGGAGAAGAAGAATTGAAATCGACCCTGGAGAAGGCCCGTTCGGAGTTGAAAGGGATATCCGGCAAACTTTCGAGTGCGGAAAAGGAATTTGCGGAAGTGGCCGCCGAACTGGACGGGGCCAGGAAGGAATTCGCCAATGCCGCCGAGCTGGAAAGAGAAGCTAAAGCCGCCCTTGATGAAGTGCGAAGGCGCAGGGAAACGGCCCGGAGGGAAATCGGACACCTGGAAGAACGGAGAGCGGAACTGTCATCCCGCCTGGAGGAACTTCGCGGAGCCGTGGCGGAATCGGTTAAGAGATCAGCAGCCCTGGAGAAGGAGCGGGATGAAGTTCTCGACGCCATCTCACGGGGTAGTGAAGAGCTGGCCGTCATGGATGCCGGGATAGGAGAAGCCAGGGAACACGTCCGCGCAATGGAACTGAAAGTCGGAGTATTGGAATCGAGACTCGGTTCCCTCAGAAGCGCCGGAACCGCTGTCGCCGGCGGATCGTCCACCCTGTCGTCCAGGATTAAGGTGAAGGAAGGCTATGAAATAGCCGTGGGCGCGTGGCTCGATGTCTACCAGGACGCCGTACTGGTGGATTCGCCGCTCGGGCTTCCCGGCGAAGGATCGGGCGCCAGGTTCTTCGTTCCCGGCAGGGACGTCATGGTTCCCGGCGACCTTCCTCCCGGAGGGAAGCCTCTTTCCCTGTGCCTGGAAGAGGGTTCCGATTCTTCCGTCGCCGGCCTGCTTTCCGGGGCGGTACTGGCTCCGGACGATAAGACGGCCCTGGAATGGTTCGTTGAAGGCGGTAACTTCGACATCGTGACCAACGACGGAAACGTTTACCGTGGCGACGGACTGGTTCGGCTCGGTGTGCCCGAGTCCGGAGCCGGTTCCATCGAGCGGGAGGGGCTCATCAGTGAAGCGGAGAGAAAACGCGGTGAATTGATTAAGAAACTCGCCGAGGCCGAAAAAAGGATCGAAGGGCTTGTGAAACGGCGTCGTGAGCTTGAGAAAGCCCTGGAGGAAAACAGGGAACGTCTTACCGCCCTCGAAAGCGGGAAGGCCGCCGCGGAAGCCCTGGCGGAATCCGGCGGGAAACAGGTGAATATCCTGGAAAGCGAACTCTCCGGGATCGACGAAATACTTCCCGGGCTCCTGGAAGAAGCTTCGGGCGATGTGGGTGCGGAGTATGCTTCCAGGGTCGGGGAGGCGGAGGATAGAAGAAAACGGCTGTCCGGAATAATGGAGCGGCTGGAGGAGAAAAAGGATCGTCTGGCCCTGCGCCTTAACGAGCTTTTAAGAATGGAGAACCAGGCGAACCTGGATGTATCCCGGGCCGAGAACGCTCTCGGAAAGTTGCTGGACGAAAGGAAAAGGCTACTGGAATCCGCTGCCGGGGCGGAAGAGGAAGCGGATCGTATGAGTTCGGAACTGGATTCCCTGCGGGAGGAGAAAATTCTCCTGGAGCGGCGTATCGTCGAACTGGAGAACAAGCTTGCCCGGGCGAGGGAACGGAGAGGCGAGGCCGAGCGGAAAAGAAAAGAAGCGAGCATGATCAGGGCCCGGTGGCTGGAACAATCCAGGAAAGCCGACGAGGAACTGGCGGCGCGTAGGGATGCCCTGGCGGTTGCGGCGGAGGAGAAAGTGGTGCTTTCGGGGGAACTCCGGTTACTGGAGGAGAGGTATAAGAATCTCGATTCCGGGGAATTGGTGCTCCCCGGGGAAAAGAGCGGGTACTGGAACCTTTCGGAAGAGGAACTCGACGCTGAACTCCGTAAGCAGATAGGCTTCAGGGAAAGCCTGGGGCCTGTGAACATGCTGGCGGTGACCGAATACGAGGAGGGGATGAAGAGGTTGGAGTTCCTGAGGAAGCAGAGGAACGACCTCGAGGAAGCCAGGATTTCCCTGTTGGGAGCCATCTCCGACATAAATAAGACCGCGGCCGGAAAATTCGGAGAGACTTTCGCCAGGGTGAGGGAGAACTTCCGGGAAATGTTCGTGAGCCTTTTCGGAGGGGGTGAGGCCGATATAATGGCCATGGAATCGGACGATCCGCTGGAAGGGGGGGTTCAGATAGTAGCCCGGCCGCCGGGCAAGAAGATGGAGAACATAACATCCCTGTCCGACGGTGAGCGGGCCATGACGGCCGCTGCCCTGCTTTTCGCCCTCTACCTGGAGAAACCGTCTCCCTTCTGCGTTCTGGACGAACTGGATGCGCCGCTGGACGATACCAACGTGGATAACTACGTTAATTTGCTTAAACGCTTCGTGGACAGGACCCAGTTCATCGTAATAACCCACAACAAGAGGACGATGGAAGCGGCCGACAGGCTGTTCGGAATAACCATGGAGGAACGGGGGGTTTCGGTCATGACCACCGTTAACCTGGAGAAGGCCAGAACCCTGGTGGAGGGCTAGAATGGGCCTGGATCTCGGGAAAAGACTGAGGAAGAGCAGCGAGGCCCTGATGGGCAGGCTCGCGGGGATATTCGGGGACGGCGGGATAGGCGAAGACCAGCTCGCCGAAGCGGAGGAAGTTCTCCTGGGAAGCGACCTGGGATGGGAACTGACCGACAGGATACTGGAAGAGCTTCCCCGTAGGGTGCGGAGAACGGATGATTCCTGGAGGGAAGTTCTCGCCGGGATCCTGATGGAGAACGTTCCGGTTCCGCCCCCGGTGCGGGAAGACGTGGAGAAACCCAGAATAACCATGGTGATAGGAGTGAACGGAGCGGGAAAGACCACAACCGTGGCGAGGCTGGCGGCCCGGGCGGTGGGGGAAGGTTCCAGGGTTCTCCTGGCCTGCGCGGATACCTTCCGTGCCGCTGCGGCCGATCAGCTCGAAACCTGGGGGAAACGCCTGGACGTTCCGGTATTGGTCCAGCTTCACGGCGCCGATGCCGGGGCCGTGGCGTTCGATGCCGTAACCAGGGGAGTGGTCAAGGGATACGACGAGGTACTGATAGACACCGCGGGAAGGCTGCCCAACAAGAAAGGGCTCCTGGACGAGTTGAAGAAGATTCACATGGTATCCGGCAAGGCCATGCCGTCCGCCCCCCACAGGGTGTTGCTGGTACTGGACGGTACCGTGGGCCAGAATGCCTATTCACAGGCGGAACAGTTCATGACCGCCGTACCTGTGACGGGGTTGGTGGTGACCAAGTTGGACGGCACGGCGAAAGGAGGAGCGGTGCTGGCCATGGCGGGCAAGCTGGGCATACCGGTGGAATACATAGGCGTGGGGGAGGGACCGGAGGACCTGGTGGATTTCGACCTGGCGGCTTTTGTCCGTGCGTTGCTCTCGGCCGGAGTTCCAAATCGACGGTAAGACAGTAGATTTTCCCGGTCTGAATCAACGGTGTTGCGGGGCCTGTTTTTTTTCTTACATAACGAGTGCCGGATTCCGCCGATGTCGGTTTCTTCTTTACTTTTACCGGAACAGAAGCCATGAGAGCTTGGCGAACGCCGTGAATTCGGGCTCTCCCGGATCACCCGTTTTCGGGTCCGGGTCCGCGTTTTCTCCCAACATGAAGTAGAACGTGCTGCCCGGCCTGAAGCGCCAGGTCAGCAGCGCGTTGAACCGGTGGTTGATCCGCCTGGCCGTGTTGCCGGAATCCCAGGCGAACTCGAACCTGGAGAGTTGCGACGAAACCCGCAGGCCCAGTTCATTGGTGAACATCATCCCGGCTTTCAAGGTTACGGAACGCCAATCGGTGTCCCTGTAACCCCATTCACCGCCGGCCCGGTTATACTTTTTTGCGTTCTCGGTGGTGTTCCAGTCGAGAGACAGCCCGGTGGAGATGTTCGGGAATGGTTTATAACCGATCTCAGTGCCTATCTTTACATTAGTGCCTTCACAATAGGGGAGTCTGAAGAACCGGATGTTTCCGTACAGCGGCTTGCGGTGATCCGTGAAACATCTGAGCAAGAATCCGGGTCCACCTTCGTAATGCATTCCTTCCGGCCCCTCGTACACATCGGTATGAGAACCCTTATAAATAAAAGTGATTCCGGCGTTGTACATGTTCCTCAACATGGCTCCCAGCGAAAGCGACGCGCTGCGGTTGGTTACCGGTCCGCCTGGTATTTCCGTGTAGTTCAGATCCAGGTTTCCGTTGAACCCCCGGAAAATGGGACTGTTCCCGGTACGGTAAAAGTAACCCGCCTCGGTCCAGGTCTTCAGGAAACCCGTGGCGGAAGTATATCCCATCATGTTGGCGTCGAAGTTCTCACCGCTTCTTTCGAAACCGCACTCGAAGCCGAGCTTGTCGGTATTGAAATCGTATTCCCCGTTGTACGATACGTTTTTCTCCCATACGGTGTCGGTGCTGTTCCAGGTGCCGGCTACGGAGGCGCTCAGGGAGTGAAAGTCCAGGAAGTGCAGTCGGCCGTCCAGCGCCCCGGCCCTTCCGTATACGTAGGGAAGGGAATCTTCGGCGGGGATGTCGGCGCTTGTGAGGCACGCGCCCAGGTAGGTTCCGCTGCCGAATTCCCTGACCAACCGGCCCGCGGTGTAATTCGTATGCCTGACGATGACGGAATCCCCTTCCCGGACCTTGCCGGTGAATGCGTCCATGAAGCCCACCCGGAACCCCCCGGCGAGGCCGGTCAATTTCGCCCCACCCAGGATGGGAATCAGTTCCCCGTTAGGTGCTACTGATCCTATTCTCCTGGAGTAGAACAAGTTGAAGGGCATGTTGAACATATCCGAACCCTCGAGGAAGAAGGCCCTCTTTTCGGAGAGATAAGTTTCCCAATGGGACAGGTTCACCTGGTCCGGGTCGGATTCCACCTGGCCGAAATCGGGGTTTACCGTGAGGTCCAGCGCCATCTGGGAGGAAAGGGACAGCCTGGCGTCCAGGCCCGAGTTGGCCCATGGATCGTACTCGTCCTTGTTTCCGGGCATGTACCGAAGACGCCCCGCGCCGTACGCCCAGAACCGTGTGTTGCCCGACTGCGGCAGGTTCTCGAGGCCTACCAGATCACCGAATTTTTCCATATCTACATTGAAGGAATTCTCCATCGGATAAAGGTAGCCCTTTTCGTTGGTTCTCGTAATGGTACGGTTGACGTTCATGCCCCAGGTCTGCTTTTCCCGCTTGGCGTACCTGAGGTCCGAGAAGGGAATCGCCAGTTCGGCGATCCAGCCGGAATCGGTGACCGCGGTCGCGCTTTCCCAGATTCCATCCCAGTTCTCGTCCCATCCGCCTACCTCGCTGAGTCTTCCGTCACGCTGGACGTTATCCACGTTTACGTAGAAGAAATAGGCGTTGTTGTCATCGTTGAAAGTGTCCAGCCAGAGGCCCACCCATTCGCTCGAAAAGCGAGTGTCCCGGGGGGCCACCATTCTGAGAAAGTCCTCGGGATGTCCGTCGTGCATGATGAAAGCGAAGTAGATGAACTTGTCATCGTATACGACGCGTATCTCGGTTTCCTCGGACATGGGTTCTCCGAAATTGGGCTGGGTTTGAACGAACATGCTTTCGGTGGCCACCGCAAGGTCCCAGGCCGGATCGTCCAGGGCGCCGTTCACTGCGGGCGGATCGTAAACCCTTACGGCCGCCACGGGTTCCGTAGCGAAACACGGGTATGTCAACACAAAAAGAAGAGCCGTTAATTTCAATTCGTTTCCTCCCTGGTGGTTTTAAGCAATATACCGGTACCGGTTCGCGAAAGGGAACCGCCGGGTTTGACCCGGAGGCGCGTTTTGGTTAACGTCACCATTCGGCTTGAAAGGGGATGACCATGACATCGTATCCGAATACCCGTCGGAACGAAACGGACGGCCTGAATATCTTCCGGCTTCTCACCGGTCCCCTGGACGTAAACTGTTATATACTGGCGTACGAGGGTTCCGGGGAGGCCGTAATAGTGGATCCCGGAGGTCCCGACCGGGGCATCATGGGTATCCTGGACGCAAACGGGCTGGTGCCGGTCGTGGTGGTGAATACCCACGGTCATTTCGACCATGTCGGCGGCAATGCCTTTCTTGCCGAGAAGTTTCCCGGCCTGGAATTCGCGATCCACGAAGACGAACTCCCGATGCTGGAGTCCGCCGTGCAACACGCCGGGCGCTGGGGCATACCCATCGATGCTCCGCCCGTTCCCGGACGGTTACTGGCACATGGTGAGATGGTGTACGCCGGGCCCCTGGGATTGAAGGTCGTTCATACTCCCGGACATTCTCCCGGAAGTATCAGCCTCTGCGTTCCCGGCCACGTTTTCACCGGGGATGCCCTGTTCCGGGGCTCTATAGGCAGGACGGACCTCCCCGGCGGTGATTTCGAGCTGTTGATGGCGTCCATACGCGACAGGATACTTTCCATGCCGGAGGATACGCTGGTTCATCCGGGCCACGGGCCGGAGAGTACGGTGGGCATGGAGAAGAGGCACAATCCCTTCCTGGCTTAGAATCCGTGACGGCGGATCAGCCCGGTCAGCGTCCGGTACCTGGAGTCGTTGCCTTCGAAACCGGGTTCCACGGTTCCGAGAATCATTACCATGGCGCTGTCTCCATATATGAATACGTCGCCCAGCCGGTAATCCGATACGTATTGGAAACCTTCGACCGGTTCGGTTTCCCAGTGGTTGAAAACGACTTCTTCCGCTTCGTCCCGGACCACCGCCCGTAGAAGCACCGGTGGGGGGAACATGTGTATCCACTCGGGATAAGTATCCAATGGAACCGGTTCCGGCGACAGCGTAAGCTCGTATACCGGACCGGGATAGTCCGGAGAGAACATTACGGTGGCGAACACGGCGTGATGGCGGTCGACTTCCAGGTCGGAGGGCAGGCGGCACAGGCAGTGCATTCCCTTCCGGGTACCGGTTATTTCCAGGCTGTCCAGCAGGGGCTCCGCGGCCTCGATTACTTCCCGCCATGCCGGGTTTGCCGACGCGGAGCATTCCCACGGCGGAATGTACTCGATTTCATTTTCCATGATGGAATCGAAGGACCGGAGAACGGTACCGTCCGCCACGTTCAGTACCTGGAGATGGGCCTCGGGAAAGCCGCTGCCGTCCTGGACCCAGTATTGCCCGAAGGCAGCCAGCTTCCCGTCGGCGCTGAATCCCAGGAATTCACCCCTTGCCATGAACGACGCTTCCAGGATTCCCGCCAGGAGAACGGGCAGCAAAAGAAAGGTTGAACTCTTCTTACTGATAATATTCTCCATTCGCTCTTACCTGGAATATATCGAAAAAGAAAACCGGGCACCGGTCGGATGAACGGGAACATGTAAAAGGCATGAAGAATCGCTCGAATCCGGTAAATCCGTGCACGTGCGGGATCGTAGAAGGCGGGGGAGAAGAATGCCGGGAGGCTGATGAAGACCTTTCGGAAGAAGCGGCACTGCCCGGGCCGGTTAGGGCCCTGTCATCGGAGCATTACGAAGACCGGTAGGAGTTACATGAACCTGTGCCGGACTCGCTCGGACCCCCTCGGCATGGGAAGAAGAACAGGAAAAGAAGGAAGCTGAAACAATCTCAATGGAGTGCTAGATGAAAGTCACAGAAAATTCGGGACTTGATCCAGTAAGCTGCTGAAAACGCACCAGATCATTGAACATTACATCACAAGCACATCATGTGAGGTTTAGAACGAGATTATCGTAAGAGCCGCACACGGTTCCTAACTGAAATTCGATTCAACGAAATCGCAGAATTCTTCCATTCCTTCGCCGGTCTTCGCCGAGACGGTGAATACAAGCACGTCCGGATTGAGGCTTCTGCATTCCTCGATTGCCCTTTCCACATTGAAATCAAGGTGCGGGATAAGATCCATCTTGTTGATCAGCAGTACGTTGATAGTGCTGAAAAGACTGGGACTGGGGTATTTGAGTATTTTGTCGTCACCCTCTGGTACCGAAAGAAGGCCAATTCTCAGGTTCTCACCAAGATCGTAACCACTCGGACATATGAGATTACCAACATTTTCGATCGCCAGTAACCGGAGATCATCAGAATCCAGCTCCATATGATCCATTGCATGTTTTACAGCGTGAGCGTCGAGATGGCAGGCGCCTCCCGTTTCTATCTGCCATGCCTGGCAGCCAGCTTTCTCTATTTGCTCTGTGTCCCGTCTTGTCTGTACATCGCCCTCTATTACAGCCATTCTCGGGCCGAAGAAGCGGGCCATGGACTCCAGTACTGTAGTTCTGCCGGCACTTGACCACTAAGTCGTTCATAATTTCAATTGAAACTGGTATATTACTTGGTATTCCTCGGGATCCTGCGAAAATGCGACTATTCCTTGTGGTGTTATCCTGAATTTCCAGTAGATGGCATCTTGTCTTGAGGGAAGAACAGCTGTGAACAGAACGGTTCCATGACAATCAAGAATGTCGAACACCGGCGTAAGTTGATTTCCTCTTTGAACCCACAGATTCCCATCAGGACCGATGCCAATGGCTTTGATCATCGGTCTGTAAAGATCGGGCTCCCAGTCGATCAACATCTGACCAAAGGAATTGATACGAACTGATTGTTCTATGAATACCTTCTCATCGGACAGTTCATCAGGCGTTCTTTCCACCTGTTCATAGGAAAGAAATATCGTATCACAGGGAGTACCACTTAGATCAAAAGAATAAATAACAGGATCTGTTTGTGGTTTTGGAGCAAGAAATACTGTTTCATTGTTTCCCGTAAAGAGCATCGGAAAGTAGTCAATGCGAGTGATATTAGTCGCGAAATCACCATAACTTAAGTTGTGCTCCTGTTCATAGAAGCATACAAGTGGCATTTCGGGTGTAGTGTCTCTCCAAAGCGAAAGTCGATTAACAATGAAATGCCCCTCATCTCTAATATCATATTCGCTCAGAACACCCAGTAGATCGTTCGAACCGATTGGTTGTATCCATAGTGGTTTATCGATCATATCCGTTTGCTTTTGAGCGAGCAGTTCTCCTTCAGGGCTGTACTTAACAACGAAGTTCGCGTCAACAATATAGACCGATCCATCCCCAAGCACGGTGAAGAATCCAGGGATATTCAATTCTCCAGGTCCTGGACCGCTACGTGCTATATGCTGAATGAACTCACCCTCAGGTGAGAATACCGACACATGACACTTACCGACATCCAAAACGAAAATATTCCCGGTTGGTCCTATTGCTATATCGTACACAGCTCCGAATACATAATTGCTGTCACCCTCCGCCAATCCGATGGAGTCAGTGATGAACAGTGTTTTGATAACGGAGGTTTCGGTTTCAGGATCGGGCCCACAATCCGCACAACTTGCACCGAAAATGCCCGATAAGATAACAATGATTAGTACCATAATTCTAATAATAATGAATACTAACCTATGTTTATCTCCATAATAAAAGAAGGGACTCTTTTGTAATAGTGGCATAATATTTATTCCTCCAAAATATTTTAACTACTTGCGCTAGTATATTTGGCAACAAGCATACAATAAAGATATCTGCACGATATTACAGCAATTGTGGTATACAATAAGAGAATAACTGCGTCTTGAAATGAATAAAACCATCCAGTCAGGCTTGCTGTAGGAGCATTAGCCAGTAGGGCAACGGGAACGACATAGACCAAGAAGATTTTTATCCATCCGCTGAATATTGAAGAAGGATAATGAGACTGATTGAAAAGGGAGGTTTGGAGAGATTGTAGTGCAGATACTTTTGTAAACACAAAGGAGAGAATAGCTATTCCCAAACCAAATGAATATCTGATCAATACACCGCAAAGTATCAATAGTAATGCAAATGGTATTCTCTCCGGGATTATCGGTACTTCTTTTTGCACAATCAGATATAATATCCAGAGAAGAGGCCCGGTGATGCTCATCAGAGGCACCAGATTGAATCGAGAGATAGAAACAAACAGCTGTGAGTCCAGTGGCTTTAAAAGGATAAAATCGAAAGTACCTTTCCTGACTTCCTCCTGAAGATAAGAAACACCTCCAGCTAAAAAGGTTGAATACAGAATGCTGATGATCTGTGCAATAGAGCCCAGAAACTGCATTTGTTCTTTATTCCACCCGGAAATCGTACTGATTCTACTAAACACTATTTCAATGAAAAGTATTAAGAAGGCGAAATTAAGGATCTGAAGTACTCCTTGAAAGAAAATATTCTCCCTATGCTCAAGACGGCTGGCAATTGCCATTCGAATAAGTTGCATATGGGTTCTACTCATGCTCATGCTTCAGGCTCCATACGATGTGTATACGCGTTTCCCTCTGGACCAGATCAAGTGCAGGACTATACAGCCAATCACAACCCAGATAACCTGTATCAGTAACCCATGTGAAATCTGTGTGGTAGAGAGTCTATTGCAAAGTACTTCCGCTGGGAATGCAAGTGTGTACCAAAACGGTAGTAATTCCATCGTACTTCTAAGCCAGTTGGGGAAAAAACTCAATGGAAGAAACGCACCTGACACTACCGGTACAATCAAACCAAGCCCAATACTGATGGAAGAAATATCTTCCATCCAGAATGAAATACAGCTTAGGCTCATCCCAAGTAGAAATGCGATTACTGCACCAAGGGCAACCGAAAGAAGACCATGGAATAACTGAGGATTATAACTGAAAACAGATGGGAAAATAATAACTACAATAGGTATTATCACTAATAAAGTGTATAACAGATAATTAAACGAAACGGCAGAGAAAACACTGAAGCAATGCCTTATGTAGTGAAAAGGACGAAGTAGATATGCAGACAATTGTCCTGATCTTATGTCACTTGATACTTCATAGTTGATCTTGATCATCAAGATGTCCTGCAAAACAAGAATCATCAGATAATAGGCAAATAGCTGAGGACGAGTAAAACCCGCAATGTAGGTTCTTCCCTGAAATGCAGCATTCCAGAATAGGAGCAGGAAGAGCATAGGCAGGACTACAACCAGAAAACTCGCTATGGTATTTGTTCTGTATATGGCAGTTTCCTTAAGTACATTCTTGAATGTAGTTATTTCAGCTTTCATCCTGCATTTTCACCTTAAGCGCTTCCTCAAAGTTGATCTCAATGGAGTCGATTTCTTTACATGACAATTGTGCCAGCTCAGCCAGAAGCAGTTTCTCCTTAGATTCATGGATCAAGTGTCTCATTTGATTTCCAATTATATTTACTTGATCTGCAAGTCCAATACTCTTGTATTCATCATTGATATCAGTTGTCACTATTCTGAAATTCGAATAGGATTTATGCAGTTCGTCTTTCGTGCCATCAAAAATTATACTGCCCAGTTTTATTATGATGATTCGCGCGCATAACTCTTCTATGTCTCTTATATAGTGGCTTGTCAGTAATATTGTAGCATTATATTCTATATTGTACCATCTTAGAAACTGTCGAATGGAATCCTGGGAAACCAGATCAAGACCTATTGTAGGCTCATCCAAGAATAGAATATCAGGAGAGTGGAGAAGTGAGCAGATAAATTCCATTTTCATACGCTCGCCAAGAGATAATTTCCTCACAGGAATCTGTACTAGGTCCTTAATTGCCAATACAGATGATAGAGTGTCAATCCTGCCTTGAAAATCTTTTTCATTAATATCATAGATACTTTGCATCAGTCTAAAAGTATCCATTGCGGGTAGATCCCACCACAGCTGGCTTTTCGATCCCATAATAAAACCGATATTCTTTAAAAAACGTTTTTTTCGTCTGAAGGGATCTTCACCCATGACTCTGATTTTTCCTTTATCCGGCATCAGAATGCCAGATAGCAGTTTCATTGTAGTCGTTTTTCCAGCTCCGTTTGAACCGAGATAGCCAACAAACTCCCCCCGCTTCACTGTGAAGCAGATATCCCTCAATGCCGGTACAATTTCATACTTCCTTCTGAACAGGTCTTCAAGAAAACCCTTGACACCCTCGTTGCGACGGTGCCTCTTGTATACTTTGTACAGGTTCTCAACTATTATTGACATTTTTCTCTCTCAGCATTGCCTACAATTTCGTTCTTTACGCAGAACATAATTCTGCGGGGGAGAAATGTTCTGAAGAACTCTTTCTTGCAGTCTTTTTCCCACCCATGAAGTATCGACTGCTGAATACAGCCTCCAAGGCACATTGGCAAATATCGACATTCTCTGCATTCTTCTGAAGACTCAAAACTGTTCCAACCGTACAAAAATTGTGCCGAATTCTTAGATATTCTCTCCGGGCCATCAGTAATATTACCGACATAACTCTCTTGCTGACCCACTAATGAAACACACTTGTACACTTCTCCTGATGGTGAAATAACAAAATCCGATGGAGTCCTCGTTGAGCAATATGGACTTCCGAACGGATCGCTCGTTTTCAGACCAAGATTGGCCGCTTTCTCGTAAAGATCCATCATGGATTCTGCCTTCTCCTTTTGTGATTTAAAGCAATACTTTGTTAGAAAGCTTCCAGGATTCTTACCGGGCATGACCAAAGCAAACACAAGGACTAAGTTATTCTTTCCATGGAAATCTTCTGCCAATCTAGAGAGCAGACCATTCAGTTCAGAATAATTATGCATATCTATATTTATTCCTAAATATACTTTCATTCCTTTGTCAATCGCTTCAGTCATGTTCTTGTATACATCCTTGAATGATCCACTGCCATCTTGGTATGGACGTCGGTGGTCATGGATGTTCTGATCTCCATCAAGTGTAAAGAGAAGTCTATCTATTCCAAAACTAATGAAAGATTCAATTGTCTCTGAATCTATAAGTGTTCCATTAGTTACCATTGAAAAATCACTCTGAAGCCCCTCACCTGAAAGCGTACGAGATACATCAGAGCACAGCTTCTCTATCAAATCTTTTCTGAGGGTTGGTTCACCACCATGAAAAGAGAAACTTACTTTCTTAGTTCCATATGTGTTAGCAAGTGAAATAATAAATTCGCACAACTGTGGAATACTCGATTCCTGAAAATCAGTCTGTCTTTCATTAACGCTTTCAAGCTCTCTATAGCCTTCCTCATAGCAATACAGGCAACGGGAATTACATCTTCTTGTCAGCAGCTGTGTAATGCTCAATGTATCAGTATTATACAATGTTGATTCATGCTGCATGCGAAACAGATGGAGTTCATCAACATCGTCATCAACAACGATTCCAAGCTTGTACAGTAATTCTAATACATCTTCTGATAATAAATCAGGACATTTATTATCTGTTCTACGATTCCGTTAGGCAATATTGACACACTTTTTTGTAATATATTGTACGCTATCATATTCTCGTTATATTTTACAAATTGATTATACTTTGATTTTTTCAATGTTCCCATCTCTTTATCATTTAAAGGGGACACACATACAGCATGTTCCCAGAGTAAGTACTGCTAAATACTAACCAGGGCAGCGCTGAGTCCTACAAACGCACTGGCCGGTCTGATCGCCATCAAGACCGCCGACATTTGTAGATGAACCCATGTCCAATACTACGATTGCTCCATTGTCCATATTTCACCTCCCTTTAAATCTTTATATTGGTTCTTTATAAACTTAGTGTCAAGGGACACCCAGTTCCGCGCAGTTGGGGGACATCCATTTCCTCGCACCTCATGCAGAGTCCCCCTGTCGTCATGAGATGCGTCTCCTGATCTATTCCTGGTTTGTTTCGATCGCCTGATTCATGTGCCTCAGGCGGTAAGATCTGCCATCGATGTTCATCACATGACAGTGATGGAGCAGCCGGTCCAGAAGAGCGGTTGCCAGGACCTCATCACCAGCGAGCATGTCCGGCCATTCCCTGATGCTCTTGTTTGAAGTAATGATGGTGCTGGTCTTCTCATAACGGTAGCTGATCACCTGGAAGAGCAGGTGCGCATCCCTGCGGTCCATGGTCTGGAAGCCCAGCTCGTCGATGATGAGCACAGCAGCTCTCATGTACTTCCTGCGGCTCATTCGCCTGCGCTCGTTCTGGCTGTCCCTCCGCATGCGGGAGATGAGTTCGTCCGCCGTGAGGTAGGTGACCGAGAAGCCGTTCTGGACCGCCTTGACTCCCAGACCGGCCGCGAGGTGTGTCTTGCCCACTCCGGGAGGACCGAGCAGCAGGACGTTTTCTCGCATGCGTGCGTACTCGCAGGTGGAGAGCATCTCTATCCCGCGCCTGTCGCCCCCCCTCTGGAAGGTGAAGTCGAAGTCCTCGATGGTCCTGCCCCTGGGAAGACCCGAGAGCTTGAGGCTTGTGCGCACTCTCCTCTCCTCCCGGGAGTCTCGCTCCCTGCGCAGGACGAGCTCCAGGAATCCGGGCAGGGAGAGTTCCTCCCTGACCCCCTGCTCGATGAGCTCGGGCAGCGCCTCCTGCGCAAACTCGAATCCCGTATCGGTGAGGAGGGTGCGAGTCCGGTCCAGGTCTGTTGTGGCGATGCTCATGTGACCCTGCTCACCAGGTCGTGGTAGGAGTCGATGGAGCGCCTGGGAGCATCCCACTCCCAGCTCCGCTCAAGGACGATCTCCCTGCCGAGTCTGCCCAGTGGAGTCGGGGCAATCACACGGTCGTCGCCGTCGAAGTCGTTGCGAGTCCTATCCACCAGGATGCGGCAGTCCGTTCCCCGTGGATAGATCCTGAGCAGCTCTCCGCTGCCCGAGAAGATCCGGACCTCGCCTGCACAGCCCCTGACGCTGAGTGCTCTGCCGCAATACCTGGCAGGAGCCTCGTACTGCCGGCCCTCGAAACATACCATGCAGTCTCTGCCGACGGTGCGGCTCACCTGCACATCGAAGGGCTCGGGGAAAGAGAACGGCAGAGAGGTAAGATGCTCCAGCTCCCTCTCCCAGCTCTCGCGGATGGAGAGCCCCGTGACCGGGCAGAGCAACTCACCGGAGAGAGACTCCACTCTCTCGTCCGTCATCCGCTGCAGCTCAGCCAGAGTGGCGAAACGGTCACCGTCTAGAATGGGCATCCGCTTGACGTCACGGCCGCGTCTCTCGACCTTGCCCTTGTCGCTGCCGGTCCTGGCTCGGGCGGGATCCACAATGAATCCCACCTGTGAGGCATAATCGGCGTAGCCCTCGTTGATCACGGCCCAGGGACCGGCCCCGCTGGACACACCTGTCTTGAGATTATCTATCCTGGCGCTCAGAGGAATGCCCCCGAGCCTCTCGAACGCCCTGTTGTGGCATCTGATCCAGCTCAGCATGTCCTGCGACCTGCTCCAGACCACGGTCCACATCCGGCTGAAGGACAGCACCATTACAAAAGCGTAGAGCTTTTTCCTACCACCCAGTTCGTCCACATGCACCGGCACCTCAAACCAGTCCACCTGCACCTGACTGCCAGGGCGGACCTCCCCGCCCTTCTACACTAATTACCGCTAGCGGAAATGTCTCACCTATATTGTCACGGAGGGGACCCCAGATGTCGTATACTAACAGTAGGAAGGATAAAACCGATGAAACAGTCTGAATTTAACAGAAAACCTCTTCAGGCTGTCTACCAAAACGTGGCCACTTCATTCCTCGCTATCTTAAGTCTCAGTAAATTATCCCATAACCACAGCATACGCTGCATCATGAAGGCAATCAAGCTTCCGACTTGTAATTCTCTTTTTGTGCTTCACCGTTAATACTATTTTTACAACGCTATAGGATACTCGTATCACGGTTATTGTTGGCCCCAGTACCGGATCAGGAATAGGTGTAATACTATCCAACACAAGCTGTAATGCCCAGAATGCGCCTTGTTCTATTGAGCTTCTAGCAATTGTTGAACCGAAGTTTCTCGCTGCTCTGGAAAGTCCAATTTGATTTGCTTGGAAGCCTTCTTGTATCAACGTTCTAACAGTAATTGCACTCATTATTATAAAGAAATCACCCGATGCGTCTGCTATATTATCAAGAAATGTATCTTGTACAAGGCAACTACCATCAGTGAAAATATCGCAAATACCATCATGTATTAAATTACGTATTGGGTTACTAATCTCTTGAAGAACAAAGTATGGAACTATACATGTGGCTGCTCCTGAAATGAATGCGTCAGCAATTGCAGCGATTTTTCTTTGATTCCACGGTAGAGGATGCTTGGAAAGTTCTCTGTATTTTATAATGGCACTAATGCTTCCAGCTGCAACTCCAATTGTTATTCCCACTATTTCATCAAGGTTACTCTCTCTGTCGTAATGTGCTCTTTCTTTTAATCTAATTTCATCCGTTCTATCTGAAACCTCAGAATAGGGTTCAGTAGATGTATTGTTCCAATTTCCCCCATGACCATCTTGAAGGTGTGCCTTAGGTGTTATTATTCTTACATTATCAATATCATACATTTGCCCCATATCATCAAATGGAGTATTGCTGATTCCTCGGCCATGATGCCCTTCGTAGATTGCTCTCTTACCGAGATGTTCACTTGGATCAGCCAGTATCCTATTAGATTCACTCAGTCTGTTGAGTTCATTTTCTGTCCAATTGTGATAATTACCATCTGATTGATAACCACCTAAAACTTTTTCCACAGTTTCTTGACTGGAATTATCGCTTAAGTATCTTTCATAGTCGAAACGTCTTGAAACACTCAATCCTCTTATCTTTTTCACTAAATTTCTGTATGCAGGATTATTCAAGATTTCCTCTTGCACTCCATTAGAGTCTCGAGATATTTCAGCAAATCGATCCTGGAATGATGCAACTTGAAGTCCGTCCTCAGAATTCATCTGGTTTAAGCCATCAAAAAAGCTCTGTTGCCAATCCTTATAAGAGATAACCTCTGCATTGTATTTAATCCCGTTTATCAAAGATGCGGATATCACTGCTCCTTCTCCATATAGAAGCATAGATAGTGATGATTCAGATCTATCTTGCATCTTAACTCCTTACAACAATTTCTTCTTCTCGTGAACCATCAATTCGGTAATAGATAGTTGTGCTTCCTTATTAAGTTTAGAAAAAATTGTCCCATAAATTGTGTTTGTGTAACTGATCGTAGATGGAAGAAGATGCCTATTATCCCAGCCACCAATCAGATTGACTATCTTTTTTAGCCCAGATCCACGCTTAATATCGCGTTTCTTCTCTTCAAACTTCTCTAATGCCAATTTATGATTCTTAATTGCTTTAAGATTGTATGCTTGTTCTTTTTTCTCGATAATTTCTTGTTCATCATCTTTTTTATGAGTGAATATCGACACCAGCGCGTCTGATGTTTGACGATATTCAGTGAGTAGTTCAGGAATTGCTTCTATCAGTTCTTTGTTCAATGAGTTATCAAGTTTTTTAAGCTCTCTAAGCGTTTCTCTGTTATCAGGATCATCAGATAAAACATCTATTAGTTCCCGCAATCGGAACAGCTGACGTTTGACGAGTTCTATTCCTTCCCTCTGTAACCTTTCCAATACTTTGGAGGATAGTTGCTCTAGTTCTTCAGAAATACTGTTTGACTTCTCAATATCTTCAATATTGCATACCTGTCTATAAGTAGCTATTGCGGCACTCATATCTTGAATCATGTCTCTCTGCAGGATAGCAGGCATGGATTCAGATAGTGTTTCTTGATGTAATTTCCAGAGTAAGCTCAGTAGCTCATAGGATGCTGGGAGACGATTGAAGCAGTGTTTTGCGATGTAGTATTTCCTGTCTTTTGGCGTTGTTTCTATATAGCTTAGAAATTCAGAAGTCCGATCTGCATCAGGTTTATGAGTAGTAAGTCTAGTTTCTGAGTTGGAGTTTTGATTTCTTTTCTCTATCTGTCCAGTTTTCCATATCAAATACAGAAGTGCGGTAAGGCTCAAAGCTACAACAATCATGATTACTAATTCCATGTTAATCTCCAATATTGTTTGATTCTGTTGATGGCAAGCCGCAATTCAATTACAACGCTGGGCTCAGCGGATTGCAATTAGGCTAACATCAATCCTCCCATACAGCAATACCGCTGCAGTCGCTTGTTGTGGACTCGTACCCCCTCCTATTAAGAGGACAGTTCGTAAGAGGAGACATCTGCAGTTAACATTTCTCTGTAAACGGTTGGCGGCAAGCCCCCGAGAGAGCTGTGTGGCCGTCACTCATTGTAACTTCTCATCCAATTCTCTGTAATCTCTCGAACACGATCCAGACTATCGAACAAATAAGCGTTCAAAACCTCCTCACGATAAGTGCGATTGAACCTTTCTATGTAAGCTTCTGGTTGGGTTCTCCGGGCTCGATGTGGCGCAGTTCAACTCCATTCTCTTCGCGCCAATCAGCAAGTACCCGGCTGATGAATTCAGGGCCATTATCGCTCCTGATGGCATCGGGCAGCTCTCTCCATGTCTTCAGTCTTTCCAGGGCTTCCACCACTCTTGCTCCGGGAAGAGAGGTGTCTATTTCGATGTGGAGGATCTCCCTGACTCCCTCATCCATGATGTTCAGTGTTCTGAATCGCTTTCCGAAGTAAAGAGAATCGCTCATGAAGTCCACTGATCAGACAGCATTAGGACGGTCCGGCACCTCCATAGGTAGCGGGTCTCTTGCGGGCAACCTCTTCTTTGTCTTTCTGCGAATGTTCAAACCTAGCTCCCTGTAAATCCTGTAAACTCGTTTGTTATTCCACTTGTGCCCATCCAGCCTCAGTCTGTTGTAGCATAAATAGAATCCCCATCTGGGTTTCTTCTCTACAAGCTCCTGAAGGGAATCTATTACCTCTCGATCCCTCTCAGGCCTGTCTACTGGTGCACGGTACCAGGCTGATCCGGATAGTCCAACTGCAGCACAGGCCTTCACTACACTCAATCCCTGCTCCGCCACCAGAAAAGATGCTGATTCCCGGCGTTCCGGTGGCGTCAGAGCTTTTTTGAGATTAATTCCTTCAAAGCATCATTCTCAAGGCTGAGATCGGAATACATGCGTTTCAGACGACTGTTCTCGGCCTCAAGTTCTTTCAATCGTATGACCTCCGGAACTCCCATTCCACCATACTTCTTTTTCCAGTTGTAGAAAGTATTCCCGCAGATTCCATGCCTGTGACACACCTCTGTCACAGCCATTCCTGCATCTGCTTCCGCAAGAATTGCTACTATCTGTGTTTATGTGAATCTTGACCTTTTCAACTCGACCTCCTGGATTGGGTTTCGCAGAAAGTCTCTTTCTATCAACTGTCACTCAAATGGGGGAGGCTACGATGGTTCTCCCCCCGAGATCTGCACTACATCTTGAGCACAAATAGGAGGTTTAAGAATCTGTGTCATTACACGCACTAGATGCTCTGGAATGATCTCACAAGTGTCATTCTGCTTAATCGCAGATAAACATGATATACATTTATTATTGCATTTGTTGTTTATTTCTACTACTATATTTCTATACATCTTCAGGTTCTTTATTAGTTCCTATCACATAAAAAACTACATGGGATCTATTGACAGCTTTATGGATGTTTTGTATTACCTTATCCTCTCGACCTTCAATACCAGGCATATCCATTAAGTTTATATTTTTATATGCTATTTTCT
>Ga0256835_1000123_pt1 | contig 62346 bp, 69 predicted proteins | sample PIR30metaG_FD_185972 | JGI IMG/M metagenome (GOLD analysis project Ga0256835, IMG submission 185972) | Hydrothermal vent microbial communities from East Pacific Rise, Pacific Ocean - PIR-30 | ecosystem: Environmental > Aquatic > Marine > Hydrothermal vents | place: Pacific Ocean: East Pacific...
TCCAAGAAGGGATGACCGTGACTGATGAGCCGGGGATCTACATTAGGGGATGGGGGGGCATAAGGATAGAGGACACCGTAGTGGTCGGGAGGAACAGAGGTATCCCCCTCACCGAGAAGCTCTCTAAGGACCCGGACTACTTTAGGAGGTAGGGTAGCCCCTTGATCTGGAGCCCCACCGGGGAAGCCGTGCTCGCTGAGGAAGGGGCCTCTAGGCTGAGGAAGGGGCAGCGAAATATCTACGTCAAGTGGCTCGTCTCCCTAAGGGGACCTGTGGAGAAGGGGGACTTGGTCGTAATAAAGGATGAGAGAGGAGATACTCTAGGCTTGGGCTTTTTCGAGGGAATAGGGGCTATGGCAGTGAGGGTCCTCTCCACAGAGCTGGAGGACCCCTCTTCCCTACTTTATCGTAGGTTGGAGGAGGCGTTGAGGCTGAGGGAGAAACTCAAACTGGATAATTTCTTTCGATGGGTGCACAGCGAGGCTGATGCCCTTCCGGGGCTGATAATTGACGTGTACGATGATGTTGTCGTCATCTCCTCCACTTCCATCGGGATAGATAGGCGGGTGGAGGAGATCTCGGCCATGGTAGAGGACCTATTCAGGCCCAGTTCCATAGTGCTGAAGAACGACAGTAGGCCGAGAAGGGAAGTCGGACTACCCTCGGAGAGGAGGGTCCTCTCGGGCGGGAAGACGAGAGCCGTAGTGAGGGAGAGCGGAGCTCTCTTCCACGTGGACACGATCAAGGGCCAGAAGACAGGCTTCTTCATAGATCAGAGGCTGAACAGAATGGAAGTTGGCTATCTGGCTGGTCCCGGTGACAGGGTCCTGGACCTCTACAGCTACACAGGCGGTTTCGCGATACACGCCGCTCTCTCCGGTGCCGAGGTAGTTGCTGTCGATGAGTCAGAGTACGCCGTCACGGAAATGAGGTCTAATGCGAAGCTCAACTCGATTGAGTTAGTGGCCGTTCAATCGAGGGTTAAGGAGTTTCTGGAGGGTGATTCCTCCGTCTACGATCTGGTTATCGTGGATCCTCCAGCCCTAGCTCCAAGCAGGGACATGGTCCCCAGAGCTAAGAAGACCTACACGGCAGTCAATGCCGCTGCGATGGAGAGGGTGGTAAGTGGTGGCCTCATGTTCACAAGCAGCTGCAGCCAATTCATCACCAAGGAGGAATTCAGAAAGATCGTGGTCAGAGCAGCTACCCTCTCCAATCGGGAGATCACGATCCTAGGTGAGAGGGGGGCTTCGCCCGATCATCCGATAGATCCCATGCATCCCTGGACGGGATACCTCAAGGGCCTTCTCTTGAGGGTTGAGTAACTATAGTTCCAGTTTGGTCTGTTTTCCCCTTTTGGGTCTTTCTCTGTGCCTGTAAACCAGTTCCCCATTCCTAACGTAAACGTATAAGGTGTCGCCCTTCTCCCAACCGAGCTCCTCGACCAAGGATTTAGGAGCAGTTACTTGGTAGCTCAGGTACTTCCTCCCGTTTCTTTCCCACCTCTTTACCCTCAGCTTTACATAGGGCATAACATAATTAGTTGGCATACTTTATGGGCATTTCCTTTCCGGGCATGACGAAGGCCTTTCCCGCTAGGAGGTCCCTCAGGGCATCTTTGACATATTTTGACTTGGTCAGCGCCACCTTCACGTTGTTGTTCAGCAGGAGTTCACTGAGTTCCGGTTCGATGTCCTCGCTCAATACGATGTCCGCCTCCAGCCCCACGAGTATATCCAGCATGGTCTCCCCCTGAACCTGTCCCACCTCTAGGGAGAAGGCGTCCATGACGACACCGAAATCACTCAGGTCGATGACCATCAGCCCTTTAGCCAGGCTGAAGCCCCTTGATATGCGGTTAAACTTCACGTTTCCGTCCGTCTCTTCAATAGGGACAACTAGCCGGGTCATTTCGATCCTGTATCTTTCCTTCACCCAATGATATAAAGCCTCCAGACTGCATGTTGGATCGAGATATTGTCCAGGTAATGCGCGGTGAGTGGAAATGATACCAGCAGTTTTCAGGGATCTGTGTCCTTATGGTGACTTAGAAACCCATCACAGATCCCCTTGTATCGAAGATGAGATCTCTAAGGTTGGTTCTGAGTATAATAAGTATGTGGAGTTCTTCAAATCTTGTTTGGGCTCTCCTCCCTGGGAAATTCAGAGGATGTGGGCCCGGAGAGCCCTTGCTGGCCGCAGCTTCGCTGCAATAGCACCCACTGGGGTTGGAAAGACGGCTTTTGGTCTAATCACCAGCTACTACTTCGCCGTAAGGAGAAGAGGTCGTTCGTACCTCATATTTCCTACATCGCTCCTCGTTGATCAGGCCGTGGAGACCCTGACTAAGTATAAGAGATCTGCTGGAAAGCCCCTCAGGGTTCTGGCCTACAGGAGCGGGATGGGGAGCAAGCAGAAGAGGGAGTTCCTGGAGAAGCTTGAGAGTGGCGATTTCGATATCTTGGTCACGACCTCTCAGTACTTGGCGAAAAATCATGGGAAGATAAGGGATTCAGTGGGTCGGTTCTCCTTCCTCTTTGTGGATGACGTGGATTCCTTCCTCAAAAACTCGAAGAACGTCGATAGGGTGCTCACCCTCATGGGCTTCACAGAGGCAGAGGTGAAAGCAGCCCTGGCTGGTAAGGAGGTGACTAAAAGTACGGACAGCGTCCTCATCGTCTCGACTGCAACCGGTAAGCCGGGTCCCCGGGCGATTCTGTTCAGAAGGTTGCTGGGCTTCGACGTCGGGGTGCTGAGGCAGGAGTTGCTGAGGAACATAGCTGACCTCTACGTCAGGAAGAAAGATCGGTTGAGGGAGTTCTTGGAGTTCATGGGAGATGGGTTCCTCCTTTTTGTCCCGAGGATGGAACTGGCTGACGAGGCGAAGGCATTAGCGGAGGATGCTGGTTACAGGGTGGAGGTGTTGCACGGATATGATGAGAAACTGGTCGAGGCATTCAAATCCGGTGAGTTGGATGGTCTGATTGGGGCCGCTAAGCCCTATGGCGTCCTGGTTAGGGGAGTAGACCTTCCCCAGAGGATCAGATACGTAGTCTTCTACGGGGTCCCCCGCTTCGAGATGACGCTGAGAGATGTGGATGAGATGAGCGACCGGGCCGTTGTGGCGATGCTATCAGCGCTGGCCAAGGGTCTGGACCCTCAGACTAAGAGGTTCGCCATGAGGTTGAGGAGGCGACCCACAGAGAAGGATATATCGAGAGCTAGGGAGTTGCTGAAGGAGCTGCTCTCCAACGAAAGCAAACTGAGGGAGCTGGCTGGTACTGGGGACATAACGGTCATTCCCGAGGAGGGGAAGGTGATAATCCCCGACATCAGGACTTACATACAGGGATCCGGTCGCTCCTCCAGGCTCTATCCCGGGGGAATGACTAGGGGGGCCAGCTTGGTCTGGGATGTAGATCCACTGCTCTCTTCCTTCATAAAGAGAGCCAGCGCATACGATATAGAGCTTTCCCCACTGGAGGAAGTGGATCTGGAGGCCCTGAGGAGGGAAATTGACGAGAGTAGGGAGAGGTACTCCTCACTCAAGACAGGTTTCGAGATGGCAGGCCTACTTAAAACCGCACTTTTCATAGTGGAGAGCCCCAATAAGGCTCGGACTATAGCTAGGTTCTTCGGAAGACCGGGGAGGAGGATCATAAATAATATAGTCGCATACGAGGTGACCACCGGCGACTACGTGCTGACGATAATGGCCAGCGGAGGACACGTGGTGGATCTCTCGACGCAGGGAGGATATCACGGGGTCCTCATAGAGGAGGGCGAGCGCAGGACCTACATACCCATTTACGCTTCCATCAAGAGGTGTCTGGACTGTGGTTACCAGTTCACTGACGGTGATAAGTGCCCGAGATGTGGATCCACCAACCTGAGGGACAGCAGGGACAATATAGTCTCCATGAGGAGGCTCGGATTCGAGGCGTCTCGGGTCATAATAGGAACTGATCCTGACACGGAGGGAGAGAAGATTGCTTGGGACATTTACCAACTGATCAAAGACGCGGCTGAGGAGATATACAGGGCCGAATTCCACGAGGTCACTAGGAGGGCGATCTTGGAGGCTCTGAAGGAGCTCTCAGAGACCAACGAGTCGAGGGTGAAGGCTCAGGTGGTGAGGAGGATAGAGGACAGGTGGATAGGATTCGAGCTCAGTTATGAAGTGCAGAGGAAGTTCAACAGGAGGAACCTGTCTGCCGGGAGGGCTCAGACCCCCACACTAGGTTGGATAATCGAGAGGTACGAGGAACACAAGAAGAAGAAGGATATCACGGTGATTAGTGGAGAGGACATCTTCCTCAAGGTTGAGGGTAAGATAGGATCTCCCGGAATCGTCGAGGCTCGCATCTCATCTATAGAACTGGAGGAGAGTTCGGTGAAGCCACCGCCTCCATTCACCACCGACGAGATGATAAGGGAGGCCAGCAGGGTGCTGAAGCTGGGCGCCAAGAGGGTGATGGAGATAGCTCAGTCTCTCTTCGAAGCAGGTCTGATCACGTACCACAGGACGGATAGTGTGAGGGTGAGCGACGCCGGTCTGAGGGTAGCGGCGGAGGTCCTAGGCGATGATTTCGTTCCGAGGAGATGGGGTGAGGGAGGGGCTCACGAGTGCATAAGGCCCACCAAGCCCCTATCAGCCAAGGAGTTGCTTGATTACATAAGAGAGGGGCTCATAGTTGCTCCAGAGGGGTTCTCGAAGGACCATATTAGATTGTACGATCTGATATTCAGGAGGTTCATAGCCTCCCAAGCGAGGGAGAGCATCATAGTGAAGCAGAAGTACAAGTTGCTCTTAAACGGTGATGAGGTGGCCGACGAGAGGGTTATAGATATCAGAGGTGGCTGGGCACTGATATATCCGTTCCTCTATCAGAGAAAAGAGCCTCTTTCGGTGGGAACAGTCAGAGTGGAGGTGAAACATCTCCAAGTACCCTCCGTACCCCTCTACACCCAAGGAGACGTCGTCGCCCTGATGAAGGAGAGAGGCATTGGAAGGCCCTCTACTTATGCTACTATCATAGATAAACTTCTGCAAAGAAGATATGTCCTTGAGAGGAATAATAAACTGATTCCGACGAAACTGGGTGTTCAGGTATACGACTTCCTGACATCGGAGTACCCGGATCTCATCAGTGAGGAGAGGACGAGGGTGCTGGAGGAGAAGATGACCGCGGTTGAGGAGGGAAGAGCCGATTATCAGGAGTTGATTGATGAGCTCTACCACGAGATACAGGAGAAGGTGGTCAGAAAGAGAGTAAGTGAGAGTGAGGAGGGACTCACTCCTCCAGTGAAATGAGCTCGTCTCCCCTCAGTTCCAATTTTCTATCGGGGTGCAGCTTTCTGAATCTCTCCAGTGCGTGTATTCTGAAGCCAGCGGGAACCATGGTAAGCATGTTGGCGGGAGCCTTCCCCCAGACCCTGAGCATTATGTCGATCCTGTTCTCCACGGCACTCCAGTTCTCGAGGAACACCTTCTCTGCCTCGGAGACCTCCGCCTCCAGTACATCGAGTGATTCCTTCACCGAGTTAACGATCCTCTCAGCTTCACTCACATCCCCCTCCTTCAGTTTCAGCTCTGCAGAGACCAGCATCGTTTCTGCATCCACTAGCCTGTAGGGTGAGAGCTCAAATCCAACTATCTCCTCCAGCTTAGATATGGACCTCTTTACGTTATCCAGTCTTCTCTTCACAAACTCCAGTTCTCTCTCTAGGGATTCCCTCGTTTCCTCAGGAAATTCCCTTTCTCCCTCAATTTCCGGCTTTACGGTCGGAATCTCCTCTTCCATCTCCGGGGGAGTTACCCTCTCTTCCTCCTCCACCTCGATCTTAGTGGGTACCTCCTCCATCTCCACCTTGTGGACCTTTGGTACCTCGATCCCTATCTCCTCCTGTTCGATCTCTGGTGGAGCGATGGGCTGTGGTTTAGCCTCTGATATCTCCTCCACTACTGTTTCCTCGATTGTCGGAGCGGTCGTGGTTCTTATCTCCTCTCTTCCTATCTCCTTAGGCTTTCTAGATCCCAGTAGAAGTGCGATGGCAATCAGGATGAGCACCGCACCTATTATCCCACCCACCAAGTACTCTAGAGGTATGGGAAGGGCGAGCTGCTGAGTCGTGGCGGTCGTTGGCTTGGATGGAGGTGTCGTCACTGTTATTGGAGAGATCTCCTCGTCGATGGTTTTATCTCCAGCTAAGACCTGAACTTTCAGCTGGAGATTACCTGCCTTCCTAGGAGTGACTTTCACATGTACCTCAGCACTCCCTCCAGCCCTCAGGGGACCGACCTTCCTCTCTACGAGGGAACCGTCAAGGGAGGTTACTAGGATGAATTGGGTGTTGTCTCTGAACCTATTGACGAGTTTCACCGTCACCATGATGGAGCTGTTTGCTCTTGCCTTATTCGGAGCTCTTACTTCATCTATTATTCTACCCTGCTCTATTTTCACGGGTACTTCCCTTTTGTAGAGCACCTCATCACCGTGTTTTATGTAAAGAATCGCACCCTCCCCCGGATTGAGGGCCCGACCCTCGATGAGGACAGAGAATTTAGATCCGGGGCTTACCTTCTCCTTGACCTCCTCGCTCTGAACTGTGGGTCCCTCTATGACGAAGGTCAGTTCCGCCGCATTCCAAGAGTTGACCCCTGAGACTTCTACTTTGAAGCTATCTCCCACTACCAGTTTAGATGGTGCTTGGATCTCTAACTTGGGCTGTACAGCCGGTTTTGTGGTGGTCGTAGTTGTGGTTGTGGTGGTCCCTCCAGTAAGAGAAGTCCATTCATCCCTAGTTAGACCAATGGGAACATTGGGAGGAAGCTTCTCGTCCCCTATGACCAGTCCCAAGGCCCCCTTGCCCTTCATCATGGTTGAGAACCTCGCGCCGCAGTGACCTGGGGATAGGAGTCCTATCGTCTTCTCACCAACTACCTCGCCGCTTTGGGATATCACATACAGCACGATCTTACTCCTCTCTCCACTCAACGCTGTACTGCAGACGAATCCCTCAACCAGATAGCCTCCATCTTTGGGCTCGATCTTCTGGACCTTTATCCAATGATCGGGAAGTTGGATCAGGTGAAGCCTACCGTCCCCATCTATGTAAGACAGGGAGGTCGTGTGATTGCTGCTTGCGGAGACCGTGATCCCGCTGAACGGTGGATTAGACACTTTAAACTCAGAAAGCAAGAATCTACGGGTGTAGTGGTAGACCCTGATCTCTCCAGATTTCGAGAAGTAAATGAGTGCTTTTCCTACCGCAACCGGCTGAGACGCTGGGGTCTTCCATGTCTTTATTGGTCTAGATACACTGAGATCTGAGAGATTAACGAAAAGGATGGCCTCATTCGAGCTGGTAAGCGCGCCAATGCCGTCCAGTACTGGGAACGTTCCATAGGGAAACTCGTATCCTAGGATCTCGGTCATATCCCTCCTAGCGACCAGTTCCCCGGTGGAGGTCCTTATGGATACCATTGTGCCGTTCTGAAGTACGACTCCGATGAAGGATGAATCCTCACCGACAACGAGTATCTTCTCTCCCAGTTCTAAACTCCAGACCTGTTTGCGAGAATTCAGGTCTACGTACGAGATCTGGGTGTCCCCGTAAATTACGGCATCACCGTTCAAGTAGCGAACATGTCTTATCTTGAATCCCAAATCAACGGACCAGCTGATCGACTTAGACCTCAGGTCCACGGCCTGGAGGGCACTAGTGAGGGGAACCACCACTGTTTTACCGTCATTCAGGTACATCATGGGAGACCCGGAAGGGGCGGAGGGTAACCTCAGCCTTTCTATCCTCAATTCGCCTGCGATCGAGTTGTAGGCCCTCAGCTCGAAGGAGTCTGTTGCAACTATGATCCATGACTCCTTCTTCGCGTAGCCATAGTACGCATCGGGAATTACTAGGGGTGGAGTAGATGACTTAGCCCCTATTCTGACGCTCCACAGTTTTTCCCCGTTCAGATTCATGGCGATTAGGGTGTCTCCCTGACCTCCTATCGTGTATAACCTGTCTCCATAGATCGTGGGTTGAGGAACCCTGTACAATGGCTTAGAATCATATACTTTGATATCTAGGGATTCCTTTGGCGTCAGATCGTAAGAAGAAGCGGTCACGAGGCTCATCGATAGGACTACCAGGAGGGCCGCTAGTTTCCATCTCATCCATTCATCCCTTCGCGCATAGTCAAGCTTGCCCCCTTTTAAATGGAACTCTCGTCAATTAATAGTGCTGTATGAAGGGGATATCGAGCCCCTAATACCTCCGCTCGGGAAAAATGGTAGGGATGATTACCTGTGCGAGAGGATGAAAGTCAGGGGCTTCCTCTTATCCAGTCTGACGAATCCCAGTCTCAACATCTGAGCCATCTCGCCCTCCTTCATCTCGGCCAATGCGGGTTCTCCATAGCCTCCCAGCATCTCGTAAGAGTAGGGGGACAAGGGAACGAATACCCTAGCTGGAACACCCCCCTTGAGCGGTGCCCACTGTATGATCTTGACTCCCTTGATCTTCTGCTCCTCGCTGAGGATCAGGGATACCTCGTCCGGGTTCACATTCCTCACCCTCACAGTGGCCAGCCCTCTCAGCCTGAACTCGTCTCCAGCCTTCAACCCTTCCACATCGCCCTTTGATATGTAAACTACGGGTTCCTCTACGACTATGGTCCTGTACTCCTCTGAATCGGGATGGACCTGCACCCTCGCCTCCACGGGAGTGTCCATCCCGTCTATAACCGCCCTGACCGGATCCGGGACGAACATGTAGCGGGGCACCTTGGGGTCGAGTATCTTCCTGTTAATGGCCGCTATCATGTCCATGTTGACCGTGGCATCCACCTTGCTTGGTCCGAGCTCGTAGAAGAACCTCACTATCGCCTCCGGGAGGATGCCCCTCCTGAACAACCCTCTGAGGGTCGGTATCCTCGGGTCGTCCCATCCCTCCAAGATGCCGCTCTCCACGAGGGGCCTTATGTACCTCTTGGAGAGGGGAATGCCCTCCACGGTTATCCTGCCGAACTGCACCATGTGATATTCCCTCAGACCCAACTTCCTGATTATCGTCCTCTGAACCTCCACATGCGGTTCGAACTCCTTGCTACGGAACGCATGCGTTACCCCGGTCAGGGAGTCCATGACGCTGACCGAGAAATCATACACGGGGTACACCCTGAACCTGTCCCCGTGGATTGGGTGAGGTGCCTCCACTATCCTGAAGATGCCCGGATCCCTCATGGTTATGTTGGGATGCCTCATGTCCGTCTTGAGCCTGAGGTGAGCCTCTCCCTCCCTGAAATCTCCCTCAAGCATCCTTTCCCACAACTCCAAGTTGACTTCCACCGGCTGATTCCTGTGCTCGCATTCCCTCCCCTCCCTCCTCCACTGACGGACCTTCTCAGCTGGACATGTGCATACGTAGGCGTCTCCCTGCTTTATCAGCTTCTCCGCCAGCTCGTACATCTTGGGGATGTGATAGGACTCGATGATCTCCTCGTCCCATTTACCCGGCGACAGCCCGAGTTCCCTCTCAGCAGCTTCGAGTAGTCTGGAAAACTCCTCCCTTATGGCATCGTAGAACTCCAGCCTCTCCACCCTAGGGTTGGTGTCCTCGAATCTCAGCAGGAACTTCCCCTTGTATATCCTAGCGTATATGAAGGGGACTAACAGCCCTTTAGCGTGCCCCAGCGTCGGATAACCGTTGGGTTCCGGTGCTACCCTCGTCACGACCTTACCTTCCTCAGCTCCCTCTAGAGGTGGCCACACCCTCTCCTGCGGCTTTCTCTCCCTCTTGGGCGGAGTGGCTATCTCTTTCAAGGCCTCAGGGGACATCTCATTGACCTGGGAGACCACTTCCTCCACCAGAGAAGCCAGTTCTCTAGCTTTCGGTCTCAGATCCGGTCGAGATGCCATGAGCTTACCTAGGACAGCCTTAGGATTGGCCTTACCGTACTTGAGAGCGTTTTCAGCGGCCAGCTTGAGTATCAGGTCCCTCAGCTCCTCCAAGTTAACACCCTTCAGGCTCCATCTATCCAAAACCTAGATAAAGCTAGGGGTCTCATCAGGCGAGATGAGCGATGGCATTCCGGAGGGGCTGATAAAACCGGAGTTCGAGAGGAGGTACAGGGAACTCCTTGGAGAGGAGTACGATATACTCCTGTCCTTCATGGCGAGGAAGCCAATTCCCAGCATCAGGCTCAACCCGATGAAGGTGGATCCTGACTGGCTGGTGGCGAGGCTTGAGGAGAGCGGGTGGGTGTTGGAGCCCATACCGTGGTACGAGTACGGCTACAGGGTGAGGAAGGGCCCGGAGAGGCTGGGAAATACTGAATGGCACCAGTTAGGTCTATATTACGTTCAGGAGGCGGCTTCCATGATCCCTCCGGTCGTCCTCTCACCCAATCCGGGTGAGAGGGTGCTAGATCTGGCTGCCTCCCCGGGATCCAAGACCACCCAGCTATCTGAGATGATGAGGCACGAGGGGGTTCTGGTAGCCAACGATGTGACTCCCGATCGGGTGGACGCCCTGATAGCCAACATTCAGAGGATGGGGTCAATCAATGTGGTGGTGACTTTGTCCGACGGCAGGAGGGCCCATCAGTTCTTCGGGGAGGAGAAATTCGATAAGGTGTTGTTAGATGCTCCCTGCAGTTCTCTGGGAGAGGTCAGGAGGTCTTGGGGTGCGCTGGCTAGGTGGAGCCCTAAGTCCGTCAACAAGATAGCCAGGCTCCAGCTCTCTCTAGCTAAGGCGGCCTATCGCGTCCTCAAGAAGGGAGGGGTCATGGTTTACTCCACTTGCACATTGGAACCCAAGGAGAACGAGTGGGTCGTTTATAACCTCCTGAAGCTAGGTGCTGTATTGGAGGAGCCCCAGTTGGAGGGGCTCAGGTGGAGGCCCGGATTGGAGAGGTGGATGGATTGGGAGTTCGGAAGCGAGCTGAGGAAAACCATGAGGATATACCCGCAGGACAACGACACGATAGGGTTCTTCGTGGCTCTATTAAGGAAGCCGACGTGAGCGAGTTCCTCGCCTGGGTCAAGCAGTGGTTCGGTGTCGATCTCTCTGGCTACTCCCTGATCAGGTCAGGTAAGAAGAGGATAAGGATCCTGACCAAGGAAGCCGCCGAATTCGATGTAAAAGATGTGATAAGAGGGGTCTATCTGGCCAAGAAGGCCCCTTACGGTTACATAATTAGCGTAGAGGGATCTTACATAATCGGCAGGGGGGCTTCGAGGCACGTGGTGGAGCTCGGTGAGGAGGAGTTCGGCAGGTGGATGAGGGGAGAGGATATCGCAGTAGAGCTACCGGAGAAGGGCGTTTATTTGGTAAAGTTCGGCCGGGCTTTCGCTGGATCCGGGTACTACAACGGTGAGGTGCTTCACAATCTAGTCCCTAAGAGCAGAACCGTCGAGCCGTGACCCATGGACGAAAAGTTTATCCAACCATCTATCCACTCTAGATATGCCTTGGGATAAGTTTGCTAACATAGAGATGGCCTTCACATTCGGAGACGTCATTCTCCTGCCCGGAAAGACTCAGGTAGAGCCTTCTGAGGTGGATCTATCCACCCGGCTGGGAGAGATCGGGCTTCACGTCCCCATACTATCCTCTCCGATGGATACCGTGACGGAGGCTGAGATGGCCATAGCCGTCGCTAGGATGGGCGCTCTGGGCGTACTGCACAGGAATTGCACCGTGGAAGAGCAGGTTAACATGGCGAAAGCGGTCAAGAGGGCGGAATCTTTCATAATAAGGGATGTAGTAACCGTCACGCCCGACGACAGCATCGAGACCGCTCGCTCGATAATGAAGGAGATGAACATATCCGGCCTCCCGGTCGTGGTAGAGGGCAGGCTGGTGGGCATAATAACTAGGAGAGATGTTTACTTCGCTGAGGACGGTAATCAGGCGGTTAAGGAGGTGATGACGAAGGATGTGATCACGGTCAGTCCGGACATCACTCCTCAGGAAGCCAGGAAGATCATGTCCCGCTATAAGATAGAGAAGCTACCGGTAGTCGACGATTCCGGTCGTCTAGTCGGTCTTATAACTGCTAAGGACGTCTTTTACAGGGAGTCCCATCCGTTTGCCACTAGAGATGAGGAGGGAAGGCTCAGAGTGGCCGCTGCCATATCCCCCTTCGATCTGGAGAGGGCGAAGGCCCTCGAACCTTATGTGGATCTGCTGGTCACCGACGTGGCACACTTCCATAACGAGAATGTGATGAGGGCTGCTAAGAGGATAACTGAGGAGGTCAACGTTCCCCTGGTGGCGGGAAACATCGGGACCTACGAGGCTGCTGAGGAGATCATCACCAGGCTGGATGTAGTGGGCCTGAGGGTCGGCATAGCTAGCGGAAGCATATGCACCACCGGGGAGGTGACCGGTGTCGCCGCACCCACCCTCTTCGCCGTGGCCAAGGCCTCTGATGCGGTGGCCAAATATGGCTCGGATGCTGCGGTCATCGCTGATGGAGGGGTTAGGGGGCCTGCTGAAGCAGCTAAAGCCTTCGCAGCTGGTGCGGATGCTGTCATGCTCGGCTTTGCCCTAGCTGGAACCAAGGAATCCCCGGGATCCCCCCTGATAGTGGGAGGGAAGATGTACAAGGTTTACAGGGGGATGGGCAGCCCATCGGCCAGGTCCAAGAGGTTCGCTTTGGACAGGTACAGCAAGCCGTCCAAGGACATAGCCGAGGGGATAGAGGGTCTGGTCCCGTACAGGGGAGACGTCGCGACGGTCATAGATAAGTTCGTCGCAGGCTTGAAGGCCGCCTTTGGCTATGTGGGCGCCGCCAACATAGGGGAAATGAAGAAGAAGGCCAAGATAGCCCTCCTATCATCAGTAGGTGCTAGGGAGATAGCTCCCCACGATGTCAAGCCCATGGAGAAGTTTTCAGCCTGAATAACCTCCTATTTTTGACCAGAAACATTTATAAACGGGTTTGAGTCGACTGCCGGCTGGTAGAAATGCAGGGCCTACAGGACGTAGTCGTGGCGCTGGAGCAGCTCTGGATGCTGTTCAAAGTGACCGCTCCTAAGCTGCTATCCGCTGCCGTGATTCTGCTAGTGGGATACGTAATAGGGAGGCTAGTGGGCATAATCATCAGCGGCCTGCTAAGGAAGTTCCTGGGACTGGACAAGTGGGTCCGTAGAAAGGGTCTCATGGACGAACTGTACGGCATAAGTCCCTCCGGACTCCTCGCTGGCTTGGTCAAGTGGTACATCTATCTCCTGTTCATCGGGGTCGCTGCCGAGAATCTGGGCTCCGGCGTCCTAGCCGACTCGGCCAAGGCCCTAGTGGAGCACTCGCCCAAGATACTTGCTGGCCTCTTCCTAGTATTCATTGGGCTTATTGTAGGGGGTATAGTGAAGAAGCACATACTCGGTTCCACCTTGGCCGGAAAGGAGTTCTTCGGATCCCTGTTCAAGTTCGCGAGCATCGCTGTGTTCACGATCGCCGCCCTCTCCACTATGGGGATAGATGTCAGCTTGCTCGTCCAGACCGTGGTGATAGCTGTAGCGGCGATCACCATCTCCATAGGGGTGGCGGTGGGCATAGCCCTAGGCTTGGTGCTCAAGGACGAGCTGAGACCCTACATCAAATCAATATTAAGGGAGATCCTGGGAAAGGAAAGTGAGAGGAAGAATGGAGAGGTGGAAAACGGCCTCTATCCCCCATAGGCTCCTCTCCTCCATACTCTACCAGCTGGCACCGCTCGCAGTCCTAGAGTACGGGGGAGGGCCCGAACACCTCTCACTCTCCTTCTTCCTGATGTACCTGGGACTAATGATCGGTAACCTCGCTTGGACCAAGGCCTTGGCACCAAAGGAAAGGCATGTGCCGGGGATAGCTTTAGGGCATCTCTCCCTCATAGTACCCGGACTGGTAGCCAGCTATCCAGATGTTTATGCCGCCCTTCTGGCCTCTTTCTTGGTTGCTTTCCTCTCCCCCGTCTCTTACTTCGCAGGACTCTTCCACGCGTATGATCAGCTCAAGGATCCATCGGAGGCCTCCTCATCCTACGAATCCGTATCTGGATGGGCTTGGCTTGCCGGGCTTCTCCTAGGGGCGTTGATCCTCCACTCGATGAGCATAGAGGAGCTGGCCCTGCTGAGCGTCCTGATCGACCTCCTCTTAATGCCCCTCATCGTTGCCTCCTTGAGGATACCTGTCCTGAACATATTGAGGAGGGCCTACGAGGAGGAGATAGGTCTCCTGCCCATAATAGAGGAGGGCATCGAGGCAGTTCACCGAGCTGAGGAGGAGGCCTTGGAGTGGACCATGGCCCTCATGTCTAGGGTTGCTAGGGGGACCCTATTCCAGAAACCGGCCTATATACTGCTGAGCCTGCCCAAGGTGGGAGTGCCCTTCAGCCTGAAGGTCTTTCTAGCTTTCATCGGTTTGGGACTGGCCTATCCGCAGCTTGTAGGGGTTCAAAAGGCCTTGGGTCTCAACAACTCTCATATCTATCTGCTGTCAGCCCTGAGCTCCTTTACCTCCAGTACTCTCTACAAGAGGGCTGGGAGGGGAGATGAGATAAGGAACTTGGATCTCTCGCTCCTCGCTAGATCGGCCATGCTCTTCAGTGTCCCAACCGTTCTGCTCGGGATGTTCTCCCCACTCGAGTACTTCATCGCGTTCATGATTCTCGACGGGGCAACATGGTCCTTCATCATGGTCTCAATATCTAGGAGGGGTTTGAAGGTCTCCTTGGAATACCTAGGACAGGTGAACTTTGTGAGATCGCTTGGCTGGTCGATTGGTGCTCTCTTGGGCGGTTTCGTGGCGAGCTATGCTGGGTTGATCATCCTCTACGGGATATCGGCCGTGCTTGTGATGGTTGCATCAATAATAAAGACCAAGAAGCTGGAACATGAGGTGAGGAGAAGTCTCCTCATCCCAAAATGATTAAAACTCTCTTTCGACCAGGAAGTTAGCAAGATCTCTTAGTTTCTCTTTGTACTCGTTGTCCGGGAGGAGCTTCTCCACGCTGGACCACGATTCCCTTATCATGTTCCTCGCGAACTCCTTAGCGTACTCTATCGATCCGTATTTCCTGAGGATGGATATGGCTTCCTCTATGAGCTCCCTGTCCCTGGTGTGCAGGGAAAGGATGTGCTTCAGCCTCCTCTTATCCTCTTCGCTCGCCTTTGAGAGAGCGTGTATGACCATGAGGGTTACCTTGCCCTCGGTTATGTCCTCGCCGAAGGCCTTGCCCAGCTTCTCGGCGCCGGTCACGTTCATTATGTCGTCCTGTATCTGGAAGGCCACTCCTATGGTCTCAGCGAATCTCCCCAGCCTCTTCTCCTCTTCCTCGTTGAGGCCAGCGGCTATGGCCGCGAACCTGGCCGCGAGCCTCGGGAGCACTCCCGTTTTGTTGGCGCACATCTGGAGGTAGTGATCGACGGTTATCTCCTCCGGATCCTTGAGCCCGCGATGCCACCCTATGTCCGTCGCTTGGCCCAAGTGTATCCTTATCATGTCCTCCAAGTAAGCGTTGATCAGCCTCCTATAGGTCGAGTCATCCACGTCCATCTCCATGAGAATGCGCAGGGGCATGAAGTACATGGCTGAGGACAGATTCACGGCTATATCGAGTCCGTACTTGACGTGAATGGCTTTATCGCCCCTCCTGACCTCGGCCCCATCCTCTATATCGTCGGCGATCAGAGAGCCGTTGTGCAGGAGCTCCACTATAACGGCCAGCTCCTGGTACTTCTCCAAGTCAACATTGAGGTTCTTGGCCAGTATGAGGAAGAGCCAAGGCCTCCACCTCTTGCCGCCCCTAGAGAGGAGATCCCACATGGGCTCGAATATGGTCTTCTGGATGACGTCGGGATCGTAGGAGTAGGAGGCCTCACCAGCCAGCCATGTCAAGTACTCCGCATCGATGTTCTTGGGGAACCTTCCCTCTATGAGGGAGTCAACGATCTTCCTGTTCTCCTTAAGCTCCCTTTCAATGTCCATTAAGTACACCGCTCCCAGTATCTCTCCCATGCATAAATATGTGTCGGATAGGGCTCCCCCGAGCGAGCGTCCATAGATTTTTATCGCGCTAGGCCTAGGCTTCCCTCAAATGAGGGAAGTCGGATTCGTTGTCGGTAGGACCTCCACCAAGTGGGTCACGGTGAGGCTTGAGGAGGAGGTCCTGATTAACGACTTGGTGCTGGTAGGCGACGAGCTCCTTGGTGTGGTCAGGGGGGTATCCTACGCCAATCCCACCATGTCCCCCTACTCGCCCTTCACTCCCACGAACGTGGAGGCGGTCCGGGCTTACGAGTATCTGAACGCTAGCGTGGAGCTGTACGGGTCCCTCATGAGTGGCAGGTTCGATCCCAGGGTTCTGACGGCCACCCCAACCGGCACTCCCGTCTACAAAGTGGAAAGGGGGGATCTGGAGAATCTGAAGTTCATCGAGAACCCGATATTCATTGGAGAGCATCCCTCCTCCGGATGGCCCCTCCCGCTTGATCCTAGGGCCGTGGATTACCACATAGCCGTGGTCGGCTCCACGGGATCGGGCAAGTCGCATCTAGTGAGGCTCTTGGTGAGGGAGCTCGTGAAGGTAGGTAAGAAGGTCGTGATATTCGACCACACCGGCGCTGACTACGCACCCTTCTTCAGGGAGGAGACTATACCCGACACGGACGTGTTCCCGGACATGCTCTCCCTAGCTGAGGTGATGGCTAACAAGGTGCTGGGGAAGGAGTACTTGGATGATGTGGAAGTGGCCCTCTACGCCTACCTGTACAGCGAAGGCGACGTCGGAAAGGCTAGGGAATTCATGGAGTCCCTTGGCTTCGGGAACGGGCAGTTTGACATGTCGACCATCCTGGAGTTGAGGGATAAGAGCCCTATGGGGATCAGGTGGGACGACGAATCCTTCATAGCGATTTTGAGGCTCGTTATGGGGTACCTCAAGAGGAGGGAGCACACAGTTGCCAAGTCCCTGTTCAGGCTCGTTAAGTCAGGCATCAGCTTGGGATCGTTCAACGGGAGGAAGTACGGTATAGATGATCTGGTGGATCTGATCCTCAGCAGGGACCTCACGGTCCTAGACATAAGCTCCGAGACCCTGCCCATCAGATACGGCATAATGAGGGGTGTGGTTTCGGGGCTCATGGAGAGGGCAGAACGGAGCGGTGAGAGATTGGATGTCGCTATAGTGGTCGACGAGGCCCAAGTTTACGCTAGGGGACAGCCACCCACGGAGGCCCTCTCGGATGTGGCGAGGAGGGGCAGGAAGTGGGGGGTCGGACTGATACTCGTGAGCCAGAGGTGGGTATCCGACTTGGACATGAACATAAGGGCGAACATAAACAGCGTGGTATTCAGCTCGCTGCAATCATCCAGCGACCTCGAGGACATAGGTAAGGTCGTCAGTCTGGGCAGCATAGACGTCGGGGTCTTAGGGACAGGGGACTTCTACATTACAGGTCTACTGTCCCCATTCAGGAGGCCGATACTGGTGCACACGTTCGGTGAGTACCATGGATGAGAGGGAGGAATGGGGCGAGGATCTCCTAGATCCCGATGTGTATTCCGTGGCCCTGGAGAAGGCAAGGAAAATAGCTGGCAGCATGAGAGAGGCTTGGGAATACCTACTACCCGTGTATGAGAGGCTTGCTCCCATCATCAGGGGAGATATCCGTGAGTTGAGCGAGTCCCACGAGGAGTATGAGGTCATCGCCGTAGATTCCACCTTCTCACCAACTCTCTCGCTGAGAGGGTTGAGGGCGGGGTTCATCCTCCTCGCTGCCGTGACCTACCCCAGGCCTTCGCGCCCCATATTCCGATTGAAACATGTAAGGAGCGGTTTGAGGGATGAAGATGAGGATCCCAGCGATGCCATAATCTCTGTCAGGGCGAAGAAGGAGGAATTGCTCCTGATCAGAGATATCCTGATCCATAGGGACGATTACGATGTGGTGGTGAGGGACGGTGACCTCCCGCCAGCGGATGCCGTGCTTGAACTGAGGAGGCGTACCGGGATAACTAGCCTGTCTCACGAGGTGCTGGAACTAGCTAAGAAGAAGGATAAGGGTTTAGTGGGGCTTGTAAAGAGGATAAGCACCTCTCTCATCGCCTACAGGTATTTAGGGAAGGAGCTCCTCGAGATAGTGAATTCTCGGCCTGAGGGAGTACCTCAGGGTGTAGTGTGGGACCTGCTGTCTGACCCAGTCCTGGCCTGGCTCATGCTCGACCCTGGGGAGTTTCTCTCGGTTGGGAAGTACGGGGAAGAGTTCGATGGCATGAGGTTCATTGTCTCCTACTTCTCTTCTATGGTCAGGAGGAAGGAGAAGTACATAAAGAGGATGAATAAGAGGTTAGAGGACTTCCCCCTCTTCAACGAGGTGGAGGTGGTGTTTTACAGGCCGAGGGCCAGCGGCGCTCCTGTGGTCAAGCTGACTGGGTTCAACGCGGACATGTGGGAATTCTCTTCCTTCTCCGCTGGCAGCACTCGAGGCCCATCGTATCCGGATTTCATTAACTTAGCTGATACTGCCTGCATAGAGCACGCCAGATCCATCAGGCCGGAGATGGTCATGCTGGATGCCCTGAGGGTGGCCTCCGAATCTGAGGGACTAGGTAAGCTGAAGTTCAGGGGTAGAAGAGCGGACTTGGTGTCCTTGCAGAACGTTCAGAAGCTCCATCTATTTTACAGGAGGGAGTGATGTGGTCAGCAGACCACCTCGGTAAGCAGGGATCTCACGTACTCTACCAGCGACCTCCTATCCACTCCCCCGTAAGCTATTATGGAGAAGTCTCTGGACAGTCCCACGGACCCGCCCAGCTCTGGAGAGTAGAATTGTATGTAGGAAAGCCTCCCTACACGTTTCATCTCCTTGTAAAGATTTAGATCCTCGAGATTCTCTCCGTAGATAGCTATCTTCCTGATTCCCAAGCCCCTGAGATCCTCGAAGTGCGCCACCCTGGCCCCCTCGCTGAGGGATTCCAAGACGGCCTCCGGGAGTACGCAGTGCTCGAACTCCCCTTCCCCCTTCAAGGCTTCAGTGACCTTGAATGCCACGAATTCAGCCAGTCTTCTCCCTCCGAACACCATAATGAATGAACTTTCGACCTTGAAGGTCAGGAAGTCGGCGTACTGGGTTTCCACCGTTAGTGAGATACCCCTCCGGGATCTCCTCCTGACCAACCTGTCCCTAGCCAAGGTTCCGGAGACCTGGTCTCCGTAAGACTCCAAGGACTCGAAAGTGGTTAGGAGAGTCCTCCCTTCTCTCTCTATCTCCTCCCTCCAGTTTGAAAGTGCTTCTATCAGCTTACTAGGATCGTAGTCCGGGATTTTGAACAGTTTGGCGGCGATCACAGCGATAACCCTCTCAAGTATAGGAATGGTAATGATAAAAACAGCGAGGAATCATCATGATAATCGTTAACATAGATGGCGATCAGTGCTTCGGTTCAAAAATTACCTTCTGAAGTGAGATATGGCTTCCGATATGAACTCCTCGTATACCGCTCTCACTCTCTCGGCATTCTTCGTTCTTATGAAGCCCAAGAGGGCCGCCTTAATGGCCTCGGACCTGCTCTTGAACATGCCTTCTGATACGAGAGCATCGATGGCATCGATGAGTTCCTTGTCAACCTGCAGCGATACCTGCTGGCTCATTCTCTCACCTTACCTGTTCTGAACGGCTCCTCTATATAAGCGATTATTGTAGAAATTCGAAACGACATGTGTCGAACATAAGTCGGGATGCGAATACTAACCGTCAGGACCGAGGCAGACTGACTTAAAAAATTCAATCCACAGTCGTGAGGTACGCTCTTCACCTCCCGCGCCTCCGGAGACCACTGAAGAATAGTTTATTTAGGAGCCTATACACTAATCCCGAAGGGGAAAAGAGGGGTCCGAGATGGGTATGTTGGAGGCGTTTATAGCCATAAGCGTCAAGCCTTCTAGCACAACTGACCTGAAGAAAGCATTTCCAGAGAACGAGAAGGTCAAAGAGGTCTTCTACGTTACTGGCGAGTTTGATTTCCTCTTGAGAGTGGAGGCGGCTAACACCTTCGAGTTAGCTAGGATAATAGAGGGCCTGAGAAGTCAGGAAGGCGTGGAGAACACCGTCACATTCATCGTGTTGGAGAAGCTGAAGTGAGCCCCAAGAGGATCAAGGTAATAGTCCTCAGGCTCCATCAGGACGATCCCAAGAAGGCGACAGGCTCGAAGCTCCTCAGGCTGGGGCTCGCCGAGAGGTACAGGCCTAGTAGAGGGTTCTCCTTGATAGTATTGAATCCGCTCTCCAAGAAATTTCTATCACCCGTCGATGAGGAGGGGACCAGAGGCGTAGTGGCCGTGGACGCCTCTTGGCGTAAGGTCGAGTCGATTAGATGGCCTCATGGGAAGCAGAGGAGGCTGCCCTTCTTAGTAGCAGCCAATCCCATAAATTACGGGGTGCCCGAGAGACTGTCCACAGTGGAAGCCTTAGCCGCGAGTCTCTACATACTGGGTTACAAGGAGCAGGCCTTGGAGTTACTCGACCCGTTCAAATGGGGTCCTGAGTTCATTCACCTGAACTATGAGAGGTTAGAGGCCTATTCACGCGAGGAAAATAATGAGGAAGATGTAAAGTTCCTAGACGACAGGTTTAGGAAGGAGCTATTGGGTTAGAGCCCTCTCTATGGCCTCAACGAAGCCCGGCAGGTCGATGGGATATCTAGAGGTGATCAGGTTACCGTCCACAACCACTGGTTCGTCCACCCACTCGGCGCCAGCGTTCACCAAGTCGTCCCTGACCTGTCTAGCCGAGGTCAGCTTCCTCCCGCTCACGACCTTGGCCGAGATGAGCACTTGGGGCCCGTGGCATATGGCGGCTACGACCTTCCCCGCCATGAGCATCTCCCTGACGAACTTCAGCGTATGCTCATCGAGCCTGAGCTTGTCGGGGCTGTACCCCCCTGGGATTATGCAAGCATCGAAGTCACTGGCCCTCAGATCCGATGTCTTCACATCAGGCCTCCACTTCCTACAGCCGTGCTTGCTTCCGAACTCGTCCAGCGGAGACGCTACTACCACCTCATGACCTCTCCACTTGAAGTAATAGAGCGGGAAGGTGAACTCATCATCCTCCACCCTGTCGTGCACTAGTATGGCTATCCTCGCCATGCCCATCACCGGTGTCCATCACCGGAAGCCAAATTTATGGTTTCAAGGCTAGAAGGCCGAGGTCCTCCTGTAGGTCCCGAGCACTTTCACCCATATCGACTCGCTCTCCAGCTCCTCAAGGGCATCTCTCACGTACTCTTCCCATAGAGACCCCTCGAATTCCACGAAGAACGAGTAATTCCAAGGTTCCTTCCTTATTGGACGGGATTCGAGCCATAAGAGGTTGATGTTCCTCCTAGCGAACACCCCGAGCGCCCTCCACAGGGCACCCGGCACATGCCTCGTGGCGAAGAAGGCTGAGGTGGTGTCAGCGTCCCTAGGCCACTCCCTCTCCTTAGTGATCACGAAGAATCTAGTAGTGTTGTGGGGCAGGTCCTGAATGTCCCTAGCGAGCACCTCCAATTCGTAAAGCTCGGCCACCCTCTTGCTAGCTATCGCGGCCTTCCTCCTATCCCCTTGCTCAGCCACTTCCCTAGCGGCCCCTGCAGTGTCGAAGCTCGGAATTACCCTCCATCCCCGAGACTTGAGGAACCCTTCGCACTGGGATATTGCCTCCGGATGGGAGTACACCACCTCTACGTCCTCCAACCTAGCGCCCTTCACTCCAAGCAGGGCATGCCTCACCCGGACCTTGACCTCTCCCACGACCCTGATGTCCCTCTCAAGCAGGAGGTCTAAGGATTTCCTGATACTCCCCGTACTGGAATTCTCAACGGGGATGACACCGTAGTCGGCCTCCCCAGACTCTATTGAATCGAACACCTCCTCCAAGAACCTTTTAGATAACGGTTCATATTCCTTATCCTGAAAGAATCTCTTGGCCGCTTCATCGCTGTAGGATCCTCTCTCTCCTTGGATGGCTACCTTCATCCCTCCACAACCGGGAAGACCGTTGAAAAATGTTATCATTAAAGCCCTCCGCACACCCCGAGAAATGGAGGGAAAAGCTGGGAGATCCTTACTGAAGGAAATAACGAAGTATGTCGGAAGGCTCGGCAGGAACATAGCTGTTCCTCCGCATCCCAGCATAGATGCCGGGGCGGAGAGGCTGATGGGTCTGACGAGGGTGTACGCCACCGATCCGGCCTTGGGAATGCCCGAAGAAGATCTCGGCTACTTCGCTTTCCACTTCTCCGCGTCGGATGTGGCGGTCCTAGGGGCCGAGCCCAAGCTGATGACCAGCACTATACTCCTGCCGGCAGACGCCAGCGACGATCTAGCTCTGAGGATAGCTAAGGGGATAGACTGGGAGGCTTACAGGTACGGCGTGACCGTGATAACCGGACATACAGGTAGGTACGAGTCGGTGAAGGAGCCAGTCGTTGTCACAACGGTGATCGGGGAGGTCAGAGAGCCGGTGACTCCAAAGCTAGCTAGGGTCGGAGATAGACTCCTCCTGGTGGGCATACCTGGAGCCGAGTTACTGTACGGCGTTGCCCACTTCAATCCCACGCTCCTAGAGGAGAGGTTCGGCAAGAGGACCGCAGAGAGATGGAGAAGGGCTAGGTGGATGTTAACGGCCGTGGATTCGGCTAGGGATCTCGTTCTATTCTCAAGAGTAAACGGAATGAAGGATGGAGCGGAGGGCGGACTTGTGAGGCTCCTGAACGACTTTGCAGATGCTGCTGAGCTCGGCTTCACCGTGAATAGGGACCTCATTCCCTTTCCGCCGGAACTCCTGAGACTGGGTCGAGAGAGGGGGTTCGATCCCATGGCTGCCTCCAGCTCAGGCGTGGTGTTGGCCGCCATCCCGGGCAACCTACCCCTGGGTTTCCTCAAGGATCTCATGGAATCCCACGGATTCGTCGTGAGGATAATCGGTGAGCTCAAGAAGGAGGGAAGGGAGCTTGTTACGGAGGGGGAGATAAGGGAATTTCCAAGTCCGGAGGAGGTGAGGGATCCCTACCCTGATCTCACTCAAGTGAGCTGATCTTCGCCACTACATCCCCGTCTATGGAGTAGGCGACCGCCATTCTCCTCGAGGTGTGGGCGTACCCTACCCTCCCTTTATGATCCAAGACTATGATGCCGCCCCAACCTCCTGTCCTGTCGGCCATGAAGGAGAGGGACCTCTGAGCGGCCTCTGTCGGGTGTAGCCCCCTAGCTAGAAAATCCACAGCGAGCTTGGACAGCATCACCCTCATTATGGGCTCCCCCTGTCCCGTGGAGCTCGCTCCACCTAGCTCGTTGGCGTAGGCCCCACACCCTATGAGTGGGGTGTCCCCCACTCTGCCCGGCCTCTTGAGGGGCACGCCTCCCGTGGAGGTGGCGGCCGCTATCCTGCCACTAGAGTCCAAGGCGACGGCACCGACCGTCCCTCTCATCCTAGATACTCTTCTCCTCCAAGCTTCACGCTCCCTCTCCACGATCAGCTCCTCGGGGTCTATCAGTTCGAATCCCAAGTCCAAGGCAACTCTCTCGGCGCCGTCAGAGACGAACATCATCTCCTCCATCTCCTCCATTATGGCTCTAGCCAAGGAGACGGGGTTCTTAATGCGCCTGACGGCCGCGACGGAACCGAACCTCAGAGAAGCCCCGTCCACTATTATGGCATCTAGCTCCACATATCCTTCCATGTTGAGAACGGACCCCACGCCAGCATCGAACGTGGGATCATCCTCCATTATCGCGACCGCTCGCTCAACGGCATCTAAGGCTGAGTGTCCCTCCTGTAATAATCTGAATCCCTCTCTAGCTGCTCTCTCCACTCCGAGAACGCTGGGTTCCAGAAGGTCAGGGGGTATGTCCCAAGCCCCACCGTGCACTACTATGACCGGATCCAAATTACCCCCCGATTACCTCCTCCACTTCTATATATTCGGGAGGAACCCTCTCTACCAAGAAGGTCAGGTGTGATGGCCTGTATACCGGCACATTCTCAGCTAGATCCCTAGCCCTTACCCTGAGAATGACGTGGGGCCCTTTCCTCCTCCTAGCCACCTCCAACGCTCTCTCCTTCGTGAGGGAGAGGTGAACGTATCTCCTACCCATTGGCTTGAGCCCCTCCCTCAGTATCGATCCGAGGGAACTGAGGGTGGTCCCGTGATACAATGTCTCGGGAACCTCCTCCGGCGGGAGGGGCCTATCGTATGTGACCTGAAAGCTGTGACCGTACCTAGCCCTAACCCTCCCGTTAACTACCTCGAACCTCTCCTCGTCACTCATTATGACGTCCAAGACCTCCTCCTTAGAGCATTTTTCCCTCATAATTTTAACTACTGAGTCTAGGAGATCATCGAGCGGCACAAACCCCCTCTCATCTGGCGACAGCCCACCTAAGTCCGGTCTATGCCTCAGTAGTAGCGATACTAATTTGCTAATTCTTACTCTCCTCGCCATAATTGATAACACCTCTCCATTTATTCTAGGTGAACTTGTAATTTCCCTACTCCCTAAGATCCCGGATGTTAAATTAAATGGATTCCAATGTTAAGATGATGATGTCGGAGTTATAAGCTATTCTCCCGAGTAGAGCCCTCTCATAGCCTTGAAGGGGAAATTTTTTATTTAACCTGAGATTCCTTATCTTATGCCCAAGACGAGGTATCTACCTTTAGCTCCCATCGGGAGGATAATCCGGGAGGCCGGTGCTGAGAGGGTCAGCGATGCTGCTGTTGAGAGGCTGGAGCACTACATGGAGAAGTTTGCCATGGAAGTGAGCAAGCACGCAGTCAGCCTCGCCAAGCATGCCAATAGGAAGACCGTAACCGGCGACGACATAGAGCTTGCTGTTAGGGCTGTTTGGAAGACATAAGCTCCCGGTCCTTTTTCCGCCCGGACCTTTCCTTTTTCTTAATCTCGATTACATCCGAGCCTTCAGCTCGAGGAGGACATACCGTGAAATCTCTTTATTATGGCACTGGAGGGAAGCGCGGTGAAGTAGGGTGTCTTCGATAGAGGGTTTCTTCAACCCGAAATCCATGGTGATCGTGGGGGCGTCGAGAACTCCTGGCAAGATAGGGTACGAGCTACTCAGGATCATGGTGGAAAACTCTCAAAGGGGGATCTACAGGGGCAAGCTCTACGCAGTTAATCCGAAATCTGATGAAATGATTCTGGGAGTTCCTACATACAAGTCGGTGCTGGATATACCCGAGACCCCTGACCTGGCCGTTTTAGTCACCCCTGCTAAATATACACCACCGGCCATGGAGGAATGCGGGAAGAAGGGCATAAAGAACGTTATAGTGATAAGTGGTGGATTCGCCGAGGTCGGAGGTCAGGGAGTAGAGCTTCAGAAGATGCTCGAGGCCATCAAGGACAAGTACGGAATGAGAGTCATAGGCCCGAATTGCGTGGGGGTGGTGGTGCCATCCACGGGCGTGGATACCATGTTCCTCCCGGTCGAGAAGGAGTTCTTGGGTAAGAAGTACATCTCTTCCCCCAGGCCAAAGCCGGGGAACATATCCCTCAGCACCCAGTCAGGTGCCTTCGGGGTCGCATGCTTGGACTACATGCATGGAGAGGGTATAGGACTGGCTAAGTTCGTGAGCTATGGGAACAAACTCGATGTGGACGAGGTGGATGTGCTGGAGTACCTGAAGGACGACGAGGAGACCAAGGTCATCCTCATCTACGCAGAATCCATCGATAGAGGGAGGGAGTTCCTCAAGCTAGCCAAGGAGATAACTAAGGAGAAACCCATAGTGGTCTTCAAAGCGGGAAGGACCAGTGCAGGAGCCAGAGCCGCCAGCTCTCACACTGCAGCGATGGCTGGGAGCGATTCTGTGTACGATGCGGCCTTCAAGCAGGCGGGAGTGATAAGAGTGAGGGATATGGAGGAGCTGTTCGATGCCGCCAAGGCCCTCGTGATGCAGCCGCCCGCGAAGGGTGACAGGATAGCCATACTCACCGACGGCGGCGGGGTTGGAGTGATGGCCGCAGATGAAACGGAAGCACTCGGTCTCAGGCTGTCCGATTTAACTGAGGAGAGTCAGAGGAGGTTCCAAGAGCTCAAGGAAAGGAGAGTTATACCTCCCATAGCCGCCACGGGTAATCCCGTCGATCTCACGGGAAGCGCGACGGATGAGTCCTTCGTCGAGTCCATGAGGATCCTGTTGGAGGACGAGAACGTGGATGGGATCGTCGTCCTCGCACTCCATCACGTCCCGGGTGTGACCGCCGAGCTTCCCAGCAAGCTGGCCAGATTAGCCAAGGGTTATGATAAACCGGTGGTGGCGATGGATGTGGGTTCATCGCAGTACGCGAGAGAATTCAGGGAGCTCTTTGAGAGGGAGGGTATACCGGCATACCCGGAGTCGGAGAGAGCGGTGAGGGCCATGAAGGCCCTCGTGGAGTTCGGGAGGGCTAAGAACCTCCCGAGATGAACCTCTTTATCAGTGGGAGGGATGCCAAGATCCCAACAGCCACGACTGAGAGGGCTATGAGGGTCAGATAGTTTCCTCCCCACCACTTCCCACTCGCGGTCTCCAATTTCACCTCCGTGTGGATCGTCTGGTAGAGCGAGCGACCGTCCTGCTTCCAAGAGATTTTGATGTCCACTGGCACCTTCTCGGGAGCGTTCTCGTCTATGTCCACCTCCATTATGGCGGATGCGTTCGATTTGGGAGGTATCTCTCCCAGAGCTAAGGACGTCGTCCCCACTAAGTAAGGAGTTATAACCTCCAGCACCACATCCTTGGCTGTTACCCTTGCCTCGTTCTTCAAGACGACAGTCAGTTTCACCCCTCTATCCCCCGGTTTGGGTTTACCCGGTATGGAGAACTTGAGCAGCTTGAACCTCGCCTTCTCATCTATCTGTACGGGTATCGTTGTGTTACCCAGCTTGGAGACCAGCACGGCTTCATATCTGCCAGGCTGAGCGTTCTCGTCTACATCGATGAGGAACGTGACATCCACCGCCTGGTTCGGTGGAAGTGCCGGTATGAGGAATGTGTCGGTTCCTGGGGAGGAGGGCTTCATCACCCCGGGAATAGGTTTGAGGACGACTCTCAGGTCCTTGGCGACGTAATTACCGACGTTGGTCAGGACGACGATGAGCTTCACATTGGTATCCCCGGGGTAAACGGAAGATGGAGCTGTGGACACGTGCGCGACCTCTATCTGGGGCTTTCCCACGGCTCTCACGCCGAATGAGAGCAGGTCGTTATGGGTCACCCCGGCCTCGTCCTCGTAACTCGCGTGGACCAGAAACTGGACTGCTCCGTAGGCTTGAGGTGATAGGTACACGGAGAATTCCCTGATGACCGATTCTCCCGGATCGAGTTGTTCCACGTAAGCGTGATCCTCACCCACTATGGCACCCAACTCCGGGGAAGGAAGGGCCAGCTTGATTACCAGGTTCCGAGCCACACCTCCCTCGTTAATCACCTTCAATCGGATGCTGTTGACCTCATCCACCACCAGCTCCGTATCCAGTGGAGAGACGGAGATCAGCGGGGTGTCCGGGCTCTCGGTTATGAAGGAGAGGGGTATCACCTGCTCCCTAGACCTGTCGTGCTCATCGAAGTAGGAGATTTGGAGGGTCATCGCCAAGCTTCCATAGCTCACATTTGGAGCTGATACCAATATGGTCATCCTGGCCCCCTGTCCCGGCTCCAAGTCACCCACCTCGACTCCACTCGGGGACAGGAGCGCCAAGTCCTTGGAGGGAACGAAGTTCACCCTGACGGACTTAGCCGTCTCCTGCCCCTCGTTCCTCAGGACTATATCCACCATGTCCTGACCTCCGGGCGTGAGTACCTTCCTGTCCGTGTAGGCCACGAGGTAGGGTCCCGGGATCGTTTCCACGTAGAGGCCCAGGGTCGCGGTGTTAGTGTGGCGCTCGGATCCGGAGTCGAACCAATCTACCGTGGTCGGTAGCTGCAGTGGCCCCCTGATGGCCGGATCCACGAACAGGTCTATGGGGACGCACACCACCTTCCCCGAGGATATGTTACCAATATCCACCTTGTTAGATCCGCGTACAGCTGTATTTGGAGGTGGCTGTACGGTTAACGTGGCTCTAAAGGCATCCTCTCCCTTATTCTCGATGAAAAGGTAGATTCTGTTGACCTTACCCGGCTCCAAGGTCGTAGTGTTCGTGGTCACGAGCAGGCCGCGGGGCGGCATCTCTGAAATGGCCACATTCTGAGTGCATGTGTACTGACCCCCAGCTCCCACCTGGGATTCCCAAGTGACCGTCACCGTCAGGGTCACGGCCTCGTCAGCGGCATCGCCGACGTATATGGTGACGGGAAACGTCTTGCTCTCGCCAGGATCGATGATCCCGGCCTCCACCGGGGAGGAAACCTGGACATTGGGTGATGCGGGATTTATCACGGCTCTGACCCTCCTAGCGACACCATCGCCGTAATTGGAGAGAGTGAGTTGGGCGGTGGCTGGCCTGCCGGGCTTGGCGGTGGCGGATAGGGAGCACCTCACCTGGGGGGTACCGTGAATCGTCACGTAGAGATCGAACGTCTCCGTCTCGGGGGTGCCATCGGCTGTGAAGCTTACCTCCAAGGTCGCCTTGTAGTGAGACGCGTCCGCGTTCGTCGGAACGAATATCCCGAAGTCCATGGCCAGTACCTGCCCCTCGAAGAGGGAACCGGGATAGGAGAAGGTTCCGGAGTAATCGGATCCCGCCAAGTCGTGGACGGTCAGGGTGGCGGAGATCCCGCTTATAGATCCGGAGTAGAGGCTTTTCAGCTCCACGGTAAAGGTGTTGGTCGTTCCTAATACCAGGAAACCGCTCCAGTACGAGTCTTCGACTTTCAGGTAGGGGGTGCCGCTCACCCCAATCGGGGGGATAGATAGCAGTACGAGGATAATCGGGACGATCGGTGTGATCCTCCTCATCACGTCACCTCCATCCTCAGGAATCTCAGGGAGAGGGCGAGGAAAGCGAACGTGAACATGCTAATCACCGTCAGCTGATCTAGGACCATGAGATAGCTCCATCCTTTAAGAGAAACGTTCCTAAAAGCCGTCACGAAGTAATACATGGGAACGAAGGACGCGATCAGCTTGGCCTCAGAGCTGAGGACATCAACAGGGATCAGCACGCCACTGAAGAGCATGAATATTATGAATGAGAATATGCTCGCCTGATACGCCTGAAGCTGATTCCTAGAGAAGACCGATATCAGCAGGCCCAAGCTCAGCGAGTTCAGGAGGAACACTGTGGACACGATAGTCATATCCAGGAAGGTGCCCTTAAGCTTCACATCGAAGAGCAGGATCGCGGTGAAGAGGCTCAGTATGGCATCCGATATGGTCGCGAAGAAGTATGCGGTCAGCTTACCGAATATTATGTCGAAGACGCTCACCGGTGTCATTATAAACTGCTCGAATGTCCCCTTCTCCCTTTCCCTGCAGATGGAGACTGATATCAGGCTGGTTGGGACCATCTGTAGTATCATCGCCATGAGCGTGGGGATGAAGCTCTCTATCTTCTTGATCTTGGGACCGTACACGGTGTAGAACATTGGGGTTATGGCGAATGTGCCGAACTGGGAGGCGGCCCACTCCTGAAACTGCTGGGTGACCACTCCGACTGCCTGCATTATCATCTGAGCCACGGTCGGATTGCTGGCATCGTAGTACAGCTCTACCCGGGTGGGCCTTCCCCTCATCAGATCTTCAGTGAAGGTTTCTGGGATTATCAGGCTCGCGTAAACCTTTCCAGAGTACACGGAGGAGAAGCCCTGCCCCTTAGACTTGTAAATGGCCTTTATCTCGAACATCTTGGAATTCCTGAGCTCCTGTATGAACTTGAAGGCCCCGTCCCCTCCATCTAAGTCCACGACTGTTATCGGATACTTCCCGGCGCCTTTCCCGCCGTACCCATATCCGAAGAGGATGGTCACGGTTATGGGCATCAGGAGGACCATGAGGATAGTCTTCGGATCCCTTACAAGCTGTCTTATCTCCTTGTCAACTATGGGTATTATCCTGAGGCCCTTCCTTATGCCCTCCTCCAGCTCTATCATTCGGATTCACCCATGAACCTGATGAACGCCTCCTCCAAGCTCACGTGCACCGGCGATGCCACCAGTATCTTCGCCCCGAGCTCTTCAGCCCTCTTCACGATCCTAGGGAGGTCCCTTCCCGCGTCCTCCACCACCAGCAGGTACCTCTCGCTCGAGTCCTCCAAGACGGACTTGACCCCGGGAAGGGCAGCCGGATCCAGATCACCTTCAAAGACGATTTCCACGAGATCCCCTCCTAACGCCTTCCTCTTTATCTCTCTAGGAGTACCTTCCGCGATTATCCTGCCCCTGTTCATTAGCGCCAGCCTGTCGCAGTTCTCCGCCTCGTCCATGTAGTGGGTGGTGACGAGTATCGTCTTGCCCTCCCTATTCAGCTCCCTGAAGTGCTCCCAGAACTTTCGCCTGAGGGGAGGGTCAACTCCAGCAGTGGGCTCGTCCAGTATCAGGAGGGCTGGGTCATGTACGAGTGCTGTGGCAAGCGCCAGCCTCTGCTTCATTCCACCGCTGAGCTTCCCGGCGAGCCTCCTCCTGAATTCCCAAAGGTAGAACCTCTCCAGCAGTTCCTTGACTCTCTCCTTGAGTAGAGATCCGGTCAACCCTTGGAGACGACCATACAGCCTTATGTTCTCCTCCACCGTGAGATCCTCGTACAGGCTGAACTTCTGGGGCATGTATCCTATGTACTTGAGGACCTTCTTCCTCTCCCTGGCCACATCTATGCCGAAGACCTTCACGTATCCTTCTGACGGTTTTATGACGCCGGTGATCATCCTTATAGTCGTGGTCTTTCCGGCCCCGTTCGGTCCCAAGAGGCCGAAGTTCTCCCCTCGCCTTATCTCCAAGTTTATGTGATCGACAGCGATGAATTTGCCGAATCTCTTGGTTAGGTTCCTCGCTTCCACTGCCAGCTCTGGCTGCTCCTCCAACCTCTGGGCCTCAAGCATTGAGGGTCATCTGCCCTTCACAGGTATAAAATTACATAATTTGAAATAACTCTTAGCGGTCGGTGAGTGGTCACTCGGTGGTCACAGATTTGCAATCACCTTATAGGTCGTGATCAGGAGTAAGGGTCAGTGATTGAGAATGGATGAAGATAGAGATAAGGAGGTTGTTAAAAGGAGGAAGGAACTCTCGGTTGATGAGGATGTGGAGGAGCTCAGGGAGATATTCTCGGTCCTCAGGAGCGAGGTTCCCGGCCTGTTAAAGGGCCTGATCGAACCCCTTAAGGAGATAATGGACCTCACCTACAACCCTGAGAGGGCGAGGGAGAGGGCAAAGGCCATAGCTTCCTTCTACAAGGAGCTCGTGGATCAGGGTATACCAGAGGATCTGGCCCTCAAGCTCACCAAGGAGCACTTCATCAACCCGATGTCCGTGCTCAAGTCCGTCATGAAAGGGGAAGAGGATTGAGGCGCCTCAGGGCCGCGATAGAGCTTCTATTGCTGATAGGATCGCTGTCGCCGCCGGCCCTGAGGGCCCTCTACCTCTTGGGAACCTACAAGGTAAAGAAGAGCCTAGCTAGGAGATCAGCGCTGAAAGAGCTCAGGTCATCGGGTCTCAGCGAGGAGGTGTGTCAGGAGCTCTTGGAGGTGGTGGTCCCCGACATAGGAGGAGTTGTAGAATGGGGGAACTCGATGAGATCAAAGAGCTGCTGTTCAAGATAATAGAGCGGCTCGACAGGCTCGAGAGCAGGATGGAGTCCGCGGAGGCCGATCTGAGGAGCTTGGAGATGTACAAGTCGCTCCTGAGGGCTTACGCCTCGATACTTGGAAGCGTCGCGAAGGTGGAGAGGATGGCCCAGCTGGTGACGGGAGATATAGATAGGAGCATAATCAGGGCCCTCGCCACGAAGGGGCCGCTCAACATATCCCAGCTTACGGAGGAGGTCAGGAAGCTCAGGGGATCGGCCTCCAGGAGGATAATATCGGAGAGATTGAGGGCTCTCGAGGAGAAGGGATTCGTGGAGAGGGTGAACGGGAGGGGGAAGGTCTACAGGGTCAAGCCCGATATCGAGATCAACGATTAATTTCCTCCGCGTGACTCTTATTTGTGCCCTCTAGGGTCGACCCATCCCTCTGCGTCAGATGCAAGGGGACCAAGCTGCTATGCGGTTTATCCAAGTGCCCCATTCTGGAGAGGGTCAAATCTCAGGCGAGGGTCCCCAGAACCAACTTAGTGGAGGGTCCCTCACCGCCATCGGCCCTAGTGGGTGAGAAGGGATATCCCAAAGTGTCCATCGGTCCGATGGTGGCTCTAAAAGAGCTGGACCTCCCTGAGCGCCCCGCTCTATGGATAAGGAGGCCCCTCAGTTACATGATCTCCAGGTTCTCCTCGCAAGTTTACGCTCACTTCAGAATGGATGTGAGGAGGGTGGATGAACCGCAGGTCGAGGAGGTCAGGTGGGCCCTTCTGAGCGAGGTACCCGTCGAGATTGAGGCCAAGCTCAGGAGACCTCCAACTCCCAGAATCTCCTTCGACGGTCTCCTCACGCCACTAGGCCCGACAGCCCCTGTAGAGAGGGTAAAACTCGCTGAGGAGCCGAAGATACCTACCTCCATAGAGAGGAGTATTTATGACAGGGATCTGAGTGCCGCTGAAGGTATCGTGGAGCTTTATGGGAAGGGAGTGGATGTCTACTCAATCTCCAAGGTCCTCTCCTTAGGCTCCTTGGGTGTTCGGGGAAGGAGGAGGCTAGTCCCCACGAGATGGGCGATAACCGCAGTGGATTCCATGGTCGGGAACTGGTTGAGGAGGCTCGTCGAGCAGATGCCCCCTTACGCCGGGGACGTCTTACTGTACCGGAGTAGTTACGAGGGAAATAGGTACTTCGTGGTGATCGTTCCCGGACCCTACATGCTGGAGATCGTGGAGGCCTGGCTGCCTAGAGGTCTGTGGACTCAGTCCTCTCGAGAAGCTCACGTACTGATCAACAGGGAGCACACCCGCATGGGTTTGGAGTACATGGATGGAGGTCACTACGCCATGAGGATCGCCGTTCTGGAGAAGCTGAGGTCGATGAGGAGACAGGCATCAGTTCTAGCCATCAGGGAGATAGGGCCGGAGTACTATGCTCCCGTGGGGGTCTGGCAGGTTAGGGAGGGAATGAGGATGGCGCTCTCTTCGGAGCTCGTGAGGTTCGACGAGCTAGATGAGGCACTCGAATTCCTCAGGAGTAGGGTGAGGTTCGATTTGACCCCTATCCTCCGGAGTTCTCAGCTATTGAGGTTCGTGCGGAGATGGACTTCCTTGGAAGGATTTCTGGAGTGATCATATCCCCAGCTTGCTCTTTATGAGGGCCCTAGGCACCCTTGAGATTGCCCATCTCCAGAAGTCCCTGAACTCGACCTTGCCGATGGATGAGAGCATGTACCTCCTGGCTATCTCAGGATATGAGACGAATAGCTCGAAGAAGAACTTCATCCTGGGCATTATCAGGCGAGCAGCCCTTCTCTTAGCCTTCAACTCCTCTAGGATCGGTTTCATCCTCTCACTGTAGTTTTCAGCCGGGGAATCGCTTTCGAGAGCCTTACTTGCCTCTAACGAGCTTCTAAATGCGTAATAGAGCCCTTCTCCGGTGAGAGGATCCGCGAGGCCAGCTGCATCTCCTACTAGAAGCACGCGATCCCTTGCGATGGGTTTGCCGTGACCGCCAGCCGGTATTATCCAGGATCCGTTCATTCTAACGTTGAATCTGGATGAGAACTCCCTGAAGGCCTCCATTATCTCACGAGACTTTTCTGACATTCCCCCCACTCCGGCATTGGAGTCCTCGCTCCTCGGGAATATCCAGCCGTACCCGTAGGGTGCTGCGTCCACCATGAAGATCAACCTGTCGTGAGGGGGAGCACTGCCTTCGATTGCCACTATCACATCCTCCCTCCTCCACCCATCCCTGACCCCCGATGTTAAAGCCACGACGGAGTTCGCGCCGTCAGCTCCTATCACGAACCTGGCCTCTTCTCCAGGCCCGATCAGCTTCACGCCGCTATCAGATACCTTTACAGCGCTCACCTTTGCCTTGACGAATTCGGCTCCTTCCCCTACAGCGCTTTCGAGGAGCCGGTGGTCGAAGAGTTCCCTCTTCACTAGGGCTATGGCGAACTCGCCCGGTGGAGTGCTGACCGTTACCTCACGTCCAAAGCCGGCAACTACTACGTCCCTGTGGAAGGCCTCCACCGGCTCCAGAGGTAGGCCCAGTTCCTCGAGTAGCCTAGCTGCCTTCAAAGTTATTCCTCCACCACAGGGTTTGGGTCGAGGAAAGCTCCTCATATCCAAGAGTAATGTCTTGAAACCCATCCTAGCTAGCAGGTAAGCTGCGGTTGATCCTGAAGGTCCAGCTCCGACTATGGCGACGTCCCACATTTTCCCATTGTCGCTCCAAACGGTCCTTTAAAACTGCGAGGGAAAATATATATCTAATGAAAGAACAAGTGTTCAACGGTGTTAAATCATGAGTAGAGCTGAGGAGGTACTTAAGAAGGTCCCCCGAAGATGCATAGAAGACATAAGAGAGTACGTCGAAAAGATCGATAGGGCTCTGGACAATCTAGAGAAGTTAGAAGATAAGGAAAGGATGGCTTGGGCCTTTAAGGCTTTGTCCAATACAACAAAGTTAGACATCATATTACTGTTGGCGGCATCCGAGATGCCCGTCTGTCTGATTTCCTACATACTGGAGAAGGACCAGTCGCTCATCTCCCATCATCTGTCCGACCTCAAGACAGCTGGTCTAGTTAAGGAGACGGTGAAGGGTAAGTTCAGGGTGTACAAGCTCCAGAAGGATGCCCTGTTAGATTTATTCAATAAGATAGGGTCCATAGTGAAGGGGTGATCCCTTGGATCTGAAGCTTGAGGTCGTGGATGTCACCCCACCTGAGGGTACCAACATCATAATAGCGACCTCTCACTTCATTAAGACCGTTGAAGATGTTTACGAGGCTTTGGCTGATTCGTGCTCCAGCATTAAGTTCGGATTCGCTTTCTGCGAGTCATCTGGACCTAGACTCATAAGGAAGGCAGGTAATGATCCCGAGCTGATCGAGGCAGCCGTGGAGAGGGCCAAGAAGATAGCCGCAGGCCACTGCCTAATCATAATAATGAGAGATGCTTGGCCCATAAACGTCCTTCCCCGTCTCAAGCAGCTACCGGAGATAGTCACCCTTTACGCGGCTACGGCGAACCCATTGAAGGTCGTGGTGGCTGACGTGGGTGACGGTAGGGGAATACTGGGAGTGATAGATGGAGGCACTCCCACGGGAGTTGAGTCGGAGGAGGATGTAAGGGAGAGGATGGAGTTTCTGAGGAAGATAGGCTACAAGCATCCCTTCCCCGAGTGATCACATCCACTTGATCCCCTCATCCATCTTTTCCAAGTAAATTCTCCTTGCTATGATGCTAGCTGCAGCGACTGAGGGATACTTTAGATCGGCACCTGATTCAATCACGACCTCTATCCCTCTACTCTCGAAGGATGAGAAAGCCCTCCTGAGCCTGACCTCGTCGAAGGAGTCCACAATTATTCTAGAGGCTTTTACCTCGTCTAAGACGTCTGAAACCACTTGTAGGTGCCATTCAGTCAACAGATCGTTCAGTTTCCCCTTCCTCCATGTGCTCATCAGTTGATCCGGAGTCACGACCTTGTAACTCAACGCCAGCGAGTTCCTCTCTACCATATCAGCGAGTTCCAAGAGCCTGTGCTTGGATAGGGACTTCGATTCCAGCAGTCCCCTGGCTCTTAGGAACCTCCTGCCGTCCTCGTCCAGTGCGACTGCAGCGACCACTATGGGTCCCCGTTTCTCCCCTTTCCCAGCTTCATCAGAACCTACTTCTATCCCGGGTCGTTCTATCAAAGATTTCTCTATCAGAGGAATGAGAGGCTCGTGGTACACCACTTTACCGCTTGAATAGACCACTCCCTTGTAGTCGAGTACCTCGAACCTGAAGAGCTCCCACTTACTCTTGGGAGGGAGGATTCTGCCTCCTTCCCTTATCACTAGGCTCTTAAGGTTCTCCAGTTCCTCTTCTCTTAGCAATGTACTTAACTGCCGCAATCACAATCACCAGAAGTAAAACGGGAATCGCGACCCAGTATGGCGGCTCCTCTCCCGCTATATGAACCACTCTAGTCGTCTCGTTGGATCTCTTCAGCTCCTTGGGATACTCTTGGACCCAGGCGACCCAAGCTAATATGGAGTGGTTCCCCTCCTTCTCCGCCTTCAGAGGTATGCTTACGAATGAGAAGTTCCCCGGACCCAGATCTCCTATCTTGGCGACCTCATGCCTACCTAAGAACTTGACGTGAAGCTCCACGTCTAAGGCCTTGAATGAGGATGGGTTGACGATAGTGGCGTTGAATTTGAACCTTTGTCCCAATTTAACCTCTTCAGGTACCTCTATCTTCTCTATTTTAACGCTTGAGGGCTTTATCACCTTGTATGGATAATCTACGTAAGTTCTCAGCCGTCTACCGGCCACCTCGTACTCGACAGTCACCGTTACCTTTTGTTGCCCCCCGGGAGCGTCCATGGGTATCTTTATCGGTATTCTAGCGAACAGTGCCCTGCGGTAACTCCAGTACTCAACGGTCTCGTTGTATAAGAGGCCTAAGATGCTGTCTTCCACCTTGATCACGACATTCCTCATGGCCGTGGGGTATAAGGGCGGTCCAGTGAGGACTGTTACGTTAGCTATTATTACGGAGGGTGGCACGACCTCCGTCTTGCTTAGATTCAGAAACACCATCGGTTCCCACTTGTGGACGTAGATCTGCTTGCTGCCCGTCACAGCATACTTAACGAGGCGTTCTCCCTCCTTGACTAAGAGGTATCCTCTAGCTGAAATGGTCCTGCTGACCTCCATGTCTTGGAGGGGGACTTGGACTATGAAGGCCACGTGAGCAGCTGTTGCACCGTCCCCCTGATAGACAGCCGTGTTTCCATCCCATCTGACGTCTATTTTGTTACCCTCGGCGTCTATTCCGCTTGCCCCGTAAGGTTCGACCTTCCAGCTGGATGGAGCTGAGATGGACAGTTTGAACTCGACTATGGGCCTAGTTCCTGGAGATGTCACGTTTATGAAAGCATAGAAGAAACCGCCAGCGACCACCTCGGTATCCGATACGCCCAGTAATGCTATTTGAGCTTGTGTAGGCCGCAGAGAAGGTATGGTTAGCAGTAGCACCATCATTATAAGCGATGCAGCAGCTGTGTACCTCATCAGGGGTTCTCGCAGCTCAAATATATAAACGGGGTGTGTCGATGGTCGCGGTCGAAGCTATATCATTGACTAAGGCCTTCGGGGACTTCTTTGCGGTCAGAGAACTCAGTTTCAAGGTGGAAGAAGGGACCATATTCGGATTGCTGGGACCGAACGGGGCTGGAAAGACCACGACGCTGAGGATGATCTATGGTGTTCTGAAGCCCACGTCCGGGACGGCAAAGGTGATGGGAGTAGATGTGAGGGAGAATCTCATAGAGGCCAAGAGGAAGATGGGTGTGCTCCCGGAGGATACCGGCGTGTATCCCAGACTGACTGCCGAGGAGAATTTGGTGTACTTCGGTAAACTGAGGGGGATGGATGAGGATAAACTCCGGAAGAGAGTAGAAGAGCTCCTTGAGGTCCTGAACCTCACTCACAAGAGGTTCGTAATAGCTGATAAGCTATCTAGGGGGCAGAAGCAGAAATTAGCGTTCGCTAGAGCCATTCTTGATGAGCCTCCCGTCCTCCTGTTAGACGAGCCTACACTGGGTGTGGACGTAATGAGTGCCCGGGAAATAAGGAAGATGATAGAGGAGTACGCTAGCTCCGGTAAGACGGTTATACTCTCCACGCACAACATGTGGGAGGTGGAGAAACTCTGCGATCGCATAGCAATCATCAGTGAGGGGACATTGAGGTACGAGGGTAGCAAGGAGGATCTGGAGAGGATCGCCGGAAAGAGGGAGTTCGAAGACATATTCGTGAGGCTGGTCAAGGGTGAGGTCATTGAGAAAGCTGTTTAAGGGATCATCCGGTGTGGTAAAGCTCTCCAAGGGATTTGGGCAGAAGGGTTACTCCCTCCCTCCAAAGCCCTGGCTGGTGGTGGCGTGGAAGGAGGTGCTGGAGGCGTTTAGGGATAGGAGGACCATGCTGAACGTGGTACTCCTCCCCATGATCCTCATGCCCCTAGTCATCTCTCTCCCCACCCTCATGCTTAGCCCCAAGACCATACCCCCAAAGATCATGGTGGTCGTGGAGGATCCCAACGGAATGGACCTCGCCAAGAGGATAAAATCCTTAGAGAACACATCAGAAGCCTCGGTTTCGGTCGTTACTGGTGGAGGTAACTATACTGGCCTAATATTGAGCGGAGATTACGATCTTATCGTCGAGATACCCGAGGGGTTCTATCGGAACCTCAGCTCCGGGAGGACGGGTCAGCTAATCTATTACTACGATCCCTATGGGGCTAGATCCTCCGTGGCCATGGGAGTGGTCCAGAGGGTAGTGAGCGAGTACTCCGAGGAGGTGTTGAGGAGGAGGCTCGAGGCCATAAACCTATCCGAGGAGTACATAAGGCCGATAGTGTCCGTGGCGGTGCAGGTCACCAGCACGGGAGAAGGAGCCACTACCGGAGAGGTGGTGACGGCGATGGTTCTCCCGATGATGGTTGGGCTCATAGCGATAACAGGCGCCGGCACATTCGCTATAGACATGATAGCAGGCGAGAGGGAGAGGAAGACCCTAGAAGCCCTCTTCACTAACCCGGTCAGCAGAGGGCAGCTCCTGCTGGGAAAGTTCGGTGCCCTCACCCTGTTATCCCTGATAAGCGGTCTGGCAACCCTGTTCTCCGCTTTGATAGGGGTGGGATTCGCCGTCACATCGATGAGCGAGTCGCTGGCGGCCGGATCCGTGCCGCAGCTGATGGAACCATCGAGACTCCTCTACCTCACCCTAGGGATCCTGATCACAGTAGCCCTAGGTGGGTTGACGGGGAATGCGGTCATGATAACCGCCGCTTCCTTCGCTAAGACCTTCAAGGAGGCGCAGCAGTACGTGGGTTTCCTCACCCTGATACTAGTGGTGCCCATGATCGCCATCCCCTACGCTCCGCAGTCCTTCCACCCCATACTGAGGGCTCTGCCCATATCCAGCCTCGCGATGTTCGCCAGGGATATGATAGTAAACCCGGGAGATCTGGGGGCAATAGCAACTTCCCTCACCGCTTCCATCCTCTATCTAGTTGTATTCCTATGGTTAAGTGCAAAGATGTTCGGGAGAGAGTCCGTGATCTTCGGTTGAGGGACCTTTCGTTTAACTTTTTCAATTACCCTCCCCCACCCTGCGCGGTGTTCTGAGTGAAGGTCGTTGTCGTCGGATTTGGGCTGGGAGGACTGGGCTCTGCTTGGCATGTTGCCGAGCAGGTTCCGGACGCTAAGATCACGGTTATCGGTGATGAAAGGCCGTACGTGAGACACAAGCTGAGGCTCGTCACGCAGGGGATGGACCTCTGGGTGAGCACCAAGCACTTGGAGTCCAAGGACGTCGAGATAATTCTGGACAAGGTGACCAAGATAAGGAGGGAGCAGAAGGAGGTCGTCCTCTCGGACGGTAAGACCATTCCGTACGACTACCTCATATTGGCCACCGGATCCAATCCCACCATCCCCTCGAGACTGAAGGGTGGGGAGAACTGTGCCGTTTTCAGGAGATTAGAGGATGTCCAGAAGCTGATAGATGAGAAGCCAAATGAGGTGGCCATAATCGGCGCCAGCTTCGTGGCCCTTCATGTGGCTGACGCTGCTAGGGCCATCGGAGCCAAGCCCAAGGTCATAGTGAGGTCGAGGCTCATAAGAAGGAGCTTGGAGCCTGAGCTCTCCGCCAAGCTGGAGGAGTTCCTAGCTGAGAGGGGAGTGGAGTTCGTCCACGGTAAGCCCAAGGAGGTGAGGGATTCGAAGGTCATTGTGGACGAGGACAAGGAGGTCAGCTCAGAGATGACCTTCGTGGCCACGGGTGTAAGCCCTGAGATAACGCTGGCTAAGGAGGCGGGCCTCGAGCTCCTGGACGGTTGGGTCATAAAGACGGATCAGCAGGGGAGGACCTCGGATCCCAACATATTCGCCGTCGGGGACAACGCGACCGTCATCGACATATTCACCAACAAGCCCATATACATGGGGATAGGCACCGCCGCGAGCATAATGTCCCTTAACGCGGCCAAAGCACTCACGGGATTCAAGGCAGCTTACAGGGTGCCTAGATTCCAGAAGGACGTCTTCTTCGGTGGGGTCCACATGGCCTCGGTTGGACTGACGAGTGTTGAGGCTGAGAATGAGGGGTTCGAGGCGGACAGAGTGTATCTCAGCGGAGACGGTTGGGGTGACCACGCCTACCTCGTCTATGAGAAGAAAACTAAGAGGGTCCTCGGGTTCAGCGCCATCTCCAAGGAGGAGGTGGGCTGGAAGGGAATGGAAGTCATGATGGCCATGGTAAGGAGGTGGCCCGTGAGCAAGCTGGGCGTGGAGGTCTCCTGAGACCTGAATCAGCTAGATTTAGCTCCATATTTGCTTTTCCCTATTTTCCCTTCCTTCAAGGAATCTAGCAGCTTTCTAGCCGCTTTAACCATTATGTAGGCTCCTTTCATGGTCTCGTCTCTCAGTTCCATCTCTTTTATCTGTTCTATGGTGAACCAGCCCCAGTCGTCATGTTCTTCGGGCCTTATCACAGGATCAAGTCCGTTATCAACGACAGCAGTGTAGAGGGGGATTATGAACTCCACCCTCATCTCGGGATATATGATCCCGAATGTATCTACAGGTCTGAGGTCTAGAGGGGTCAGTTTAAAGCCCGTTTCTTCTCTCAACTCCCTTAAAGCTCCTCTTCTCGGTGATTCACCGTACCTCAGGCTGCCACCCGGTACCTCCCACCTGCCACCGTTCCTCTTGCTTCTGGCCCTCTTGAGCAGTAGCACCTTGCCCTCTCTATTGAATATCACTACGCAGGGTACCACATGGATCTTGGTTTTTTTCAAAGGAGGTCACCGCTCATTACACGGCCTTCTCTTTAGCCTTCTGTTTGGGAGTCTTAGCGAATATCGAGACGACGAGCATCGGAGAACCGCATTTGGGGCATTTGTCGTCGGTGGAGATCTTCCCGACGAAGTCTCCCTCCTTGAACGTCCTGAGCATCTTCCTCCCGCAATTCGTGCAGTGTAACTCGGTATAGATCTCTTGGTGCTCCTCCTGATAGGCGAGCCTTGCTTTGGCCATGTCGTAAGCTACCTTAACGGCTATGCCCATGCCAGCCACACCCATAACTATGTTAAGGATCGCGTCGTTGGTGTTCCCTTCCTGGAGTGAGGAGAATCCCATGTAGAAGAAAAGAACCGAGATCAGCACTATGCCTACCATTGAGGCTATCCAGAACAGGTAGAACCCCGTCGGAGCCCCCTTCTTGTTGGAGTTATTGGAGGACATTCATGAGGCACCTCCCATCGTGTTGCCAACTCCCACCGTATTCCCTATCCCCGCTATGAGCACGAAATCTCCCGGAAGGGTCTTCGATCTTATCGCCATTTTTACCCTCTCTATGACCTCATCGACCGACTTGGCTATCTCCTCCCTCATGGAGGTTATTGCGTCAAGCGGGTCCTCCTTAATGGCTATGGCGTGCAGTGGTATCTTGTACTTGGTGGCGACTTCCTCTATCCTCAGCTTCTCCGGACCCGGATCCCCTATCGCTGCCCCTATCCCCTCGACTACCTCAGCTGTAGGCTCGCCCTCCAACTTGGCGGCCGCGTCTATCATGATGATGAGGGAGACGTTACCGTCCCTGCTCTCGACTATCCTCTCGATGGCCACTCCGGGCCTTCCTACTTCCGATCCCGGACCCTTCGCCTTTATGACGAATGCTCTCCTCCCCTCTATGTCCACCTCTGCTCCGACTATGTTCTCAGCCACCTCCTTCGGCTCCGCGCCGTTCATGAGCCTCAGAGCCACCATCGGGCCGATGCTGTCCCCTATGGGGATGCCCCTCCTGAAGGCCTCGCCCGCCTTCCAGTAGGCCTTGGCTATCCTGAGGATCTCGGGGAGCAGCATCTGGATCTGGGCGATGTATATGAGGTTCTGGGTCCTCCTCCCCAGTATGAAGTAATGGCGGACGATCCTGTATATCATATCCAAGGCTAGGACGCCGGACATCTGGTCCCTCAGGTTGGACCTCTTCCACTCGTCAGCTTTGGGGGCTATCTCGACCATGAACTTGTTGAGGTGATCTCTGGAACTCTCCAGCAGATGCTCCAGCCTCTTGACGGCGCCGAATGGATCCAGAGTGACGGGCTGTATCACGAAGAACCCCTTGATCCTCTTGAAGAGGGATTCCACCTCCTCCTTGGGGCGGCCGTACTTGGATGCTTCCTCGACGAACTTCTTGGTCGCATCATTGGTATACTCCTCGAGCTTGGCCAGGGCTTTCCTGATCTCGTTGATCCATAGTTGGGCCTGGAGCTTACTAGCATAGAACTGCATGATGGTGATGAATATCAGGAAGAAGATCCATGAGAACCAGTCACTCTGGTTGGTCTGCATGAGCTTTATTCCCAGCTCTTGGTTCAATGCACCACCCTCCTCACGGGACCAACCCGGAGCTACCCCGTTTTAAAGCTTCCCGATTAATTGTCTCCCTTCCCTCTGGAAGTCACTGATCCTGTCGAGAAGCGCCGCATACATGAATGGGAGGAGAGCGGTCACTTCTCCGGGTATGAATGTCCTCACTGCCTTCTTGGAGACCTTACCCCAGCTTATGGCCTCCCTCTCCCTCGCTCCGCTGAGACTCCCGTCCCACTCCACTGCCGTGGTCAGGTACACGACATAGTCGAGTCCTCCCTTGAACTGGTTCCACCAAATTGTGTGGTGCTTGGATATTCCCCCTCCCAAGACTAGGGCTCCGCTCACCTCCATGGTGAAGGAGAGGTCCGCCAGTTTCAGCATGTCCCTGATGAAGTCCAGGTGGAAGTCCAGTTCCTGGGATAGGAAGCTTAAAGCGGTGCCGAACGACGAGTCCAAGAGGCCTGGGGAGAATATGGGGACCTTAACCTCGTAGGCCATCCTCAGAATGGAGTTTGGGCACATCTTCTCGCCCAAACTATGGAGCAGCTCGCTGGGAGATATTCTCCTTCCTGACTCCTCCAAGATCCTCGGTACCTCTTCCCTCACGAACTTCTCCACTACGGGCCCGTAATTGTCAAAAGGTATGAAAACGTTCCCCAGCCTGTGTATCCTCCTCTCGTATAGTTCGGAGTCGTCGGCATCGAAGCTCCCGTGGTAGTAGTCAGCGAAGCACCTAGCGATATCGTGGTCTATCGTGCCTCCCGTAGTTATCACAACGTCGAACAGGTTCCTCCTCAGCATGTCAACCAATATACCCCTTACCCCTGTGGAAACCACGTCTGCTGGGAAGGAGAGGAAGTTCACCGACTCTGGGTCCCTCACCATCTCCTCTAGGATGCTGACTCCCTCTGCCACGAATTTAGCGGTGAAACCGCCGGCCTTCTCCATCTCCCTGATGATATCCGAGGCGGTCATTCCGGGGCGCAGGGTAATATCCTCGACCCTCCTCATACCTATCGAGCAAATGGGGATGGTCCACGTAAATAAGGTGGTGCCGATGGGAAGGGAGCGAGTGATCGATGCGCTGAAGAGGTACCTGAAAGTGCACGGTCCCAGAATACTCTCCAACGTAGGAGACCAAGAGATCGTTAGGATAGAGCTCAGAGCGTTATTCAGATACTATGAGCGGGAGAGTAGAGATGATAGGCTGATGGACCATGTCGAGGGATTCGAGTGGAGGGGTTGCAGGGTCGAGGGGGACTTCCTCCTAGTGCCGGTCTCCCTGATAAGGGAGGTGTCAAGCGTTGAGTGAGGCCTATCTGGTAGCGTTCGACATGGACGGGACTCTCCTCCCCATAAACAGCTCATGGGAGTTCGTACATAAGCTTCTGGGTACTGAAGAGATCGCCTCCCGATATAGGAGGATGTATGAGAGGGGCGAGATCGACTACAGGAGGTGGGCTGAGCTGGATGTCTCTTCATGGAGGGACAGGGACTTCTCCATTGTGTTGAGGGAAGTGGAGAATCTGAGGCCCATTGAGGACGCGGAGGAGGCGGTAAGGAGGCTGAAGGAGGAGGGGTTCGTGGTAGGACTCATCAGCTCCGGTCTCGACGTGATTGCCGAGAGGCTCTGCAACCTGCTCAGGATGGACTTCTGCAGATCCGCCAAGCTGAGGATAGTTAACGGTAGGGTGCTGGGGATCCTGAGGGAGCTGGACCCAGAGAGGAAGTCTGAGGAGCTCACGGATGTGGCGAGGAGGTTCGGTGTTCCTCTCCGTAGGGTGGCCTTTGTGGGAGATGGTGAGAGCGATCTATCGGTCTTCCGTATGCAAATAGGGAAGAAGATCGCGTTCAGGCCCAGATCGGAGGTTATAATGTCTTTAGCTGACCACGTGGTCGACAGTCTCTCGGAAGCCGCGGACATTCTCATAAAGTGGAAAAGGTTCGACGCGTATTGAACGTTAACTCATCCATTTATATCCGGTCCTCGCCCACTTGTTCGGATGGACTGGGAGATATTCACGCTGGATGATGATAGAGTGAGGCTCTTCGGGCAGGAGATAGCCAACGATCTTGGAAGGAGGATCATCGCCTCACTCAGGGAGTACCCTAAGAGCCCCAACGATCTGGCTAAGGAGCTGAACCAGCCGCTGACCACGGTAGTTTTCCATGTCGATAAGCTGTTGGAGGCGGGCGTTATAAGAGCCGTCGGGACCATGGCCGGGAGGAGGGGCAGGAAGACCCTCTACACCCTGTCCTCATCGGCCTTCTTGGTCGTTCCCACCACTAAGGAGGACAAGGAGAGTTATTTGAGGAGCATTCTGGGAAGGGCGCTTCCTCCAAGGGAGATACTGGTGAAAAGCCTCGTGATCAGCGTGCTCGTGGCCATATTCATAGTGGGTATGCCTTGGTATCTCATGGGGCCGAGACCAGCCATGGTACCGACGGAGGAGAGAACCACAACGGTCGCAGTCCCCCTCTACCCGGAAACACCAGCTGGAGCTGAGAAAGGAGGGATGCCTGAAGTTAGGAGACCACAAGGCAGTACGGGGACCGATTGGATGACTCCCCTGATGCTCGCCTTGGCCGCATCGATTCTCACAGCTCTACTCATCGCTCTCCTGGTTCTTCGTCGAGAGGTTCTCCCTTACAGTGGACGTAGCCCTTGAACCTCCTAACGTAGTTGGGACACCCCATGCATATGAGGAAGCTTACCCTCTCGCCCCGCACCGGGCAGTCCACCGCATCCTTGGAGAATTTGGATATTACTTTATTACCGTACAGCTCCTTCAGTTTCTCCTTGTAGTCCTTGGGGACCCTCATTGCTCTCTGTAGTTTCACTACCTGCAATTCGTACTTGTGATCTGACATCCGAACACCTCGCCGCCAAGTTATTATCCTCCGCTCCCTCGAAGTAATATGCTTTACCTCCTCTTCGACTTCTGGAGAACCATCATCGATCCTCCGGACTTGGACCTCTACTACCGGTATAGGGTCAGGAACATCCTGAAGGTGGAGGGCATAGAGGATCCGGACATTGAGGAGAAGGCCTTCAATTTCTACAGGAGACTCTTCAACGCCTTCGATAGTAGGAGGAGAGCCAGTTGTACTGAAATACCTGCTACCTTAGAGCTAGAGTCCTTCTTAAGTTTCTTGGGTGTCGAGGGCGTAAGGGATGATCATCTGAGGGCGTACGCATCGCCGATGCTGGATTTAACCACTCTGAAACCGGGGGCTAAAGAGGCATTAGATAAGCTGTCCTCGAAGTACGAGTTGGCGGTAGTATCTAACACACCTTACCACGACATGGTGGTGGAGAGGTTGAGGAAGGATGGTTTGCTTGACTTCTTCCAAGTCATCGTTTCATCGCACAGGGTCGGGGTCAGGAAGCCGACTAGGGAGATATTCATGCGTGCACTGGAGGTGATGGGTGCCCGACCCGCGGAAGCCGTGATGATCGGGGATTCCCCTTATGAAGACATCGAGGGTGCCAGGAAGGCTGGTATGAGAGCGATATGGGTCTTGAGGGAGGGTGTCCAGAGACCCGAGGCGGATGGCATGATTAAAAGCCTGGGGGAGTTACCTAATCTCCTGAAGGTGATCGCTTGAGGAGGAGATTGCTGGATCTCTTGGCGTGCCCGGAATGCCATCACTTTCCCTTGAAGCTTGTCGTTGAGAGGGAGGAATCAGTGGAGGGATTGCCCAGTAAACCGGAGAAGCCTCTCTGTGAGAAATGGTGCGCTTTCTCGGGAGGGGAACCCGGTGATCCATCCCTATGCATGGAGTGCATGAGCAAGGAGGTGGTAACTGGCAAGCTAATCTGCGAGAACTGCGGTGCAGAATACCCGATAGAAGCTGGTGTTCCTCGAATGCTAAGACCCGAGGATCTCAATCTCTAAATTTCCTACTCTCCTAATTATGTGGGGTGATCTAATGCCGAGAATAATGATAGTGCATGGCGATATCACCAAGGTCGAGGTGGACGCCTTGGTGAATCCGGCCAACGTTCAGCTCATCATGGGCGGAGGCGTTGCCGGTGCGATAAGAAGAGAGGGGGGTGAGGAGATCCAAGAGGAGGCCCTGAAGAAGGCCCCCGTGAGGATCGGAGAGGCTGTGGAGACTTCGGCTGGAAAGCTCAAGGCTAAATACGTCATCCACGCCCCCACGGTGGAGTCCCCCGGAGGGAGGAGCAATCCCGAGTTCGTGAGGAAGGCCGTGAAGGCTGCTCTCAAGAAAGCCGAGGAGCTGGGACTGAAGAGCGTGGCATTTCCAGCCATGGGTGCGGGGGTCGGGGGAGTGCCCGTAGAGGTGGCGGTGAGGATAATACTGGAGGAGGCCCTTAAATCCGGTCTGGAGGAGATAGTACTGGTCGCGTGGAGCAACGAGGACTTCGAGACCTTCCAGAGAGTCGCGGCTCAGATGGACATAGAGGCCTCCCTCGGAGAATTGTCGTGAACTGCCGCGCGGCTCAGACTGTAAAATTAATATAGAGGGGTTGCACCCATCTAGGTGGCGGGGCGTAGCTCAGCCTGGCAGAGCGGCCGGCTGTAGAGGGCGCCGGGCGGCGCTCCGTCAGCGGCCCGCTCTCACAGATACCGGCAGGTCGGGGGTTCAAGTCCCCCCGCCCCGACCACCCAATCTTCTCATTATGAATGCACCCAAGAGGGTCCTCTCCAAGTCCTTGGAGAGTATCTCTTTAGATGCTTTCTCCAAACTCTCCTCGCTCATCATCCTAACGACCTTGTAGACGATCCTCCTTAGAGAATCATGCTCTTCACATGCGAGGAAGAGGTCCTCGTCCGCCATCTCTATGCCCAGCCTGATCATCTCATACAGAGGTAATCTCGCGGAAAGTAGAACCTCTCCTACTTTGAAGAAATCTCTTCTGAGATCAGCGAATGCGTTGGATAACTCCTTATCGCTCACTTCCTCTCCTCTGTCGAGCTTCTCCAGCACATTCCTCAGACTTGGTGGGAGGTCCTCCTCAGCCATATGCATCCACTTCTTTCACGCAGTAAAGATTACATAAGAGGGCGCCCACCCAACTGGGGGGATGAGGGCCGGCCGGCTTACCTTACCCTTTTGAGCTTCCCGGAGGCGATGATGAAGTGGTCCTCCGCTGACCCCCTTCTTTGGATCGATCGGTCGGCGGGGACTTTATAGTATAGCGTCAACCGGACCCTTGTAAATGAGAGTGGAGATCCCCATCATCCTGCTGGCATCGCTGCTCGTGTCTGTCACGGCTCTTTGGTACTGGAGCCCCGGCATCGACGAGATTCTCTGGTTGTTCGTCTTAGTTGCCTGGATTTCCGTGGTGGTGTTCTGGATCTCAAAGAAGGTGGCCGAGTGGCAGAACCTCTACGTAGCTAGAAAGGTCATACACATACTGTCCGGTGGACTAGTAGCAGCTCTGACTCCTTACCTCTTCAAATCTCCGGCGATACCGCTCATAGGCGGTATCGGGATGACCGTCCTAACTCTGCTTCCTAGGCTGAGAGGGGAGAAGTTCGATTGGTTCCAGGTGGAGGGGAATTTAGGTGAGGTCTACTTCTGCATCACGTGGACTCTGGTGATAGTCGGGTTGTGGTATGTAGACCTGAACGCCGGCATCGCCGCGGCGCTGTTCATGTCGGTGGGCGATGGAGTGACTGGTATAGTCAGGAACATCGTCTACAAGAGGTGGAGTAAAGGAGCTGCGGGCAGTGTAGCCATGCTCCTAGTATCCCTGCCGATAGGTCTCTTTTACAAGGGATACATCGGTGCTATAGCCGCGATTGTGGCCACTCTGGTAGAGAGATGGCCGAAGGTAGATGATAACTTGACGGTGCCTATAGTATCGGCCGTGGTGATGGTACTGGGGGATGTCCTTTGGCAGTGAACATCAAGAGGAACGAATTACTCAGGAAAGCGATTCATATAGTGTTCTCCTCTATCCTTCTCGCCCCGATGATGGTAGGGAACCTGATAGATCCTAAACTCGTTTACGCCGCAGCTCTCGCCGTAGGTGGATGGATCTATTCGGCGCAGGTGAAGGGTCTCCCCCAGTGGCTCAGGGCTGGTATGCAGATTCCTCAGCCTAAGGGAGTGGAAATAGTACTTGACTCGTTCAACAGGCTGGTGAGCTTAGTCGAGAGAGATTATGAGAGGAGGGCCGGTTGGCTTGGTGCCTTATCCGGATTGATTGGTGTCTCTTCCTCCTACTTCCTCTTCGGCTCCCTTGCTTCTTACGGCATATTCGCCCTAATATTAACCGACGGACTCTCCTCGATCGTGGGAATATCAGTGGGCAGGATCAGGATCCCGATGGCTGACGGAACATTGGAGGGTACAACTGCAGGCTTCATCTCTTACCTCGCTTTACTAGTGAGCTTAACTGGAGATCCCTACGTCGCGGCATTGGTGGCTATCTCCTCATCGGTGGCAGAGTTGTACGGGGGTGAGGATAACATAGCGGTCCCCATAGTGAGTACTTTAGTTGCCTTCCTGTCCGGCGCCCCTCCTCTCATAGGCTAGCAACCTGGCCTCAATCCCGCCATAGAGGATCCTCTTGTTGAACACCAGCCTGAGGTTTCTCATTGCTGACATGAGTTTGGGGAGGGCCGGGCCAGCGCATATGGCTGAGAACCTACGCTCGAGCTTCTCCTCGAGGGCGGAGGCCATTATACGGAAGGTTTTACCTATTCTCCTGTTCCTCCCAGTCCTTAGCTCATAGGGCGGATCCGTGGCTACGGAGCTTATTCTACTGAGGGAGATCAGCTCGCTCGCGTCCCTCACGTCGAACTCTATCTTGTCGTGGACGCCAGCCGACTTGGCGTTCTCTATGGCCCCCCTTATGCTTTTTGGGCTTATGTCGGAGCATAAGACGTTCAGATCCCTATCCACGATGTACGAATCTTCCCGATTGAATATCTCCTCCTGAGAGATGCCTTGAAAGGGGGAGAGATGATCCACAGGGTAGCCTCTCCTCCACCTCCCGGGAGGTATCCTCAAGGCAGCCAACACTCCCTCGATGGGAATCGTCCCACCACCGCACATTGGATCTACGAGAACCGAACTGGGGTCAGAGGGCAGGGAGTCGAGCCAACCACTGAGTTTGACCAAAGAGTAGGCTATCACGGGGTTGAGGGCCGTCCTGTGCTCGAACACCCTGTAACCTCGTTTGTGAAGGCTCTCCCCAGTTGTATCCAATCCTAGAAGGAGGATATTTCCGCTCACGTAAGCTCTGATTACCACATCCGGCCTCTTTAGGTTGGCCCTTATTCTAGTGCCCAGAGAGGAGAAGTGCTCCACTACAGCTTCTCCCACGGTGGCTGCCACCTCCACGCTGGTGAAATCGTGGTAACCCACTCTCTCAGCTCTCACCGCGAATGTAGAGGAAGGATGGAAGAAGGAGGACCACTCAACCGAGGAGGCAGCCCTCTTCACTGATTCCAGACTTATGGGATCGAGTATCTCCCTGCTCACCAGTATCAGGAACCTGATCGCGGTTCTAGAGGTGTAGTTCAGCCTCAAGATCTCTTCAGGAGTCGCCAGAAACTCCACCTTGCCAGGTACCACTCCCCTGACATCTCTACCCAGCAGCTCCCTTACCTCCTCACCTAGGAAGGGATCCAAGCCTGGTATCGTGACCCCCAGCGTTCGCAGCATACCCTTATGTTTTTCGAGTGGAGGCTATAAGCCGAAGGTGTTTCCATGATACCCATAGCGAGGCCTTGTATAGGGGAGGAGGAGATAAGCCGAGTTGCCGAAGTGCTCAGGTCGGGAATGCTGGCTCAGGGCAAACTGGTTGAGGAGTTCGAGAACGAGTTCGCGTCCTACGTCGGTAGCAAGTACGCTGTAGCAGTATCGAATGGAACCGCCGCCCTTCACGTAGCTCTCATCTCGCTTGGAATAGGCCCGGGAGATGAGGTGGCTGTTCCCAGCTACACCTTCTACGCGACAGCCTCTTCTGTGATACTCAGTGGGGCGAAGCCCGTATTCGTTGATGTGGATCCCAAGACGGGAACAATGGACCCCGAGGATCTGAGGAGGAAGCTCACCCCGAAAGTCAGGGCGGTTATTCCCGTCCACATCCACGGTCATCCCGCTGATCTAGATTCGATCAGGGATGCAGTGGGGGACAGAGAGGTGTTCCTGTTGGAGGACGCCGCCCAGGCCCACGGAGCCCTCTACAAGGGGAGGAAGGTGGGGAGCATAGGGGAGGCCGGGGCCTTCAGCTTCTACCCCACCAAGAACATGACAACGGGGGAGGGAGGGATCATAACCACGGATGACGAGTACGTCTATCAGAGGGCCAAGGCCATAAGGGACCAAGGCCAGGTCTCGAAATACGAGCATCACTATGTGGGTTTCAATTACAGGATGACCGAAATGAATGCGGCAATAGGCCTAGTTCAGCTGAGTAAACTGGACGAATTCAATTCTAGGAGGAGAGAGATCGCCTCCAGATACACGGAAGAGCTCTCTGGGATCGTAGAGACGCCGGTCAGCGCGGAGTGGGCCGAACCGGTCTGGCACCTCTATCCTATAAGGGTAGGATCGAAGAGGGATGAGGTCGTGAAGATGCTCAGGGAAAGAGGTGTGCTAGCTAGACCTGCGTATCCAATGCCTCTCCAGAGGCAACCAGTCATGTCTAGACTCTCTGAGAGGGAATACAACTACCTGCATGTCCTCTTCGAGGGAGTGGATTACTCCAACGTGGAGACCCCGAACGCCGAGAAGCTGACAAAGGAGGTGCTTTACCTGCCCATATTCCACTGTATGAGGGACGAGGAGGTTGACAAGGTGATCAAAGAGGTGAAGGCGGTATTGAGCTCTATCTGAGGGACTCCAAGAACGACTTGTAGGTGGGGCTGGGTCTCCCTGGCCTCGATTTGAACTCCGGGTGGAACTGGACGCCCACATAGTAGGGGTGCCCCTCCACCTCGAACGCATTTATTATCCTGCCACTTGTATCCACGGCCGTTATCTTGTACCCCCGTTCCTCCATCCTCTCGGCGAACTCCCTGATTATGTGGTACCTGTGTCTGAACCTCTCAACCACTCTCTCCCTGCCGTAGGCCCTCCTGAGTATGCCCTCCAAGAGGACCACCTCGTGGCCACCGAGCCTCATCGTACCCCCCACTTCCTCGACCTGCCTCTGCTCGGGAAGGAGATCTATGACAGGCCAGGGGGTATTGGGGTCTATCTCCGTGGAGTGCGCCCCCTCCCATCCCATGACCTCCCTGGCGAAGGCCACGGTCGCGAGCTGGGCGCCGAAACATATGCCTAGGAACGGTTTACCTTCCCTCAATGCCCAGCTCGCGGCCTTGATCATCCCCTCTGTTCCTCTAGAACCGAAACCTGGAGTGGAGAGGATTCCGTCCGCTTCCTCAAGTAGCTCCCACCCGACCCCCCTCTCCAGCCCCTCCGAATCGACGGCTAGTATCTCCGGCTTTATCCCCAGCTCGGCCCCAGCATGCTTGATAGCCTCCACTATGGAGATGTAGACGTCGGACATCCTCCAGTACTTGCCTACCATGGCTATTTTCTTGGGTTCACCGCGCTTGAACTTCTCCACTATCCCTCTCCATTCCTCCATGTCGGGCTTTCCCTTGATGCCAAGTTTCTCCTCCAGTTTCATGCCCAGACCTCTCTCCTCCAAATAGAGGGGGAGCTCGTAGACCACGTCCAGATCCGGGTCCTCAAATACGGCATCTCTCGGAACGCTCGCGTACAATGCAAGCTTCGCCTTGACCGCGTCCGGGAGTGAGGATTGCGTCCTCGCTATGACGAAGTCCGGTGGGAGGCCGGCGGCCAGTACTTCCCTGAAGAAGAGCTGAGCTGGCTTAGTCTTGAACTCGCCGACGGTCTCAACGAAGGGGACGTAAGTGACATGGATGTGTACAGAGTTCTCCGTTCCCACTTCGAGTCTGAGCTGCCTGAGGGCCTCGACGAATGCCATGGCCTCGTAATCTCCTACGGTTCCTCCTAGCTCCACTATCAGTATGTCGGGCCCCTCTCTTCTCGCCACCTCATATATCCTTTCTTTTATGGCTTGGGTCACGTGAGGTATCAGCCTTATCGTCTGGCCCAGGTATCTCCCTTTCCTCTCTCCCAAGATAACGCTGAGCATTATCTGACCGCTCGTTATGTTGTTGGAGGGGTGCATGTTCACATCGAGGAACCTCTCGTAATGACCGAAGTCTTCGTCGATCTCGGCTATCTTGAATTCGACGCCACGACCCGGCTTGAAGTGCCATACTTCCTCCGTTATGAAGACCTCTCCATGCTCTATGGGGTTCAGAGTCCCAGGATCTGGGTTCAGATAGGGATCTATCTTTATCATGGAAATGGAGAATCCCCTAGATTGGAGGAGTTTTCCGATAGAAGCGGCTATTACACCCTTTCCTAGTCCGCTTATGACTCCGCCAGTTACAATGATCAGCTTGAAGTCCACGTATTGGGGTCGAGTCGATCTAACATAAAAACTTAGAACCCCACCTGCCAAGTGCGTGTGCGCAGGTGGGAAGAATGATTTGGTTCACGGGCTACTTAACTAGGCCCTTTATCTCTTCGAGTTTCTGGAGAGCCTTCTCATACTGCTCCTCGGTTATGGAACCTATGTTCCTCCAAGTTTCCAAGTTCCTTCTAAGCTGCTCCAGCAGAGAGTTAACTCCCTCAGGAGGTAAGGTAGACAGCCACTCCTTTATTTTATCCATGTGGCACTCGGAGCCGTGTATGTAGCCCCTCAACTCGGTCATAATGGCGTTGTAAACATGCTCGAAGTCGGGTGACGACCTCAGGTGCGCCATTCCCTTTTCACCCCCTAGTAATTATAGCGACTCTCGACAGTTAAATATTACTGCGAAATGCCGCCTTTGGAAAGATGTACCTCGGACCTAGCTGTTAAAATATATTATGAAAAATAGTTCAATTAAGGAATGCTCGTTGGCTCAACGGGTGGATTGAAGACGCTATCTGGAACATTGTATGATATCGTCTTAGCTATTATCTCCGTCCTAATTGTGCTTTTACCGTCAGACGACTTCCATAGGTATAGGTAGTAGGCCGGTATTCCATCCTGAGTTACGCATATCTCCACCCACTGGGTTCCTGGCTTGTCCACTCCATTTACGGTCGCTTTCTCGCTCTTGCTGATGTAATAGCAGTAGCAGGTCTTCCCCGCGTAGGTCCTAGTACCGTTGTAAACCGGCTTGTCGAATTCCTCTTGGCCCTCTTTCACGGGATCCTTCGACTTACTGCCGCCTCCCATCTTCTTCTCAATCGCTTCGATGTTCTTCGATTTGAAACATTGCCAATCACTCTGGGCTTGTTTGAAACAGTAGATGTACAGGTCCTTAGTATAGATTACCATCGTCTGCACTTGAGCGAACTTGAAGTCCATCCTTCTCTTATCTCCCTTGACATAGAGGGCACCGTTGCCCTTCTTCTTCCTGTCTTGGTAGTAATCGTAAGTGATCGAGAACTCTGTTTTCTTCAGAAATACGCTCTTGAAGTCGAACGGCGCCTTCTGAGTTGTCGTTTTTGAGGTGGTGGTCTTTTTGGTTCGAGTCGTACCTGTTTTCCCAGGAGCGGTTTGGGGGGATCCCGTACTGCCCTGCTCAGATCCGCTTGAGACTCCCCTCTCCAGTAGAGAGGGAGCCACTCCCTTAGAAACTGCCATGTAAGTGGATCCAAGTACGATCAGCGTTATCAGCACGACTCCTACAATCACCAAGCTGTCCCTGTTCATCGTCACGTGTGGCAGCTCCAATGTAAAAAGGGTTTGTGGGCTAACGTCGATCTGGAAGGAGGTGGTGAAGAAAAATGTTAGGAGGGGGAAACGGGCTTTGTTATGTATTTAACGTCAAGGAGGATGACCTTAGCCACGAAGAGAGCCCATCCAAAGGCTATCACGGATATGCCGAAGTAGAATCCGGCCAAGGTGTACATCTCATCGAAATGGGCCTGTATTCCAAGGATTGTGGTGATCAGCTGAATTATCAGGAGTATCAGGAAGAAGTACTTGCCCCATTCCAGAACTAGTGGTGTGTGCCTGACCCTCTTTACCGGGCTCCTCTTGACTGGAGGTACCGGTTTGGATGTGTATTTAGCTGCAGGTATTCCTGTGATTAATGCGACAACAAATGCAACAGCCAGCGCGTTCACCAATGGAATCTGTTCTCCAGGGGTGAGCATTCCGTATATTGTGAAGGCCACGAACTCCCCTACCATTATAGCGCCGTAGATGGTTGCTATCCTCCTGTTTCTAGGATGTCTGCTGTAAGCTGGATCTATCCAAGGCATGAGGACGAATATCAGGAGGAGCACGCCAGGAACCACCATGCCAGCGAAGACCGGATCTACTCCTGTCTTTATTCCGGCGTAGACGGCCATTAGGTACCATTCAGGTTGACCTACCGGCAGTTCCTTGGTTGGAAGGAACTTCTTGCCGAGCTCTGCCGGGAACACTGCTGATACGACTATCAAGGCGCCAATCACCACGAAGGCAGCGGCCGCCTCTGTCATTATATGATTCGGGAAGAATGGTACAGCTGGTTCGGGATCGGATCCGTCGTACGGGGGCGACACGTGATGTTGATGTATTGAGAAGAAGTGGACGAGCATCAGGAGGAATATCAGACCTGCCAGCATGATGTGGAACGCCAAGTACCTCCCTACTATCTCATCGAAAGTTCCTGTCCCATATATGATCTGTGCGATCATCTTCCCTCCGGGCATGCCCGTGACCAAGGTGTTCCCTATCCTTATGGCCTCTCCTGCCACATGGTCCATCCTCAGGGAGTAGCCGGTTACACCCGTGACGATCGCTAGCAGTCCGGTTATCATCCCGATGATGTACGTCACCTCATGGGGCTTCTTGTAGCTTCCCATGAAGTAGACCCTGAGGAAGTGGAGTATCGCTATGAGGACCATCAAGTTAGCCCCATAGAAGTGCAATCCCCTTATGATCGAACCGTACGCCACCTCCTCGGTTATCCTTAGAACGCTATCATAGGCCATGTTGGTCTCTCCAAACACGGGTACATAGAACATGAGGAGCAGTAGCCCGGTGATCGCCTGTATTATGAACATTAGGGTTGTCAAGCCGCCCAGGCTGTAGACCGGATGCAACGTGTGCCTCCAGACCATGGTAGAGGTGAATTCTTCCATCCCGAGCCTATCTATAAACCAGTTAACTAACCACGACAGGCAGCTCTTCTCCTCCTTACCACATTTGGTCATCATTTCCACCCTACCGCGTAGATATCACCATTTTCATCTATCTTCAGTTCTATCTCAGGGAGCGGTTTCTTAGGAGGACCGGCCAAAACATTACCGGTCACGGGATCAAAGTATCCAGCGTGGCACGGGCAGTAAATGTCATCTCCTGGCTCTAGATGGACTATGCACCCTAGATGAGTACATATGGCGCTGAAGGCCTTAAACTCCGTTCCCGCTTTCTGGGCTAGATCTGGCCTCAATCTTATTAGAATGGATGGATGCTGTCCCCTGCTCCCGTCGGGATTGAGGGGCATCATGAACTGTAGCTGGGAATCAGGCTGGAGGTCCTTCTTATTCGCTATCTTCATTGGAAGCTTGCTCTTCTCTCCACTACTAACTTTACCAACGACCACTCTTTCCGATGTGAGATACTGGATCAGTGGTGCTCCAGCAGCAGCTGCCGCAAGTGCTATGGAGGCCACCAGCCCTCCCTTTATGAAGTCCCTCCTACTCACATTCACCATCAATCCTCACCCTCCGGTATACCCAAGCTCTTAGAGTAGCAGTTGTAGATCACTAGACCGATCACGAACATTGCTATTAGTCCAGCTAAGACCCATAGTTGAGTTATTTGGTTGAATGTAGTCTGTAAGAGACTTTGAGCGCCAGAAAAGATTCCGGAGATCAGCACCCCCATAGATATACACCCTTCCTCAAGAGAGACCTCGTTCTCTGAATTCCCTAAAAATAAATAAAATTTCTGTTATCTATCTGGTGGTGTTCACTTATGTATAACCATTGTCTTGTTATATATTTATTCTAATATTCCCAGTTGTCTAAGGCTTATATATGGGAAAAGCCTGAGGAACATTTATCTTATTGACCCGCTTCCTCTAGGAGGTCCCTTAAGGAAGGGAGGTAATTATTTTGGCTGAGATAGTGACTACGGATGTAGTTGTTATCGGATCAGGCTTAGCCGGTCTCAGAGCTTCTATTGAAGCTGCTAGGAGGAGTGAAGGTAAACTGGACATAGCCGTATTGACGAAGGTTCATGCGATGAGGTCCCACTCCGTCGCATACGCTGGAGGGACCGGCGCAGCCCTCTACCATGATGAGGGTGATAGTTACGACCTTCACGCTTATGACACGATAAAGGGCGCAGCATGGCTAGCTGACCAGGATGCTGTGGAACTTTTCGTCAGATTGGCACCACAGGAGATCTATCAGCTCGAGCATTGGGGAATGCCTTGGGCTAGGAGACCTGATGGAAGGATAGCCCAGAGAAAGTTCGGCGGACACAGCTTTCCGAGGGCTTGCTTCGCTGCCGATAAGACTGGCCTCTATGCGATGCAAACCTTGTACGACACTGCCCTGAAGTACGACAACATAAAGTTCTACCACGAATTCTACGTGACATCTCTCCTAGTTAATAACGGTGAATTCGTGGGAGTCACGGCCATTGAGCTGAAGACCGGTGACTTCTACGTCTTCAAAGCCAAAGCAGGTGTACTTGCCACGGGAGGCGCCGGTAGACTTTATCCTTTCACCACCTATTCGCACTCGTCAACTGCTGACGGGATGGCCATGGCTTACAGGGCCGGGTTATCGCTGAAAGATATGGAATTCTTCCAGTTCCACCCGACCGGTCTGGTACCATCAGGTATCCTAATATCGGAGGCCGCAAGGGGAGAGGGAGGTTATCTGATAAACAACAAAGGAGAGAGGTTCATGAAGAACTACGCCCCTGAGAGGATGGAATTGGCGCCTAGAGATGTGGTGTCCAAGGCTGAGATGACCGAGATACTGGAAGGCAGAGGCTTTAAAGGTCCAGGAGGCCTGGACTATGTTCTATTAGATTTGAGGCACTTAGGAGAGGACAGGATAGATGAGAGGCTACCTCATATAAGAGAGCTGGCCATAAGGTTCGCGGGTGTCGACCCAGTTGAGGAGCCGATGCCTGTTAGGCCCGTGGCCCATTACAGCATGGGAGGCGTGCACACCAACATATACGGGGCCACTCCGGCTAAGGGACTGTGGGCGGCCGGAGAAGTCGCCTGCGTGAGCCTCCATGGAGCCAACAGGCTGGGAACCAACTCGTCCTCGGACTGCTTGGTCTACGGTATGCTGACCGGCAGGCAAGCAGCTGATTATGCAATGAAGGCAGGACAGAGGGATGTTCCTATGGAGAAAGTGAATGAGGAGGAGAAGAGGATATTCGACCGCATACTCAGGGGATCCACGGGGGAGAATCCCTACCACATAAGGAGGGAGATGCAGGACACCATGGGTAAGCATGTATATGTGTTTAGAGATGAGAAGGGTCTAAAGGAGGCTATCAAGAAACTTAAGGAACTTAGGCAGAGGTTCGGTGAGGGTCATGTGGCCGATAAGGACAGGGAGTACAACATAAACCTGATACACGTATTGGAGCTTGATGCGATGTTGGAGATAGCCTATGTTGTGGCTATGGCCGCTTTAAACAGAACTGAGACCAGAGGTGCTCATACCAGACTCGACTATCCAAAGAGAGACGATGAGAATTGGCTTAAGCACACGATGATAGCTAGAGGAGCCGATGGAGAGCCTCAGTTCAGTTACATCCCTGTTGTGATAACCAAGTGGCCTCCCACTGAGAGGAAGTATTAGGGTGGGATTTATGGAGGCTGAGAGCGAGTTTAAGGAGTATTATGCGAAAAATATGAGAGGTATTTCCGGCTGGTTCAAGGTCAGGGCCTACACCATCGAGAGATGGCTTTACGCTGCCCATAGGATAACTGGGATCCTTATAGTCCTGTTCATATTGGCTCATTTCTACAGTACAGGTTGGCATCCCGGGCTGTGGTGGGATGCCCTGCTCGGCGTCATCGTAACCTTCCACACGGCCAATGGAATAAGACTCATATTGGCGGAGCTGGGATTCGCTGTAGGGAAGCCTCTTCTGATTAAAAAGCCATCTCAGAGACCGGTATCCATCGAAGGAGTCCAGAGATACGTAGTAGTGTTTGCGCTTGTGCTGTTCATCGTTCTCGCGGCCATCTGGGCTTACTACGCGATTATAGTTCAACCGATGATGGGGTGATTGCCATGAGAGAGTCCACCATCATGTTCTTTCACTATATTACTGCCATCCTGATAGCCATCACTGGATTGATCCATCTGCTGGCGAACAATGAGCCTGTCATCGGTGCGGTCATAAAGGCCAATCCTGTACTTTACTTCGGTAATATGGCAGTATTCTTGGCCGCTCTCCTCTATCACGCCTTCAATGGGGTAAGGGTGATACTGATCGAGATGGTACCTGATAGGTGCTGGACCAAGTGGATCAGCTGGGCCGTACTGATAGTGGGCATAGTTACCTACGCAGTGGGCCTGCAAGTGCTGATGGTCGCCCTCGGGTTCGCATGAGGAGGTGATTTTATGGCTTCAGAGGAAGCTAAGGAGTATGTTCTTCCGCCTGAGGTGCTCGAGGAAACCATGAGGGCCTCTGAAGAGCTCTGGAAGCCCGTTAGGAAGATAAAGTTCAGGATCTATAAGTACAATCCAAAGAAAGATTACGCACCTCATTGGGAAGAGCACGAACTGGAAGTTTCCAGGGGAATGACTGTCTTAGACGCTCTGTTGATAATAAAAGGTGAGATGGATCACTCCCTAGGGGTAAGATATTCGTGTAGAATGGGACTCTGTGGATCGTGTGCCATGATGATAAACGGTAAACAAATGCTGGCCTGCCAGACTAGAGTTTTAGAGGCCGCTGGAAACGGTGATGTCGTTGAGTTGAGGCCATTAGATAACTTCCCCGTTGAGAGAGACCTGGCAGCTGATTTCACATCTTTCTTCGAGAAGCACAAGTCGGTTAAGCCTTGGATAATAAGGAACGATGATATCGAGCTGAATAATCCTACCGGCCCCTACAAGCAGACGGTCGATGAGTACGCTAGATACTACCAGTTCACCGATTGCATAAAGTGCGGGGCATGTCTGTCCGCCTGCCCGACCGCTGCCACGGATTACGAGTACCTAGGACCTCAAGCCCTAGCTCAGGCGTACAGGTATATGGTGGATACTAGGGACGATGGTCTCGATGTGAGGATACCAATAGTGGACACTGAGCATGGATGCTGGCGCTGCCACTTCGCCGCCTCCTGCTCAGACGTATGCCCAAGGGGAGTGGATCCTGCTCAGGGAATACAGCTCCTGAAAAGGCTCCTAATAAAGAGGAAGTTCGGTTACAAGCCGCACAAACCAGCCGAGGCCCTTCCGGCCAAGGTCAAGGCAGAGAAGAAGGAGTGATCCCCCTTTCCCTTTCTCTTCTTTTGATTTGGTCTGGGATCCCTTAGGCACTCCATTTATTAGGTTGATCGCCTAGGGGCATTAGGGGGAATGAGGTAGGATCAACCGGCTGACAGGTGATGACTTTGCCGAGTCCCGACCCCCTTCGATATAAAAAGCCCTTTATAAGGGAGCCAGAACTCATATTCACGAAGGTAATAGGGGATGTGGCCATACTATTCTCACCCGACCATTGTATAGGTGGTTGGATGGCCTAGGCCCCAGTCGCCGCCACGGCTGGGGCCTCAACTTTTCCCTGTTTCATGGACTTAATGTAATAGTTTATTAGGTAGGTTACTGTATCTTCCAAGGAGAGCGTTAGTCCTGTCTCCTCGCCTATTATCTTCCGCACTTCCTCTAATTTTTCCCTTGTGCGCCTTCTGATCGAGAGAGTGGTCCACTCACTGGCCATCCAACCACCATTAGTTACTAATGCAAAATAAATATAAACTTATCGACCCCTCCTCCGGCGCCTCCAGAATTCTCTATAGACTTGGCGAACATGCTCTGGCCTCAGTCGGATGTAAATGCCAGTAGTCTCAAGCCTTTCATGGCCCATGATGTGTTGGATGTCTTGAATGGGAATGCCAAGCTCGGCCATGTGTGTAGCTAAGCTCTTTCTCAGATCAGTGCTCCTGAATTTGATACCCGCTCTCTCGCTGATTTGCTCAATCATTCTGAATAACACCTTGACTGAGGGATGGAAGACGAAATCGCCTCTCGTAGCTCTCTTCTCTCGCTTCAATTGCTTCAGAACCCTTGCTGTCTCATCATCGAAGAACACTATGCGGTCCTTATGGCCTTTTCCCGATCTTATCACAGCCTGATTGAGCCTGAAATCTAAGTCCTTCCAAAGGAGATGAGTGCACTCTCCGATCCTAGTCCCAGAGGCGTAGATGAACCTGACTAGGGCGTAATGTTCTAGACTGATCTGCTGTGCGGCCTCGAATATGTGTTCTATGTCCTGGATAGATAGAGCTGTAGGCAGCTTCTTCTCTCGTTTGGGGCTCTTTATCCCGCGAAAGGGGTTGTTAGCGATCTTGTACTTCCAGGCTAAGAACTCATAGAATTTCCTGAGGTCATTAATCCATGCGCCTAAAGCTCTGGGCTTGAGCTGATCCGAGCGATGGCCGCGCCCAGGTCGATGCTTCACCTCTAGGAGAAACATCCTAGCATCATCTTCAGTCGCGAAGAGGGGATCGATCTCTCGGAGGTGGCACCACTCGAGCCACTTCTTCGCATGCAATTTGTACACATAGATGGTGCGGGGCGCTAGGCCCTCCAATTCCAACCATTCACCGAACTCCCTAATGAGCTCTTCTTCGCTCTCCTCGATTCTTGGCAGTAGGTTTTGGGGAACATCATAACCGATCTCCCGCAGAAACCTCACGAACTGCATGATTGCTGATCTGATGTTCTCTTTGCTCCTAGGGGAGACATCGAGGCCCTGAAGGTGCGCCTCCAATGCCTCTTTCGAGATGACCCCACCCCTCTCCTCCAAGAATTTCCTTGTATGGGAAAGAATGAAGCTCCTCCTAGCCCTCGAAAGGCCCCTTCCCATCAACCATCCCTTGAATTGGTTAAGCAGTTCAGCTATTTCCGTCGACTTCAGCGTTAGTTTGTCCCTCACAAGTGGTGAAAGTTACGTGAAAACTAATCCTTTACTTTTGCCATTACCCCCAAGTTTGTGGGCAATGGGTATCAGAGTACCCAATGCGGACTCGAGGCCTTATTAAGTCTTAATAAGCTTATTAAATTCCGCACTTATTAACTCTTAATAGGTGTTAATAGGATGGGTAGGAAGGTCCTCTCCATCTCGCTCCCCGAGGAGCTGATTGTTGAGCTGAAAAGCAGGGCTGAATCTGAGGGCCTCTCGCTCTCAAAATTTGTAGAAAAGCTGCTCAGAGAGGCGTTGAAAGAGAGGAAGCCTGAGAGGATAGAGGTAGTTGAAATCCCCACCGACTTAGAGGCGAGAATCGCTAGAATAGAGGCCGAGATAAGAGCGATATGGAAGAAGTTCGAGGAGCTCGAAGAGGAGGAGACTATGAAAGAGATCTTCCAAGGCTTCAGCGAGTTCTTAGAACAGCGAGAACAAGAGGGGGAGGAGGATTAGGATGGAATGGGAGGAATTGAAGGAAAAGATGAAAGAAAAATT
>Ga0256835_1000124_pt1 | contig 62109 bp, 69 predicted proteins | sample PIR30metaG_FD_185972 | JGI IMG/M metagenome (GOLD analysis project Ga0256835, IMG submission 185972) | Hydrothermal vent microbial communities from East Pacific Rise, Pacific Ocean - PIR-30 | ecosystem: Environmental > Aquatic > Marine > Hydrothermal vents | place: Pacific Ocean: East Pacific...
CTCCCCTACAAGTCTATTTTCAGACACCGCGCAACAAATATAACACACACCCACACAATAACACCAGGGCACAAAGATGCCCACCCACAAACCCCAACAGATGACTCCAATAGGAGATTGAAAGCACGGTATCCCAGAGACATACATAAGGACGCCCGCCAAGCGATGACTCCAATAGGAGATTGAAAGCATCAGCGCCGCATAGGTGTTCCACATCCAACCCAGCGATGACTCCAATAGGAGATTGAAAGAATCGTGTCGCCGGGGAACACCGGCTCCACCACAACCTTCCCGGATGACTCCAATAGGAGATTGAAAGGCCAGCCTCTTTAGCAATATAGAGATAGCGTTCCACCGGATGACTCCAATAGGAGATTGAAAGCGCGTCTACGAGCTCGGGCACGAGGCGGCCCTCGGCCACGGATGACTCCAATAGGAGATTGAAAGTATCTTCCTCCCCATGCTTCACACCCTGGCCGAGAAGATGACTCCAATAGGAGATTGAAAGTATAATACAGGTGGTGTATATGCCGGGGCTATGGGCACCTGATGACTCCAATAGGAGATTGAAAGAGGAGAACGGCGTGCCGATAGACTACTGGTTCGAGGAGATGACTCCAATAGGAGATTGAAAGATCTTGTTTACCTTCCCGCCCCGTGTTATGCCCTTGTAATAAGATGACTCCAATAGGAGATTGAAAGTCCAGATCCCAGCACTTTATACAAGTCTTCGGGTCATTCTTCGGATGACTCCAATAGGAGATTGAAAGTATCTACACGCCCTATGCGGGCAAGCACGAGCACGTAGGTATCGCGGATGACTCCAATAGGAGATTGAAAGCGGTTGAGAGGGATGCAGGGGTAGGCATAAGGCGTAGGATGACTCCAATAGGAGATTGAAAGTGACTATGTGGTACGGGTACTGAGGTATCTTACACGCGATGACTCCAATAGGAGATTGAAAGTACGTGTGGGTTTGGCTGGCGGCCCTCTTCGGGTTTTTAAAATGACTCCAATAGGAGATTGAAAGCTTCAGGGTCGCGCGGTTGCGGCGCACCCAGCGCCGCAGGGATGACTCCAATAGGAGATTGAAAGAGCCGCGAGGGGCGGAGCGTAACCGTAACGTGCATGCCGTCAGATGACTCCAATAGGAGATTGAAAGAACTATCCTGAAAAGCGAGACAAAACCAGCATCAACCAGATGACTCCAATAGGAGATTGAAAGGTCTATGATACTGGTTGTTTCAAGCCAGATCTCTATGCCCTCGATGACTCTAATAGGAGATTGAAAGAAGTATGGGAAAGAGGTGGGCTAGCGGAAAATAGAAAGTTTCTAGTGGAATAGTATGCAGTAGGTCGTCGTCTATACAATCAGGGTGAGGGGAGATGAGCAGGCTTGAAGAGAAGAGGGTGGATCTCATGGATATCGGTAGGTATGGGTTCTACTCCAGGTGGGTTGAGGAGGAGATGTCGCCAGTGGAGGAGTTTAAGATGTGGGTTGGCCTCGCTCTTTTCGCGCTTTCCCAGGCGCGCAGGGTGTATTATAGTTCCCTGAGCCTTGATGAGCGTATGGAGCTGGGAAAGAATATCTTCCAGAGGGAGCGGAGGAACTGGGTTGACCTCCAGATAAAAATTGATGCTGAGAAGGTTTTAGCCGCTCTCTCCAAGAAGTATGGGAAGGATTCTAAGGCCTAAGTTCTTCACTTTTCCGTATATTGTGTCCGTATATTGTGTTTTTATTTTCTCTTAAAAATACTGTCTCTGTATTTTCAGGGGTCTTATTTTGGCTTGGGTTCTATGCTTGGCTGTGGCGTGGGGTGGATGTTTTGTGCTTCACCTTTTGTGAGTGGGGGTTATATTATGACCGCGGGATATGATGCGTGGTGATGGGGTTGAAGAACACCGGATTGGTGGTGCTGGCCGTGGTGGTCGGCGCCCTGGTAGCGCTGTCGCCGATATATGTGCCTGCTATACAGCATGCTCTCAGCCCGCAGGCTGTGCCTGAGGCTCAGCCGGCTCAGCCCGCCCAGGAGCAGGGGCAGGCGCCGGTGTACGTGAATAGTAGTGGTAGCGTGAATGGGACCGCGCTGGCCCAGGAGATAAACAGTATACCGGCTGGGGAGCTGAGCGAGAAGGAGAAGGAGCACCTGCTATTCATGAGGGAGGAGGAGAAGCTGGCGAGGGACGTGTACCTGACGCTCTACAAGATCTGGGGCGCGCAGATATTCGCGAACATCGCTAGGAGCGAGCAGACCCACATGGACGCTGTGAAGGCGCTGCTCGACAAGTACGGCGTGCCCGACCCGGCCGCTGGCAAGGGTGTGGGCGAGTTCACGAACCCTGAGCTGCAGGAGCTGTACGACAAGCTGGTTGAGGAGGGTAGCAAGTCGCTCGTGGACGCGCTGAAGGTGGGCGCCCTGATCGAGGAGAAGGACATAGTGGATCTTAAGGTGGCGCTGAACGACACCGATAACCAGGACATCAGGCTGGTCTACGAGAACCTGATGATGGGCAGCAGGAACCATCTCCGCGCCTTCACGAGGATGCTGGCCCAGCAGGGTGTGGAGTACACGCCGCAGCTGCTGAGCGTGGAGGAGTACCAGCAGATAATCAATAGCCCCTGGGAGGCCGGGATGGGCGGCCAGGGCGGCGGCCATGGCCCCGGCGGCCCCCAGGGCCAGGGTGGTAATGGCTGGCTGGTCCCCGTGGCCCCGCTGCCGGTCTCGGCGTAGGGGCTGGGGGTTGGGAAATATTTTTCCTTTTTTTCTTGTGTTATTAGGTGTGGTGGGGTGGTTTTCTAGTTGATACACTTGCTTCCCGTGCTGCTGGTCTCGTGGATTGACGGCGTCCTAGCCGTGTTGCTCTTCTACGCGTCCTACAGGGTGTGGGGTGCGTGGCGGCTTACGCGTGAGAGGGAGGTGCTGGCGGCTGCGCTGGGGATGTGCCTGGTTGCCTCCGGCCTGGTGGTGGAGGCTGCTGTGACCGGCTTCTTCGTCGCTAGCTGGAAGGGTGGCGCCGGGGTGCCCTGGGCGCTTACGGGGCTCTTCGCGGGCTACCCGTTTGCGGTCCTATATGTGGCCGGCTACGCGGTCCTCCTGTACGGGTATGGTAGGCGTGGGGGCGCCCCGCTGGTGATTCTCTATAGCGCGGCTGGATGGGCCTGGGCGGGGCTCCAGGTCTTGTCGGCGGCGCTGAGCGGGCTCGTGGCGTACCTGGCGTATAGGAGGGGGGCTGCGCGGCTCTTCGCCCTGGGCTTCGCCTTTATCTCTGTGAGCCACCTCGTGGGGGTGATGCCTTCGCCGAGGTTCCTTCTGTTGTCCGCCGCTGCGAGGGCTGTGGGCTTCGCGGCTGTGGTGTATGGGCTGGGGGTGCTGGGGGGTGAGGAGGCGTAGCCGGATAGGCATTATAGTGGAGATACTCTCGGAGCTTGAGCGGGAGGGTGAGATGCCGGCTAGCAGGCTGGCCACCTATGTCAACATGCCCTATGACAGGCTGCGCCCCCTCCTGGAGCAGCTCGAGGAGAGGGGGTACCTGGCGTCGAGGAGGGAGGGTAGGAGCGCCTTCTACAGGCTTACCGCGGAGGGGCAGGCGGCCCTGTCCAAGCTGAGGGAGGCGTACGAGCTGCTGCGCAGCATGGGGGTTGCGTAAGGCTTTTAGATGTGGAATTTTTTACCGGCGTCCCCGGGCCGTTTAAACGGATATGCGTTGTGCGGCGCCTAAACTTTATATATTTTCACCGGGATTTGGTGTGGAAAAGGGAAATAAAGGCATGGTGGTTGTATGGCGGTCTCAAAGAAGACCCTGATAATTGTAGCGGCGATAATAGTCATAGCGGCTATAGCGGCCGCCTTCATGTTCTCCAAGAAGCCTGCACCGCAGGCGGAGAGCGTCATAATCATAGGGACGACGGACAAGGTGACTGACCTCGACCCGGCGAACGCGTACGACTTCTTCACCTGGGAGGTTCTCAGCAACATTATGAGCGGCTACTTCCAGTACGAGCCCGGCACGCTGGAGCTGAAGCCGGCGCTGGTGTCGAGCTACGAGGTCGAGGACGGCGGCAAGGTCTGGATACTGCACCTCAAGAAGGGGCTTAAGTTCAGCGACGGCACCGAGCTGACGGCCGAGGTGGCGAAGTGGAGCATCGACAGGGTGGCTAGGATCAAGGGCGACCCGAGCTGGTTCGTGCTCGACTTCGTCGACAAGGTGGAGGTGGTGGACAAGTACACGCTGAAGATCACGCTGAAGAGCCCGGTCTCCTTCTACAAGGCGGTGCTCGCGGTGCCGACATACTTCCCGGTGTCGCCGCAGAGCTACCCGGCCGACAAGATCTCGAGCGACAACACGGCGGGCGGCATAGGCCCCTATAGGATCGTGAAGTGGGAGCGCGACCAGGAGCTCGTGCTGGAGGCTAATCCGAACTGGTATGGCCCGGCCCCGAAGACGAAGAAGATCATCATAAAGTTCTATAAGGACGCGACGGCGCTCCGCCTCGCCCTTGAGAGCGGCGAGATAGACATCGCGTGGAGGACGCTGAACCCGAGCGACATCCTGAGCCTGAAGGAGAGCGGGAAGTACAACGTTGTCGAGGGGAACGGCGCCTTCATACGCTACATAGTCTTCAACACCAAGATACCGCCCTTCGACAAGAAGGAGGTGCGCCAGGCGCTTGCCGCGGCGCTCTGCAGGGAGAAGATAGCGAAGGAGGTGTTCCTCGGCACTGTGGAGCCGCTCTACAGCCTCGTCCCGAAGGGCCTGTGGAGCCACATAGACGCCTTCAAGGACAAGTATGGCGCCACGCAGAACCTCGACCTCGCGAGGCAGCTGCTCCAGAAGGCCGGCTACAGCGAGGGCAACAAGCTGAAGGTGGAGCTCTGGTACACGCCGAGCCACTACGGTAGCACTGAGGCGGACCTGGCGGCGAAGATCAAGGAGTGCTGGGAGGCGACCGGGATGGTCGAGGTGACGATCAAGAGCGCGGAGTGGAGCACCTACCTCCAGATGACGAGGAAGGGCCAGCTCCCGGTCACCCTCTACGGCTGGTACCCCGACTACATTGACCCGGACAACTTCCTCTACCCGTTCCTCCATACGGGCTCTAACAGGTGGCTGGGCAACCCGTACAGTAACCCGGAGATGGACAAGCTGCTCGAGGAGGCCCAGGTGGCGCCCGACCAGGCTACGAGGGCGAAGCTGTACGAGAAGGTTCAGCAGATGCTCGCGGAGGACGCGCCTATCGTGCCGATATTCCAGGGCAAGCTCTACGCGGTGACGCAGAAGGACGTGAAGGGCGTGGTGCTCGACCCGTACATGCTGCTGAGGTACTGGATAATATACAAGGGCTAGACGCCCATCTTTTTATACGCTTCCATCTTCTTTCCCCAGGCCTCGGAGTGATGCGTTATGGCGAGCCTACGCGCCTATATTCTCGCCAGGGTTCTCCTGACGATACCGATGGTGCTGATCCTGCTGACCATAGTGTTCTTCATCATGCGCGTCCTGCCCGGCAACCCCGTCCTAGCGATGGTGGGTATGAAGGCGTCTGAGGAGCAGATCAAGATGCTGGAGAGGGAGCTGGGCCTCGACAAGCCGCTGTGGCAGCAGTACCTCGACTACCTCTGGGGCCTCCTCCACGGCGACCTGGGCCGCTCCATGATATGGGGGCGGCGGCCCGTGCTGCAGGAGATATGGGACCACTTCCCGGCGACTGTGGAGCTCGCGGTGGCGGGCTTCACGGTGAGCGTGCTGCTCGGCCTCGTGACGGGCGCGGTGGCCGCTGTGAAGAGGGGAACCCTTGTTGACGCGGCGCTAAGGGTGTGGGGCATACTGGCGTACGCGCTGTTCATCCCGCTTCTCGGCATGTTCTTCCAGCTGGTCTTCGGTGTGTGGCTGCACTGGTTCCCCGTGGCTGGGCGGAAGAACCCGTTGATCGACGTGCCCAGGGTCACGGGGTTCTACATTATAGATAGTATACTGGCGGGGAACCCGTGGGGCGTGGCGGACGCGCTTTGGCACCTCGCGCTGCCCTCGCTGACTCTGGGCATAGTGCTCTCCGGCATCTACACTAGGCTGGTTAGGACGAGCATGCTCCAGGTGCTGGGCGAGGACTTCGTGAGGGCGCTGAGGGCGAGGGGGATACCCGAGGACAGGATACTGTTCGGCCACGTGCTGAAGAACGCGTTCATACCGGTGCTCACGATGATGGGGCTCCAGTTCGCGCTCCTCCTGGCTGGCGCCGTGCTGACGGAGACGACGTTCTCCTGGCCCGGGCTGGGCACCTTCCTTGTGGAGAGGATAGAGTACAGGGACTACACGACGGTGCAGGGCACGATAGTGTTCTACGCGCTGCTCGTGAGCACGGTGAGCCTGGTCGTCGACGTGGTGTACGCGTACATAGACCCGAGGATAAGGTACTGAGGTGGCCTCCATGCTGGATGTGCTGAGGAAATACTGGAGGAGGCAGAGGCTGGACGTCGCTCTCACCATGCTGGGGCTGGGCATAGTGCTCCTCGTCGTCGTTATGGCGGTCGCAGCCCCCCTGCTGGCGCCCTACAACCCCGTGGTCTCGGTTGACGACTCGCTGCTTCCGCCGAGCCCCAAGCACCCGATGGGCACCGACAGCCTGGGCAGGGACGTCTACAGCCGCGTCCTCTACGGCGCCAGGATAGTGCTCATCGTTGTGCTGGCCTCGACGAGCGTCTCGCTCCTCGTGGGGAGCACGCTGGGCCTCATCTCGGGCTACTTCGGCGGCGCCGTGGACAGGGTGCTCAGCGTGGTCATGGACAGTATCTACGCCTTCCCAGGCCTCATACTGGCGATAGCGGTGGCGGCGATGCTCGGCCCCGGCGTCCTCAACACGGTGATCTCGATATCGGTCGTCTACATCCCCACCTACTTCAGGATGGTGAGGGGCCACGTGCTGAGCGTCAAGGGCCGCCTCTTCGTCGAGGCAGCCAAGGCGCTCGGCGCCAGCGACTGGACGGTGATGACGAGGTACGTGCTGCCCAACGTCCTCGTAACGATACCGGTGGTCTTCTCGATGAACGTGGCCGACGCGGTTCTCACGGAGGCGGCGCTCAGCTTCCTCGGCCTCGGCGTGCCGGCGCCGACGCCGGACTGGGGCTTCGACCTGAAGAACGGGCAGCGCAACCTGCTGTCGGGCTACTGGTGGCCGGCGCTCTGGCCGGGCTTCTTCATCACGCTCCTCGCGCTGGGCTTCAGCCTGGTGGGCGAGGGCCTCAACGAGCTCGTGGGTGGTGAGGCGTGAGCGGCGGGAGGCTTCTCGGCATAGAGGGTCTCAAGACCTACTACTTCGTGGGCGACGAGGTTGTCAGGGCGGTGGACGGCGTCTCGATGGACGTGGGGAGGGGCGAGATCGTCGCGCTGGTGGGCGAGTCGGGGAGCGGCAAGTCGACCCTCGCCTTCTCGATCATAAGGCTTCTCCCACACGGCGGGAGGATAGTGGACGGCCACATATACTTCGACGGCGTCGACCTCGCGTCGCTGCCCGAGAAGGAGATGCGGCGCTACAGGGGCCGCAGGATCTCCGCGGTCTTCCAGGACCCGCTGACCTCGCTCGACCCCTTGATGCGTATAGGCGACCAGTTCGTCGAGACCCTGCAGACCCACTTCCCCCTGTCGAGGGAGGAGGCGGAGGCGCGTGCGAAGAAGCTGCTCGAGATGGTCGGCATCCACGCGGAGCGCTTCTACGACTACCCCCACCAGCTGAGCGGGGGGATGAGGCAGCGCGTCATGATAGCGCTGGCGATATCGACGGAGCCCGACCTCGTGATAGCGGACGAGCCGACCACCGCGCTGGACGTGGTGATACAGGCGCAGATAATGGAGATATTTAAGAGGCTCCGCGACGAGCTCGGCATATCCTTCATCCTCGTGACCCACGACATAGCGCTCGCCATGGAGGTTGCCGACCGGATAGCAGTGATGTACGCCGGCAAGATAGCCGAGTACGCGCCCACCGAGGAGATCTACGCTAGCCCCCTCCACCCCTACACCCAGGCCCTGCTCCGCGCGATACCCGACGTCGAGGACACGTCGAAGAGGCTCGTATACATACCGGGCTCGCCGCCCGACCTGTCGAGGCCTCCGCCGGGCTGCCGCTTCCACCCGCGCTGCGGCTTCGCCATGGAGCGCTGCGGCGGGGAGGAGCCGCCCTACCTGGAGGCCCGGCCGGGCCACTATGTTGCGTGCTGGCTCCATGGTGGTGAGTGATGGGGGAGGAGATACTGAGGGTTGAGGGGCTGAGGAAGCTGTTCCCGCTGGAGAAGAGCTTCCTGGAGCGCATACTGACTAGGGAGCGCCGCTACGTGCACGCGGTCGACGGGGTCAGCTTCACGATCAGGAGGGGCGAGATATTCACCCTGGCGGGCGAGACGGGCTGCGGGAAGACGACGACGGGCCGCATGATACTCGGCCTCCTCAAGCCGACCGAGGGGAGGATATGGTTCGACGGCACCGAGATAACCTCGCTCAGCGAGAAGGAGATGAGGCCGCTGAGGCGTAGGATACAGCCGATCTTCCAGGACCCCTATGCGAGCCTGAACCCGAGGATGCGTGTCGGCGACGCGGTGAAGCACCCCCTGGAGATACATGGGATAGCGGAGGGCGAGGAGGCACGGGACATGGCCTTGGAGATGCTGGAGCGCGTCGGGCTCACGCCCCCCGAGCGATTCTACAACATGTACCCGCGCGACCTGAGCGGGGGGCAGAGGCAGCGCGTCGCTATCGCGAGGGCGATGATACTGAAGCCCGAGTTCGTGGTGGCCGACGAGCCGGTCTCCATGGTGGACGTATCGATAAAGGCGGCTATACTGGAGCTCATGATGCGCTTCAAGGAGGAGCTCGGCCTCACATACCTGCTCATAACACACGACCTCGCGGTGGCCAGGTATGTGACGGACAGGATAGCCATAATGTACCTGGGCAAGATAGTCGAGATAGGCCCCGCGGACGAGGTCTTCGGGAACCCGCGGCACCCCTACACGAGGGCGCTGATAAAGGCGATACCCGTGCCGAAGCCCGTCAAGGAGAAGAAGATACCAATAAGGGGCGACGTGCCGCCGTCGCCGGTCGACGTGCCCCCGGGCTGCCGCTTCCACACGAGGTGCCCCCTGGCCACCGAGGAGTGTAGCGTGAGGGAGCCCGAGCTCGTCGAGGTCGGCCCCGGCCACTACGCTGCGTGCCACAAGGTGTAGCCCTGTTTTTCCCTCCACATTGTCTAGCGAAGGTTATTATATCGCCCGGTATACCCAGTATACCGGGGGAGGGTTCTTGGCGACGACCATAAAAGTCTCCAAGAAGACTAAGAGGCTCCTGGACAGCCTGCTCGCCGAGCTTGAGGCCGAGCACGGCAGGAGGATGACCTACGACGAGGCAATCAGAGCCCTCATAGAGAGGAGCAGGCCCCGCAACCCGGCACTCCTTAGACGGCTAGCCGGGATGGCCGTGGAGCCAGGGCTGGCAGAGGAGGCGCACAGGCTCCTCGAGGAGGAGGCGAGGCTCGAGGAGAGGAGGTTTGAGAGGAGATACGGCGGTAGACACGAGCGTCCTCGTTGAAGCCCTCCTGGCCACGGAGCATGGGAGGCGCTTCATAGACATGGTGCTCGCCGAGGAGATAGCCCCCTATACCACGGCCCTCAACGTTACGGAGGCCCTCTACATCCTCTGCAGGCTCCTGGGGCCCGGTGAGGCCGAGAGGCGTGTAGGGATGCTCCTGGACTCGGGCTACCTTATGGTCGTCGACCCCCGCCGCGTGGGCAGGTCTGCCGCGATGTGCAAGTGCCGCTTCTCCGTGAGCATGGTGGACTGCCATACTCTCGCGCTTGCGAGGGACTACGGCATGCCGGCCCTCTTCTACAGGGTTGAGAGGGAGTTTAGGGGGATACTCGAGGAGCTCGAGGAGTGGGTCGGCGGTAGCCTCCTATTCCTGGTCGACGAAGGGTAACTATAGAGTATTTTATATATTCATCGATGTATCAGTATTCTATGGTGAAGCATATAGAGTTCTCCGGCAGGCCCCCCGAGTGCAGGCTCCTCGCATATAAGGCCGTGAGCCTCCTCGCGCAGAGGCCCACCCCCTCCACCCTCTCAGAGGCCCTAGACACGGTCAGGCAGCTCATAGACGCGTGCCGGCTGCACAGCCCCACGCTCCATGAGCTCGCAGAGGCGATAGCCGAGGCGCTACACGACACGGACGAGCTAGAGGTCGAGTATACGAGGCTCTTCGTCAACGCCTATCCGAGGCTCGAGTGCCCGCCCTATGAGACGGTCTACGCGGAGCATGCACGCCGCGTAATGGGCAGGAGCGGCGTAGAGGTCGCCCACATAATGGACGAGGCAGGCCTCGAGGTCTCCGAGGGCTTCAGCGAGCCGCCCGAGCACGTCGCCGCCGAGACGGAGCTCATGGCCTACCTGATATACCTCGAGCTCACAGGGGACGAGAAGGCGCGGGGGCTGGCGGAGCGGCTAAGGAGGCACCTTGTCCGCTGGATCCCCGAGTATGCACGCTGCCTCGAGAGAGCGGCCCGGCACAGGCTCTACAGGCTCTACGCCCGCTTCCTCCAGGAGCTGGCAGAGGCCGAAGCCCGGGGGTGACGAGCAATGAGCGCCACAGTGGTCGAGGCCGTGCCCGGCTACGACCCCGAGGCGCTAGCCCGACGGCTAGCCGACGCGGACGCCGCCATAGTTGTCGCCAGAGGGCTAGACCCCGGAGATGTAGCCGGGCTTAGGGCGAAGCTACGGGCCCTCGGGGTAGACTGGACAAGGGTCGTGGTCATAGACGCCCTACGGGATACGCGCGCGGCCGGCGTGGGGCTTGACACGCTCATCGGGATCTGGAGCCGCGCCCTCACCGCCGTGCCGCGGAGGCCGGTCGTCCGGATGGCGGGCGAGAAGAGGGTTACTAGGAGGGCGCTGCTCCACCTGGGGGCCGCGGCCGTACTGGAGTACACCTCAATGCCCGAGGTGGGGGAGGGCTGCGCCGGGCTGAGCAACTGCAGGCTCTGCGTGGACGCATGCCCCTACGGCGCCCTTACAGGGAAGCCCCCCAGGCCCCTCGAGGAGGCCTGCCTCGAGTGCGGCCTCTGTACCTCCCTGTGCCCGCTAGACCTCATACACTACCCGGCACTCCCACCTGCGCTGCTCGCAGCCCTGGTGGACGCGGCCGCCGAAGAGGGGGTTGAAAGGATAACGGTTACGTGCCCCCAGGGCAGGCCAGAGATATACGGGGACGAGCCAGGCCTAGTCGTCGAGGCTCCCTGCGTGGCCGCGGTGCACCCGGCGCTCCACCTATACGCGGCACAGAAGGGCGTGGCCCTGGCCGAGTACTGCCCAGCCGGGCATGGCTACCAGTGCAGGCTCCTGAAGGCAGAGAGGGTTCACGACAGGCTCGTAGCACTGCTCGGCGGCGCACTGCAGCCTCCCGGCGGGGACTTCACGGAGCCTAGAAGGTACCTCCTCTCCTTGAAGCCGCGCGGCGAGGGCTGGGTCGAGCTGCCGGCCCCCCTCTTCTTCAGGCTGAGGGTGTCAGAGTCCTGCACGCTCTGCGGGGTCTGCGTGAAGGCCTGCAGGTTCGACGCCCTGCGGCTCGAGGAGGGCGGGGAGTATAGGCTCCTGTTTAGGCACGGGGCCTGCGTGGGGTGCGGCGACTGTGCGGCTAGGTGTCCGGAGGGGGCTCTCATGGTGGAGGCGGCGTTGAACCCCGCGCTCCTCGGGGCTGAGGAAGCTGTAGCGTCTTCGCCCGCGGCCCGCTGCAGGTCCTGTGGTCGTGTCATAGGGCCTGAAGCTAGGCTGAGGAGGCTTGAGGGGAGGCTTGCCGGGCGCGTCGATACGGGTTTCCTGTGGCTGTGCGAGGAGTGTAGGGTTCGGCGTGAGTTTTTGGGGGAGCGCGGCGCGGTATAATCGTAGAAAGATATATAAAAAATATACTAGATACAGAAATCTATATATCGCAATATTTTCATATAGACTTCTGGAGAGCAGCCATGGTGGAAATGGATAGACGAAGCTTCCTAAAACTCGCGGCGCTGACCGGCGCCGTGCTAGCCTTCTCCTCGACGCAGGGCAGTGTTCTCAGGGTTCTCCAGCCGAAGACCAGGGAGGCGGCATCGGGTCTCGCGGAGAAACACCTCAAGTGCGGCATCTGCAGCGCGGGCTGCGTGCTCGTGGCCATCGTCGACGCCAAGACCGACCGTGTACTCAAGGTTGAGGGCGACCCGCGCGACTACGTGTCTCACGGCAGGCCCTGCGTGAAGGGCAAGAGCTTCCCCATGACCTTCTATGACCCCGACAGGCTGAAGAAGCCCCTGCTCAGGACGAACCCGGAGATAGGCTTCCTCAGGGACGAGAACGGCGCCGTTATAGGGATAAAGGACCCCAAGTGGAGGGAGGTGAGCTGGGACGAGGCGCTAGACCTCATAGCCGGCAAGGTGGCCGAGGCTATAAGGAGCGAGGGGCCCCAGTCTGTAGTCTTCATAGGCCACGGCCACGGCGCCTCGCTGGCGAGCCTCATAGGCACGCCGAACGTGATAAAGCACCACTCCACCTGCCACTCCACATGGAACGTCACCGTCGTCCCGATGTTCGGCGGGCTCTCCGTCGGCGAGCTGAGCCACGCCAAGCTCATAGTCAGCTTCGGCTTCGACCAGCCCGGCGGTAAGTCGAAGAACCCCTTCGTCTGGGCCTTCGCCGAGGCCAAGCGCAACGGCGCCAAGGTGATAGTCTTCGAGCCCAGGCTCTCCGGCACCGCGAACCTGGCTGACGAGTGGATACCCATCAAGCCGGGCACCGACGCCGCCGTCGCTATGGCTATGGCCAACGTGATCATAGGGGAGGGCCTCTACGACGCCGGGTTCCTAGCCAGGTATACTAACGCGCCGCTCCTCATAGACCTCGAGACAGGGCTCTACCCCGTGGAGGGCGGAGAGGAGCAGCTCCTAGTGTTCGACGAGGCCACGGGCCGGGTCGTGCCCCCCGGCGAGGCGCTCAAGCCGGCCCTCATCTGGGAGGGCGAGTGGAACGGGAGGCGCGTCGCCACGGCCTTCAAGCTCATAGCCGACTCTCTGGCGGACAAGACGCCTGAGTGGGCCGCCAGGATAAGCGGCGTGCCGGCCGACAAGATAAGGGGGATAGCCCGCGAGCTGGCCACGGTGAAGCCGGCCTGCATACCCCACTGGAAGAGGAGCGGAGGCACAGGCCCGGGGAGGAGGCAGGGCTCGGAGACCTACAAGGTGGCCGCGCTGCTGATGGCCATGACGGGCAACCTGGAGAGGCTGGGCGGCTGGGTGTTCGACAGGACCGCTAAGGGCGCGATAGCCAAGGCGGTGAGCGGCAAGGCGAGGAAGAGCTTCGCCGCGGTGCCGGAGGAGTACAGGGGCAAGTACGTGGATGAGCGGGAGAAGTTCCCGCTCTACGCGGAGACGTCGCACGAGGGCGCGTACCAGAAGATATGGTACAACATCCTCCACGACAAGCCCTACAAGGTCAAGGTGGTCTTCATATGGGGCCAGGGCATACAGGCGATGTTCGACTACAGCCTGATAGAGCAGGCGATAAACCACGTTGTCAGGGATAACGGCGGCATAGTTGTCAACATTAACATATACCCCGACGAGGCCGCCGCCCTATCCACCATAGCGCTCCCCGAGGCCTGGTTCCCGGCCTCCAAGGGCATAGGCTACTCCAAGAGCCTCGACCTCACCGCGAGGATATGCTGGATGGAGGGCGTCAAGGACTACGCGGGCGAGGCGAAGAGTAGGAGCACCATAGAGAAGCTCCTCGCCTACAAGATAGCTGAGAAGCTGGGCATACCCGAGGACAGGCTGGAGAGCGAGTACTTCCCAGACCTCTGGAGGCTCCCCAAGGAGGAGGTCTGGAGGAGGCAGATAGAGGCATACAACAAGAGGTATGGCGCAAACGTGACCCTAGAGCAGCTCCAGAGGGAGAAGGTGTTTAGCCTCCCCTGGAAGCCGAAGAAGCTGGACGCCTTAGCCACGCCCTCAGGCAGGGTCGAGATATACTCCACGGTAATGAAGAGGTACGGGTACAACCCGCTCCCCGAGTGGAGGGACTACTTCACCTACACCGGAAGCCTCGGGGGCAACGAGTTCATAGTCGTGTCCTCCGTGTCGCCGATGAACAGGCACAGCAAGACCGTCAACAACAAGTGGCTACGCCAGCTCCTCAAGATATACCACATGGACGCCGTCTGGCTGCACCCCTCAGCCGCGGCCCGCATCGGGGTCGGGGAGGGAGACCACGTCTACATACGGTTCGCCCGCAGCTTCGCCGACGGCCGCGTCTTCGCGGCAAAGCCGGGCTTCGCGGTCAAGGCCAGGGTGCACGTCACGGAGGCGGTAAGGCCCGACTGCATATTCATACCGCACGGCACCGGCCAGCTCAGCAGGTTCATGTCCAGCTATGGCTTCGGCCCACTCGGCGGCGACGGCGCCGGGAAGCCCGTGCTCCTAGACTATACGGATCCGGCTGCCTCCTCCTTCGACATGGACGTAGTGGTTAGGGTCGAGAAGGCGTAAGAGGGGTGGTGAGGTATGGCGAGGTATGGTATGGTTATAGACCTTAGGACGTGCATAGGGTGCGGCGCCTGCGTCGTAGCCTGCACCGAGGAGAACAGCCTACACCTCGGCGTCGAGGTCCCCCTAGGCGCTAGGACGCACATAGAGAACATCGAGATAGGCAGGTTCCCCAGCGTCCACTGGTACTTCTACCACTCCATATGCAGGCACTGCGAGGACCCGCCCTGCGTCCACGTCTGCCCGACCGGGGCGAGCTACAAGACCGAGGACGGCGTGGTGCTAATAGACTACGACAGGTGCATAGGCTGCAAGTACTGCATGGTCGCCTGTCCCTACGACGCCCGATACATGAACGAGCAGCTCTCGACGCCCGACAAGTGCACCTTCTGCATCCACCGTGTCAGGGAGGGCCTCGAGCCCGCCTGCGTGGCGGCGTGCCCCACGCATTCGAGGGTGTTCGGCGACCTCGACGACCCGGGCAGCGAGGTCTCAAGGCTGGTGGCCAGGGGCGCCGTGCCCGTAGGCGCCAGCCACGGGACCAGGCCTAAGGTGTATGTTGTCCCGCCGGAGTAGGGGTGAGAGGGTATGGAGGGTATACTGCTTGTGAACCAGGAGTGGTGGGGTAGCCTGGTGGCGCTATACCTCTTCCTCGGCGGCCTGGGTGGCTCCGTCTTCATCCTGGCGTACTACTACTGGCGCAGGTACGGCGAGAAGCCGGAGGTGCGGCTCAACGCGCTAGTATCGGTGGCGGCCGTGGCGGTGGGCGTGCTCATGCTGATACTCGACCTCGAGCACCCGGAGAGGGCCTTCCTGGTCTACCTGTCGCCCCACCCGGCCAGCTGGATAGTGGTGGGCACCTTCCTGCTGACGGCCTTCATACTCCTCGGCGCCGCCTTCACAGCCCCGATGCTGCTGCCCAGGCTTTTCGGCTGGCTCAGGCCGCTGATGAGGTGGACAGGCCTCCTAGGCGCGGCGGCTGGGGCTGGCGTTGCGGTCTACACGGGGATACTGATAGGCGTCGTGGAGTCGGTGTCCTTCTGGCACACGCCCCTGCTACCGGTGCTCTTCCTAGTATCGGCGTTCAGCACGGGTCTCAGCCTCTACAGCCTCCTGACGCTGCCCCGTGTCCTCGGCGCCAGCGGGGAGGAGAGGGAGCGGCTAGCCGGGATATGCCACGGCCTCGCCTTCACGGACGGGCTCGTCATGGGCTTCGAGGTGTTCCTACTGCTGCTCTGGGTGATGTTCTCGCTCTACGGCCCGCCGGCCGCGAGGGCCTCGGCCGAGATGCTCGTCGCGGGCCCCCTGGCGCCGCTCTTCCTCGGCGGCCTCCTGGCGCTGGGCCTGCTGCTGCCGATAGCGCTGATATTCGGCTATGAGCTGCGCGGCGGCCCAACGCCCGCCAGGGTCTACCTGGCGATGCTCTGCGCGCTGCTAGTGCTGGTAGGCGGCCTCATACTGCGCTACGTGGTGCTCCGGGCTGGCATAATACAGGTAGTGGTTTTTTAGACCCCTACACCACTTTCTTTCCGGTGAGCCTCCTCACGAGAAACTCCTCGCCCCTGTAGACTACGCGCCTCAGCAGCCCCCTCCTGACTAGCTCCTCAACTACGCCCCAGTTAGCGCCGGCCGCCTCGAGGAGCCGCGCTGCCTCACCGATCCTGAGGGGGTGTACGCCGGCCGCCTCCAGGATATCCCTCCCCGGGTCGGAGAGGAGCTCCATGTCGACGCCCGGCAGCCCTGTGAGCAGCTCCACCCTGCCACGGCCCAGCCTCTCCTCCAGCAGCCTGTAGAGGCCCAGCACGTCCTCCTCGCCGGGCGGCTCGACGGGCTCCGCGGGCGGCCTCACGGGGACGGCCACGTACGCCTTCTCAGGGTTGAGGGACGCGACGATGCCAGCTATCTCGGCCAGCTCTCCGCCGTAGTCGACGCCGCCGACGAGCATGGTCTCTGCGAGTAGGCGTCCCGTATACTCCGAGGCGAAGGCGCGGAGACCCCCTATGACCTCTCCTAGCCCGAGCAGTGGGTGGGGCCTGTTGACGCGCCGCCAAGTCCCGGCTCTAGCGGCGTCCACCTTCACGTTGACGAGGTCGGCGGCCGAGAGGTCCTCCCTCACGTCGCGGCGCCAGAGGAGGCTCGAGTTGGTGAACACCGCCACGGGCCTGCCGAGCCCCCTGAGGAGGTCTAGGAGCTCGCCCAGCCTAAGGTCTAGTGTGGGCTCGCCCTCCGGCACCACGGAGATGTAGTCGACGCGGCCGCCCCTGCGCTCGACCTCGCCGAGCCTCTCCTCCACGTCGCTGGCCACCACGCCGGGGCTGTAGAAGGCGGCGCGGTCGGCGGTCAGCCTCACGGTTCGGCCGGCCTGGCAGTAGACGCAGTCGTAGCTACAGTTCTTCCCAGGGACGTTCCTCACGCCTAGGCTCCAGCCGAGCCTCCTCGAGTATATTGGCCCAAAGGCCAGGCTTAGCCTGGGCATCTAGGCACCCGCGAGGAGCCTGGCGGTCATCGCGACGGCCTCCCTGCTCGTGTAGCGCGGCTCCCAGCCCAGCGCCTCCAGCTTCTCTATCGCGAGGTGCATTACCTTCACGTCGCCGACCCAGCCGCGCCCGCCCTTCACGCCGCCCGTGAAGCGGTACTCGACGCCCTTGAGGCCGAGCGCCTCGACGACCGCGTCCGCGACCTCTACCACGCTTATCGCGTCCCTGCTCCCCACGTTGTAGGGCTCGAACCCCTCGCCCATGTGCCTCCAGGCGGTCAGCGTGGCGTCGACGGCGTCGCCTATCCATATGTAGCTCTTCGTCTGGGTGCCGTCGCCGAGTATCTCTAGGACGCGGGGGTTCCTGCGGAGCTTCGCCACGAAATCCTTCACGACGCCCCTGTGGGCCCTGGGGCCGACCACGTTCGCGTAGCGCAGCGCGACCGCGCGGAACTCGTAGGTATGCGTGTAGCTCGATATGAGGGCCTCGCACGCCAGCTTAGAGGCGCCGTAGACGCTTATCGGCTTCAGCGGGCCATAGCTCTCCGGCGTCGGCAGCTGGGACGCCTCGCCGTAGACGGTGCTCGTGGAGGCGAACACTATGTCCCCGACCCCCAGCCTCCTCATCTCCTCGAGCACCGTGTAGGTGCCAAGCACGTTGGCCCTCAGGTGCGTGTCCGGGTCCCCGACCCTAACCTCCGGGTTAGCGGCGTAGTGGAACACCGCGTCGACCCCCCTGAGCGCCTCGGAGACCGCGGAGCGGTCGAGGATGTCGCCGACGACCAGCTCGGCCCCCTCGGGCACGTACTCCCTCTTCCCCACAGAGAGGTTGTCGAGGACTACGACGTCGTGCCCCTCCCTGAGTAGGGCCTCGGCGAGGTGGCTGCCTATGAAGCCGGCGCCGCCAGTGACGAGTATCCTCATCTCCCTGCGCCTCCAGCTACCCCAAGTGCCGCTCTCCGTATAAATCTTGGCCCCCTGCTTCGACGATAGACGTATACGGGGCAGGCTTTCTTTAAATCCTTCGGCCGAGGAATATATACTGGCGGTAGATATGCCCGAGCACAAGTTCGAGTGGTACCTCGACTTCGTCGACACCAGCTACCAGCCGAGCGACGACGAGCTAATAGTCGTCTACAAGGCGAAGCCGGCCCCCGGGGTAACGCTCGAGGAGGTGGCCGGGCGCCTAGCCTCCGAGAGCAGCGTGGGAACCTGGACGACGCTCGCGACCATGAAGCCCCACGTGAGGAGGCTGATGGCAAAGGCCTACGAGGTGCGCCACGAGGATGGGATAGTCAAGATAGCCTACCCGATAGACCTCTTCGAGCTAGGCAGCCTCCCCCAGCTCTTCAGCTCCGTCCTAGGCAACGTCTACGGCATGCGCGCCGTCAAGAGGCTCAAGGCCATAGACATACGCTTCCCCGAGAAGTATGTGAAGAGCTTCCCCGGCCCCAACTACGGCCAGCACGGCGTCCGCAAGATACTCGGCGTAGAGAAACGCCCTATACTAGCCACGGTGCCCAAGCCCAAGGTCGGCCTCAGGGTCGACGAGTACGCCGAGGTCGCCTACGAGATAGCCGTGGGCGGCATGGACCTCGTGAAGGACGACGAGAACCATACGAGCATGAGCTTCAACAAGTTCGATGAGAGGCTGAACGCGGTCCTAAAGGCCCTCGAGAAGGCGGAGGCCGAGACCGGCGAGAAGAAGGGCTACCTCGCCAACGTCACCGCGCCCGCCGAGGAGATGAAGAGGCGCATAAAGCTCGTCGCGGACACGTGGAACAAGTTCATAATGGTGGACGTGCTCTGCGCCGGCCCCGCCGCCGTCCAGATGGCCCGCGACCTCGCCGAGGAGTACGGGCTCGCGATACACGCCCACAGGGCATTCCACGCGGCGATAGACCGCGTCCCAGACCACGGCGTCACATTCTTCCTCCTCGCCAAGCTCTTCAGGCTCGCCGGCGTAGACCACATACACATAGGCACCAACGTGGGCAAGATGGAGGCAGACCTCAAGATGCTCCGCTACACCGAGGACATGATAACCAAGGACCACTTCAAGCCGGAGCCGGGCGACACCGTCTACATGGAGCAGAAGTGGTACGGACTCAAGCCCGTCATGCCAGTGGCGAGCGGCGGCCTACACCCGGGCGTCCTACCACAGCTCCTCGACTTCATGGGCCTAGACATACTAATACAGGTCGGCGGCGGCGTCACAGGCCACCCCGACGGCGTGATAGCGGGCGGCCGCGCCGTCAGACAGGCAATAGAGGCCTACCTCCAGGGTATCCCGCTGGACGAGTACGCGAAGACCCACAGGGAGCTGGCCAGGGCGCTCGAGAAGTGGGGCTACGTGAGGCCCATGTAGCCCCCGCCGAACCACAATTTTTCGCCCACGCGGGACGCCGGCCGTGCATAGGCGGCTCCTCTACGCGGCGCCCCTAGCGGTGGCGGCCTTCTGGGCCACGCTAGCGCTCAGCATCGCCGCCAACCCGGGCTTCAACCCGCTCCGCGAGCAGTTCAGCGTCCTCGGCACCGAGGAGGCCTCGTGCCCCGCCCTATACAACGGCGGCCTAGCCGCCACGGGCATGCTCATAGCGCTCTACGGCCTGGCGCTGCTCGGTGAGGAGGGGTGGCGGCGGCCGGGCGCCTTGATGGCCTTGGCCGCTGCCTCCCTGGTGGCGGCGTCCCTGCTGCCGGGCCGTAGCCTCATACACGTATACGCGACGAGGGCGTTCTTCCTCTTCCTCTCAGTGTCCTTCACGCTGCTGGGGGTGGAGTGGGTGAGGAGGCATGCTTGGGAGGGCGCGGTGATGCTTCTCGTAGCGCTCGTGGCGCCCCCCGTGTGGCTGGCCGTGAAGCTGGCTGACGCGTGGCCCGGCGCGCTGGGCGAGGTCTACGGCGTGGCTGTGGCGTGCTTCCTGCTGCTTTATGACTGGCGGCTGAGGAGCCGGGTTGGAGGAGGCAGCCTCTCTCTCCGGAAGGGATAATTATGTGCATATGCATAATAATTCCTGGTGGAGCACATGTACTGGTACTCTCCGAGATACGGTAGGCGCTGGGGGTGGGGAGACTGGTACCCGCCCTACCAGCCACCGCCGCCCCAGACGCCGGAGGAAGAGCTACGCTTCCTAGAGGAGTATAAGAGGCAGCTAGAGCAGGACATAAGGGAGCTCGAGGAGGAGCTCCGATCAGTCGAGGAGCGGATAAAGGAGCTACGCAGGGCCATAGAGGAGGGCAGGCCCCTACCCGCCGCGCAGCCCCCTCCCCCTCCACCACCCCCTCCCGCATGGGGCCCCGGGTGGGGATGGGGCATGGGGCCGGGCCCCCGATGGGCGTGGGGAGCCAACCCCTACATGGCCCAACCACCTGGCTACCCGGCCTACCCCCGGGCGGCGCAGCCCGCGGCGCCCCAGCTACCCCCGCCTCCCCCGGACGGGGTGCGGGCCGTGGCCCCCGTAGAGGAGGATGGGGGACTAGACAGCAGGGTGGCCGGGGTCTTCGCCAGGGCTCCCTTCCTGGCGGTCGTGGACGTCGCTGGGGGCAAGGCGGCCGAGGTGAGGGTGGTGCCGAACCCCTACGCGGGGGCTCCGGGAGGGGCTGGGCCGGGCCTGGTGGAGTGGGTGCTGGGCACGGGCGCAAGGGTCGTGGTGGCCCCGGGCCTCGGGGTAAACGCGGCCAGGGCGGCGGAGGCCGCTGGGCTTAGAGTGGTGAACGTGGAGCCCGGCGCCGCTCTCCGTGAGGCGCTGAAGAAGGCCGGCCTCCTCCAAGAATAGGAAAATTACTTTTTTACAGCCCGGTAAGCTCCTTTAGCAGGGGCTGGTAGAAGGCGTTGGCGACGGTCGCCTTCAATATGAAGTCGAGGGCTATGAGCACCGCTGCGTAGAGTAGGAGCCTCCTCGCCTCCCTCTCGACGGTGAGCCGCCTCTCCCTCAGGGCTACGTAGGTTATCCGCGTCAGCGCGGTTGCGAGGAAGACGTAGCCGGGCACCCTGAGTATCGCGTAGATCGGCCAGGCCAGCGCGGCTACGAGGGGGGCGGCGCCGGGCTTCGCGGCGAGTATCAGGCTGCCGACGTAGAAGTTCATGTAGTCTAGGAGTATGGCGCCCATGAGGAGGGCGGCGAAGCCCAGGGTTGCCGCGGCGGCCACGCTGAATACGACCAGCTCTCTGATCTTGGGGGCCATGAAGAGGCTGGGATCCCCCTCGGGGCCCATGCCCGTTGCCACCCACCTGAACATCTCCTGCCTATAGGCTTCGCCGTGTATGATGAGGGGGGCGAGGCGGTCGCCGTACTGGAGCGTAGCCCCTATCACGGCGAGCGTGAGGACGAGGGCCCACTCGAGGACCAGCGCGGCGGCCTCGAGGAGCCTGTTCTCCCGCACGAGCCAGAGGTAGGCCGGGTAGACGGCGAGCACGGGGAGTAGGGGGAGTAGGACGGGGTGGATCCTGGCCAGCCAGAGGCCTAGCACTGCCGCCACCGCGGTCGCTGAGAGTACGGTTGTGTGGCATAGCAGCCTGCTCCTGCAGACTGCGTCTAGGTTCTCCACGTGTCTATACTCTCTACGGCCCAGGCTAATATGTTCCCCTGGCGCGGCCTTTTAAGTGTCGTTTTATAATGGCCGTAGCGGCGTAGGGGGGACACATATAGTCGTATAAATGTTTTTTTAAAAGTAAGCCTTACTATTACACATCCTCCTCGTTTTACACCGCACCCCTAAGGAGGAAGGGTATGGCCGTGAGTTAACAAACGCTTAAATATGTTTCGCCGCGTGAGCCTCCACCATGATGTATAGGGAGAACGGCAAGCTGCTCGCATACAACCTGGTCGCCAGCCTGTCCGCCAGCCTGGCGGCCCCCTTCATGGCGGTCTACTTCTACGACGTAGTGGGTGGAAGCTTCTTCCTCATGGGTATAGTCAACTACGCGCCCATGATCCTCTCAGTCTTCCTGGGCCTCCTCTGGGCCCGCATATCCGACTCCAAGGGGCTCAGGAAGTGGTTCGTGGTACTCTCCTCCGCAACCGGCATAGCCGCCACGCTAGCCCTCTCCTTCGCGACGGGCTTCGACCAGCTCCTCGCGATAAGGCTCCTCGGCGCCGTGACGGGAAGCGCGGGCGGCGCCAGCTTCTCAGCCCTCTTCGCCAAGACGTTCAGGAAGAAGAGGGGCAGCAGCCTGGGCCTCTTCGACGTCCTAGGCCTCGCTGGTAGCTTCACGGGCAACCTGCTCTCCGGCTACCTCTACACGGCGCTGGGCTTCCGCACGGTTCTAAGGCTCGTTGCGCTCCTCAACCTCGTCCCGCTGCTCATCATAGCCTCCATAGACGAGGAGCGCGAGCCGGGCAGGAGGCTCACGCTCAGCGTCCTCCTCGAGAAGCCCAGGATCCCTAGGAAGTTCTGGCGTCTCTACACATCCAGGCTACTCATAACACTGCCGAGCGCCATAGGGGGCAGCGTGATATCGGTGTACTTCCTCAAGTACCTCGGCGGCACGCCGCAGCTCTGGAGCACTGTGGCCGCGGCTAACACCGTGACCGGGCTTTCCTCCTACCTCTACGGCCGCCTCGCGGACAGGCTCAGCGTGAGACAGATGTTCACCCTCGCCGGGATAGGCTGGACCGTGCTCTACACAGGCTACTTCCTGGCGCCCAACCCCTACGTCTTCGCCGTCATACTCGCCGTACCCGTGTGGCCCGCCTTCTGGGTGGCCTACCGGAAGGCCCTGATGGATCTCAGCGACGAGACGGAGCGCGCAACCTTCTTCGCTACCGAGAACCTGCTGACCACGATATACGGAAGCCTGCTCGGCATAGCGGCCAGCCTCGTCGCCGACATCTTCACGCCGCGGCTCCTCTTCCTCGTAAGCGCCGTTGCCGCCGCAGCCGCAACCCTGGCCGTGCAGAAGCTGCTATCCCATGAGCCGAGCCTAGCCCGCGTGACGCCCAGGGTGAGCGTGAGGGTGGGTTCGCTGATAGGCGCGGCCAGGGCGCGCAGGGCCTGAGCACGCCAGGGGGTAGGCCCCTGGGCGGGGCCGGAAAAGCTTTTTACAAGTATTCAACCGTCATAGCTGGGTTGTGTGATGCTCAGGGTCGAAGACCTCCACGCCAGGGTCGCGGGCCAGGAGGTTCTACGCGGCGTCGACCTCGAGGTCCCGGCCGGCGAGGTGCACCTCCTCCTGGGCCCCAACGCGGCCGGCAAGACCACCCTCCTCTCGGCGATCATGGGGCTCCCCCACGTCGAGGTGACGCGTGGACGTGTCCTGCTGGGCGGCCGCGACGTCACGCACATGGAGCCGTGGGAGAGGGCTAGGCTGGGCCTGGCGCTCGCCTTCCAGCTGCCCCCGGAGTTCCGCGGGGTCAAGCTGGGCACCCTCCTCGAGAAGGTCGCCGAGAAGCACGGCAGCAGCGACATGCTGGGCGAGGTCGTCGACATGCTCAGGCTCGACGGGCTCCTGGAGAGGGAGGCGTTCAGGGGGTTCAGCGGCGGCGAGAGGAAGCGCGCCGAGCTCGCGGTCACGCTGCTTCAGAGGCCTCGGGCCGCGCTGCTAGACGAGCCCGACAGCGGCGTCGACCTCGAGAGCGTGTCGCTCGTTGCCTCCGCGGTGGAGCGGCTCTCCGCCGGGGGCGCCGCGGTACTCGTGGTCACCCACACGGACTTCCTGGCGGGGAGGCTAGGCGGGACGGCGCACCTCCTGCTCGGGGGGCGGATAGCGGCGAGGGGGCCGGCCCGCGACCTGCTGGAGCGTATAAGGGCGCGCGGCTTCGGTGGTTTGTATGGCGAGGGCGGTGGCTGAGGAGGCGGTGAGGAGGGCCCTGTCGAAGAGGGCTGAGTACGGCCCGGACATAGACCTGTCGCGCTACAGGATGGGTAGGCCGAGGGTCGAGGAGGGCGTGCCCGGCGGCGCCCTGCTGGAGGAGGCTAGGCGCAGGGTGGGCCTGGATCCGCGGGGGATAAGCTACTTCCAGGTGGGCGAGACGGCCTTCTACCGGGCCATGGAGGCCTCGCTGAGGAGGTTCGGCGTGGTCGTGAAGCCGCTCCGCATAGCCCTGGAGGAGGACGAGCGGGCCAGGAGGATCGCGTGGAGCCTGGTTCCCCCGGACAAGGACAAGTACACGGCAGCCGCCTACCTCTACGGCGGGGAGCTCGGCTACTACGTCTACGTGCCGCCGGGCGTCAAGGTGGAGCAGCCGATATACACCTGCCTGAGCCTCTTCACGGGCGGCGAGGTGCAGTTCACCCACAACATAGTCTACGTGGACGAGGGGGCGGAGGCGCACGTGACGACCGGGTGCATGGTGCCTCACGGCGTCAAGGGGGGTCTCCACGTCGGTATATCAGAGTTCTACGTTGCGAGGGGCGCCAGGCTCGGCTACACGATGCTCCACAGCTGGGCGCCGGGGATACATGTGAGGCCGCGCACGGCGGTGAGGGTGGAGGAGGGCGGCGAGTACTACAGCTACTACGCGGTCTACAGCCCTGTCGAGAGCATACAGAGCTACCCGGTGGCGTGGCTCGCGGCGGGGGCGCACGCGAAGTTCACCAGCGTGGTCTCCGCCGAGGAGGGCGGCGTGTACGACCTGGGCGGCGGAGCCGTACTGGAGGGCGAGGGGGCCACGGCGGAGATAGTGTCGAGGGTCATGGCTAGGGACGGCGCCTCCGTGACCGCCAGGGGGAGGATAGAGTCCCGTGTGGGCGGCACGCGCGGACACATAGAGTGCCTGGGCCTCCTCCTCGACAGCGTCTCGAGGGTGGAGTCCGTGCCCGTCATCTCGTCGACGGCGCCGGGGGCAGAGCTCACACACGAGGCCGCCATAGGGAGCCTCTCGGAGGAGAACATAGCCTACCTCGAGGCCAAGGGCTTCACGGAGGACGAGGCTAGGGCGCTGCTCCTCAGGGGCTTCCTCAGCGTCGAGGAGCCGGGCCTCCCCGAGATAGTTAGGAGGGAGGTGGAGCGGATAGTCGACTACATAGTGAGGAACGCCGTGGGCTAGAGGATGAAGGCGGCCAGCGTGGCGGCAACCGCCCCGTACACCACGAGCCTCGAGATGCCCTGCAGCGGGGGCGGCATGCAATCCGCGAAGCCGTCCCCGACATCCCTTACCGGGGCGCCGGGGGGCAGCCTGAGCGCCGAGGCGGCGGCCAGCACGTCCCCCGCGCTACCCACGGTGTTGTAGATGAAGAGCATCTTCGCCCATAGGGGGAGGCCGGCGGCCACGCCTATAAGCGGCACCACGTGGAGGGCCGCGAGCGGCGTGAGCGCCATCGCCACGTAGTCCTCCCTCTTCACAGGCTCTAGCGGCCTCGTATAGGCGACCGGTATGCCGCCGCGCGCCGAGAGGCCGAAGCTGACGTGGTAGCCGCGCGCCCATAGCATGGCTGCGTGGAGGGCCTCGTGGAGCGGCACCACCAGCAGCCCCGGGGCCAGCACCTCGAGGGTGACGCGGAGTAGCGGCTCCCCGCCCCCTATCTCCACGGTCAGGCCGCCGAGCACCCCCACGGAGTATAGTAGGAGGAGCCAGGCGACCGCGAGCATGTCCCCGAGGGCGTCGCTGTAGCTCCTAAAGCACTTCTCCGTCATCCGAGACCCCCTTACCGGGGGGCGCCGCTATAAGTTTCACTTAGCGCCGTACGGCAGCCTGTAGCGCCAGCCAGCGTATGCGAGGGCCGCCTCCACGGCCATCCTCCTGCCGCCCGGGGCTCGTGCCTCGTAGAGCCTGCCCCTGCCGAGCGCCTCCTTAACCAGTATCACGTGCTCCCTGGCCCTCCTCGAGTACTCTAGAAGGCTCACGGGGCCGGCGCCGCCCCCCTCCGGGCTGTAAAGGTATACGGTGCCCGGCGGGACCTCCCCCAGCTCCCCCGGCGTAGCCACTATGAACGCGGCTGGCCAGCCGCCGGCGGCCTCCACCGCCCTGCGGAGTAGCCTATAGCCCCGGGGGCTGGAGGCGTAGTCCGTGAAGGCGACGAGCGTCCTCCCCCTGGCTATGGCTGCCGCGTCTGCTGCCGCGTCGCCGGGCCCGAGGCTGCCGTGCAGTCCTCCACTGCAGATCTTCTTTACGGCCAGCCATGCGGCCTCCTGTGGCCTCATGGGCGGGTAGACCTCGACCCTGTCCGACACCAGTAGAGGCTGCACGGTGTCGCCGAGCCTGGCGGATAGCGTGGAGGCCAGCCCGAGTAGGAAGGCCGCAGCCCGGGGCTTCCAGAGGTAGCCCATCGACGAGGAGAGGTCCACCAGCCATGCCAGGCGTGCACGCCTCTCGGCGCGGTAGACGCGGAGGTAGAGCTTGCCCTGTGCGGCCCCCAGCCTGGCGGAGATGCGCCAGTCGACGTGCCTTATGTCGTCCCCGTACATGTACTCCCTATAGTCCATGTACTCTATGCCGGGCCCCGGCCTGTCCACCGGGTTCTCGCCGGCCAGTAGCCCCGCGGCCACCGCGCGGCCCGCCCTGAGCCCGAGCCGCGCCTCCCTGCAGTGCTCCCCCGGAGAGTACACCGTGGGGTATATCATGCGAGTAGCCTATATTACATTCGTGTCCGAGGCCGAGGAGATACGTGAGAGGTTCTACAGCCCCCGGGAGCTGAGGGGCTCGCGGGTCTACGACAGCGAGGGGCTATACCACGGGGAGGTGGGGGGAGTAGAGTTCGGCGACGACGGGGTGTACGTAGAGGTCGTCGTCAGGCGGCGCGTGGGAGAGCCGCTCGTGGACGTGGGAGCGCTCAGGGCCAGGCTCCTCGCCGCGGGCCACGCGCCGCCCCCCGGGGCCACCCTGGAGGAGATGGTCGCGCTTGCACGGGAGTTCGGCGTCGAGGTGCCCAAGAGGCCCGCTGAGAGGGAGCTCGTGCTAGCCAAGTCGAGGGTGCCGGTCGGGGAGATAGCGTGGATAGACGAGAAGGTTCTCTCGACGCCGGAGGTGAAGGGCCTCCTAAGGGTTATACTGCTGCGCAGCCCGCGCGAGGCGAAGTATAGGGGTGTACGCGGCTCGGGGAAGCCGGCGGCGCCGACGCCCGGCCTCGTCGAGGGGAGGCCCGTGCTGAGTCTCTCCAGGGGCTTTCTGGGCATCGCGGGCGGCGTGACCGTGGGCTTCGGGGTTCCCGGTGTCAGGGTGTTCCTCAAGAGGGGAGGTGAGCGGGAGATAATGTGGCTCTCCTACCTGAGGGCCCTAAGGAAGGCAGGCCTCCTGAGGCTTGCTGAGCGCCTCTACGAGGTCGCGGACCCCTACATGCAGCCGAGGCTCCCCGGGGAGAGGCTCGGCGAGGTCAGGGAGATGCTGGGCCGCCTCGAGGCGCCCCGGCTGGCGTACAGCCTGCTCGAGGATCACGTCGAGACGGCGGAGTCTAAGGACGTCTACGTGGATGTCTCGTGGGCCAGGGTGCTCAAGGTGGGCGACGCGGTGGTGTGCAGATGAGGGTGGCTGAGAGGCTCCTGGAGGGCCTCGACAGGGCCGTGGTCGGCTATAGGGAGGAGAAGAGGCTGCTCCTGGCCGTGCTACTCGCGAGGGGCCACGTGCTGCTGGAGGGCGTGCCCGGCGTGGCGAAGACGACCATGGTGCGCGCGCTTGCCAGGCTGCTAGGCCTGCTGGGGGTGGAGGCGGAGATAGGCGGGGTCAGGTTTAGGGGATACTCGAGGATACAGTTCACCCCAGACCTGATGCCGGGCGACATCACCGGGAGCCTCATCTACAACCCCCGTACCATGGACTTCGAGCCGAGGCTCGGCCCCGTGTTCGCCTACATAGTGCTCGCCGACGAGATAAACAGGGCGACGCCCCGCACGCAGAGCGCCCTACTCGAAGCCATGCAGGAGAGGCAGGTGACGATAGGCGGGGCGACCTACCGCCTAGAGGCCCCGGAGGAGGGGAAGTTCTTCTTCGTGGCGGCCACCCAGAACCCGGTGGAGCAGGAGGGCACGTACCCGCTGCCCGAGGCCCAGCTCGACAGGTTCACGGCCCGCATACTGGTAGGCTACCCGGCCACGCTGGAGGACGAGAAGAACATACTCAGGCTCCACGCCGGCAGGCTCGGGGAGCCGCTGGAGGATCTTGAGCCGGCCGCCGGCCCGCGGTGGGTCGTGGAGGCGCAGCGCAGGGTGGCGGCCGTCACGGTGCCCGAGGACGTGGTGGAGTATATCACATACCTCGTCAGGCTGACCAGGCCCTCGCTGAACCCGGCTATAGCCGACCTGCTGGAGATGGGGGCGAGCCCGAGGGCCGGTATCGCGCTCCTACGAATGGCCCAGGCCCTAGCCTTCCTCGAGGGCCTCGACGCCGTGGAGAGGAGGCACGTAGACTCTGCGGCCTTCCCAGTCCTCAACCACAGGCTTATACCGAGGCTTGAGGCCGTTCTGGAGAGGGACAAGCCCCAGCACGAGGCGCGGTACGAGGTGCTAGCGGAGGCGGTCGCCAGGGTCAGGGAGGCGGCTGGTGCATAGCCTTGATAGGCGTGGCCGAGGAGCTCGCCCGTGACAGGGAGAGCGGCGCCAGGGAGATAGCCCTGCGGCTCCTCGAGGCGGCCCGTGGCACCCAGCTTTGGGAGGCCGCGGCAGCCGCCAGGCTAGTCGCGTCGGCCCATAGGGAGATGAGCCTGCTCGACAACATATCCTGGATACTCGGAGAGGCCGCCAGGAGGGGCGGGCCACGGGGCATCCTCGCCAGGCTTAGGGCCGAGATAGCCGGCGAGGCACGGGCGATAGCAGAGCGCGCCGCGGAGATCCTCGCCGGCCGGGGCGTGCGCCGCGTGATGACGCTCAGCTGGAGCTCGACCGTCTACGCGGCGCTCACCGAGATGGGCGGCGTGCTGGAGAGGGTCTACGTTATGGAGTCGCTTCCCGGCGGCGAGGGCAGGGTGACGGCACGGAGGCTGGCCGGGGAGGGCCTGGACGTCGCCCTGATACCTGACAGCTCGGCCGGCCACTACGCGGGCCGCGTCGACGCGCTCCTCGTCGGCGGGGACGCGGTGCTGCGCGATGGGAGCCTAGTCAACAAGGCTGGGACTAGCCTCGCGGCCCGCGCCGTCAAGGCTGCGGGAGGCCGGGTGTACGCACTCGTGGGCCTCCTAAAGGTGGATGTGAGGGGCGTGCACGGGGGCGTCAGGGAGTTCGAGGAGAGGAGGGAGGGGTACACGTGGAGCTACGTGGTATTCGACGTCACGCCGGGCACACTGGTGGACCTCTACGTGACCCCGAGGGGCGGCTACGGGCCCGGCGAGGTGGTCGAGGCCGCCGCCCGCTATATCCGGGAGATGCTGGGATAGGAAACCTCTTTACGGTCGCCGGGGCTTATCACTATTATGGACGGTGTAGCGGCGCGTGCGCCCAGGCCGGCCGGGAGGAGCGGTTCAAGGAACCTGCTCGTCGTAGTCCTCTTCATACTGCTGGTTGGGGCGGCGATAACATATGTATCCCTCTCCCGTGGAGGGCTGCGCAGCGCATACCCGCTCGAGCTCCCAGGAGTCGGGCAGCGGGTGGCGCTCGTCAGGATCACGGGGGCGATAAGCACAAGCAGCGGAGGCTTCCTCGGGGCCGACTACGGGGTGGACGCGTACATAAAGATGCTCGACGAGGCGCGCAGGGACCCCACGATAAAGGCGGTGGTCATAGTCTTCGACAGCCCGGGCGGCGAGGCGGGCGCCGCGGAGAGGCTCTACTACGCGGTGAAGAAGCTGGCGGAGAACAAGACCGTCGTCGCCTACGGCGAGGGCCTCATGGCGAGCGGCGCCTACGAGGCCGCGCTGCCGGCCAGGGAGATAGTGGCCTCGCCGAGCTGCCTCGTCGGCGCGGTCGGCGTCTACAGCGTGGTGTTCAACGTGCAGAGGCTCCTCGACAAGGTGGGCGTGACGGTCTACACCTTCAAGTCCGGCCCCCTCAAGGACGTCGGCAACCCCTTCAGGAACATGACCAGGGAGGACATCGAGGTGATGCAGGACATCGTAGACCAGCTCTTCAAGATCTTCAAGGAGCGCGTCATAGCCCACAGGGGCGAGGTCAGCGACGAGGTCTTCACGGGCCGCCCCTTCGTCGCCTCACAGGCCCTCGAGGCCGGCCTCATAGACAAGGTGGGCACGCTCGACGACGCGATACAGGAGGCGAAGAGGCTCGCAGGCCTACCGGAGAACGCTCCGGTCGAGGAGCTCCGCCCGCCGACCCCGAGCCTCCTCGACCTGCTCTTCGGCACCAGCACCCGCACGCCGCTCGTCGTGCCCAGCCAGGCCTACCTCGCGATGTGGCCCCCACCCGTGGCGGCGCTGCCACCCTAGCAGCCCAGCCCGCCCGGGCCCCAGGGCTTCCTGTTCTCCTCTAGGCGCTTCGGCCCTAGCCTCCTGGGGCCTACAGCTCCGTAGTGTACAGACGGGGCGGTACTATCGAAAAGAGTGTCTGAGACGTAAGGAATAAGGGGGAGAGGGGCGATAAGGAGAATGTTGGGAGATGCCCCGCCGCAGAAAGGTGCGAGGGGTGCGGCCCGAGGAGGCCACGCGTCTTCTCAGCCGCGCCATAGACAGGGTTCACCGGCTCAACAGGGGGAGGCTGCGCTACTCCTACCTCGACGCGATAAGCTCCCTCATATATGAGGGAGACCTACGCGCAGCGGCCGGGCACGCATATAGGGCCTGGAGGGCCCTAGTCGCGCTCCTGGCGTCGCGCTTCATCGCCTCCCGCGTCCTCGCCGAGGCATCCACCGGCTCCGGCGACCCGGCGGACGCGTACTGGTGGGGCAAGAGGGGTCTCCGCGCCGCGCCCGAGGACATGGACGTTATAGTGCCGATGCTCGCCGAGGCGCTGCGCCCAGAGGACCCGGCGGCGGCCAGCAGGCTCCTCAAGGCGCTGGTGCTATCCGAGAGGGTGAGGCTCTACTCCCACTACGGGCTGGAGCCGGAAGCCATAGGCTACGCCGGCGTAGACGACTTCGAGTCCGACCTCCTCGAGTTCCTGGAAATAGTGAGGTGGCTTGCCGGGAGATACTACGGCATCCCCCTGCCTCCACCCTAGGGCCTTATCTCCTCCACCCTGCCCCTAAACCACCTGACACGCGCCTCGACGAGGTCCACCAGCCTGTCGAAGAAGAGCCTGGCCCGCTCCTCGTCGAACACGACGTCGCCCTCATCCGGGCCATAGTTTATCACGCTGCCCACATAGGGGTATGTCTTGAAGCCACCCGTGTAGACCTCGACCTCCTCCCCCCTGTAGAGGTCCCTCCTAACCAGGCCCGGACGGGTAGCCGCTATGCAGGCCGTCTCGTCGCTACCTGCGTGGCCGCCCTCCTTCCCGAGTACCTCCCTCGTCAGCCCCGAGTCGCGCGCAAGGGTCCACCACATCACCACTGCGACCGGCAGCCCGTGCTCCGTCCACGCCCTGTACGCCGCCCTGTCGACCGCGGCCACCTGCTCCCCGCCGCCGTGCCCGTTGAGAACCACGCCCAGCCTGAAGCCGTGGAAGGCCATGCTCCTCAGTATCTCGTAGACGAGCCTCTCAAGCGTCTCCGGCTCCACCCTGACGCTACCGGGGTAGCCGTGCAGGCTCTTCGTCACGCCGTAGTACACGGTGGGCAGGAGCACGGCGCCGAGCCTCTCCGCGAGCCTAGAGCCTATCTCCTCCGGGATGAAGGCGTCGGTGCCCAGGGGGAGGTGCGTGCCGTGCGGCTCGATCGTCCCCACGGGGAGTATGAAGGTGTCAACGCCCCGCCTCAGCGCGTCCCTAACCTCGATCCAGCTGGCCTCGTGCAGCTTCATGCCGCATCAGGTCTTGGGGGGCTCGCCGCCCTATATACACTGGCCCACTAGGGCTCCAGGTGTTTCCCATACTCCTCCAGGTGGACCAGTTCCTCCAGGCTCCTCCTCGGGGTCGGCCTCGGCCTCACAGCGGGCCAGCCCACCGCGAAGAGCGCCACAAGCCTCTTGCCCGGGGGGACGCGTAGCAACTCCTCGGCGCGCTCATTGCCGTAGACCTCTATCCACACGGCCCCCAGCCCCAGGCAGTGGAGCGCCAGCCAGAGGTAGGTGGCGGCGATCGAGCAGTCTATCACATAGGTGTGGGGCGAGACCCGGGTGTCGCCCACAACCGCCACGCCGGCGGGTGCGTAGCGTAGGGGCGCGCCGCCAGCAGCGGTCTCCGCGAGCCGGCGCAGCGTCTCCCGCCTTGTTATCAGGATGAACTCCCAGGGCTGCCTGTTGTACGCGCTGGGCGCGTGCCTGGCTACGTCGACGGCCTCGAGCAGGGTTTCGAGGGGGACGGGCCTGTCCTCGAACCGCCTGACGCTCCTCCTCTCGAGTAACGGCTTGACGCAGTCTCCACTCCTCATACAAAAGAGAAATAGGTATACGCATTGATATATGCTACTGTCCACCCATGTACTCCGCCGTGAACCGGGGCCTAGGCGGCGCCTCGCCACCCTCCACCATGGCCCTCCACTCCCCGTCGGTCAGCCTCCCCGAGGCGGGCCAGTAGAACTCGTAGTAGCTCATCACGACCCCGAAGCCGGCGTAGCTCTTACCCTCATATGGGAACACAGCCACGAGCTCGTCGAAGTACCCCGTAGCCACCTCGAGCACATGCATGGTGTTCGGATCCGTGTAGACGTCGGCAACCAGCCGCGGGTCGCTCTCCAGGCCGCCGATAATATACTTCAGCGTGGAGCCATACCCCCTGATAAAGCCCATATCCCTGGGGGCGGGCCCGCCGCCCCGCAGCTCCCTCAGCGAGATCTCCTCTAGGCGGCCCAGCATATCCTCGAGGGCTCCGAGCCTGCTGCTCCACTCCTCGTCGAGGAGGCCCCACCTGGAGAGGACGCCGAGCTTCTCGACGCCCCTTCTTAGGCGGGAGTATAGCTCGGGCAGGGGCTCCACGTATCCCGGCGCCTCCCTCTCCTGGGGTATGGAGGTGAGCCCCGCGTAGGGCTGCTTAGCGTAGAGTATGGTGTCGTGCTTCAGCAGGGCCCAGCCGGCCAGGTACGTGTTCAACTCCCTGAGCCTCCACTCCCTGCCCCGCATGTACGCAGGCGCGCCCTCCGGCGCCTCCCCCAGGAGGGCCTTGAGGGCGTAGAGGTACTCGGTGTAGAACGTGGAGCCCCAGTAGTCCTCGTCCAGGCCCCCTATCTCTCTGCGCAGCTTCTTCATGACGGGCATGTAGTCGGGGTACTTCTCGGCGTCGCCGCGGAGCAGGCTGAGCGCGAGGTCGCTGCCCATGGCTGCGGGCACGTCGAGGCCGCTTACCCTGAACCTCTCCCTAACAGTGGGGTGGCAGAGCTTTCCGAGGATATAGCCGTCGAGCGTGAACCTCTGCCCCATAAGCTTCATGCCGGCGAGGCTCTCCCTCTCCCACTCGTAGACGGGCGCACCAGTTATCCTGGGCTTCATCTCCGCCGCGGCCTCCATGAACCTCTCGAGGAGGACGGGGTCCGCTAGCCTCTCCGGGTCGAGGCCGCCGTACACCTCCTCGGCGAGCCTCACATAGTCCAGCGGCGTCGGGTCATCGCTGGGCCCCACGAGGTAGGAGATGGGCTCGTATACCCCCCGCCACGCCTCCATGAGCCCCCTGTCCGCCTCCAACGCGTGGGCTATGAGTAGCGCGGCCAGCGTCTGGATGCGCGCCCTCTCCTGGCTACTCGAGTCGGAGGCCTCGAACCTCATCCTGCCGAGCCACATCATTGCCTTAAAGTAGCGTTCCAGAGTCTCGCTGCGCGTATAGTGCCCTCTCGGCTTAAACTGGGTGTAGTCAACCCTGTATCCCATGAGCGGGCTCGCCGCCATCCCCTCGGCCCTCTCTATGAGCGCCAGCTCGGCCGAAACCTTGTCCGCGGCGTAGCCGGGCACCCTGTAGCCCGGGTCCAGCACCTTGAGGGGGACGGAGACGTAGGCCACTGCTAGCGCGGCGGCCGCCCTGAGGTCCCCGCTGCCCGACCTATACTCCTCGTCCATCCTGGCCGCGAGCCCCCTGAGTAGCCTGGCCAGGCGCGGCGCAAGCTCCTCCTCCTCGACGTCTGCCAGCAGGCTGTCGAAGACGACGTGTACGGTGTAGAGGGCGCTGTCGCCGGTGATGAAGATGGGCTTGCCGGCCTTCCTCAGCCCCTCGTAGTAGGAGGCGGGATCCATTATCCTAGCCGGGATCACCGCGAAGCCCTGCTCCTCGAGGAGCCCCGCGTATCTCCCCGGGACGTCGCCGCCGTTTGCGAAGAGGTACCGCTTCTCCTTTGGAGGGGTGGGCGGCGCCTGGTCGCTCATATTGCCGACGGGGGGCTTGGCAGGCTCCTCCGGCCCCGGGGGAGGGAGGCCCCCGTGGTGCCACGCGGCGAGCCCGAGGAGGGCGAGGGATGCGAGGGCGATTAGGATCACAAATCGTCTACCGGGCATTACACTAGATACCCGTGCAGGGGGGGATATATCCTGGAGGTAGCCGGGATACCTCTAGCCGGGGGAGGGGTCGGCGGAGAGGAGGCTAATATTTCTTTCTGCGAAGAAATATAGCCACAGCTTGACGCTGAAACTAAGCGTAGCCACCTTTATGGCGGTGCACTGAGATGGGCGATGGACTCGGTTTCCGGGAGCACCTAGCCGTGGCCGTCGCAGTGCTACTCGTAGTCTTCCTCATAGGGTCGGCCACGGGCGTGCAGAGGACGGTCCTCTCGATCTACGCGAAGGGCTTCGTCAGGTCGACGCTGTTGGCCTTCCTCCCACTCATAATCTACGGGCTCTTCAAGGGCACCATAGACATGATCGGGGGCTGGCTGAGCGACCGCCGCGGCCGCCGCTTCTCCATAATACTCGGCACAGCGGTCTACCTGCTAGGCGCGCTCGCGATCGTCAGGCTCAGGAGCCTCGAGGGCGTCGTGCTGGGCAATGTCATGGTGGGCCTCGGGGAGGGCATAGTCTTCGCCTCCGCCATGATAGCACTATCCGACATCGCCGGCAGCAGGGAGGCCGGCCTCGGCTTCGGCTTCATGGAGGCCTTCGTCTACAGCGGCTTCGGCGTAGGCGCGACCGTCGCCGGCATACTCTGGCAGACGTACACCATCGAGGCGCCCTTCTACTACTCTCTCGCTGCGAGCGCGGCAGCCCTCCTCCTCGCCGTGACAGCGGTGAAGGAGACGAAGGGCCTCGTGAAGCTGGAGGCCCGCGCGAGGGCCGAGGAGGAGGTGGCCTCGACGCTGGAGGCCTACAAGATATGCCTAACCACACCCAGCGTGGTAACCACGCTTTTCGCCGCGCACGTCGCCAAGTTCACGGACGCGCTCGCCTGGGCCGCCTTCCCGCTCCTCTTCGCCGCCAAGGGGTTCGGCGACATACAGATAGGGCTCCTCCAGGGCATCATAACCTTCTCATGGGCCCTCTCGATGCCACTCTTCGGCAGGCTCAGCGACAAGTGGGGGAGGAAGCCGATAATCGTCACCGGCCTCTTCCTCAAGGGCCTAGGCATACTGGCACTCCTCGCCGCCCCCAGCTTCAGGGAGAGCCTCGCCGCCGCCCTGCTCGTAGGCGTCAGCTACAGCATGTACTACCCCATACTGCCGGCCGTCGCCGTCGACATAGCCCCGCTCAGCGTCAAGGGCCGCGTACTCGGCCTGTACAGGGGTATAAGGGACCTCGGCTACTTCACCGGCGGCCTCCTCATAGGCGCCCTCATAGACGCCTACGGCCTCCAGGGGGCCTTCGAGTTCACCGTCGGCCTAGTCTTCGCGGCCGGCGTCTTCGCACTCCTCTTCCTCAAGGAGACCCGGCCGATATGGCCCTTCTTCCGCCTAGTCCTCCAGCACGTAGACACGATGCAGCGGACCTCGGTGGCCTTCTGGGAGCTGGTAGACGCCTACAGGCGAGGCGACCTCGAGGAGGCCGAGAGGCTCCTACACGAGGTCAAGGAGCTCGAGCACCTCGGGGACAAGCTGAAGGTCGAGATACTCGACAGGATATGGGCATCCAGGCTCCCCTTCGGCGACAGGATGGACTTCGAGCGCATCGTGGAGACACTCGACGTCATAGCCGGCAGGCTCTACCAGGCCGGGGAGAAGCTCCTACGCCGCAGCAGGGGCGAGGTGCCCGACGACTTCCTCGGAGAGCTGCTCAGCCTGGTCGCCGAGCTGAGGCGCGGCCTCGAGGTCTTCAGGAGGGACGTCGAGGCGCTCCACGAGTCGCCGGCCTACGCGCTGAGGCTGGCAGAGGAGGTCAGGGAGATAGAGCGCGGCATAGACGCGGCCACCGAGAGGGCGCTCACACTGATAGAGGGCGGGCTCGACAGGGGCGCGATAGACGTCGTCTCCTACATATTCCTAAAGGAGGTCGTCGACAAGGTGGAGGACGCGGCGGACTACCTGAAGGACGCGAGCGACATCGTTAGGATAGTCTCGCTGAAGCACTCCACCTGACCCCCCGGCCCGGGGCCTACCTGCGCCTTGACGCGCGGAGCACCTCGAGCGCCGGTATCAGGTAGAAGAGCGTCGAGGACACTATCTCTGGTATACAGACGCCCATCTCGACGAGCCCCGTATACTGCAGCGCGAAGACGGCCAGGGAGGCGTAGAACCCCGATATGCCGTAGAGGCTCCCCCTCTCGCCCCAGTACGCGGCCAGACCCGCCATGCCGTTCACGAAGTAGAGCACCGAGACATAGTAGTGCAGCCTCCCATACCCCTCGTGGAAGACCCCGACGAGCACGAGGAACAGCGAGGCCGCGAAGAGGAGGAGGCTCGTGCGCGGGCGGACGCGGCGGAACACGGCGGCGAAATACACAGCGTAGAGCGCGCCGGAGGCGATGAGCACGTAGTTGTAGAGCCAGTATAGCGGGCCGTTGGCCGGGTTCCCCAGGTCGCTCATAGCGTTCCTGGCGAAGCTGAACCATGGGTTCACGGCTATGGCGGCGGCGGAGCCGCCGGCGAGGATGAGGGTCGGCGCGAGGTAGAGGCCGAGCCTCCACCCCCGGGTAAACTCTCTCCACTTCACAGCTTTAGATACCGGCCACCCCCTCTTAAAACCCTAGGTGCGCTCGGAGACCGCGTACCTTATAACACAGTATGCCCCCTCCTTCCTCACAGGCTCCTGGGGGTCGACAAGCTCCAGCTTGACGCCCTTGACGGTCGATAGGAAGCCCTTGATCAAGCCCAGGTAGGGGCACAGGTCTCCGGGCAGCTCCAGCTCGCCGACGCCCTTCGGGCAGATCCTACAGGTATCCCTCCCGGCCTTGACCTCGATGACGTTCCCCCGGGTGGAGAGCAGGAGCACGCTGTTCAGCCCAAGCATCTCGTTAAGCCTGCCTAGGACCTCCTCAAGCCTCCTGGAGCAGAGCGCCGGCGTCTCGTCGAGCGCTATCGCGGCGAGACGCTGCCCCACCTCCTCCATCGAGATCGTCATCACGCCCAGGTTGAGCGCGCCGTAGCGCCGGAAGAGCGCCAGGCTCGACGCTATGAAGACGTGGTAGGGCCTGAGCCCCCGCTTCTTGTACTCTGCCAGTAGCCTGTCATCACCGTCGCTGGCTGACACCACTTTTATCAAAACTTTATTAAATTAATCTTACAAAAAAATATTCCCTTCAACGGCGGCGCGGCGCCTAGGGCGGCGGCTGGACGCCAGGTATTATGTTCAGCTCATCCAGCTCCCGGTCCACGAGCGCCGCGTAGGGGACATAGCCGCGCGCCAGGGCCTTCTCCCTGAAGTCCAGTATCCTCGCAATATCTGACTTACTCCTAGTGCCGTCGTCGACGTAGTCCACGACCAGCACCAGCTTGCCCGCGGCGACGACCCTGTCCAGCCTGGGGACCTTCTCCCCGGTCCAGGGGCTAGGATTAAGCTCGTCATAGAAGACGTCCTCGGAGGCCCAGCCCGACACGGCCTCGAGGAGGCTCCCATTGTCGTAGTCCAGCAGCGTCTCACCGTTCTGCGGGATTATTATGAAGCCGGGCCCCGCCTTCTCCCGCGCGTAGCGGGCTATCTCGAGGATGAACTTTATCATCTCCTTGGCCGCCCATTCCTCGCTGACGCCGTGCTCGCCCCAGTACTCGTACTCATCCACCTTGTCCAGGTATACGCCCGAGAAGCCCTGCGCGATTATCTTGTCGAGGTACCTGAACACTATCGCCTTCCACCTGCTATCCCAGTAGCGCACCGCGTAGTTGCCCTCCCACTCCGGGTTCTCCGGGCCAAGCCAGGGCGGCGGGCTCGAGCCCCACTCCTCGCGCCAGTAGAACCTATAGTCCTCCGCCTCCCCTATGCTCAGGTAGGCGACAGGTATCACGCCGGCCTCCTTGATCGCCCCTATCTCCGCCCTCGTATACGCCCCCTCCTCGCTGCCGTCACGCGAGTAGTCCATGACGACTAGGTCGAAGCCCGACGCCGCCACCGCCCCGGGGTCGGCGTCCTGCAGCTGTATAGCCCAGCTCCTAACCCTCTCGCGCAGGCTAGGCGTCTCGTTGACCCGGCCCCCACCGGGCCGGCCCGGAGGCGTAGCGTTCACCCGGGTCTCATTGGCTACGCCCCCGCCGCCAGCCGCCGTGGACGAGGCGTTCGCCGGGCCACCGGCTGTCCCGTTGACGGGCTGGCTGCCAGGCGGCGCGCCCTGCGACGCGTTGGGGGCCTGGGCGTGCGCCGCGGGTGGCGTCTCGTTGCCCGCCTGCCCGGTGGGCTGCGTGGACGTGTTCGCGGCTAACTGGGGGCTTGCTGGCTGGGTGCCCACCGTCGTGCCATGGTAGAGTAGCGCTGCGCCGGCCGCGGCGGCTACAGCCAGTACCAGCGCTGCGAGTATCCTCTTATCCATAATATGTGGGTAGACGCCTGGCGGATATATCAGGTATACTCCTTCCTACCGGGTTTTCATCCTCCATATCGCGAGCTGGCCCAGCATGACCGCTATCCACCAGGTCTCCATGAAGGCGAGCGCCAGCCACCTGTACCCGGTGGCGAGCCAGGCGACGCCGAACACGTAGGCCGCCAGCGTCGCCGCCACATGGTATATGACGTCCCTCCTCGAGACCCCGGGCACCCTCATCCAGCCCGTGGGGACCGGCAGCCAGTCGAGGACGGCCGCCGGCACGAAGAGGAGCCTCTCGTCGAGGAAGACCGCGGCCATGAAGAGGAGCCCCGCGAGCGTGACGCAGAGCAGGGTTTTCTCGCCGTTGTCCATCCCGGCACCAGGATTATATGGTGCACGAGCGATATATTCATCTCCCCGACAGCACCCCCCGGGTATATATAGCTGGCCGGGGATACCCATCCCCGGGGGTGCCTGGAGTGGACGTGGAGGAGAGGCTCAGACTCATACTGGCGGAGCCGACGGAGGAGGTGCTCACCGTCGAGCGGCTACGCGGCCTCCTAGAGGCCGGGGAGACGCTGAGGCACTACATAGGCTTCGAGATATCGGGGCTCGTGCACATAGGCACCGGCCTCGTGGCCACGCAGAAGATAGCCGACCTCCAGAGGGCCGGGGCGGAGACCACGGTCTTCCTCGCGGACTACCACAGCTGGCTCAACAGGAAGCTCGGCGGAGACCTAGACCTCATACGGAGGGTGGGCGGCGGCTACTTCAAGGAGGCCCTCAAGATGGGGATCAGGATAGCCGGCGGGGACCCCGATGCGACCCGCTTCGTCATGGCGAGCGACCTCTACAGGGAGATGGGGCTAGACTACTTCACGAATGTGCTCAAGGTCTCCAGGAACGTCACCCTATCCAGGGTTAGGCGCTCTGTGACGATCATGGGGAGGAGGGAGCGGGAGGCCGTGGAGTTCGGCCAGCTCCTCTATGTCCCCATGCAGGTCGCCGACATATTCAGCCTGGGCGTCAACATAGCCCACGGCGGCACAGACCAGAGGAAGGCCCACGTGATAGCGATAGACGTGGGCGACAAGGCCTTCGGCTACAAGCCGGTCGCGCTCCACCACCACCTCCTCACAGGCCTCTCCCTGAGCCAGGAGGACTGGCGCCGCCTAGTCGAGGCCCGCGAGAGGGGGGACAGGGAGGCCTTCGCAGACGCTGTGGCCGAGGTTAAGATGTCCAAGTCGAAGCCCAGGACCGCGATATTCATCCACGACACGGAGGAGGAGATTAGGAGGAAGCTCCGCAAGGCCTTCTGCCCGGCCGGCAGGGCCGAGTACAACCCCGTGCTGGAGATAGCCCGCTACATACTCTTCCGCCATCTCCCCGAGGGCCTCGAGATAGTCAACAAGAAGACCGGCGAGCGTAGAACCTACAAGAGCTACAGCGAGCTAGAGGAGGCCTACAGGGCCGGCAGGATACACCCCCTCGACCTCAAGGAGGCCGTCGCGAGGGAGCTAGCCAGGCTCCTCGAGCCCGCCAGGAGGCACTTCCTCGAGGGCCCGGGGCGCCGCTACCTCGAGGAGATGAGGGAGATACGGGTGACGCGCTAGGTGTACGAGCTGAAGGCCTACTGGGACGCCTTCATAGCCCTCTTCATAGTGTTCGACAGCATAGGGAACATACCCATATTCTACAGCCTCACCCGGGGGCTACGTGAGGAGGAGAGGGAGAGGATCTTCCTGAAGAGCGTGGCGGTCGCATTCGCGCTCCTCATCTTCTTCATGCTCTTCGGGTACGCCTTCCTGGAGTACTACGGCGTGACGATGAGCGACTTCAAGATCGCCGGCGGCCTCCTCCTCCTACTCATAGCAGTGGAGGGCATAATGGGCCGCATAGAGGCCGAGCAGATAGAGGTCGAGGACATAGCCGTCGTGCCGATGGCGACGCCGCTCCTCGCGGGCCCCGGGAGCATATACATGGTCATGTACCTAAACACCGTCTACGGCCCCCTCCCCACGGTCTTCTCCATAGCGGCGAACACAGCGCTCGCCTTCGTGCTCCTCAAGTATAGCCAGCAGATACTGAGGCACGCGGGCCGCAACTTCATACTCGTGATCTCAAAGGTGTTCTCGCTCATACTCGCTGTGATAGCTGTCTCTATGGTGAGGGGCGGCGTCGAGGAGATTATAAGATTTATGGTAAAAACATAGGTATAGGTGTCTAAAATATTGTGCCCGGGTTTTCCTGATCACCCTGTATACAGGGAGGGGGGCGTGTGTTAAATAATCTTTTTTACATTGTTTCGCTATATGGGCCGTGTATAAAAGGATTATCGATGTAATTGCCGGCGTTTTACCATACAGATTAGGATTACGTTAACTATTTTTAACAATACCATTTAAATACCACCTAGCAAAGGGTAGACAGAAATGCCTAGGAGGAATCATATTAACGTAATCCGTGACGGTGAAAAAATACTGTTGGATGAAAAGGAGTGGAGGATCCTAAACAGCATCAGGGGGGCCTGGACCATCCGCGAGCTAGCCAGGCTCTCCGGTGTACCCTACAGCACCGTAAACAAGGTGCTGGAGAGGTTCCGCCGCATCGCGCACTTCAAGTTCCGCGCAAAGTACCGGGACATGGGCCTCCTACCCCTACACGTCTTCGCCGAGGGAGACGGGCAGCCACCCCCCTACACGCTCATGAAGAGCAGGCTGCACGGGGCCCACTCGATAACCCTCTACACGGCGCTCGTGCCCGTGGCCCTCGTTGACACCTACCTCGAGTCGCTAGAGGACGAGCCGCTGGCCGTGGTGAGGGGGTACGAGCTGCGGCACTGGGAGCCCTCGCCCAGGTTCAACGTGTACTCCGACGGGGTACTGAGGCCCCGCTACGGCTTCTACGAGGACGTAGCCATCTACTCGGCGCCCGTCGAGCCCTACAGCGAGACCCCCAGGCCGCCCGACAAGGTAGACCTTATGATAATATCGATGAAGATGGCCGACCCCTTCATGAGGCCGAGCACGATAATGGAGCACGCCCTCGAGATGGACTCCTCGCTGCCCAGGCTCAGCAGCCAGACCCTGAGCTACCACACCGTGCACCACGTCAAGGAGAGGCTCTGGGACGGCAACGCCGCCTGCCTATGCCTGGAGAGGGCGTGGAAGGTGCCGCGCCGCGTATTCTACATAGAGGGCGAGAGGGCGCCGCTCGCGGCGAGGATGCTCGTGAACCTCCCGGGCTTCTCCTACGCGGCGCTCGACGTGGGCAAGGCGATAGTGGTGGGCTACCCGCTCTGCGGCTACTTCGAGGAGATATACCGCCTCTTCACGGGCCTCGGCGTAAAGATGCCGTTCGGCGACCTCGTGGACGACAGGCTTGAGAGGCGCCTCTACGTGCCGATGCTATGGAGGATGACCGAGCACAGGAGGTGGATATGGCCGAACGATCCTCCTAGGCCGGCGCGTGGAACGGTGTTCGAGGAGGCCGAGTTCTTCTAGCATCCCTCCGGGCTGGCCTTGCCCGCCGCCCAGAAAAACCTGTGCGCGTAAAAAAGGGGTGTGCTACGCGGCCTCAGCCGCCCTGGCGGCCCCGCTCCTTATTATCTCTATGACCTCCTCGGGCGTAACATCCTCCTTCCTGACGTCCGCGATCTTCCTCCCATGGTCTAGGACCACTATGCGGTCGGCGACCTCGTAGACGTGGTATATGTTGTGCGTGATGAAGACAACGCTGACGCCCTGCTTCTTGACATCCAATATGTGGTCGAGGACGCGTCTCGTCTCCCTCACGGAGAGGGCCGCTGTGGGCTCGTCGAGTATCAGGAGCTTCGCCTTAAAGTACATGGCTCTCGCGATGGCTACGCTCTGCCTCTCGCCGCCGCTGAGCTTCGCGACGCGGTCCTCGGGGCTCCTGATCCTCTTGACCCCTATCTCCTGGAGTATACGCCAGGCCTCGCTGTTCATGTAGTGCTTGTCGAGTACGCGGAGGGGGCCCAGCCGCCTGACGGGCTCCCTCCCCAGGAATATGTTCCTGCTTATGCTGAGGAGGTCTATGAGCGCGAGGTGCTGGTAGACTATCTCTATGCCGGCGGCCCTCGCCTCCCTGGGGCTCCTGAACTGTACGCGGCGCCCCTCGAAGTATATCTCGCCCTCGTCTGGCTGGTAGACGCCGACTATCGTCTTCACCAGGGTGCTCTTGCCGGCGCCGTTGTCGCCGACCAGGCCGACTATCTCAGCCCTCCTGACGCTGAAGTCGACCCCCCTGAGCGCCTCTACGTGGCCAAAGCGCTTCACTATCCCCCTCATCTCGAGCAGTGTCTCCGACATCCCTCCATCACCCTGAGGTCACGAACTTCTTAACGAGGGTCATGTTGATCACCGTGGCGATGATCAGTATAACCCCTATGAACGCCCTGTACCAGTACGCCGGGGCCTTCGCGAGAACCAGGCCGACCCTCGTCATGGCTATCAGTATGGCGCCGAGGAAGCTGCCCACCATGCTGCCGTAGCCGCCCGTGAGGAGGCAGCCGCCGAGCACCGCGGCCGTTATCGTCTCCAGCTCTAGCCCCATGCCCATCGTGGGGTCCACTATCTGGAACCTGCTGAACGCCATTAGCCCCGCCAGGCCGGCCATGAAGGAGGACACGCCGAAGTTGAGTATCTTCACCCTGCTCGCGGGGACGCCGAGCTCCCTGGCCGTGGCGGCGCTCGCGCCAACCGCGTAGGTCCAGTTGCCGTACGCGGTCCAGTCGAGTATGAAGGCGAAGACCGCTGTGAGCGTGACGAGCCAGATCGCCCCGGTGCGGAGCCCCTGCACGCCTATCGGGCCGTTGAGCACCCATACGAGCCAGTGGCTCCCCTCAAGCCTGACTGGGAAGCCGCCGGTTATGGCTAGCAGGATGCCGCGGAGGAACATCATCATGCCCAGCGTGGTTATGAAGCTCGGTATCCCAGCCTTCACGGTGATGAGGCCGTTCACTATCCCTATGCCGAAGGCGACGGCGAGCATCAGTATCGCGGCCAGCGTCATGTCGAAGCCGGCGTCCGCCATGAGGGCTACGAACATCGGGACGAGCGCGTACACGCTGCCCACGGAGAGGTCGAACTCCCCGCTTATCATGAGGAAGGCGACGCCCAGCGTGGCCACGCCGAGCTCGCTGGCCAGCGTAAGTATGCTGTAGAGCGTGACGGGCCTCGGGAAGGTGTCGGGTGCGAGCAGCGTGAAGGCGGCGGCCAGGACGGCTAGGCTGACGAGGACGCCGAACTCCGGGTGCCTTGCCAGCTCGGCCAGTACCCTGCGGTAGCGCGGGTTCAACCAGTACCACCTCTAACGGGTATACATGCGTTTCGAGAAAAACTGCCTGGGGAAAAAATTGGACGGCTCTCTCTATGCTCCACCCGTCATCTGTATCTGCTTCTGCACGGTGGTGAGCCTGTCCTTGTCGATGATGGTGGGCCCAGTGGGTACGTGCTTCGGCGGCACCACGCCGTACTTGACGTAGAGGTACATGAAGACCACGGGGAGGTAGCCCTGCGCGTAGGGCTGCTGGCTAACGGCGGCGAGCAGCTTGCCGTCCTTGATCGCCTGGAGTATGACGTCGTCGAGGTCTATGGTGAGGAGCTTGACCTTGCCGGCCAGGCCCATCTCGTCGAGCACCTTGAGGGCCGGGTGGGCGCCTATGGGGCCGAGCGTGAATATCGCGTCGGTCTCCGGGTGGGCGGTGAGGTAGTTCTTCAGTATCTCGGCGGCCTTGGTCTCATCGGTGGTTATGTCCAGCTTTTCCACGGGCACGTCGGGGTAGGCCTCGTGTATCGCGTCGGTTATACCCTTGGCCCTCATCTCGAGGCCCACGTGGCCGACCTCGTGTATCGCTATGACGACGCGCTTAGGCTTGTACCCGGTGTCTACGAGGTACTTGGCCAGCTGGTAGCCCGCGTCGTACTCGAGCTGGCCGACATAGCTGAGGTAGGGTATGCGCTCCTTCTCGGGCCTCGGGTCGGGCACGTTGACGGCTATCACGGGGATCCCCATCCCTATAGCCCTCCTGAGCGGCTCGTCCAGCGCCTTATAGTCGGTGATGGTCACTATGAGGCCGTCGGGGTGGGCGGCGATGGCGCTGTTGACGAGGTCGACGAGCTTCTGTATGCTGAACTTCTCGGGGCCGCTGTAGACGACCTTGACGCCGAGGGCGCTACCCGCGTCGTGGGCGCCCTTTATGACCGGGGCCCACCAGGGGTCGGCGGGGCCTCCGTGGGAGACGTAGTAGAACGTGTACTCGGTGGCCTTGCCCTGCTGTAGCTGCTCCTTCAGCTTGTTGTACTCGCTCAGCAGCTGGTCGTACTTGTTCCTCAGCTCCTCGTACTGCGCCTTGGGCACTACGTCTCCCGCGGGTAGGGTGGGGGTTGAGGGCTGGGCTGGCTTCTGCATGGCAGCGATGCCGTAGCCGCCTACCACGCCTATCAATATGCCGATTATCAGCGCGGCTACAAGCTTAACCGCGTCGGAAGGCATGGTTATCGTATAACATTATTACAGATAATCGCATATATCTTGAGGCGGAAAAGTTTTTAAATAGATATATCGTGCGGCGGCACCGCCCCCTCCCTCACCCCCCAGGGCACTTTTACCCTACACGGGGCACACCTTATAGCCCCCCGGCCGGGGATAACATAGGCGTGGGATGAGCAGCTTGGACGTGAAGCCCGGCCTCTGCCTACGCTGCAGGGGCTCCTCAATGCTCTGCGGCAGGAGCTACTGCCCGCTCATAGCCCGCGCCAGCGCCCAGAGGCTCCTCTCACCCCTCGGCAGGCTGGTCGAGGGCTCCAGCCCGCCCTCCGTCTTCGTGGGCCGCCACGGCTACCCCAGGGTGCGCCTGGCGGCCCTGGTCCCGCCGGTGAGGGGGGACACGCGTATATACGACCACCCCGAGGCCTGGGCCGGGCTGGGGATAAGCGAGGTGCTCGCCATGAGGCTCTCCCTGGTACGCGCCTACGCCCTCGTGGACGCCCGGAGGCCCCGGGGGAGGCTCGTCGAGGAGCTCAGGGAGCTGGCGTTGAGCTCCAGCCCCGTAGACGTCGAGGCGCGGCTTGCCAGGCGCCCAAGGGGCGTGGGGCTGGACGGCCGGGCGCCCCCGATGGGGCCCTCGTCCCCGCTGCTCGGGCTTGGCGTCTCGGGGAGCCCGCGTGTCGAGAAGCCGGTCGAGCGTGTATACGGCGACGTGGATCTCGGGGCCGGGGATGCGGTCTACGAGCTCTACAGGGCTGGCGTCCCGGTCTCCAGGATATCCAGGATACTCTCGGTGGGCGCGCTCGGCAGGGGGCGGAGTAGGAGGCTTGTGCCGACGCGCTGGGCTATAACCGCCGTGGACGACGCGGTGTCCCGCCGCCTGCTGGGGAGGGTCAGGGATCTACCGGAGCTCGGGGAGCCGCTGGCCTACATCCACAGGGCGCCCGGCAACGTCTTCGCGGCGATCCTACTCCCCGGCAGGTGGAGCTACGAGTGGGTGGAGGCGTGGTTCCCCCATACCCTGTGGAACCCCTCCGACGAGCTGGAGGTGGAGGGGGACTGGGAGGGGTACCGTGGCCGCAGCAGCTATGCGTCGCTCGGCGGCTGCTACTACGCCGCCAGGCTCGCGGCGGCCGAGGCGCTCCTAAGGATGGGGAGGCAGGCGCGGGTTGTCCTGCTGCGCGAGGTGTATGAGGGCTTCTACGACCCCATAGGGGTCTGGTTCGTCAGGGAGCACGTGAGGCTGCTCCTACGGGGCAGCCCCTACAGGGCTGTGGACGCGGGAGACGCCCTCAGGTACGTGGCGTCGCACACTAGGCTCTCCGCGGGGGACTGGCTGCGCGCCTCGAGGCTTCTGAGGGATGAGTTCCTCCAGGCTAGGATCACGGGGTGGATCGGCGTTGGCTAGGTATGTGAGGGTGAGGGTCAGGACCGCGCTGCAGAAGTCGCGGCTACCGGACCTGGACTACGCGGTGAACCCCTACGTGGGGTGCGAGCACGGCTGCCTCTACTGCTACGCCCCCCTATACACGAGGTACCGCGAGGTCGCGGAGAACTGGGGAGGCATAGTCTACGTCAAGGAGAACCTCATAGAGGTGCTCGCGGAGGAGGCCAGGCGCGCGAGGAGGGGCGTGGTCGGCGTGTCGACCGTCACGGATCCGTACCAGCCCGTGGAGGCCGAGGAGCGGCTGACGAGGAGGGCGGTCGAGCTCCTCCTAGGGGAGGGCTACCACGTGAGCCTGCAGACGAAGAGCAGCCTCCTACTCAGGGACATGGATCTCCTCGCGGGTTCCCGGGGCCGCGTGGACGTGGGCGTGACGATAACCACCATGAGGGCCGAGGTGGCCGGCCTCATAGAGCCCGGCGCCCCGGAGCCGGGGGAGAGGCTCCGCGTCCTCGAGGAGGCCGCTAGGCGGGGCCTGGATACCTGGCTGTTCCTAGGACCCATAATCCCCGGCGTTAACGACGACGAGGGCCAGCTGGGCGAGGTGGTCGAGGCCGCCGCGCGGACGGGCTCCGAAGTCGTCTACGACTTCCTCAGGCTGAAGCCGGGCGTCGCGGAGAGGCTCTCGCGGGCCGGCGTCCACGGGGGCCGGCTCGCAGCTTCGAGGAGTAGGCGCTGGAGGGCCGGCGTAGAGGCCGTCCTGGCAAGGCTGTGCGCGGCCGCGGGCGTCGAGTGCTCCCCGGCCTTCCCGAGGAGGGTGGGCGGGATCCTCGACTACCTGGGCTGATAGATATAGGGGGCCGGCGTACAAGATATGTTGATGAGGGTGATAGGGCTTATCGGCGGTGTCAGCTGGCACTCAACAGTCGACTACTACAGGTATATCAACGAGGCCGTGGCCGAGAGGCTGGGGGACGCACACTCGGCCAAGCTGGTGCTCTACAGCCTAGACCTCGGCGAGATAAGGGAGCTGCACGCGCAGGGCCGGGAGCGCGACGTCGAGCGTATACTAGTCTCGGCGGCCAGGGCCCTCGAGGCGGCGGGAGCGGGGCTCGGCCTTATATGCGCCAACACGCTCCACAGGTACTACGACGCGGTGACGGCCGCGGTAGACATGCCCTTCATACACATAGCGGACGCCACGGCGGAGGCAGCCAGGGCCGCGGGCGTCTCCAGGGTCGGCCTCCTGGGCACAAGGATGACCATGGAGGAGCCCTTCTACAGGGAGAGGCTGGCGGGGCATGGCATCGAGGTACTCGTGCCCCCGCCCGAGGAGCGCGCCGAGCTCGACAGGATAATATTCGAGGAGCTCGTGAGGGGCCGCTTCACCGAGGAGGCGAGGAGGCGCGTCGCCGGCATCGCTGAGAGACTGGTGGAGAGGGGCGCCGAGGGGATAGTGCTCGGCTGCACGGAGCTCCCAATACTGCTCAGGGGCGTCGACCTCGGGGTGCCCGTCTTCGACACTACGCGACTACACGCGCTAAAAGCCGTCGAGGAGGCCTTCAGCGGGGTGGATGGGCGGTGAGGGTTGCGCTGGCACAGCTGGCCTCGGGCCCCAGCAAGGAGGAGAACCTGCGCCGCGCCCTAGGCGTGATCTGGCGGGTCGACGCCGACCTCGTGGTCTTCCCCGAGTACCTCATGGGGGTGGAGGAGGGGGGCTCCCTCTCCCCGGGCTTCGTGGCCGGCAACGCGGAGCCCATCGACGGCCCCTTCTCCTCAGCCATCCTCGACGCCTCCCGCGCCAGGGGGGTCGACGTCCTCTACACCATGTACCTCAGGGAGGGTGTGGCGGTCTACAACGCCGCCGTCCTCGCCAGGAGGGGCCGGGTGGAGGCCGTCTACAGGAAGGTGCACCTCTTCGACGCCTACGGCCACAGGGAGTCGGCGATCTTCGCCCCCGGCAGGGGCCCCGTCGCCGCGCGTCTAGGAGAGTTCACGGCGGGCCTCGCCGTGTGCTTCGACCTACGCTTCCCCGAGCTCTTCCGCGCAGAGGCACTGATGGGCGCCGACCTCTTCCTAGTCCCCTCGGCCTGGTACAGCGGCCCCCACAAGCTCGACCAGTGGCGCGCCCTCACCGTGGCGAGGGCGCATGAGAACGGCGCATACCTCGTCGCGGTCGGCCAGACGGGGCCCGCCTTCACGGGCCACAGCCTGGTGGCGGCCCCCCAGGGCTACATAGCACTCGACCTCGGGGTGGGCGGCCGCACACTAGTCTACGACCTGGACAGGGCCGCGGTCGAGGACGCGCGCGAGAAGGTACCGGTGCTCAGGCTGCGGAGGCCGGAGGCGTACACCACCTAGCGCGGCGCGTCCGGCCGGGCGCCGTGGAACAGCTCCTCTATGGCGCCGGCCACGCCCCCCACCCCGGGCACCACGGCGAAGCCGTGGAGAGCGTCGACGTAGCGCGGAGACCCGGGGTCAACGAGCACGCCCCTCATGCCGGCGAGGAGCGCGCCCAGCAGGTCCTCGCGGAAGCTGTCGCCGATGTGCACCGAGCAGCCGGGCTCCGAGCCTGCACGCCTGAGCGCCTCCTCGAAGATGCAGCGGCTAGGCTTGAGGCAGCCCGCCTCGTCCGCGTAGACCTGGAAGTCGACCAGGCGGCTCAGGCCCGCGCGCCAGAGGAGGAGCCTGGACACCTGCCCGTGCCAGAAGACCACGTTGCTCACCACCCCCACGGTGAAGCCAGCCTCCGCCGCCCACTCGAGCGCCCCGCGCGCCCCGGGGATAACCAGCGACTCGGCGTCGACGGTGTAGGCCGCCTCGGCCACCGCCTGTAGAAGGGCGTCCGGCTCGAGCAGCCCCTCCGTGACCCGCTCAGCTATCCTCAGCGAGTCCTCCACCGGCCGCTCGCCGCGCACCCCGCCCCTGGCCCTCTCCTCCTTCACCGCCCTGTACGCTCTCCCGAGCAGCCTCTCAGCCCCCGATGGCTCGAGCCCCAGGTTCTCGGAGAGCCTGAGGGCTATCTCCCTGTAGAAGCGCCCCGTGTCGAGCAGCGTCATCCAGAGGTCGAAGCTGGCCAGCAACTCGGGTCACAGCATCCAACAACGCAAGCTCAGAGAAATTCTTAGCGCCCCCGGTGAGCCAGGCTACGTAGCCCCGCTGTGCCTAGCTTATATTATGTGGCGCCGCCTACACCCCTTAAGGTGGAAGAGTGAACAGGTTCACGGGACTAGACCAGCGCGCCAAGGCGGCGATCGCCGTGGCAGTCATACTCGCGGCCGCCTACCTCGCCGGGACGGTCTACATGGAGGGCTGGCCCGCCGCCCCCACGCTCCCCAGCCAGCCCGAGAGCTACGAGTCCGGGAAGGGGAGGCCGGCGTCGATGGCACCGCCGGAGGCGGAGAAGGGCTTCACGGCGCCGGGCGGAGCAAGCGGGGCACCGGGTGACGCAGGCTCCGGCGCAGAGCCCCTGGAGCCCCCCTCCAGGATGATAGCTTACACTGCCAGCGTCACCATCGAGGCACCCGACGTCGTCGACGCCGCCAGGAGGGTCGAGGAGGTGGCAGCGAGGCTTGGGGGATACGTCTCCTGGGAGAGCATCTCCACAGGCGAAAGGCCGCGCGCAGTGGTGAAGATCAAGGTCCCCGTGGAGCACTACAGGGAGGCTCTCGAGGAGATAAAGTCTATAGGCAGGCTCGTCTCGGTCAGCCAGAAGGCCGAGGACGTCACCAACCGCTACATAGACCTCCAGGCCAGGCTGAGGAACCTCAAGGCTGAGGAGCAGAGGCTCATAGAGCTCCTCGGCAGGGCCAGGAACGTCGGCGAGGTGATACAGGTGGAGGACAGGCTCAGGACGGTGCGCACACAGATAGAGTACATCGAGGCAATGCTCAAGAACCTCGAGAGGAGCGTAGAGTACGCGACGATCACGGTGACCATCACCGCCTCCCAGGGCGAGCAGCCGCTCCCCACGCTGGACTGGGGCAAGGTGGTCCGCGACGCCGTGGAGACAGCCTACAGGGTCATAGCCGGCCTCGTAGTGCTCGTGGTAGGCCTCTCGCCGCTATGGGCGATACTCGCGGCGATATACCTCGTCTACAGGTCCAGGCGCGGCCAGGCGCCCAAGGGGCAGCAGCCAGGCGCCACGCCCCAGCAGTAGGCCCGGCCCACTTCACTTTCAGCGTACAGGCACCCCGTGGCGTCAACTCTACGCGCCCCGCGGCCGCCCCACAACGATCGCTACGCGCTCGCCGCCCTGGAAGGTGGCGTAGACCCTGGCGTCCTCCAGCAGCGCGGCCACCCTCCCCGGGTACGGCGTGACGACCGCCGCCAGACGGCCAAGCCTAACAGCCGCCGCGGCCAGGCGCAGGTGAACCCCCAGGCTGGCCCTAGGCGGGTCCGTCGCCACGAGGTCCACGGCCCCGCGCACCGGGTGCGCCAGGACGTCGGCGGCGAATACCTCGACGTCCGCCCCCGAGGCAGCCGCGCTCCGGGCCGCGATAGCCACATACCCCGGCTCCACGTCCGAGCACAGCCCCCTCAGCCCCCGCGCGAGCGAAGCCTCGACCGGTATCGTACCGGAGCCGCAGAGCGGGTCAAGCACGACGCCGCCCCTAACACCGGCTAGGAAGGGGATCGCGGCCGCCAGGAGGGGGTTGAGCGTGGCGGGGTGGCCGCCACGGTAGTAGCCGCGCCTCCCAGCCCAGAGCGCCTCGACCTCCCTTGCGAGGAGGATCCTGCCGCTCCCGCAGAAATAGTCGACGAGGAGGAGGCCGCCGCCGCAGCCCCTACGCTTGGCCTCGCGCGCCGCGACTAGCTCGAGAACCCTGGCGGGGATGCAGCGGCCGTGCACGTAGCCCCTCACCCTGCAGGGCGCCCCCCGCGGCAGCGCCGCCCGGATCGCGAGGCGTAGGCTCCTCCTCAGGGGCCTGGCCTCGGCCTCCCCGAGCAGCTCGGCCACGCGGGACGCGGTTCTGGGCCTCACCGCGGCGTCGGCCTCGGCTAAGACCCTGCTGGGGAGGGCCTCTACGGCGCGGGCGCCTAGCTCCTCCAGCTCCAGCCTGAGCGCCTCCTCGAGGCCCCTTACAGTGTAGAAGAGGAGTCTCACCTCCTGCTCCCAACCACTATATAGTAGTCCCTATATATCCTGACATCCTCGATGTAGAACCTCTCCCTGAAGGCCTCGAACACCTCCCTCATACTCCTCTCCGCGCCCGCGGAGCCCTGCGGGTTCAGCCTGCTCCCCGGGGTCCAGTCCATGACCACCAGGAAGCCCCCAGCCGAGAGAACCCTGTAGAGCTCCGCAATCGCAGCCCCCCTATCCCCCACGCGGTGCATCACGGCCACGGCAGCCTCAAGCCCGAAGAAGCCGTCCTCGAAGGGAAGCTCCTCCAGAGGCGCCCGCACAAGCTCCAGCCTCCCCGCCTCCACCTCGTGGCGGTAGCGCCGCCTCACAGCCTCCAGCGACGCCCCGTCTGCGTCCACGCCGTACACGCGGAAGACGCGCGGCAGGCTGGAGAGGAGGAGGCCCAGGTTTACGCCGGCCCCAGTTCCGGCGTCGAGGGCGGTCTCGGCGGGGAGCTCCTGGGCAAGGGACCTGTATATAGTGGCCAGCTCATCCTTCCAGTGCAGCATCTCGCCACCAGTGCCCCCAGGGGGCCAGGATATCATGGGGCCTCCTCTTTTAGGGTTTACGCGCCACACCCGCCCGCGCGGGGGATACCTTATAATATAGAGGGGGGTTGATGACCCCGGACGCCCCCCGGAGGGCGGCGGAGGCGGTGGATCATGCGCGCGCAGGGGCACTTCGGGCTAGCGCTCCTAGCCTCCTCCCTGGCGCTGTGGGCGGCAGGGGTGGACCCCGTGTCGCAGAGCGGCGTAGCGCTGACGGGGGCCGCCGTGGCCTCCTGCATGCTGCCCGACCTGGACCTCCCGGTGGGGCTGAGGCACAGGGCGTACACCCACAGCCTGCTATGGGCCCTCCTGCTCGGCGCGGCCGGCCTGCTCGCCTCCCCCTGCTGCCCCGTGTGGGTGGGGGCCGGCCTGGCGCTGGGCTATGGGAGCCACGTGGCAGGCGACCTTCTCACATATAGGAGGTTCCCCCCGCTTTGGCCGCTGTGCGGCTGCAGGGTGTCCCTGGGGCTCTTCCGGGCGGATAGTAGGGCCGCCAACTCTCTCCTGCTCTTCTTGGGCGTCGCAGCCTACACGTACCTGGCGGCCTCCCCGGCCATCCACGCGGCTTTGCTAAGAAATATTAGTATCCCGTTGGGATAGTGTGTGATGTCTAGTTATCCGAGGGGTCTCCAGGTAGAGGTCACCAACACATGCAACCTAGACTGCGTGATGTGCGTCAGGCGCACGTGGCGGGGCGTAAGGTTCCAACACATGGACCCCGAGATATACCGCCGCCTGGTCGACGAGAGCGCCGGCCGCCTCGAGCGCCTAGCGCTCTACGGCTTCGGCGAGCCGCTGGCGAACCCCAGGATAGTCGAGATGGCCCGCTACGCGCGCGAGCGCCTGGGCGACACCTTCATACACCTCGTCACCAACGGCACCCTGTTCAGCGGCCACGTAGCCAGGGAGCTCCTCTCCACGCTCGACCAGGTGGCCTTCTCGATCGATAGCTTCAGGGCCGCGAGGCTAGCCGCGATAAGGAGGGGCGCCGGCAGCTATGACGTCATGGCGAACCTCGAGGCGGCCGCCAGGTCGGAGGACAGGCGGGCGAGGGTGGGCGTGGCGGTGGTCGTGATGAAGGCCAACTACAGGGAGCTCCCCGAGATGGTTAGGGAGGCGGGCGAGATGGGCGTCGACTTCATGGTCTTCTCCCACCTCGTCCCCTACGTGGAGGCGCTCGGCGGCCAGGCGGTCTACGCGCTCGTCAGCAGGGAGGCCGTCGCGCTAGCCGAGAAGATGGGGGAGGAGATAGTCGAGCTGGGCCACAGGGCGGTCTACGAGATGCTCGGCGAGATATACAGCAAGTACGGGGGGAGCGCCAGGGGAGGCGCCTACGAGAAGTACATGCGGATATGGCGCAGCCTGGAGTCGAGGGGATACGGCCTCAACGAGGACCTCCTATTCGACGCGCTCAAGAGGAAGGAGCTCCTAGACGAGGTCGAGGAGAAGCTCAGGGAGGCCGAGGAGGTGGCCGCGGAGTACGGCGTGGAGCTCGACGCGCCCGGGGTCTACGCGGACTCCACGCGGAGGAGCTGCCCCTACATAGACACGGACACCGCGATGGTCCTTGCGTCGGGCGAGGTGGTGCCATGCATGGACTTCGCCTACACGCACACCCTCTACGTGAACATGCACCTCAAGACCATCAGGAGGGTCTCCTTCGGCAACCTCAGGGAGTCGAGCATGGAGGAGATATGGAACAGCCCGAGGTACAGGAGCTTCAGGGAGGTGAGGCGCAACTTCTCGCGCAACGTGCCCTGGTGCTCGGACTGCCCCTTCTCGACGAGGCACTGCTGGTACACCGTGGAGAACGTCTACGACTGCTACGGCAACGAGGCCGGCTGCAACGAGTGCATATACAGCACGGGCCTAGCCAAGTGCATCATATAGCGCCGCCAGCGCCCCCAACGCTGCTAGGTGATCTCGACCAGCGCGTACTGCACCGTGATAACGCCGCTCACACGCCTCAGATCCTCGAGCAGCCGCTCAACCTCACCGCCCTCGCCGACCACGGTGAGCACGTCCACACAGTTCTCCCTGGTCAGGTGTATATGCGTGGTCGCCCTCACCTCGCCTAGGAAGCGGTGCTGGGCCTCCACGAGAGCCTTGGTCGTCTCCCCCCTCGAGTGGTCGTAGTATACGACGACAGCCCCGGCATACCTCGAGCCCCTCCTAAGCCTCCTCGACGATAGCCCCATGACGGCGTCCGCGACCACCCTGCTCCTATTACTCCCCCGCGACAGCTCCTCCAGCACGGCGAAGACCTCGTCCGGGAGAGTCACGCTAACCCTCCTCAACCCTCACCACCCCGGTACGGCACATCCACAACCTCCCCGCCCGCCAGGCCCACGATGTCGGCGGGCCTGATCCTCAGCAAGTGCCTCGGGCTGCCGCCCCCCGGCGTACACCCACCCCCTGCCAAGCAGCGCCCTGTCGACGACAACCCTCACCCGGCGCGCATGGCCGACAGGGGGCACAGCGCCCGGCTCATAGCCCGTAGCCTCCAACACCTCGCCCCGCCTGGCAAGCCTCAGCCGCCTATAGCCCAGGGCCCTGGCGAGCCCCCTCTGGTCAACCCGCCTGCCACCCGGCAGCACGACCAGCACGGGCTCGCCGCCGTCGCCCACGAAAACCACGGTCTTCGCGACGGCGTCGAGAGGCACGCCCAGGCTAGCCGCGGCCGCGGCGGAGCTCCAGGCCTCACCCGCCTCGACTACCTCGGCATCCACGCCCCTCTCCCGCAGGAACCGCCTGAGATCCTCCACTCCCAGTGCCACGCTATAGAGGCCCCGGGGGTAGGATATATCTCCATCACCGCCCAAACCATACACGTGGAGAACGCCAGGAGGGAGCTCGCCGCCTCCCTAGCCGAGCTAGGCTACACGGTCACCTACATAATGGCCGCCGCCGACGCCCTACGCGGCATACTCCTCCTACTCGCCGCCGCCGGCATCATAAACCTCGCCGCAGCACTCCTACCCAGCCTCCTCGCCCCCTGGCTCGGCCCCGCCCTAGCCCTGATAGGGGCCGGCATGCTCGCCGCAACAGCCTACTCCCTCTACGTGGCCAGGGCCACCTCGGCCAGGGTTGAACTGATAAGGAGCGGCGGCCTCACCGAGGAGGAGAAGGCGCGCATGCTAAGGCTCGTAGCCCCCGACATGGCCCTAGCCCTCGCCACCGAGGCCTGGCTCACGCTGCTCGGCCTCACCCTCATAGCGCTAGCCCTCCTACTCTACGAAGCCCCGATACGCTAAGCTTTTACAACTCCCCCCGCATCTATCCACGGTATGGCGAGCCTACTCCTAGCGGTACTCGTCGGCGCAGCCCTCGGCGCCCTACTAGGCGGGTTCCCCATAGTCGGGAACCTCATAGCCGGCCTAGTAGCCGGCTACATAGCAGACGGCACCCCCGGCCGCGGAGCACTAGCCGGCCTCATCGCTGGCCTACTCGGGGGCCTGATACTCGGCACGCTGATACTCGCGCTCATCCCCTTCCTCACACCCTTCCTCGGGCCCTGGAGCTTCCTCCTCACCGTGGTCGCGGCGATACCGATATTCTTCGCCCTCAAGGGAGCCGTGATAATGGCGGTCGGCGGCGCCATAGGCGCCCTCATCAGACGCTACACCGAGGAGCACGGCGAGGAGATAGTCGAGGCGATCAAGAACCAGGACTACAGCACGCTCCCCGGGGAGGGCTAGCACCCATCCCTACACGCCCTTCTAGCGCAGTAGACCGTGTACCCTATCATAAGCAACCCCAGGATCGTGAACAGGGCGCCTCCCCCGACCTTCGGCTCAACCGTCACGTGCAGAAACTCGTCTATGGTTCTCAGGGCGCCGGAGGAGAATAGCGCGACGCCTAAAAGTGTTAACGCTAGGATTGTGAGCGAGCTGCGGGGCCAGTAGGCCTCCACATTATTCTTTATTAATGTAGTATATGCTGAACAGCGGGTACACGAAAAGCGCCGCGCCGGCAGCGAGCACCGCGATAGCCGCCGCGTTGCCCACGAGGAGCCCTACGCCGTAGCCGAACACCGTGGCGCCTAAGAGGAGTATGATAAAGTACACGGCCACCCAGTGGTCATCTCGCGACATATAGTATAAGGTGTAGCACGGGGAGAAAAAACTGTCCCCTCCGCGTCTACGGCGTGAACGTTATCTCCACCCTGGAGGGCTTCTCGGGCACGCCCTTCAGCGTCGCAACTATGCCGCCCAGCACGTTCGCCAGTATGTCCTGGACGAAGGGGTTAAGCGCTATCTCCTCCCCGTCAACCACGAGCCTCACACGCGACGAGAGCACGGTGCACTCCTTTATCGTCGCCTCACCCCTCGCAATCGCCGTGGCCAGCCCGATACAGCTCTTATACCTGCAGAACCCGCAGTCAAGCGCCGGCGGCACCTCGAAGGCCCGCTCCTCCACCAGGTCCGCCAGCCTACCCGCCTCCGACACCGCGTCCACCACGGGCGCAGGCAGCTCCGGCCTCGGCTCAAGCCGGGCGACGGGCCCGCTATAGGCGAGCACGAGGGGCCCCTTAAACTTCAAGGCCTCCTCCACCGTCCTGGCGGCGACGATCCTCATCCCGGGGAACCTGGACTTGAAGCCCTCGACGACGACGTAGTCGTAGCCCCTCAACAGGCTAAGCGCCTCCCACAGCTCCCTATCCCTCCGCGCTAGGTGCTCGGTTAGGCCGGGCGAGACGGCCACCACCTCCCGGGCGCCCGCCTCGAGCAGCCTAGTGGAGTCCGCCTCGGGCAGCGTCAGCCCGCCGTGCGCGTGCTTCACGGCCGCGACCCTGTAGCCCCTCCCCGCGAGCTCCCTTATCAGCGCCTCCGCGACCGTAGTCTTGCCAGACTTCTTGAACCCTATCACAGCGACGCCCTTCATGACGCCTGGATAACCGCGCCACACGGTATAAGCCTACCGCTCCCCGGGGAAAGGCTTACAGGCACCCCCGTGAAGGACAGATTGATATGACGGACATATATGGGCGCAAGGCCGCCGCCCTCCTCCTCATACTCCTCGGCCTCGCCGCCGGCTACGCCGCCGCCTACCTCCACTACAGCCCCACGCTCGACGGCCTCCGCCGCCAGCTCGAAGAGGCCCGGGAAAACGCCGCCGCGCTAGCAGCCAGGCTCGGAGAGGCCCAGCGCCGGGCCAGCCAGCTCGAGTCCAGGCTCGCCGCCCTCAACGAGAGCTGCTCCAGCCTCAACGCCTCCTACGCCGAGCTCAGGAGGAACTACACGGCGCTCCGCGGCAGCTGCACAGAGCTGGAAGAATACCTCAAGAGCCTCCACTACGAGGAGCAGGAGCTCTCCGGCCAGCTCCGCGACGTCACATACTACAGGGGCTTCACACTATACCTCTACAGGACCGGCGGGACAGGCCACGTATACGTCTACATCCCCGCCAGGGACTACCTCTCCCTCAGGAGGAACACCACTGCCCACACCCGCGCCACCATCGAGAACCGCTTCACCACCGACTACATCAGGGACGCCGTCTACAGCTACCGCACCCGCCTCGGCGCCCCCGTCAGGAGGATAGCCGCCCAGCTAAAGGAGCTTAGCCGCGGAGACCCCGAGCTCTACGCGAACCTCGCCCTACAGCTCGTCCACGAGCTAGCCTACAGGCCGACGCTCTACACAAAGTACCCCCTCGAGACCCTCGTGGAGGGCAGCGGGGACTGCGACAACCTCGCCGTGCTACTAGCAAGCATATTGTCGGCCGGCGGCTACGACACCCTCGTCATACTCGTCAAGTACACCTGGCCCAACGGCACAACACTATACCACGCCGTAACGGCGGTCGCGCTACCAGAGCCCCCCAGGGACCTCGAGCGCCTAGGCATAGAGCCGGCCTACATCCCCCTCTACGGCGAGAACTTCTACTACGCCGAGGCCACCTGGGGCACACCCGGCACGCCGGGCTATACGCCGCCCAACACGCCCCATGCCTACGGCTACCCCCAGGCCTACGTAGGCGTATTCACAGCCCCAGCAAACGCCACGGCGGAGCTAGTCGACTACGTGTACATCAGGGCACTCCCCACCGGCTAGGCCTTGTACACCCTCACACTATACACGCCGTCGCTGATGGTCAGGTGCCGCCTACCCCTATACACCCTGAGGCCCAGCCGCCGGGCCTCCCTGGCAACGCTCTCCGGGTCGCTGCACTCGAACTCGAGGTACCCCGGCATATACTCGGCGGCCAGCAGCCCCCCGGCCTCGACTGCCCGCCTCGTATAGCCCGCGGGCCTGCACCCCTCCAGCAGCCTGTACATGTACCAGGGGAGCGCGACCCCGGGCGCCAGCCTCACCATCCTCGCGCCCAGCGGCCTAACCTTGCTCTTACCCAAGCCTGACACCCATCCTAGCAGCTATCTTCCCGAGCTCCCTCTCAAGGCCCGCCTGCCTGGCGCGCCGCATCAGATACTCCCAGTCCAGCTCGCCGCCCCTCTGGGCTATAATCCTCTTCACGTCACCTATATCCTTCCTCTCACCCGACATCAGCTTCAGCACTATGATGTCCTCTAGCGAGGGGACCAGGAGCCCCCCGGCCTCCCTGGCCCTCGCCCTGAACTCCTCGTCCACTATCAGCGGCGCATAGTTCACGTCGACGTGCACCTCGCCCTCCACGAGGAGGCCCCATTTCCTCCACTGAACCCTGAATCCCTCCCGCCTAAGCCTCTCCGTAACCTCGTCGCGGAGCTCCCGTGTAAACCCCACGTCAATGGCGAGATCCCAGTCCTTAGTAGCTCTGTTAATGTCGACGCCGTGGACGATTAGGCTACGGGCCCCTATCAGGTATACCCGAAGCCCCAGCTCCCTCAATATATCCGCCACCCTCCTCACATCTGGAGGGTACTCAGAGGACATCCCCTCCCACCCTATATACTGCTCACTATAACCGTGCCCCCTACTATATATCCCACCGGGGGATAACACATGTATGGCGGGATACCAGCAGCCCTACTACTACCCGCAGCCAAGGCAGGGCTGCGGCGGAAAGATACTCGCAGCCGCGGTGATCGCCCTCATCCTGGGCGCAGCCCTAGCATACGCATTCACCTACAGCACGTACTCGTCAGCCCTAGCCAGGGAGGCGGCGGCCCGCCGCGAGGCCGAGGAGAGGCTCAAAGCCCTACAGTCAGAGGTACAGTCGCTGAGGGAGAGGCTCGGCGAGGAGCAGAAAAGGTACGCGCAGCTCGAGGAGAAGTACAGGCTCCTCCTGGCAAACTACACGAGGCTCAAGCAGGAGTACGCCCGGCTGCTCTCACAGGAGGCTGAGAGCGAGGCCGACATCAACGAGACGCTACGCCAGCTCAAAGAGGTGCTCTACTACAGGATATTCACCCTCTACAACTACAGGGCCGACGAGTACTACTACGCCTACTACAGGGTATGGTCCTACGACTACCTCTACTACAGGCTCAACCCCCGCATACACGTCTACGCCAGCCTCGAGAACAGGTTCGTCCCCGAGAACATCTACAACGCCACGACAAGCTTCCACGACCCCCACAGCGCCGTGATCGACGAGATAGCAAGCGACCTCCACGACATCAGCCGCGGAGACCCCGAGCTCTACGCGAACCTCGCCCTACAGCTCGTCCACCAGCTCTACTACAACATCACCGGCTACACAAAGTACCCCGTCGAAACCCTCGTCGAGGGGAGCGGCGACTGCGACAACCTCGCCGTGCTACTAGCAAGCATATTGTCGGCCGGCGGCTACGACACCCTCGTACTCCTCGTACAGGTCGACACCCCCCAGGGCCCCCAGGGCCACGCCATGGCTGCCGTAGCGCTCCCCGAGCCGCCCCGCGACCTCTACAGCCACGGCCGCGACGCAGCCTACTACTACGAGTACAACGGCCGCCGATTCTACCTGCTAGAGGCCACCTGGCCCAGGCCCGGAGACCCAGACTACATAGACCCCTACATGCCCGACGCGCTCGCCCTCCCCGGGGCCTTCGTCGGGGACAACCCCTGGGGCGACAGCCTCAGGATAATAGACGTCATCTACATACCCGGCGCCCACGGCTAGCCCCCCGGGGGGCGGGCCGCGGAACCCCTATACGCCCGCAGCCCCACCTATACACGGGATGACGCGCATACCCCTCCGACGCAGGTTCGAGCACCTCTACGGCAGGGACCCCGGCTTCAGGGGCCTCGTAGACAGGCTCCGCCGCATGCTCCTCGACCCAGACGAGCCCTTCGACGCCCGCACCGCCCTCCACATGTTCAACGAGGTGCTCGCCCGCCTCGGCATCGAGCCCACAACAGCCACCTACATCACACCCAGGAAGAGCGTCCACCTCCGCCTCCACGAGCCACCGCCCCCGCCCACCTGCGGCCCCGGAGAGCCGCCCCCCATAACCATAGTCCAGCCCCTACAGGACGTCGAGGAGGGAGACGGCCTCCAGGCGGTCTACACCTGCACCTACCGGAGGGGCGCCGCCACAGTCCACGAGGTCACACTCGTCTTCGGCGACGAGGACAAGCCCCCCAGCGGCGGCATACTAGACCTCTGGTACGACGCCTGGCGCCTAGTAGCCTGGGGCCGCGTAGCAGACATAGAGACCTTCTACATAGTCGAGGCGAAGACAGGCTACACCGTCCTCTTCACAGGCCTAGACCTCGTACTCGGAAACCTCGGGCTACGCAAGATACCCCCCATAGGCAGCGGCCCCCACCGCTTCTACGAGCCAGCACACCTCCACGAGACATGCCACGCGCCCCCCGGCCCCATAACGGTATACGTCAACACCTGGAACCACGCCCTCGGCCTCCGCGACAACAACCCCCGCCTACCCAAGAAATCCTACAGGCCCGGCGACGCCCCCCACGCCGAGGCGCCCCGCTACCAGGTAGAGAACAAGTACAGCCAGCTACGCTACGTCTCCGAGGTGCCGGGCACGTAGCCGGGCTACATACAATTATTTACATACATGTGTATGTATTTACACGGATCCACATGGGCACCATCACCGTGAAGATAAGCGACGAGGCTGAGAGGATCCTCAGGAGAAAGGCGGCCCAGCTATACGGAACCAGGAAGGGCGCCCTCTCAAGGGCGGTCGAGGAGGCGATACTCCACTGGGCCTCCCCCCGGAGCCCCGCGGAGAACCGCGTATACCGGGCATATAGGGGAGAGGAGCTCGTAGCCGAGGCGGCCACACTCGAAGAGCTGGCCGAGAGGCTGAGGGAGCTCGGCGTGCACCCCAGGGGCTTGAGGATAGTCAGGGAGCCGCCCGGCGGGGAGGGGGAGGAGAAGAGGCTCGGCTTCAGGGCCAGAAGGGTGGAAGCTTGGGGCTAAGCATCCCCCTCGGGGACTCCCTCCTAGTACCGGTGGTACTCGAGAACCCCATCTCCCGGAAGAGATACCCGGAGAGAGGCGAGATGATAGCCGTGGTAGACACGGGCTACACGGGCTTCACCCTAGTCCCCGAGCACGTATACCGCGAGCTAGGCCTAAGCCTCCTAGAGCCCCACAGGAGCACCGCGAGAACCGCCGACGGAAGAATAGTAGAGCTCAGAGGCAGCTACGCCGTAGTAAAGATACCCGGCACCGGGCTATCATGGGAGGGGCTTGTCGAGACCGCGCCCAGCATCGAGGAGATACTCCTCGGAACCCGGTGGCTCAGAGACCTCTACCTCACCCTCGACGGCTGCACCGGCACAGCGGTGCTGGAAGGGTGCCGCTAGCCGCAGGGGTGCAGGGAGTGCAGAAGCCGCGCATAGATCTCCGCGACGCCGCAATAGCCCGCGCCACGCCCCCGGGGGGGGGAAAGAAGGGGGGAGCC
>Ga0256835_1000125_pt1 | contig 61518 bp, 52 predicted proteins | sample PIR30metaG_FD_185972 | JGI IMG/M metagenome (GOLD analysis project Ga0256835, IMG submission 185972) | Hydrothermal vent microbial communities from East Pacific Rise, Pacific Ocean - PIR-30 | ecosystem: Environmental > Aquatic > Marine > Hydrothermal vents | place: Pacific Ocean: East Pacific...
GGCGCTCCCCTCCCTGTCATCCCGAGCGGAGGCCCGCAGGGCCGGAGTCGAGGGATCTCCCGGACGAAGCCGGAGTCGTCCGGTTCCGGGGGTGCTCCACGGACGGGGAGATCCCTCCACTCGCTCGCTCCGCTCGCTCGGTCGGGATGACAGTGTGGGAGTCGGGGTCACGGCCGCGGTCACGGACAGGGTCACGTTCACGGACAGGGACAGGATCACGGTCGGGGTCGGGGTGAGGATCGGAGGGCACGGGCGGTTGGGTGGGAGTCGCACGGGTGGGGGGGTCGTCGCACCTTCCGTCATCCTCATTCGTTTCACGTTTCACGAACAACAGGGCGGGCGGAGCGTGCTACGATCGACCCATGGACGAGCCACCACCGGGAGGCCCCGGCCGTGACTGAGCAGGTCGTGGCCGTCCTGGTCTGCCTTCTGGGCTCCGCCTTCTTCTCGGCCTCGGAGACGGCGCTCACCTCCCTGCCCATCACCCGGCTCGAGGCGCTCCGGGAGCGTACCCGGAGCCTCACCCGCCGGGGCCTCGACCGCTGGGCCACGGCACCCCAGGAGCTGCTGATCACCATCCTCATCGGCAACAACCTGGTGAACATCCTGGCCTCGGCCCTGGCCACGGAGATCGCACACCGCCTCACCTCCAGCGGCCCCCTGGCCCTTGCCGTGGGCGTCATGACCCTCGTGATCCTCGTCTTCGGCGAGATCACTCCCAAGTCCATGGCCCAGATCCACGCCGAGCGGATCTCCACCCTGGTGGCCGGCCCGCTCTACCTCCTGGACCGGGCGCTGGTGCCCGCCGTGTGGCTGCTCGGGGGGCTCACGCGGATCCTCACGCGGAACAGGACCGCGGAGGCCCCCGTCACGGAGAAGGATCTGCTCTTCCTCCTCCAGCTCGCCCACCGCAACGCTCAGCTGGGCCAGGAGACCCGGCACATGATCGAGTCGGTGCTGCGCTTCTCCCGGACCGTGGCCCGCGAGGTGATGGTGCCCCGCCCCCTAGTCCGCACCGTGGACCGCTCCTGGAGCACGGAGGAGGTCCGCCGGGCCGTGGTGGCCTCGGGCTACAGCCGCTTCCCCGTGGTGGACGGTTCGCCGGACGCCATCGTGGGGGTCCTCCACGCCAAGGCGCTCCTGGGCCTGCCGGACGGCGAGTCCTGGACGCGCCTCATCGCCGAGCCGCTCTTCGTCCCCGAGACCCGGCTGCTGTCGGAGCTGCTCCAGGAGCTCCGCACCACGGGGCAGCATCTTGCCCTGGTCCTGGACGAGTTCGGCGGGCTGGCGGGAGTGGTCTCGCTGGAGGACGTCCTGGAGATCGTGGTGGGCGAGATCCAGGACGAGTTCGACAGCCGCCGGTCCGCCGGCATCGTCACGGAGCGCGACGGGTGGGTCGTCCCGGGCCACCTCTCGCTCCGGCGCCTGGAACGGCTGGTCCACCGTCCCCTGGAACCCCCCGACGAGGTGGACGTGGACTCCGTCGGTGGGCTCGTGGCCGCGCTGCGGGAGGAGGACCCCGGCCGGGCGACCGTCCAGTGGAACGGGCTCGAGCTGGAGGTGCTCGAGGAGGAGGAGGACCGGCCCCTCCGGATCCGCGTCACGCCGCTCAGCGGTCCCCGAGGCGCGTGAACACCCCCTCCGGGTGGAGGAGGTCCCGGCACCGCAGCGTCCTCAGGCTCCGGACCACCCTGCCGCCGCGGACGATCTCGATGGGTTCCCCCTCGACCACCTCGGCGAAGGTCTCCCGGAGCGCCTCGTCCACGCCCCGCTTGACCGTGACGAAGAGGACGTCCCGGCCCCTGAGCTCGTCCGGCGTGTACCAGTAGAGGGAGGCCAGCCCGTGCTTGCCCGGCTTCACGTGGGCCAGCCTCGTGGGCAGCTTCCCCTTCGAGAGGAAGGCGAAGAGGTGCACGTTGGTGTAGCTCTCCGACGCCACCAGCTCTCCCGGCGCCCGGCGCCGCTCGAGCTCCGCCATGATCTCCCGGTTGCCGATGACCGCCGCCAGCTTCTTCGTGGAGATGCGGTGCGGCCGGCCCCGGTACGACCACTCCAGCCCCACGAGCTTCTCGGGGTTCGCCACCACCCACCCCGCGGCCAGGCAGAGGGCCACGCCCATCACCGCCCCCGCCACCACCAGGCCCCGGCGCCAGCGGAAGCGCGTCACGGCCAGCAACGCCGCCGCCACCACGAGTCCGGGCCCGCCCCAGTGGGCCCCCACGCGCTCCCTGAGGGCCACCAGTCCGAAGAACACGAAGGGCATGGTGGTGGCCACCACGGCCACCCGCCACGTGGCCTCGCGGCGCCGCCATCCCCGCCACCACGCCACCGCCAGTGCCGCGGCCACGAAGGGCGTGGCCAGCAGCAGGTTGGCCCCGATGAACTCGCCCAGGTACTTCAGTCCGAAGGAACCGCCGCCGTGACGGCCCGCCAGCTGGAAGGTGATGTTGTCCCAGTGGTGGCGGGCGCCCCAGATCCAGACGGGCGCCGTCAGCACCAGAGAGAGCGCCCCGGCGGCCCATGGGACCGGCGTGCGGAGCTGCCGCCTCACGCCCGGGACCATCAGTGCCGGGAGGAGCGCCGGCAGCACGATCACCACGGGGAACTTGGCCAGGAAGCCCAGGCCCACCGCCACGCCAAAGCCCCACCAGGCCCTCTCCTCGCCCGCAGCGAGGGCTGCCGCGGCCCACGTGGCCCCGAGGTAGGCGGTGGCCATGGCAATGTCGGTGGACGTGTAGAAGGCCCCCAGGAAGAAGAGCGGCATGGCGTGGAGCACCGCGTAGGCCCAGGCCGCCTCCCGGTACCCCCCTCCCAGGCGCCGGACCAGCCCCAGCAGGAAGAGCCCGGCCAGGAGGCCGGACAGGATGGCGGGGGCCCGTACCGCCAGCCGCGTGTCGCCGAACACGGCGCGGGCCGGGATCATGGCCCAGATCACCAGGGGCGGCTGGTCGAAGTAGCTCCAGTCGGGGTGGCGCGAGCAGTCCCAGTAGTAGGCCTCGTCACCCGAGACGGGCAGCGATACCGCCAGGACCACGTGGAGGAGGAGGAAACCGGCGAGGAGCAGCCAGAACGTGCGCCGGGCATCCTCCATGGCCGCTCAGCCCCGCAGCCGGCGCCGGAGGCGCCACAGCTCCCGGAGGGTCTCCGTCACGGTGGAGAGCTTCACGGTGGTGCTCCCCTTCTCGCGGGGGCGGTGGGTGACCCCCACCTGGGCCCAGGTGAGCCCGGCCCGCTGGGCCCTGGCGTAGAGCTCGGCGTCGATCAGGAAGCCGTCCGAGTCCAGGTGCACCACGTCGAAGAACGACTTCCGGAACAGCTTGAAGGCGCAGTTCACGTCCCGCATCCGCACCCCCAGCACCCACGACTGGAGCCTGTTGTAGGTGGCCGAGGTCAGGAGGCGGATCCAGGGGTCCTGGCGGTCCACGCGGTAGCCCGCCACCATGTCGTGGTCCGCCAGCAACGGGTGGAGCCTGGAGATCTCGTTCAGGTCGAACTGCGCGTCGGCGTCCGTGTAGAAGATGGCGTCGTAGCGGGCCTCGGAGAACCCCCTGATGAGGGCCTTCGTGTAGCCCTGGTTGGGCCGCTGGGTCGCGGCACGCACCCTGGGATCCCGCTCGTGCCAGCCGGCGATGATCTCCGGGGTACGGTCGGTGGAGCCGTCGTCCACCACGATGAGCTCCCACCGGTCGCACTGGGCCTCCAGGGCCTCCACGGCCTCCTCGATGGCCAGCGGCAGGATCTCCTCCTCGTTGTAGGCGGGCATGACCGCGGAGAGCTCGGGGATGGGTTTCCCGCCGCCGTCGGCCTCCGTTGCCTCTGCAGAACGATCCGGGGGTGTCTCGGTGCCGTCCACGCCGGGATTGTATCAGCGCTCGCCGCGAACCACCGGCGTGGGCGGTTCCCGCCCCTCGAGAACGGCCTCCACGTTGGCCGCCACCAGGTCCGCCATGGCACTGCGGGTCTCCACCGTGGCCGAACCCACGTGGGGCAGCAGCAGGACCCTGGAAAGCCCCAGCAGCCCGGGGTGGACCTCGGGCTCCCGCTCGTAGACGTCCAGCCCGGCCCCGCCCAGCCGGCCGGAGGACAGCGCCTCCACCAGGGCGGCCTCGTCCACCACGGGCCCCCGGGCCGTGTTGACCAGCACGGCCCCCGGGCGCATGAGGGCGAGGCGCCGGGCGTCCAGCAGGTGGTGTGTCGCGGGCGTCAGGGGGCAGTGGAGGCTCACCACATGGCTGGACGCCAGCAGCTCCTCGAGCTCCACCCTCCGGCCCGGGGCGCCGGACCGCTCGGTCCGGCTCGCGTACAGCACCTCCATGCCGAAGGCCGGGGCCCGCCGCGCCACCGCCTGCCCGATCCTCCCGAAGCCCACGATGCCCAGCGTCCTGTCCTGGAGCCCCATGCCCAGCAGGAGGGAGGGTTCCCACCCGTGGAACCCGCCCCGGCGGACCAGGGCGTCCCCCTCCAGGATCCGCCGGGTCACCCCGAGGATCAGGGCCCACGCGAGGTCCGCCGTGGCCTCGGTGAGCACGGCGGGAGTGTTGGTGACCCAGATCCCCCGGGCCCGCGCGGCCTCCAGGTCCACGTTGTCGTGGCCCACCGCGTAGTTGGCGACGATCCTCAGCGCGGGGCAGGCCTCCAGGACCCGGGCGGTCACCGGATGGCTCAGGAGGGTCACGGCCGCCGTGGCCGTGCCGATGAAGGCCGCCATCTCCTCCTCGCCCATGGGCCCCGGTTCCTCGCGCACGCGCACCGGCCAGCGGGCTGCCAGGCGCTCGAGCGCGCTCCCCGGCAGGGGTGCGGTCACCGCGATGCTGTCGCCCACCTACCGGCCCTCCACGGGCGCCACGAACTCCACGAGCAGCTCCTCCAGGGGCGCCTCGGCGGTCTCCACCACGCGACCCAGCTCCTGGCCGTTCTCGTCCAGGACGAAGATGGTGGGGACCCTCTCGGCCCTTCCGCCGGCCAGGAGCGAGGCCGGCACGGCGGGATCCTCCACCACGAGGGTCCGGTCCACACCCACCAGGTGCAGCCGGAACCGGTCGCCGCCCACGGCCTCGAGGACCTTCACGAGGCGGGGCACCTCCCGCTCCGAGTCCGAGCACCAGGAGCCCAGGACCACCACCACGTCGTAGGTTCCGGCGGCCCGCCGCAGTTGCGAGAGTGCCCCCCCGTCGGGCACGTACCCGTCGTGCTCCTTCTTCCAGCCGGGGAGCGTCGCGAGGTCGCTCCACCGGAGTTCCCCGGTCAGCACCGGGACGGGCGGCGGCGGTTCCTCTCCGGTGGCCGTCACCACCTTCCGGATCACGTCACCCACCTGGAGCCGTTCGAGCACCTCGCGGCCCCGGACCACCTCGCCCAGGTTGGTGTACCGCCCCGTGAGGTGGTCCGCGGGCAGGAGGGTGACGAAGAGCTGGCACCCACCCGTGTCCGGGCCCGAGGTGGCAATCCCCACCCTGAACGAGTCGAAGGGCTCCAGCGAGATCTCGTCGGGGAGCACGAAGCCGGGACCACCCCAGCCATCCCCCCTGGGGTCGCCCCCCTGGACCACGAAGTTCGGCACCACCCGGTGGAAGGTCAGGCCGTCGTAGAACCCCGATTCCGCCAGCTCCCAGATCTCCCGCGCCGTGATGGGCGCGATGGCGCTGTCGAGGCGGATCCGCAGCGTCCCCCGCACCGTCACCAGGTCCAGCCAGTGGTCCTGCCGGCTCCACGCCACCAGGTCCCGGTACCACTTCAGGCCGTGCCGGCGTTCCCTGGGGGCCAGGGTGGCCTCCATCCCCAGGCGACGGGCCGTCCACACGGCCCGGGCCTGCACCGACCAGTCCGGGTCCCCGGAGGCCAGCCGGAGGATCTCCGGGCGCTCCGCGGCCGGAGCCAGGGCCAGGGCCCGCCGGTAGGCCGTGGCCCGGGCGTCCGGGAGCTCGTCCCCGGACCAGCGTCTCGCCAGCTCCAGGAGACGGTCCACCGCGAGCCCTTCACCCCGGGCAAGGAGCAGGTCCAGTGCCTGCGCGCGGACGGCCGGGTCCGGCCTCTCCAGGAGGCCCAGGAGCACCTTCCGGGGCGGCAGGCGGTCGGCGGCGGCGGACGCCTCGAGCCACGCCAGCACCACGCCGTCGTCGGCCCCGAGCACCGTGGAGGCCACCGACGCCGCAGCCTCCCCCTGGAGGTGGGCGGAGGCCCGGGCCGCCGCACGACGCCTCCACGCCTCCGTGGAGCCCAGCCAGTCGCGGACCAGCGCGGCAGAGCCCCCGGAGCCCCGCCTGACGAGCGCCGCCAGGGCCTCGGAGGCGGGCCACGGCCCGGGGCCCTCCAGCAGCCGGCGCAACAGGCCGCCGTCGTCCACCTCGTCGTGCGCCCCGAGGGCCCGGACGGCCGCGATCCGCAGCTGGGGATGCTCCGCCTGTCCGGCTCCCTCCAGGAGCGCGGCCCGGGCAGCCTCCGGAAGGGAGGGCCCCCCACCGGCCAGGACACCGCATGCCGCGGCACGAACCCTCCAGTCCGGGTCGGCGAGGCCTGCCGCCAGCAGGGGAATGTCCCCGTCCTGCGGGCCTCCCCGCCCCAGCCCCCGGATCGCCGTGGCCCGGATCACGGGCTCCGGGTCCCGGGCCAGCCGTGCCAGGGCCTGCCGGTCGCCGGGCCCTCCGGCCCGGGCCAGCGAGTACGCCGCGGCCCGCCGCAGCAGCGGGTCATCACTGGCGGCATGGCTGCGGGCCAGGGCCTCCCAGGTGCCCGCGGGCAGCCGCCAGAGGTTGGCCAGCCCGATCTCCAGCACGCCACCGTCCCGCTCCCTGCCGAGAGCGTCCACGACCTCCCGTGCCATGGCATCCCCCATCTGGGTGGCGGCCCAGACCGCACCGTGCCGCACCAGGGCCGAGGGGCTGCGGAGCACCGACCTGACGAGCGGTGCCGCGGAGGGCCCTGTCCGGCCTGCGGCCACCATCACCGCGTGCTGCACCGAGAGATCCCGGTCACGCAGGAAACGGGCGAGGTTGGCCACGTCCCTGGGGTTGGCGGCCACGGCGAGGGACCGGACGGCGAGCTCCCGGACGGCGGGATCGGGAAAGCCGAAGATCCCCCCCCGGAGGTCCGGGCTCAGCTCACCCCGGTCCACCGCCTCGTACAGGCGCGCCGTGATCAGCTCCGACCCCGGAGGTCCGGCCGCGACCGGCAGGGACCCGGCGACCAGGACGGCGATCATGGCGAGGCCGACGACGGTCCTTCTTGCGTGCATCTGTGACCCTCCTCCCGAAATCCCACGTGACCCGGTCATGCCCCGTACTGGAGGCGGTCCCCGAGGACCGGGGGAAGGCCCGCCTGGTGGATCCGGCGGCGGGCCGCCTGGACGGGGTAGCCCACGCGGTAGTGATAGAGGCGCCGGCGCCCGTGGTCGTACACCGCGTAGGAGGCCGCCGGATCCCGGTCCCTCGGCTGCCCCACGGAGCCCGGGTTGATGAGGTACCGGCAGTCGGCCTCGAGGTCCAGCACGTTGCGGTGGCCCGAAAGCAGCCGGATCTGGAAGAGCTCGTGACCGTCCACCATCCGGGCCATGAAGATGGACGGGATGTGCGTGTGGCCGAAGAAGACCACGGTCGCCGGCGTGACGGACAGGGCGTCCCCCGCGTCGGCCACCGAGAAGATGTACTCGTCCTCGTCCACCGGAGAGCCGTGACACACCACCAGGTCCTCCTCCACCTCGAGCGGACCAACGGGCAGAGTCTGGAGAAACTCGAGGTTCCGCGGGCTCAGGTGCTGGTGGGTCCAGTGGGTGGCCTCCCTGGCGTACCTGTTGAAGGTCACCGCCGACTCGAGCCCCGCGCACACCCGGTCGTGGTTCCCGCGAACGATCACGGCCCTCCGGCCCTGGGACCTGAGCCAGTCCACCACCTGGTTGGGCGAGGCCCCGTAGCCCACGGCGTCGCCCAGGAAGAGGATCCGCTCGAACTTCCTCCTGCGGGTGTGGCGGAGGACCGCCTGGAGGGCCTCCCAGTTGGCGTGGATGTCACTGAGGATCAGGTATCGCATTCACGCCCCCGGCATGGCCTCGAGGATGAGCCGCGCCACCTGCTCCGGAGGCTCGTCCCCGGTGAGCTCCAGGTGGTGGTCGGCCAGGAGGTAGGCCGGGCGGCGCCGCTCGAGGAGCTCCCTGGCGGCAGCCGGGCTCCCGAACCTCGGCCGGTCCAGGTTCTTGCCGGGGAGCCTCGCGAGGATCGCGGGCCACGCAACGTCCAGGAAGACCGTCCACCCTCCCGCCGCGCGGATCATGGACCGGTTCCCCTCGGACACGAAGGTTGCGCCCCCCGTGGCCACCACGACCCGTGGCATCGCGACGGCCAGGCCGAGCTGCCGGGCCTCCTCCCGGCGGAACGCCACCTCACCGTGTCGGGAAAAAATCTCGGCAATGCTCGCTCCCAGGGCCTCCGAGATCCTCTCGTCCAGGTCCACGCAGGGCACGCCCAGCGACCGGGCCAGAAAACGGGCCGCGGTGCTCTTGCCGCACCCCATGAAACCCACCAGAAAGATCCGGGAGGACGTCTTCATGGTACCACCAGACTCCCCCGCAGCCCCTCCCGGAGGGACTCCGGCCCTCCGGCCTCCGGCACGGTCTCCACCGGGCCCGGAGGGGAAGGCTCACTCTCCCCCGGGCTGGAGATACCGGTCCATGAAGTGGGTGTCGAGGCGCCCATCGACGAAATCCCGATCCTCCAGGATGCGGAGGTGCAGGCGAATGGAGGTCCGGATCCCCTCCACGCGCAGCATCTCCAGCGCCCTCCGTCCCCGTGCGATGGCCTCGGCGCGGTCCGCACCGTGCACGATGAGCTTGGCGATCAGACTGTCGTAGTAGGGGGGTATGCGGTAGCCGGTGTAGAGGTGCGTGTCCACCCGGACCCCGGGACCGCCGGGCAGGACCAGCCGTTCCACCAGGCCCGGAGAGGGCGCGAAGGTGTTGGGGTCCTCGGCGTTGATCCGGAACTCGATGGCGTGACCGTTGATGGGAACGGCCCGCCGCGGGGGCAGGGACATCCGCTCACCCGCCGCGATCCGGAGCTGCTCCTTCACGAGGTCCACGCCCGTCACCATCTCGGTCACGGGGTGCTCCACCTGGATCCTGGTGTTCATCTCCATGAAGTGGAAGGACCCGTCCGGTCCCAGCAGGAACTCCACGGTGCCGGCCGACACGTACCGCGCGGCACGGGCGGCAGCCACCGCCGCCCTGCCCATCTCCGCACGGAGCTCGGGGCTCAGCGCCGCGGACGGGGCCTCCTCCAGGAGCTTCTGGTGGCGGCGCTGGATGGAGCACTCCCGCTCCCCGAGGTGGATCACCCGCCCGTGGCCGTCCGCGAGGATCTGGAACTCGATGTGGCGGGGCCGCTCCAGGTACTTCTCGAGGTAGACCGAGGGGTCGCCGAAGGCCTTCTCGGCCTCGTTCCGCGCCGTGTCGAAGGCACCGCGGAGCTCGCGCTCGTCGAAGGCCAGACGCATGCCCCGGCCACCCCCGCCCGCCGACGCCTTGAGGATCACGGGGTATCCGATCCCCTCGGCCAGCTCCAGGGCCTCCTTGCGGCTCTGGAGCGCCTCCTTCGACCCTGGCAGGACCGGCACACCGGCCGCCGACACCGCGGCACGGGCGGCCGACTTGTTTCCCATGAGCCGGATGGCCTCCGGCGACGGACCGATGAAGGTCATGCCACAGTCCCGGACGATCTCGGCGAAGTGTGCACTCTCGGCCAGGAACCCGTACCCGGGGTGGACGGCGTCCGCACCCGTGATCTCCGCCGCGGCGATCACCGAGGAGATGTTCAGGTAGCTGGCGTTGGAGTAGGGCCCCCCGATGCAGACCGACTCCTCGGCCATCTCCACATGGAGGCAGTCACGGTCCGCATCCGAGTGGACCGCCACGGTGGAAATCCCCAGCTCGCGGCATGCCTGGATGATCCGGACCGCGATCTCACCACGGTTCGCGATGAGGACCTTGCGCAGCATGGATCAGGCCGGTCGGATGGCGAACAGGGGCTCGCCGAACTCCACGGGCTGGGCGTTTTCGGGGAAGACCTTGACGATGGTCCCCGACACGTCGGACTCGATCTCGTTCATGAGCTTCATGGCCTCGACGATGCACAGCACCTGGCCCTTTTCCACGAAGTCCCCCACCCTCACGTAGGGATCGGCGTCGGGGTTTGGCGCGCGGTAGAAGGTGCCCACGATGGGGGAGGTCACGTGGTGGAGCCCCTCCTCCTCGGTGGGGGCCCCGGAGGGACCCTCCTCCGGCGCCAGCTCGTCAGATCGAGGTGCGGAGACCGGGGCGGCAGCAGGCGTCGGCTGGCCCACCGGCACCACCGGTACCGTCCTCACGGTCTCCACGGGCGCCGCGGACGCCACGCCCTCGATCCGGACCCGGCTTCCCCCGTGCTCGATCTCCACGGCGGCCACACCGGAACTTCCCACAAGTCGGATCAGCTCACAGATCTCGTCGAATTTGAACATCTGGCACAGCTCCTCACTCGGGCTCTACACGAATTCCGAGTATAACCGCACCGCCGCCAGACGTGAAAGGAACCGTGCCTTGCCCACGTGGCCTCCGGTCTCCAGGTGGAGGAGCAGGAAGTAGCCCCCACCGATCAGGGTGAGGACCAGGTCCGCCTCCCTGGCATGGACCGTGAACTGCACGAGCTCACCGTGGTGGAGCTCGCGCTCCGCCTCGGACACGTTCCGGAGGATCGTGGAGAACTCCGCTCCCACCTCCTCCAGCGCGCCCCGCTCGGGAACGTTCACCACGGGAATGCCGTCGGGATCCACGATGGCGCCGGACAGGGCGCCCGGACACTGCTCGATGATCGCGGCCACCGTCGTCTCGAAGTTCATGTGGTCCTCTCTGCAGCCTTCCGGATCCCGGCGAGCCAGGTCTCCAGGCGCCTCACCCTGGCCTCACGGCCGGAGCTGGGCACGGCCGCGCGGGCCGCACGGATCTCCTCCAGGAGCTCGCGCGCCGCCTCCGAATCAGGATCCCGATCCAGCACGGCCCGCGTGGTCTCCTCTGCCAGGCCGAGATCGCCCTGTTCCAGGGCCAGCCTGGCCAGCGTCACCGTCGGGAGCGGCAGCTCCCGCCCGGTACCAGGTTCCACATCCGGTGAGGGTACAGGAATGGGCCGCGTGGGACCGCCTGCCACCGGAACCTCGTCGGGCTCCGGCACGGCTTCCGGGACCTCGTCCGTCCCATCGCCGGGCTCCTCCTGGACCTCGCCCGACTCGAAGATCTCCCCACCCACCAGGAAGACTCCGGTGTCTCCCTTGGGACCGACGGCAAAGGGATCCTCCTCGGACACCATCACCACCTCGCGGGGGCGCCCGGCGGCCGTGGCCTGACCGGCCGGATACGGCTCCTCCCGGGGGCGCCCGGCGGCCGTGGCCTGACCGGCCGGATACGGCTCCTCCGCCGGCTCGTCGTCCGGTACCGGCTCGGCCCCGGGAACCCCGCCCGGCCCTGCGTCCGGAACCTCCGATTCCTCCGGGGCGGTCTCCGGCGGGAGATGGGCCCGGGCCGACTCGAGCTCGGCCACCAGCTCCTCGTCACCGGGAATGAGCTCCACGGCCAGGGCGAAGCCCCGGACGGCCTCTTCCCAGTCCCCACGGCGCACACCGCATCGTCCCAGCATCTGGGCGGCCACGGCGTTCTCGGGATCGAGTTCGAGCGCCCGTGACAGCGCACGGGCAGACTCGGCGTACCGTCCCACCTCGAAGAGGGCCCGCCCCAGGGAGACCCAGGCCGCCACGTACTCGGGGTGGTGATCCAGTCCGCTCCGGAGGACGGTGATCGCCTCCTCGTGGGCCCCCGTCCGGCGAAGGAGCTCACCCAGCTGGTAGAAGACCCTGGAGGCCGGGTCCTCCCGGAGCTGGAAGCGGAGCTGCTCGATACGGTAGTCCATCATGACAAGAATACAACGGCAGCCCCGCCCGTGGCGGGGCCGCCGGTCTCAGGCTCCTCGATGTCCGGGCCAGCCGGTCAGTGGCACGAGTCGTCCCACGGCTGATAGGTGATCCCGGGGTCCAGCGTGTCGCTACAGCCGGACTCGACGTTCGTCACCATCACCGGAACCGACGTGGCCACATCGCGGTTGCCGCCGTCGCACGGGACCGTGTCGTAAACCAGACCGATACCGTTTGGTGACAGGACCTGCTCCAGTCCGGTACCCGCAAGCGTGATGGTGTTCGGTGCAGTGACGATCACGTACTGATCAGAAACCGGGACCCCGTTGACCGATACCTGCACCTGGGACGAGAACTCCTGCCCCGAGATCACGAACTGGGTTCCGGTGGGGAGATTGTCGGCGTCGATCGGTGTCACGGAGGCCGGCGACACCGAGAGGATCATGGGCGTGTTGCCGATGTAGGCGAACTGCCCGCCCTCCTTGGTGAGCCCGCTGTCCACCAGCGTGACCTTGTACGACGCCACGATGTTGCTGCAGGAGGGAGGCTGCGGGGGCATCCGGACCACGATCTCGGAGCCACCCACGGACACCACGTCCAGGCGCATGGGCGGGCTTCCGAAGAGGTAGTCCACCCACAACGGCGACCGGAACCCCGAGCCGTAGATGGTCACCAGGGTCTCCTCGGTCATGGGCCCCTCCACGGGGGAGTTCCCCGTGATGGCGAGCCCCTCACCGTAGATGAAGGCCCCGTTGGCCGTGTCGGACTTGCCCGATTCCACGTTGGTCACCGTCACATCCACCGTGATCGGCGGGTTCAGGCCACCCGACGCGATGTCCTGGGTGATGTCCGGCGTGATGGCGATGATCTGGTACTGGCTCACGGAGACCACCTGGGCCTCGTGGGGAGTGATGTTTCCACCGCTGAAGATCACCTGGACCGGGGACTGGAACCCGGCATTGGCCGTGTGCTCCCCGAAGATGGTGACCTGGGTCCCGCCCTCGATGGGACCGAAGTTCGGGGAGAGTACCGTGATCTTCGGTGTGAGCATGTCGGCGGTAAAGATGAAGGCGCTGACCTTTTCCGTGCTGGTTCCGTTGGAATAGACCTTCACGTTGGCCACCACGTCCTCCTCGATGGGCGTGGCGGAGATCTGGGGAGTGATGACCATGATCTGACGGCCGTCGGCGGACACCGAGACCACCTCGGCCTGGAGCGCCCCGAACGAACCTCCACTGAACTCCACGGTCACGGGCTCCACGAAGTTCTGACCAAAGATCGTCACCTGTTCCCCTCCGCGGGCCGACCCACGCTCGGGATAGACCTGGAAGATCACGGGGACGGTGGTGGACGGGAGGAAATCGAAGCCCTTCACGAAGGTCACGGCCTCCTCGGACCCGGTTCCGACACCGGACACCACCTTCACGTCTGCGGCATAGGTCTTGCTCGTATCACCAACTCCGGTGATGGCCGGAGTCACGACCGTCACCGAGGTCCCGTCTGGGGCCACGGATACGAACCGACCCTCGTAGGGAACACCTTCCACGATGAAGTAGACCTCCACCGGGGTCCTGATGCCCTTGCCGTTGACGGTCACCTCGTCACCGCCCTCGAGCGTGCCCTGCCTGGGCACGACGCTGTAGATCTCCAGATCACCCGGGGTGTCCGGGTACTTGACCTTGACGGAGACCGAGGCCACGATCGAGTTCAACCTCGCGGAGATCGCATACGTTCCCGCCTTGGTGGCGGAGAAGTAGGCGGTTGCCTTGCCGCCGGTGGTGGCCACCACGGCCTCGTTGGTTCCGCTCCCGGCAAAGGATCCGCCGGAGGATGTGTGGAACGTGACCGTGGTCCCGTCCGGAGCCGCATCTCCGTTCTTCGTGACCGTGGCCACAATGACCGCCGCCTGGCCGGTGTAGATCTCGGCCGGGGTGGTGGTGACCGTCATGGCCCACGTGTCACTGGGTGGGGTCGGCACCGGTGGCGGCGAGGAGCTGCTGCCGGAGCATCCGGCCAGCACCGCCAAACCAAGGATGACTGCACATGCGCTGAGCTTCTTGATCACGGCCGACCTCCTCAATAGAAGAAGTTGAAGGCCACTCTGGTGACCACGGAAATGGACTTGCCGCCCATCGTCGTCCCGAAGATCTCGATCTTCAGGGTCTGGCGGATGTTGGTCTGCCCCGTCTCGGGGTCAACACCACCGTTCTCGGGGAACAGGTACACCAGGGGAGCATGACGGAAGTACTCGGCCGGGTACACCCGGTAGTTCTCCAGCGACGCCTCCCCGCCCGCCGCCACGTAGACATCGATGTCGTGAACCCAGCGCGGTGACGCGACGGTGCCGCCATCGGTGCGGTAGGGATCCACGACCCACCGGGTGAGACGGACGTCCTGCGCGTTGGAGGGTCCCCCGGCGGGGTTCTTGAGGAAGGACTTGATGCTCATGTTTGTGATGGTCACATCAGCGGACTGGCTGATGCTGATGTCCGGATTGTACTCCGTGATCTCCACGGCGAGGTAGACGGTGGGCTTGTCCTCGTTGAGCGTGCTGTTCCCACCGCACCCGAGCGCCACCGCTGCGAGCACCACCAGTGCACCGAACTGCCAGAGGCGTTTCATAGTCTCCCTCCCCTAACCTAATACTTGATGATCCGCGGTGTGATGAAGATCAGGAGCTCGTCATGCCGGTTGAAGGTCTTCTCGTTCTTGAAGAGCCACCCCAGGATCGGGATCTTGTGCAGACCGGGGACGCGGTCCTGACTGTTGTCGTCCTTGAGCTGGTAGATCCCCGCAATCACGGTGGTCCCGCCATCTCTCACGAGCAGGTGGGTCTGGGCATCCCGGGTGAAGATGGGGGCGTTCTGTCCGCCCAGCTCCGAGGCCGCCAGCACCGGCTCCTGTTTCTTGATGTTCACGTCCAGGATCACGGTGCCCTCCGCCGTGATCTGGGGGGTCACGTCCAGGCGGAGCGTGGCGTCCACGTACTGCACGGTCACCGTGTTGTTGGCCACGGTCTGGACCGGAATCTGGAGGCCTGACCGGATGGTGGCCCGCTCCATGTTCTGCGTGGTCACCCTCGGCGAGGAGACGATCCTCACGACGCCGTCCTTCTCGGCCGCCGTGAGCGTGAAGTCGAGGTTGAAGGTGTTGAGGATGTCGCCGAAGGTCATCGAGATCAACCCGTTCCGGCCGGCTTCGAGTGCCACCCGGCCCTCGGTGTTGATGTTGTTGGGGAACTTGAGGCCCGTGTCGTTGCCGTGCTCGGCATCCATCACGCCGGTGAATCCCCAGTTGATGCCCAGCTGCCGGGAAAAGTCCCGCGTGGTCTCCACGATCCTGCCCTCGATCACCACCTGGGGCGTGGGCTTGTCGAGGCTGTCGATGAGCCGGAGGATGCCGTCCACCCGGTCGATCACGTCACGGATGATCAGCGTGTTGGTCCGCTCGTCCACCTGGATGGTGCCCCGCTCCGAGAGGAGCTGCGAGTCACCCTTGAGCAGCGACATGATCTCGCTGGCCTGGGCGTACGAGATGGGCTTGAGCACCACCTTCAGCGGCTTGGCCGCCTCCTGCTCCTTGGCGTAGGCGGCTGCGGCCCTCTTCTCCGAGGCCAGCTTCGAGATGGGCGCCACCCGGAGGACATTGTTCTCCAGGACGTAGTCCAGACCGTTGATCCGGAGGATCAGGTCCAGCGCCTGGTCCCACGGCACGTCGTGCAGCTCCACGGTCACCGAGCCGCTGACTCCCGGATCCACCACGATGTTCAGGTTGGTGAGGCCGGCGAAGGTCCGGAGCACATCCTTGATGTCCGCGTCCTTCAGCGTCATGGTGATGGGCTCGCCCGTGAACTGGCGCTCCTGCGTGGCCAGCTCCTTGGCCGCGAAGGTGGCCGTGCCGGGCTCCTGCGCGAGGACCTGGGCGGCCGCGGCCTGCTCCACGAGCTGGCTGGGGTCCGCCGTCCAGGGATCCTGCGCGGGAGGAACCGGAGCCGTCTCGGCCGGCGCCGCCACCGGTGCAGCCGGTGTCTGCCACGAGACCGCCGGGGCCGGCGCCTCCTGCTCGGCCTGCGTCACCGCGGTGGGTGACCCGATCTCGATGGACTCCCCGACCGGCTCCTCGCCGCTGTTTGCCGTGGACGCCTCGACAGGCGCCGGCTCGGAACGGTGCATCTCGATGATCCCGGGGGCCGGGGAGACCGCGGTCACGGGACCGGCGTTCCCCACCACCAGCTCGCCGCCGCTGGAGGTCGCCGCAAAGCGGAACTCCCGCGCCACGTCCATGTCCACCACGATCCGGGTCACGGGCTCGGGATCGACGGTGTGCTGCGCCACGCGGACCCGCGCGGCACCCTCCGCGTGCAGGGGATAGACGTGCCTCCGGACGTGGTTCACCACGCCCTTGAGATCCAGGACAACACGGTCCGGGTTGGCCAGCGTGAAGGTCCGGGCATCGAACGGGCCATCTCCGCGAAGCCGGATCACCACGCCACCACCCGTCACCACGGGCTCCACCTCGAGGAGCGAGGTGGCGGACGCCCCGGCCGGGCTCGTGTCATCGGAATGGTTGTCCACCCCGGGCACCGGAGAGGCCTCCACGGGCAGCGGTTCCTCGGTCACCACGGGGATCTCGGGAACGGTCTCGGACGTCACACCGGGTGCGGGTGAGGCAACGGAACCGGTGGCATCGAGTGTCGCGAAACGCAGCTCGTAGCCCCCATCCACCCGGACCAGGTCCGCCTGGGCGGGCTTGTCCAGCCACACGGTGAGGCGGGTCACCCGCCGGCCGAACTCGTCCAGGGCGGTGAGCTCGACCCTGTCCACACCGAGCTCCGGCGCGCTGATCCTGGCGACCCCGGGATCCCACTTCGCATCGGGCATCTCCACGACCCAGACACCGGGCTGCGGGCTGTAATGGACCGTCTCGAGGACCCCGTCCACCGAGACCCGGATCGCCGGGCCCTGCGGGCCGGCAACCGCCTCCACCCCCGCGATGTGCGGCACGGCTCCGGCACTGGCGGCACCGGGGAGGAGTCCGGCCGCGACGACGACCGCCGTGGCCACGACCAAGAGGATGCGGGCGTTCTTGACCATCATGTCATCCCCCATTTTCATCCTTCTTCCTTCACTTTTCTGCGATCTCGCGCACAACTTCCCGGAAGGGCTTCAGCGCCTTGGGATCGTTGACCTGTTGTTTGAAGACCACCTTGTGGGGCTCGATGGACGCCACCTCGCCGTTGTACAGCTTCGTCCCCGGACGCAGGATGTAGCTGAGCTTGTCGCGACCCTGGACGATGGCGATGATGCCCGAGGAGGTCTGGATGATGCCCTCGAGCCTCAGCTCCTCGATCAGCATTCCCGGAAGCCCATCGGGCCGCTCCTCGGCCCGCTCCTCCTCCTGGATGCCCTCCGCCAGCGAGACAAAGGGGTCTCGCCGCCCGGCCGGATCGTAGGTGAACTTCTCACCCTCGAAGACCCTCTCCTCCCCCCGGAGGATCTGGTCGATCCGGCTGACGTCAAGATCCTCCTCCCCCGAGAACGGTGTCTTCCCCGCCGCCTCCGGCGCGGCCCCCGTCTCCGGTGCCGGCGCCTTCTCCTGGGCCCCCGCAACCACTCCAAGCGACACGACCAGCAGGAGTGATCCGACGACGCTCGACAGACCCCTGGCGCTCATGGCTGCCCTCCCTGGCCCTGCGTGTTCTGGTCCTCCTTGTAGATGAAGGTCTGCTGAGTGAAGCTCGCACTGATCGTGTAGCTCCCCCTCTTCTTCCCTCCCCTGATGGCCCTCACGTGGAGATCGCTGACGTTGATGATCCGGGAGAACCGGCTCAACCGGTCGAAGAACATCCCCAGCTCGTGATAGGTCCCCCGGAGCTGGACCTTGATGGGCCACTCCAGGAAGAAGTCGCGATCGATGAATCCCTGCGGCGTGAACCGTACGAGCTCGAAATGGCCGATCTCCGTGAGCTGCTTGAGCTTCTTCAGGAGCGTGTCGGTCTCCCTCCGCGTGGGGAGGATCCTGCGAAGGCGGTCGAGCTCGAGCTCAAGGTTCCGGATCTCCTCCTCGAGCTTCGGCAGGTCCCTCTTGGCCGCACGTCCCTTCTCGATCTCGCGTTCCAGCTTGGAGATGTTCTCCTCGAGACTCGCGATCTCCTCGCGGATCGGCTTGAACACGTACGAGTTCATCACCCAGAAGAGAATGATGCCCAGGACGACGCCAACGATCAAGGCCACGTACCAGGGCTTTTCGTTGAGATCAATCGCCATGACTGGCCTCCTCCCGCCCCGTCATTGCCCTGCTCCAGCAGTCCCGGTCCCGTTCTCCGAGCCCGCGATCTCCGGCGGCTTGTAGGTGAACACGCAGGAGAGCTTGAACCTGAAGAGCCCTGCCTTGGCGCGGGCCAGATCCAGGAGCGTCGGCTCCTGGAAGAACGGCGAGGCATCGAGGTTTGAAATGTAGTTGGCCACGGCGTTCTCGTCCATGGCCTCTCCCTGGAGCGTCACCACGTTGCCCTTGACAGTCATGTCGTTCAACCAGAGAAGATCTGGCAGGGCCCGCGACACCTCGTCCATGATCCGCACGGGTCCGTGCTGGTTCTCCTTGAGCTGATCGATGATCTCGATCTTGTGCTTGAGCGCGTCCCGCTTCTTCTCCAGCTCGGCCACCTTGTCGATGAAGACCTTGAGCTTGTCCCGCTCCACCCGGAGCTGACTCTCCTTCTGCTGGAGGTGACTCCTGGTGGAGCTCAGGTGGTACCACATTCCACCGACCACCAGGAAGGCGACGAAGAGGGAGGCCAGGAGGATGATGTCTCCCTGCTTGGCCCCCAGGGAGATCTCCTTCCTGGGGCGCCTTGCCGCTGCCTGAGCCGTGACCTCCGCGACCAGGTTGATCTTGATCATGGTCAGTCTCCGACCGCTCGTACTGCCAGCCCGACCGCAACGCTCATGGCCGGAGCATGACGGTTGATCCACTCCGGATCGAACTCGGACTCACTGTACCGGATATTCCGGAACGGATTCATCACCTCCACCGCCACCTGGAACCTGTCCTTCAGCACCTCGTCCAGGTTCAGGACCTGGGCGCTTCCCCCGGCCAGCACGAGCCGGTCCAGCCGGTCCACGGAGGAGGTCGCCACGAAGAAATCGACCGTCTTCTGGAGCTCCGCCGCCAGGTCCTCGGAGACGCTGTTGAGAATCCCCAGCACGTTCTGGAGCGAATGCTCGCCCACCCGCTCACCCCGCTTGAGCCGCTCGGCATCCTCACGGGGAAGGTTGAGCTCCCTCTGGATCGCCTCGGTGTACTGGTTCCCCCCGAACGCCACATCACGCCAGAATACGGAGGCCCCCTGGTGCACCACGTTGATGTTCATCACCGAGGCGCCCACATTGACGAGCGCCACGGTCTCCGAGGGCACACCATAGTTGATCTCGTAGGCGTTCTGGAGAGCGAACACGTCCACGTCCACGAGGGCGGGCTGCTTGCCGGCCTGAACGATCACCGAGGTGTAGTCCGCAATTCGGTCCTTCTTGACGGCCACGAGGAGCACGTCCATGGTATCGCCGCCGCTCTCGCCGAGGACCACGTAATCCAGGTTCACATCGTTGATGTCGAACGGGATGTATTGCTCCGCTTCCCACTGGATCGATTCGGACAGCTCCGCCTCCGTCATGGATGGGAGAGGGATGCGCTTGATGATCACCGAGTGCCCGGAAAGAGACGTTCCGAAGAACTGGTTCCTGATATTGTTCTCGGAAATGAGGTGGGAAAGCGCCTCCACCACGAGGGAGGAATCCATGATCGCCCCGTCCACGATTGCCTCGGGAGAAAGCTCCGCCGAGGCCGCGTGGAGCAGCTGGAATTCGCCGTTCTTCAGCGGCTTCAGCTCCACCAGCTTGACGGCGGAAGAACCAATATCACACCCCACGACTTGTTTCTTGCGCTTTCGAAACACGGCTTACACCTTAACTCCAAAAGTTTTTCAAGGTCTGAGCCATAACACCTCTACCGTGAGGCTAGCAAAGGCCCAAGCAAACTGTCAAGAAGAACTGAGATAGAAAAGTGTTCACGTTGTACGCTCCGACACTTGCTTTCCCGGACCACCTGTGCTATCTAGTCTCCTCCCCGTGCGGGGAGGCTCAGAAAGAGGAGACAAGAACCATGGCGCAGCGATGCGAGATCTGTGGCAAGGGCCCCATGACGGGCAACAATATCAGCCATGCTCACAACCTGTCCCGCAGGCGGTGGTTGCCGAACCTGCAGAGGATCCGTGTGATCGTGGATGGCCGCCCGAAGTACGTCAGGGTCTGCACCCGCTGCCTCCGTTCGGGCAAGGTGGTCAAGGCGCCGCGCGTCTGAAGGCCCCCCGCCGTTCCACCTCGAGAACATCCTCCACATCCCGAAGCCGTTCCAGAATCCGGTTGAGGTGATCCTTGTCACGAACCTCCACGGACAGGGATACCGTGCCCCGTCCGCCCTCCCCGGCGTTGAGGTGGCACCTGACGATGTTGGCGCCCTCCGAGGCAATGGCGTGCGAGATGGAGGCCAGGAAGCCCGGACCGTCCCGGTAGGTCATGTCCAGGTCCACCCGTGAACGCGTCCTCCTCTCGGCCATGGCGCTCGTGGACCACCGGACCTCGATCTCCCGTTCCGGGTGGTAGAGGAGATTCCGCACGTTGGGACAGGACCGTGAGTGGACGGCCACACCCTTGCCGCGCGTGACGAACCCCACGATGTCCTCGCCGGGGAGCGGGTTGCAGCACCTGGCGATGTAGACGAGAAAGTCGGCGTCCCCGGTCACCTCCAGCACCGGAGCATCCTGCGAGGCGGCCGATTGCACCTCCCGGAGGTGGGTCCGGATCGCCTCCTCGTCATCCACCGCCTCGTGGCGCGTCAGGGCCGCGGCCACGGCCGCCGCGGCGATCTTCCCGAATCCGATCGCCGCGAGCAGGTCCTCCTCGCGCGCCAGCCCGTGGCCCGTCAGGAGCTCCTGGATCTCCTCGGAGCCCGAGAACCGCTTCCACGAGGAATCCAGGCGCCGGAGCTCCTTCTCCAGGAGCTTCCGGCCCACCTCCACGGCCCGTTCCTTCTCCTCCCGTTTCAGCCAGGCCCTGATCCGCGAGCGCGCCTTGCCGGTCCTGGCGATCTCCAGCCAGTCGTGGTGGGGACGCTGCTGGTTGGAGGTGGTGATCTCCACGATGTCGCCGTTGGTGAGCTCCGTCCGCAGGGGGACCCACCGCCCGTTCAGCGTGGCACCCACGCAGTGGTGGCCCACCTCCGTGTGGACCCGGTAGGCGAAGTCCAGGACCGTGGCGCCCCGCGGAAAGGAGAGCACATCTCCCTTCGGCGTGAAGCAGTAGACCTCCTCGGGATAGAGGTCCACCTTCAGGGAGTCGAGGAACTCCCGGGGTGAGGAACCCTGGGTGGTGTCCAGGAGGCTCCGGAGCCAGGCGATCCTCGAGTCGTCCGTGGGCTTGGAACCCCGCTCCTTGTAGCTCCAGTGGGCGGCGATGCCGTGCTCCGCGATGGCGTGCATGTCGTGGGTCCGGATCTGGATCTCGAACGGATGGCCCTCCGGACCGATCACCGTGGTGTGGAGCGACTGGTAGGCGTTGGGCTTGGGAATGGCGATGTAGTCCTTGATCCTGCCGGGAACCGGTGGCCACTTCTGGTGGATGAGGCCCATGGCCGCGTAGCAGTCACCCACGGTGGACACGATGATCCGGAAGGCCAGGAAGTCGAAGACGCTCTCCACGTCCACCCCCTGGCGCTTCAGCTTCTGCCACACGGAGTACAGGTGCTTCACCCGGCCGAGGACCTCACCCTCGATGCCCGCCTCCTCCAGGACCCCGGCCAGGGTGGACCTGATCTCGGTGAACCACTTCTGCGCCGCCTCGGAGCGCTCCGAGATGGCCCGCTCCAGGCGCTCGGCCTCCCGCGGATGGAGGTACCGGAAGCAGAGGTCCTCCATCTCGGTCTTGATGCTGCCGATACCCAGCCGGTTGGCGATGGGCGCGTAGATCTCGAGGGTCTCCCGGGCGATGGCCACCTGCCGTTCGGGCCTGAGGAAGTTGAGGGTCCTCATGTTGTGGAGCCGGTCCGCCAGCTTCACCAGGATCACCCGCACGTCGTCGGTGGACGCCAGGAGCAGGCGCCGGAAGTTCTCGGCCTCGGTGGCCTCCCTGCTGGTGAAGCTGCTCTCGAAGGAGGAGAGCTTCGTCAGCGCCTCCACGAGCCGGGTCACCGCCGGGCCGAACTCCAGCTCCATCTCCTCGGCGGTGGTCTCGGTGTCCTCCAGGATGTCGTGGAGCAGGCCCGCGGCGATGGCCACCTCGTCCAGCTCCATGTCGGCCAGGATCCAGGCCACCGTCAGGGGGTGGATCAGGTAGGCCTCCCCCGAGCGCCGCACCTGGCCCTTGTGGCGGGTGGCCGCGAAGACGTAGGCGTGCCGCAACAGCGCCTCGTCCATGTCCGGGCGGTACCGCTCCACCCGGTCCAGGATGTCCTCGATGCGGACCTTCGCCGGTGTCTCCATCATTTCATTGTACCTGCGGGGGTCAAGGGGCCGCGGAACCGGGGGCCGGGATGCCGGTTCAGGGGTGCCGGTGGAGCCCGGCCAGCCGCCGCTCCACCGCCGCGAGATCGGGCTCGATGGACTCCAGGGGGGGCATGGCCGACTCCGCGGCAGCGGGATCCTTGAGGCCGGTCCCGGTGATCAGGAGCACCACCCGCTCCTCCCGCTCCACCAGCCCCAGCTCCAGGGCCCGCTCCAGGCCCGCCAGCGGCGCGGCGGCAGCCGGCTCCGGGAAGACCCCCGTCAGGGAGGCGAGCCGCCCGATGGCCGCCCGGATCGCCCCGTCACCGACCGTCACCCCGGCCCCTCCCGACGCCCGGACCCGGGCCAGGGCGAGACGGGCGGCCCGCGGGACCTCCACCACGAGGCTGTCCGCCACCGAGGCCGCTCCGGGGACGGGCGTCACGTCGGCGGCACCGGACTCCAGCGCCCGGACCAGGGCGGACGAACCCTCCGGCTGCACCACCAGCAGGCGCGGCACGGCAGCCAGGTGGCCCCACGCCACCAGGTCGGCGAAGCCCCCGGCCACACCCGAGGTGATCACCCCGTCGCCGGCCGGCACCACCACCACGTCGGGTGCCTCCGGCGCCAGCTGCCAGCCCACCTCCAGGGCCAGGGTCTTCTTGCCCTCGGTGGTGAAGGGGTTGACGGCCGTGTTCCGGTTGTACCAGCCGAAGGCCTGGCAGGCCCGGCCGCACAGTTCGAAGGCCTGGTCGTAGCTGCCCCGCACGGGCAGCACCACGGCGCCGAGGGCCCGCATCTGGACCAGCTTGGCGGGCGGGGCACTCTCGGGCACGAAGACCACCGCGCGCTGGCCCGAGGCCGCGCAGACCGCGGCGAGGGCCGTGGCGGCGTTGCCCGTGGAGGCCGTGGCGATGGTCTCCCTCCCGTACTCCATCGCCCTGGCCGCCACCAGCAGGGAGGCCCGGTCCTTCGTGGAGCCCGAGGGGTTCCGGGTGTCGTCCTTCACCCAGAGGCGGGGCATCCCCTGCGCCTCCCGCAGGCGGGGCACGGGAAGCAGGGGACCACCGCCCACCGGCAGGAGGGCGAAGGACGCCGCCGAGGCCACGGGCAGCACGGCCGCCAGCGTCTCCGGGTCCGCCATCCGCCCGGGCCCCGGCAGCTCCGGTCGGTCCAGGATCCGGACCGCCAGCAGGCCCCGCACGGACCCTCCGGACTCCTGGAACCGGGAGCATTCCGGGCACACCAGCAGCTCCGGGTCCTCCGCGAGGACCCTTCCGCACTCCGTGCACACCAGCTCGAAACGGGCCACGGACACCCCCCGATCGATGGTTCCACAAGCTTAGCGCAGGCGACGGCGTGCCCCCCGGCCGGTGAAGACGTGAAGGCGTCCCCCGCCCACCGGGGAGCGCATGGGTGCTGGGGGGCAGGGACGAGGGAGACCCACTCAGGGGAACGAAACGCACCAGACTGAGCCACCAGGGCTCCGATGGCCAGTCATCGGTGCACGAACGCCTCGACAACTTGAGATTGCCAGGTGTCCGTGTCGGAATGCTTTTTTCGCCCCAGTACGACATGTCGCGGAAGCCGGGCCATCGGGACGAGACGCCCCGGTTGTGGTCTTCCGCCGCCGTTCCCCGCTGCCAGCGGGCAGATGCTTGCGCATCCCGGAGAAACAACGTATTGTGTTGATGGTCCGGAAGGCAGCGTCGTGGACGGACAGACCGCCACGGGCGCCCTTCCGGCGATCCGGCTTGATAACCCGGGGGGTCCTCGTATCGCTGCACCGAGCCAGCGCTGATACCACGATCGGACGCCCGGGTTGTTCCACCGTGGCCTCCGGGTTGGGGGAACCGTGTGGGGCCGGTCCATCGGCTCCTTGGGAGACAGGGTTCATGAGCGACGATCGACAGCAGGACAACCAGGTCAGGGAACAGAGATCGGGACGCCGCCGGCGGCGGCGTCCGAGGCGGCGTTCGGGGAACCGGAGCGGCCCCGTCACCCCGGTCAGCGGGTTCCTCTGGAAGCGGGACCAGGGCGAGGCCGTCCTCGTGGACGGGGCCGCGAACTTCGTGCCCCGGCGGACCGATCCGCTCGTGCCGCGCGAGATCGTGGAACCCATGCACCTGGAGAGCGGACTCAGGGTGGAGGCCATGGCACGTGGCGGGAACAGGCCGCGGGTTGTGGAGATCACCTCCATCGAGGGCCAGCCCCCCGAGGAGTACCGGTCGAAGGCCCTGCCGTTCAGCGAGCTCGTCAGCATCGACCCCGAGGAGCGCTTCCGCCTGGAGACCGACCCGAAGATCCTGGAGCCCAGGGTCACGGAGCTCATCGCACCCCTGGGCAAGGGCCAGCGCTGCCTCATCGTCTCGCCACCCAAGGCCGGGAAGACGACACTGCTGCAGCAGATGGCCCATGCCATCGGGGTCAACCACCCCGACACGACCATCTTCGTGCTCCTGGTGGACGAGAGGCCGGAGGAGGTCACGGCCTGGAAGCGCAGCATCCTGCACGGCGAGGTCTTCGCCTCCTCCTCCGACCAGTCCATCCAGTCCCACATCCAGCTCTCCGAGTTCGTCATGGAGCGGGCGCGGCGCCTGGTGGAGATGGGCGGGGACGTGGTGGTGTTCATGGATTCCCTCACCCGCATGTCCAGGGCCTACAACAGCGCCCAGAAGGGCTCGGGCCGGATCCTCTCGGGCGGGATCGACGCCAGGACCATGGAGCGGCCCCGCCGCTTCTTCGGCTCGGCGCGGAACGTGGAGCACGGGGGCAGCCTCACCATCGTGGCCACCTGCCTCATCGACACCGGCTCCCGGATGGACGAGGTGATCTTCCAGGAGTTCAAGGGCACCGGCAACATGGAGATCGTGCTGGACCGGAAACTCTTCGAGAAGAGGATCTTCCCCTGCATCAACATTCCGCAGTCCGGGACCCGCAAGGAGGAGAAGCTCTACCCGCCCGAGCTGGTGGAGAAGCTCTACCTCATGCGGCGGGCCCTCTCCTCGCTCTCCCCGGCGGAGGCCATGGACCTCCTGCTCCAGAAGGTGCGGGAGTTCCCCACCAACGAGCAGTTCCTGGCCTCGCTCCAGCTCCGGTGAGCGTGGCGCCGTGACTCCCACCCTGGAGTCGCTCCGCCTCGGGGACCCCGCCCTCGCCCCCGTGGCGGACAGGGTGCTGGCGGGAGAGCGTCTGGACCGTGACGACGCCCTGGTGGCGGCCACCACAACCGACCTGCTGGGCGTCGGGCGGCTGGCGAACCTGGTCCGCGAGCGGCTCCACGGTGACGCCACCTTCTTCAACATCAACCGCCACCTCAACCCCACCAACGTGTGCGTGGCCTCCTGCGCGCTCTGCGCCTTCTCCGTGCCCTTCCGGAGGGCGGCAGAGGGCTGGACCTACTCGGTGGAGGAGGCCGTGCGGGTGGCGGAGCGCGACGTGGACGAGACCGTGACCGAGCTCCACATCGTGGGCGGGCTCCATCCGAAGCTCACGGTGGACTACTGGGAGGCACTGTTCCGCGCGCTCAGGGAGCGCTTCCCCCGGGTCCACATGAAGGCCCTGACCATGGTGGAGCTGGACTTCATCGCGGGTGCGAGCCGGATCGGCCTCGACGAGCTCCTCGAGCGGCTCAAGGCCGCGGGCCTCGGCTCCTGCCCCGGGGGCGGCGCCGAGATCTTCGCATCCCGCGTCCGGGACCTCATCTGCGACCACAAGACCGGCGGGGAGCGGTGGCTCGAGGTGGCGCGGTGCGTCCACGGGCACGGCCTCAAGAGCAACTGCACCATGCTCTACGGTCACGTGGAGACCCCCGCGGAACGGGTGGACCACCTGCTGGCCCTGCGAGCGCTCCAGGACGAGACGGGGGGCTTCCAGTGCTTCATCCCTCTGGCCTTCCACCCCGAGAACACCCGCCTGGCCCACCTGCCCCCCACCGGAGGCCGGCTGGACCTCCAGACGATGGCGCTGGCGCGGCTCGTCCTGGACAACATCCCCCACGTCAAGGCCTACTGGATCATGCTGGGGGAGAAGATCGCCCAGGTGGCCCAGCACTTCGGCGCCGACGACCTGGACGGCACGGTGGTGGACGAGCGGATCACCCGGGCCGCGGGCGGGAAGGCCGGCCGGGGCATGGCACGGGCCCGCCTGGAGTCGCTGATCCGCGAGGCCCGCAGGATCCCGGTGGAGCGGGACACCCTCTACCGGCCCGTGGGGCGTGAGGAGCTCAGCTCGCCGGACCGGGAAGCTCCCCGGCGGGCAGCACCAGGACCGGCAGGCCCATGAGGAGCTGAGCCACCGGGGAGGCCGCGCAGGTCTCGGCCCAGCCCGGCGAGACCTGGGAGCCGACCAGCAGCAGGGTTCCCAGGAGGATCGCCCCGCCGAGCCCCGTGAGGACCGCACCCGCGAGGCGGTTCAGCCACCCCAGGTGCAGGGCCGTCAGCGTCCGCTCGAAGCCCCAGCCCGCTGCCAGGCCCAGCAGGACGCAGGCCACCACCGGGAGCACCCGCCCCAGGCCCGCGGCGAGCCACTCCAGGCCGATCCACCGGCCCAGCCAGGCGGCGAGGTCGGGACCCGCCACCGCGGCCAGCGCCACTCCGGCCGCAAAGCCCCCGATCCCGAAGACAATGCGGATGGCACCCTTCCAGAAACCGCTCAGCGCCACGCCGAGCCAGACCACCAGCAGGACCCAGTCCAGCCAGATCACGAGGTCCTCCGGATCATGGGAGAAGGCGGACCGTCAGCCGGAGGAAGTCCGCCTCGGTGATGAGCCCCACCAGCGTGCCCTGCCCGTCCACCACGGGCAGGCAGCCGAACTTGCAGTCCAGGAGGATCCGTGCGGCCTCGGAGACCAGCATGTCGGGGGCGATGGTGGTCACCGTGCGGTGCATGAGCTCCGTGACGGGGATCGCCGAGAAGATGCGCCGCTGCTCGGTGGGGTCCACCTCCGCGAAGATGGAGAAGGAGGCCGCCAGGAGGTCCCGGTGGGTCACCAGGCCCACCAGCCTGCCGTCCCGGACCACCGGGAGGTGGCGGATCCTGCCGCGCTCCATGCAGCGCTGGGCGTGGGCGAGGGTCTCGTCCTCCGTCAGGGTCACCAGATCGGTGGACATGAGCTCCTGGACCTTCATCCGATGCGGCATGCAGGGCCTCCCGCGGCAAGTGTACCGCGGACCCCGCCGCCGGCCCAGGGGGGCGTGGGAAGGTCAGGGCGTGAGGGCGTGGGAGACGTCGGGATGTCCTCCATCCACACGGTCCGGATACGGCGTTTTTCGTGAGGTTCTCCAGATCCAGGCAGCAGGTCAACGCCGCACTGGACTCCGCACGGGGAGTTCCCCGGGGAGCGGTCGCCCGCCACCGAGGATGGCGGCCAGCCCGCACTCCGCTGAGGTTGGAGCTCCCACGGGCAACCAGGCCGCCACTCCGCGCCGGAGGAGGACGGCGGGACCGTGCGAAAGCACAGAACCGGCCGCGCGCCGAGGGAGAGACCGGGGCGGTGGCAGTGTCCGGGTCGGTGTCCGTGCCGATGGCCCCCCTTGGAAGGGGGATTTCACCCGGATGGTTCGCGATACCTCGACTGCGCGGCGCGATCCGGCACTCCTGGGGAGGTGTGCTCGACCCGGTCGCTCGACCGGCTCGGGACACGTCTTCGCCTCCTCCTCGTGCGGGAACACGGCCCCGGGTGGCGCCTCGAGCGCCTCGGCACGGGCCCTGCGTCAACGATCCGGGCTCAGATGTACAGGCCGCCGGAGACGTTGAGCACGGTTCCCGTGATGTAGGAGCCACCGGGGCCCACCAGGAAGGCCACGGCCTCGGCCACGTCCTCCGGCGTGCCCAGCCGGGGGATGGCCAGGGTCGCGAGCAGGGCCTCCCGCTGCTCGTCGGTGAGGCCCTCGGTCATGGCGGTCTGGATGTAGCCGGGGGCCACGGCGTTGACCGTGATGTTCCGGCTGCCCAGCTCGCGGGCCAGGCTCTTGGTGAAGCCCACGAGCGCGGCCTTGGCGGCGGCGTAGTTGGCCTGGCCGGGGTTGCCCATCAGGCCCACCACCGAGGTGATGTTCACGATGCGGCCCGCGCGCTGGCGCATCATGATCTTCGCCGTGGGCTGGGTCACGTGGAAGACGCCGTCCAGGTCGGCGGCCATCACCTCGCGCCAGTCCTCCTCCTTCATCCGGACCAGGAGCTGGTCCCGGGTGAGGCCGGCGTTGTTCACCAGGATGTCGATCCTCTCGAGGCGGGTGTGGACCTCCTTCACCGCGGCCGCCACGGCCTCGCGGTCGGTGACATCGAAGACCACGGCCTCACCGCGGCCTCCCGCCCCTGCGATCAGGTCCAGCGTCTCGGCCAGCGCGGCCTCGTCCCGTCCCGCACACGCCACGGCGGCGCCGTCGGCCGCCAGCCGGACCGCGATGGCGCGGCCGATGCCGCGACTCGCACCCGTCACCAGAGCCACCTGTCCGTCCAGTGCTCCCATGCTCACCTCCCGCCGCCGGACCCGGCGATCACGGCCTCCACCTGCTCCACGGTGCCCGCCTGCATGCACCGTGCCCCGCGGTCCACCCGGCGCACGAGACCCGACAGCACGCTGCCGGCCCCCACCTCGATGAAGGTGTCGAAGCCGTCGGCCAGCAGGCGCTCCACGGTCTGGGTCCAGAGCACCGGCGAATCCACCTGGCGGACGAGCCCCTCGCGCAGCTCGCCCCCCTCCGTCACGGGGGAGGCGTCCACGTTGCGGTAGAGGGGGACCACCGGGTTCGCGAAGTCCAGGACCTCCAGTGCAGGGGTCAACCCCTCCCGGGCCGGGGCCATGAGGGGGGAGTGGAAGGGAGCGGAGACGGCCAGGGGGATCACCCGGCGGGCGCCCGCCTCGCGGCAGAGCTCCCCGGCCCGTTCCACACCGGCCACGGTGCCGGCGATCACGACCTGGGAGGGTGCATTGAAGTTGGCGGGGACCACCACCTCACCGGTGGCCGCCCCGGCCTCGGTGCAGCAGGCCGCGACCTCGTCGTCGCCCAGGCCGATGACGGCCGCCATGGCCCCCCGGCCCACGGGCACGGCCTCCTGCATGAGCCGGCCGCGGAGCCGCACGGTCCGGAGGGCGTCGACGAGGCCGAGGCTCCCGGCGGCCACGGCGGCCGAGTACTCACCCAGGCTGTGGCCCGCCACGGCATCCACGGTCACGCCGCCGTCAGCCAGCACCCGCCAGGCCGCGATGGAGTGTGCCAGCAGGGCCGGCTGGGTGTTGGCCGTGAGCTTCAGCTCCTCCTCGGGCCCCTCCCAGCAGATGGCCGACAGCGTCCCGTCCAGGACCTCGTCGGCCGTCTCGAACACCTCGCGGGCCCCGGGCCACCGGTCGGCCAGGTCCCGGCCCATCCCCACGAACTGGCTTCCCTGACCCGGGAAGAGCGCTGCGGTGCGTCCCATGCCGGTCTCCTCAGTACCTGATCAGGGCGGAGGCCCAGGTGAAGCCGCCCCCGAAGGCCGTCAGCAGCACCAGGTCGCCGCGCTGGAGGCGCCCCTCGGCCACGGCGTCGGCCATGGCCAGGGGGATGGAGGCGGCCGAGGTGTTCCCCACCCGCTGGACGTTGGTGTACACCTTCTCCGTGGGGATGCCCAGCCGCGATCCCACGGCGGTGATGATCCGGAGGTTGGCCTGGTGCGGGATGAACAGCGCCAGGTCATCGACGGTGACACCGGCCTGCTCGAGCACGTCCTGGCTGATCTCGGCCATGGCCCGCACGGCCACCTTGAACACCTCGTTGCCCCGCATCTTGATGAAGCCCAGTCGTTCCTCGATGTTCCGGGGGTTCGCGGGCGGGATGCGGGAGCCACCGCCGGGCATGGCGATGAGGTCCTTGTAGGTGCCGTCGGTGCGCCAGGCGCAGCGCAGGATTCCCTCCCCGGCGGGGGCGGGCTGGAGCACCACCGCGCCGGCCCCGTCGCCGAAGAGCACGCAGGTGGTGCGATCCGTCCAGTCCGTGAAGCGGGTCAGGGTCTCGCCGCCGACCAGGAGCACGTTCCTGGCCTCGCCGGTGGCGATGAACTGTCGGGCCACGTTGAGGGCGTAGACGAAGCCCGAGCACGCGGCCGAGACGTCCAGGCAGGCCGCGTTGACCACGCCCAGGGCGGGCTGCGCGATGGACGAGGAGGCCGGGACCGGCTGCTCCACCGTGGCGGTGGCCAGCAGGAAGAGGTCGATGTCCGCCGGGTCCACCCCGGCATCGTCCATGGCGGCCTTCCCGGCACGGATCACCAGGTCCACCATGGCCTCGTCCTCGGCCACGATGTGGCGTTCCTTGATGCCGGTCCTGGTGGTGATCCACTCGTCGGAGGTCTCCACCATCCGCTCGAGATCGGCGTTGGTGAGAATCCTCTCGGGAAGATAGGAGCCAATGCCCGCGATGCGGGCCGTGATGTCAAAACCGTCGTGCATCAGTTTGATTCCTCCGTGGGGGATTCCATGAGTGCGGACATGGCCGCAGCGATGTGGGTGACCGTGTCGCTGACCGCATACTGGGCGGCCACCTTGAGGGCGTTCCGGACGGCCTTGGCCGAGGAGCGGCCGTGACCGATGATGCAGGGGCCGTCGATGCCGAGCAGCGGGGCCCCGCCGTACTCGGCGTAGTCCACCTTGCGCCTGAGGGCCACGAAGGCACCCTTGGCCATGAGCAGCCCGGCCCCGTACATGGGCGAGCGCCGGGCCTCCTCCCGCAGGGCGGTGAGAATCATCTCGCCGAGGCCCTCCGAGACCTTGAGGATCACGTTGCCCGTGAAGCCGTCGCACACGATCACGTCGGCTCCGCCGGAAAAGACGTGGCGTCCCTCCACGTTGCCGATGAAGCGCACGCCGGCCTCCACCAGGACCCGGAAGGACTCGCGGACCCGTCGGCTGCCCTTGGTCTCCTCCTCGCCCACGGACATGAGCCCCACCCGGGGTTCGGGGACGCCCATGACGAGGCTGGCGTAGAGGGAGCCCATCACCGCGAACTGCAGCAGGTGCTTCGGTCGGCACTCCACGTTGGCCCCCACGTCCAGGACGAGAGTCATCCCGTCGAGCCGTGGAAGGTTGGCGGCCAGGGCGGGGCGTTCCACGCCCTCGATCATGCCGATGACGGACTTGGCCGCCACCCAGGCCGCACCGGTGTTGCCGGCGGTGACCATCCCCGCGGCCCTGCCGTCAGCCACGAGCTCCGAGCAGACCATCAGGGAGGAGCGGCGCCGGGAGCGCAGCACCACCAGTGGCGGGTCGTCCATGGCCACCGTCTCGGGGGCGTCCTGGATCTCCAGGTTCGAGGGGAGCGCCCGGAAGGCGCCCAGCTCCCGTCGCAGGCGCCGGACAGGCCCCACCAGGATCATGGGGATATCCATCTCTCGGGCGGCCTCCATGGCGCCCTGCACCGTCACGGACGGGGCATCGTCGCCCCCCATGGCGTCCAGGGCGATGGGCAGGCTCGGGCCGACTGCCATGGGCGGGACCTACTCGAGCTCCTCGACCTCGATCACCGTCCGGCCCTTGTAGCTCCCGCAGTGGGGGCACACGCGGTGCGGGGGTTTGGGCTCGAAACAGGTGGTGCACAGGCTCCAGCCCGGCGGAACCAGGGCGTCGTGGGCCCGCCGCTTGCCGCTGCGCGAACGGGAATGTCGTCTCTTCGGATTGGCCATGATCTCTCTCCAGTCGGATTGTGGACGGTTATGAATTGCGGCCGCGAAGGTCCGCCAGGGCCGCCCACCGTGGGTCCACCACGGAATCGCAGGTGCAGGCCCCCTCGTCGTTGAGGTTCGCACCGCAGGTTGGGCAGACGCCGGCGCAGTTCTCCCGGCACACGGCATGCATGGGCAACGCCAGCAGGACCTGCTCGGCGGCCACCTCAAGGAGATCCAGCTCGTGGTCCACGACGAAGCGCACGTCCAGGTCTCCCGGCTCCAGTTCGGTCTCCTCGGCGGAGGGGGACGCGACGGCGGGGACGAGCCGCACCGTGACCTCCTCCTCGGCGTTCCAGTCCAGCTCCTCGAGGCACCGGACGCAGATCAGGCGTCCCGACATGGACATCCGGCCCCGGAGCAGGTGCTCCTCGGGGAGGCTGCTGATCCGGACCTGCGCGCACACCTCCACCGTGCCGGCCACCAGCGACGGGTCGAGCCGGTCGGCGGGTATGACGAGCCGTTCGTCCAGTGCGAGCGGCACGTCCTCGATGCGTTCCAGATCCAGCTTCACCACACCCCCCTCGCGGATGGCGCAGTATACCACTCAACGCCTTGCAGTCAATTGACCTTGGGCGTGGAGGCCCCCCTGTGGCACTTCGGCCCGGCCACGTGCGACGGCGGCGTCCACCCGCCCTCCCGTTCGTGAAAGGTGAAGCGTGAAACGAATGAGCGGTGGGGATGGCGTGACGGCCTGGCTTGCCCGGGTGACATCCGCCCGACCTCTGACCGTATCCATGTCCCTGGCCCTGGCCCTGACCGTGACGGTGTGGCGCGCGGGGCGCGGCAGAGCCGCGCCGGCGGGTTGCCCTCCCGTTCGTGAAACGTGAAACGTGAAACGTGAAACGAAAGAGGGTGAGGAAGTTAGGACGCTAGGACGTCAGGACGTTAGGGAGTCAGGAGGTCCAGCCTCCAGCCGGTGCGAAACTGGCCTGTGGGGCGGGACAGGATGTACGGGGTGTCAGCTTCACCTCTTCCATGAGAAGGCCACGAAGACAAGGGCAACATGGTGCCCTGTCGATTTTGGTGTGGAGGTGGGTCGCGTCCAGAAGGGTGCTGGGTGGAGTAGGGGGAGCGGGACCGGAGGTGGCAGGCCGGGTGGGTCCGTCCGTGACCCGGAGTCCGCCGGCCGGGCTCAGAGCTTGGGGACCTCGCAGCCGTAGACGTAGCGCTCGAACCAGCCCTGCCAGCTCTCACCGGTGATCTGGTCCAGGATCCCCACCAGGTGACGGGTGGCCCCGTAGCGTCCCTCGAAGTTGCGGAGGAAGGCCCGCAGCAGGGCGATGAAGTACCGGTCCCCCTGCTTCTGGCCGTACTTCTTCTGGAGTTCGAGCCTCAGGGCGTGGAGCACCATGGGGCCCTTGGCGTAGAGCAGGCGGACCTCGTCCATCCGGTCCTCGAAGCTCTCCCCCGCCAGGTAGGACCCCAGGTAGATGGATCCTCCCCGCCCCACCATGGAGGTGTTGCCCTTCCAGGAGTTGAGCAGCTTCGTGAAGAGTCGCTTGCCCTTCTTCCTGCTGCCGGCGGCCACCTCCAGGAACAGGGCCGCCGAGTACTCGGCGAAGCTCTCCGTGATCCACTGCTCCTCGGTGGAGTCCATCTTCACCACGTGGCCCCACCAGGTGTGGGCCATCTCGTGGGCGATACGCTCGTTGATACCCTGGGAGAAGATCTGGGTGAGCGAGTCCGCCAGCGGCGTGAACGCCTCCTTGGTGATGAAGATGACGCCCGGCGGGGCCTGGCCCCAGCCCCAGGAGTTGATCTCCACGATGTCCATCTCCGTGTAGGGGTAGGGCACGTGGAAGTACTCGTTGTACACCTTGGCCGCGGCGAAGAAGAAGTCGATCAGGAGCCGCGCCGCCTTCTCCTTGCCGAAGACGTAGGTGGCCACGTTGCAGGTGATACCGTTCCGGGTGTCGGAGTAGACGTGGTACTTCCCCGCGGCCACAACCGGGAACTGCGCGGCCCCCTCCACGTGGGTGTGGAGGGTCGTGAGCCCGTCGGCGGTCTCGCGACTCACCGTGTCCCCGGAGGCGAAGGCGATCCAGTCCTCCGGGGTGACGACCCGGATGTCCACCTCCGCCAGCTCGGCGTTCATGGCGGGCTGGGGGTACCAGGCCCAGGTGCCCAGGCTCCAGTAGCTGTCGCCTCCGGGCCGGAGCGCCAGGTGCCCGTCGTGGATCACCCGGATCGTCACCGTTCCACCCGGTGGGGGTGGGGGGTCGAGCCGGACCAGCAGTTCTCCGTCCTGACGGAGGAATGGCGCGGGCTTCCCGTTCACCTGGACGGTCCGCACCTCCACGGGGAGCTCCTCCCGGTGGGACACCGTGCGGTCCACCAGGGCCACCCTCCAGAGGCCCGCGCCGGCTCGGAGCGCCCGGACGGTGCTCTCGGAGGTGACCTCCAGGCGGGATCCCCCCCCGCTGTTGTCGACCACCAGCTCCTCGCGGACCGCCATCAGGGGTGCTCCGGGGCGGTCCCACCACTGCCGGCCGATGGGCTGGGCGGCCACGGGCAGGAGGTAGCGCCGTCCGTGGTCCACGGGGTCGCGGGGGGGGATCTTCATGACGAGGTCCAGCTCCTCGAGCTGGTCCACGGTGGGATCCACCCGGAGCAGGAGGGTGTCCTTCGGGGCGCGGAGGAGGGCCACCGCCATTCCCGCGGCACCGCCGAAGGCGGCCTGCGCCAGGTCGTGGGAGGGTGGGGCGAAGAGGGGCCGGTCGAGGATCTTCTCCACCCATTCCGGAAGGGTGCCCGGGGTCGCCGCCTCCCCGGCGGCCGGCGCTCCGGTGAGTCCGAAACCCCACACCACGGCGCTCCGGAGCGTCTCGACGATCTCCAGGCCGGAGGCATCATCCCGTTTCGGTGCGATCTTCGTGTTCCTCTTGAGGTTGCGCCGCGCCACGGGGACGCTGAAACGGTCGGCGACCGTGAAGGTGAGCTTCACCGGTCCCGCAAAGAGCAGGCCGCACCGCTCGCCGTTGGCCATGAGCTCCCGGACCGTGCAGCCCTGCAGGGGCTCGAGCGTGGCCGAGCCCACCGCGAGCGGCCCGTCCAGCTCCACCGTGCCGCCCGGGGTGGGATGATCCACGGCGCGGCTCCAGGCCGCGAGATCGAAGCCCGCGGCCGGCGCGGCCAACCCCAGGGCAAGCGTCACCACGGCCATCCAGGGATATGTTCTTTTCTGGTACATGACGGGCTGCCTCCTTGGTTCTGTTGTTTCCAGTGTACCCCAACCGGGCAGCGGCCCCGGTGTTGCGGGGGAGGGGGACCCGTGAGACCCTTGCCGTACGGAGGCGGGAGGCCCCCGGGAGAACCATGCACGATGTACCTGCCTATCCCACCGAGATCCTGGACCCCACCCGTCCGACGGGCGTTGTCCTGGCAGGCATGGGGGGGCCGGACGGCCCGGATGCGGTGGGCCCCTTCCTGGGGAAGCTCTTCGGCGACCCGGAGATCTTTCCCGTCCCGGGGCCGTTCGGCCGCATCCTGGGACGGCTCATCGCCGTGGCCCGGACCCCCGCCGTCCGGCGACGGTACGCCCTCGTGGCTCCGGACGGTGCCACGCCCCAGCTGGCCACCACCCGGGAGCAGGCCGGGGAGCTCGTGCGACGGCTCGGTGCGGCGGGGCTTGCGGCCATACCGGGAGTCGCCATGCGGTACTGGCACCCGTACCCGGAGGAGGAGCTGACCCGGCTCGTGGAGACGGGTGCGGCACAGTTCCTGGTGGTGCCGGCCTATCCCCAGTACTCACGGGCCACCAGCGGCAGCACCCTGGACGCCGTGCTGGCGGCGGCGGCCTCGGTGGCCCCGGGAGCGCCGGTACACGTGGTGAGCCACTGGCACGACGACCGGGGTTTCATCCGGGCCCTGGCCGGGCCCGTCCTGGAATCCCTGGAGGACTGGGCCCGCGAGGGCCTCGACCCGGAACGCTGCGCCGTGGTCTGGGTGGCCCACTCCCTGCCACGGAGGATCGTGGAGGCCGGCGATCCCTACGTGGAGCAGGTGGAGGCCACGGTGGATCGGGCACGGAAGCTGGTGGCCGGCGCCATGGCCGCCGGCGAGCGTGGGGAGTGGTTCGGCGCCCTCTCCGGGGGCGTGGGGCCGCTCCTGGCCTTCCAGTCCCGGGTGGGCCCCATCCGGTGGGTGGGCCCGGAGATCACCGGCGTGGTGCGGGAGCTGGCGGCCGGTGGGTGCCGGCACCTCCACGTCCAGCCCGTGACCTTCACGTGCGAGCACATCGAGACGCTGGTGGAGCTGGACCTCGAGCTCGCCGGGCTGGCCCGGAATGCCGGCATCGAGGAGTTCCGGCGGGGACCGGCCCTCGGGACCGACCCCGGCTGGCTGGATGGCTTCGCCGAGATGCTGATCCGGAGGGCCTTCCCTGGGAGGGAGGTGCCGCGTGGCTGAAGCCGGAGGGGCGCCGCGCCGGGTGGCGGTGGTGGGGGGCGGTGTCGCCGGTCTCGCCACGGCACTCGGCCTGCTGGACCGTGCGGGCGAGGAGGGGGTGGAGCTCGACGTGACCGTGTTCGAGGCCGCCCCGGTTCCCGGGGGGAACCTCCGGACCCTGCGTGAGGGCGGGTGGCAGCTGGAGTGGGGTCCCAACGGCTTTCTCGACAACGAGCCCGCGACGCTGCAGCTCGTGGAGCGGCTCGGTCTCAGCCGTGTGCTCCAGCCTTCGAGTGACGCCACCCGGAGGCGGTTCCTCCTCCGGGACGGCCGCTTGCACGAGATTCCCACAGCGCCCGGGGCCTTCCTGCGGTCAGGGCTCATCTCCATCCCCGGGAAGCTCCGCATGGCCGCCGAGGTCCTGATCCCCCGGAAGAGGGACCTGGGCCGGGCCGCGGAGGACCCCGACACCGACGAGACCGTGGCGGCCTTCGGCACGCGGCGCCTGGGCCGGGAGTTCACCGAGATCATGCTCGACCCCATGGTCAAGGGCATCTTCGGGGGCGAGGCCACCCGCCTCAGCCTTGCCGCCGCCTTTCCCCGCATGGTGGAGCTGGAGCGGGACCACGGCGGGCTGTTCCGGGCGCTGGTGGCCATCTCGCGGGAGCGGAGGGCCCGTGCCGACGCGGGTCCCTCGGGCACCCTGCACTCCTTCGTCGGGGGCATGCAGACCCTGGTGGAGGCGCTCGCCATGGAGCTGGAGGCCGACCCCCGTGCCCGGCTCCGGACGGCGGCACCGGTGGAGGCGCTCGACCCTGGTGGGGACGGATGGCACGTCCGTGGGCCGGGGCTCTCGGAGGGGCCGTTCCACGTGGTGGTGGACGCGGCCCCGGCCTGGGCCGCGGCGCATCACCTGGAGGCCGTGGCGCCGTCCGTCGCCCGGGAGCTCGCGGCGATCCCCTTCGCACCCATGGCCGTCATCGCCCTGGGCTTCCCCCGGGACCGGGTGGAGCACGACCTGGAGGGATTCGGCCTGCTCATTCCGGGGCGGGAGCGCCGGGAGGTCCTCGGCGTCCTCTGGACCAGCAGCATCTTTCCGGGCAGGGCCCCGGAGGGCCACGTGCTGCTCCGTGTGATGGCGGGGGGGGCCGGAAACCCGGGCATCATGGAGCGCGACGACGGGGCCCTGGTGGCCACCGCCCTCGGCGAGCTGGGGCCCCTCCTGGGGATCCGGGGGGAACCCGTGCTGGCCCGTGTCATCCGGCACGAGCGCGCCATCGCCCAGTACGAGCCGGGCCACCTGGCCCGGCTGGCGCGGGTGGATCGGGAGCTCGAGCACCTCCGCGGGCTCGTGCTCACGGGGAGCTCCTACCGGGGCATCTCGGTGAACGCCTGCGTCAGGGAGGCCGGGGAGGTGGCCCTGCGGGTGATCGAGAGTCTCCGGGAAGCCTGAGCCGTCCGGCTGCCCACCTCGAGGGCGCACCGGGCAGACCGGCACCGGCGCCGGTGGTTCAGACCGTTCTCGAGTAGCGGGTTCCCGCGGCGGGGGAGTCGTCCAGGTGGGCGTCGAAGGGCATGCAGATGTTGCGCAGGAAGAAGCGGCCCAGGGGGGTGACGGCGAGGCCGTCGGGCCGGAGCTCCACGAGCCCGTCGCCGGCGAGGGGCTCCAGGGCGGCCAGGGCCTCCGCGAAGTGTGCGACGGGGTCCACGCCGAAGCGCTCCCGGATGCGCTCCCACCGGACACCCAGTGTGCAGATGATGCTCCGGATCACCTCGCCCCGGAGCTCGTCCTCCGGGGTGCGCACCAGCCCCCGCTCCACGGGAAGGTGCCCGGCCTCCACGGCGCGCTCCCACCGGACGAGGTTCCGCTCGTTGGCGGCGAAGGCACCGTCCACGTCGCCGATGGACGTGGGCCCCACCCCCACCTGGTCGGTGGCGGGCATGACCGTGTACCCCATGAAGTTCCGGTGGATGCCCCCCTCGTCCAGGGCCCGGGAGAGGGCGTCGTCCGGGCGGGCGAAGTGGTCGAAGCCGATGAAGCGGTAGCCGGCGGCCAGGAACTCGTCGGCCGCGGTCAGGAAGATCCGGAACTTCTCCCACCCCTCGGCCCGGGGAAGGCCCTCCAGACGGCGCTGGTGGGGCTTGACCCAGGGCACGTGGGCGTAGGAGAAGCAGGCCACCCGGTCCGGGGCCAGTTCGGCCACCACGCGGCGGACGGTCTCCCGGAACCCCTCCGCGGTCTGATGGGGCAGGCCGTAGATGAGGTCGACGTTGACGGAGGAGAACCCCAGGGCGCGGGCCCGCTCCACCTGGGCCCGGGTCAGCTCCATGGGCTGGATGCGCTCCACCGCCTCCTGGACACGGGGGTCCAGGTCCTGGAGGCCCAGGGAGACCCGGTTGAACCCGAGCCCGGCCAGCACCTCCAGGTGCTCCGCAGTGGTGACGCAGGGGTCGATCTCCAGGGCCACCTCGGCCCGCTCGCCAGGGGGGAAGCGGCTGGTGATGGCGGCAAAGAGTCTCGTGCACTGCTCCGGCGAGAGGTAGGTGGGGGTGCCGCCGCCCCAGTGGAGCTGGTCGAGGGTGCGGCGGGGCCCCAGTGCCTCCGCCAGCAGGTCCAGCTCGCGCTCCACGGCGTCCAGGTACCGCACCTCGGGGCCCCGGTGGGGCGAGATCACCACGTTGCACCCGCAGTAGGTGCAGCGGTGCTCGCAGAAGGGCACGTGGACGTACATGGACAGCGGCTCGTCCGGACGGCGCGCCGCCCCGGCCAGCCGCTTCCGGTAGGCCTCTTCGCCGAAGTCCTCCGAGAACTGGGGCGCCGTGGGGTAGGAGGTGTACCGGGGCCCGGGCCGATCGTAGCGGGCCAGGAGCTCCGGCGAGAAGGCGGCGAGGTCCAGCTCAGCCACGGGTGAACCCCTGCACCGTCTCCACGAAGGCGGCGAGGTGCGCCACGGGCACGTCGGGGGTGATGCCATGGCCCAGGTTGGCCACGTACCCCCGCCCCGGAGCGGAGCGGAGCATCTCGAGGGTGCGGGCGCGGATCACCTCGGGCGGGCCCATCAGCACGCCGGGGTCCAGGTTGCCCTGGAGCGCGTGGCGGGGCAGCGCGCGCGCGGCCATCCCCAGGTCCACCCGCCAGTCGAGCCCCAGCACCTCGCACGGCATGTCCGCCAGGTCGTGGAGGAGGTGGGCGCCGCCGTTGGCGAAGTAGATCCGGGGCACGTCCAGGTCGCCCAGGGCCTCCAGGAGACGCCGGGCCGGCCGGAGGGCCCAGCGCCGGGCGTCGCCTGCGGCCAGCGCCCCCACCCAGGAGTCGAAGACCTGGACGGCCTGGGCGCCTGCGGCCACCTGGCGGTGCAGGTAGCCGGCCATGGCGTCCGCCAGGGTGTCCAGGAGCCGGTCGAAGGCCTCGGGATGGGCGAAGGCGAAGCGCTTGACGCGGGAGAAGCTCTTGGAGGTGCCGCCCTCCACGAGGTAGGTGGCCAGGGTCCACGGGGCGCCGCAGAAGCCGATGAGCGCCACCCCGGGCGGCAGCTCGGCCCGGACCATCCGGAGGGCCACCTCCACGTACCCGGTGCCCGACCAGGGTTCCGGCACGGTGAGCCGTTCCAGATCGCCGGGCTCCCGCAGGGGGTTGGCCAGGTGGGGTCCCGGGGAGAACTCCAGCTGGATCCCCAGGGGCTCCAGGGGCGTGAGGATGTCCGAGAAGATGATGGCGGCGTCCAGGCCGTAGCGACGGATGGGTTGCAGCGTCACCTCGGCCGCGAGCTCGGGGGTCCTGCACATGGTGAGGAAGCCGCCGGCCCTCCGGCGCACCTCGCGGTACTCCGGGAGGTAGCGCCCCGCCTGGCGCATGACCCAGACGGGGGGGCGGTCCACGGGCTGGCGCCGGCAGGCCGCCAGGAAGCGGGAGGCCCCGCTCATGTCCCCGCTTCTCCCAGGGCCTCCTCGAAGGCGCCGACGGTCTCGTCGATGGCGGCCTCGTCGTGGGCCAGGGAGACGAAGGCCACCTCGTAGGCGGAGGGGGCCAGGTACACGCCCCGTTCGAGGAGCGCCCGGTGGAGGACGGCGTAGACCCCTGCCGAGGCGGGGTCGATGTTCTCGGAGCGGCGGGGCGGCTCGCCCCCACCCAGGGAGAGCCACAGGATGGAGCCCTCCCGCACCACGCTCCAGGGGCGCCCCCGGGCTTCGATGGCGCCCCGGAGACCCGCGGCCAGGCGCTCGCCCAGGGCCTCCAGGCGGCGGTAGGCCGCTCCGCCGTCGGCCAGGAGCACCTCCAGGGTGGCGATGCCGGCGGCCATGGCCACGGGGTTGCCCGAGAGCGTCCCAGCCTGGTAGACGGGCCCCAGCGGGGCCAGCTGCTCCATGATCTCGCGGCGGCCGCCGTACATGCCCACGGGCATGCCGCCGCCGATGATCTTGCCGTAGGTGGCCAGGTCGGGCTCCACGCCATAGAGCGCGGCGGCGCCGCCGGGTCCCACCCGGAACCCCGTGATGACCTCGTCCAGGATGAACAGGGCTCCGTGCTCCGTGCAGAGGCTCCGCAGGCGCTCCATGAACTCCCGCCGCTGCACCAGCAGGCCGGCGTTGGCCGGGATACCCTCGATGATCACGGCGGCGATCCCGTCCCCGTGCTCCGCGAAGGCCCGCTCCACCGCGGCCTCGTCGTCCAGGGGCAGCACCACCGTGTGGCGGGCGAAGGCCCCGGGCACCCCCGCCGAGGAGGGCGTCCCGAAGGTGGCCAGCCCCGAACCGGCCGACACCAGCAGGTGGTCGGCGTGGCCGTGGTAGCACCCGGAGAACTTGATGATGGTGTCGCGGCCCGTGGCGCCGCGGGCCAGGCGCACGGCGGACATGACGGCCTCGGTCCCCGAGGAGACGAAGCGCACCATCTCCAGGTGGGGGACCGTCTCCACCACCATGGAGGCCAGGCGCACCTCCTCCCGGCAGGGCGCGCCGAAGGAGAGCCCCCTGCCGGCGGCCTCGCGCACCGCCTCCACCACGGCGGGGTGGGCGTGGCCCAGGATGAGGGGGCCCCAGGAACCCACCCAGTCGATGTAGGTCCGGCCGTCCACGTCCGTGAACCGGCACCCCGAGGCGTGGTCGTAGAAGATGGGCTCGCCGCCCACGCTCCCGAAGGCCCGGACGGGGGAGTTGACCCCCGCGGGCATGAGGCTGCGGGCCTTCGCGTGGAGCGCCCTGGATCGGGATCCTGCGGTCATGGGGTCCTCCGGGGGATGGTGGTCACAGCCAGCCTCCGGCGAGGGCCTGGCGGGCGTGATAGGTGATGATGATGTCCGCCCCCGCGCGGCGGAAGGCGTGCCAGTTCTCCAGCACCACCTGGCGCTCCTCCACCCATCCCCGGGCCGCGGCGGCCTTCACCATGGAGAACTCGCCCGACACGTTGTAGACCGCCAGGGGCAGGGGGAAGGCCTCGCGGAGGTCCCGCACCACGTCCAGATAGGCCAGGGCCGGCTTCACCATCAGGATGTCCGCCCCCTCCGCCGCGTCCAGCTCCGCCTCCAGCAGGGCCTCCCGGCCGTTGCGGGGGTCCATCTGGTAGGAGCGGCGATCGCCGAATCCCGGCGCGGAGTGGGCGGCATCGCGGAACGGGCCGTAGTAGGCCGAGGCGTACTTCACCGAGTACGACATGATGGCCACGTGGACCAGCCCCTCGGCGTCCAGGGCCTCCCGGATGGCCGCCACGCGCCCGTCCATCATGTCGGAGGGCGCCACCACGTCGGCACCGGCACGGGCGTGGGCCAGGGCCATGCGGGCCAGGTGGGGCAGGGTGGCATCGTTGTCGATCCTCCCGTCGCGGATCAGGCCGCAGTGGCCGTGGTCCGTGTAGGCGCAGAGGCAGACGTCGGTCATGACGGCCAGCTCCTCGCCGAAGCGCTCCTTGAGCGCTGCCACGGCGCGGGGCACCTCCCCGTCACCGGCGAAGGCCGCACGGCCGTCCGGGGTCTTCTCGGCGTCGTCCGGGATGCCGAAGAGGAGCACGGCACGGATCCCCAGCTCCAGGTCCCGCTCCACGGTGGCCACCAGGCGGTCCACCGACTGGTGTTCGATTCCGGGCATGGAGGCGATGGGCTCGGAGACACCCTCTCCGGGCACGACGAAGTGGGGCTGGACCAGCATGCGGGCGTCGAGCCGGGACTCGGCCACCAGGTCACGGATGGCCGGGGTGCTCCGCAGGCGACGGGGACGTTGGACGAGCTCGCTCATGGTTCCTCCACGGGGTCCTTGCTGCGGGGGACGCGGGGTGCCGGGTCCCCGGCCCACCGATGGTACCGCGCCGCCGGCCAGCTCATGGCGCCACGGCCTCCGGGAGAGCCTCGCCGAGGGCGGTGTGGCACAGGGCGGCAACCGTCTCCGGGTCCCGGCCCACCGCGCCCACCCGCGCCACGCGGGCGCTGCCGACCCCGTCGTCCACGACGCCCAGCACGGCCTGCAGGCGAAGAGCGCCGTCGGGTTCGGGCGTGGCGAGACAGCCCAGGGGCAGGTGGCACCCGCCGCCCAGGAGCTGGAGCAGGCGCCGTTCCGCCGTCACACAGCGGGCCACCTCCCCGTCGTGGAGCGCGGCGAGCAGGTCCCGGACCGGCCCCCCCGCCCGGGTCTCGATGGCGAGGGCGCCCTGGCCGGGTGCGGGGAGCATGACCTCCGGCGGGAGCTCCACGGTCTCCAGGTCCCCGAGGTCCAGCCCCAGGCGCCGTACCCCTGCCGCGGCCAGGAGGATGGCGTCGTACCGCCCCTCCCGGAGCTTCCGGACGCGGGTGGGCACGTTGCCGCGAAGCGCCTGGAGCGTGAGGTCGGGGCGGAGCGCGAGCACCTGGGCCGCACGGCGGAGGGAGGAGGTGCCCACCACGGCGCCTTCGGGGAGCCCCAGGGGATCCGCCGGGCCGGCATGGAGGAGGCCCGGGCGGGCCAGGAGCAGGTCGGAGGGGTCGGCTCTCTCCGGGATCGCCGCCAGGACCAGGCCCTCCGGCTCCTCCGTGGGCAGGTCCTTCAGCGAGTGCACCACCAGGTCCACCTCGCCGTCCAGGAGCGCCCTCTGGAGCTCCTTGGTGAAGAAGCCCTTGCCCTCCATCTTGTGGAAGGCCACGTCCTGGATCCGGTCCCCACGGGTGGCGATCACCACGAGCTCCGCGGGCCGCCCCAGCGCCTCGTGGATCCGTCCTGCCACGCGCCGGGCCTGCCACAGGGCCAGGTCCGAACCACGGGTCCCGATCCTCAGGGTTCGCTCTGCCGTCATGCCTCCTCCTCCAGGCGCCGGTGGAAGCTCTCGATCACCGACGCACCGTGGTCCCCGGCAGCCCCCTTCAGCCCCTTGAGGGGAATCTGGACCAGCCGGCGGACGAGGTGGTCCGCGAAGCGCTCCAGGGCCTCCCGCTCGGGAGCGTCCAGGTGGGCCAGCTCCCGCGAGAGGGTCCGGTGCAGCGCACCGTGGGCCGCCTCACGGTAGGCAGTATGCAACGACCTGGCCACGGGAGAGAGCGCGCGGTCGAGGAGGCGGCGCCGGAGGATCTCCACCTGATGGTCGATGAGGGCCTCGCAGCGGGAGATCTCCGCCAGGCGGTGGCGGCGGTTGGCCTCGGCCTCCTCCCGCATGGCCTCGATCCCCACGTACCGGACACCGTCGAGCCCGCCGGCGGCGGGGTCCACGTTGGCGGGCAGGGCCAGGTCCACCACCAGCAGCTCCTCGTCCGCCGGGAGCTGCCGGCGGATGGCCTCCACACCGGGGACACCCAGCAGGACCTCCTCGGAGGAGGTGACCGCCACCACGGTCCCCGCGCCGGGGGGGTCGGAGAGCGTGGCGTCGAGGGGCAGAGCGTGCGCCAGCGGGTCACCCTCCACGAGGGCCTCGGCCCGCTCCATGCTGCGGTTGGCCACCAGCACCCGCCGCTGCCCGTCCACCTTCCGGACGAGCCGCAGGGTCTCGCGCGCCATCTCCCCGGCGCCCAGCACCAGGACGGGTGTCGAGGTGGCCGCGAGGTGGGCCCCGAGGGTGCGTTCCACGAGGCTCACGAGGGAGACGGGGCGGCGGGCCAGGTCGGTCTCCGTCCGGATCCGCTTGCCCACGTGGAGCGCCTCGTGGAAGCACTGGTCCAGGGCGCCCCCCAGCAGGTCCAGCTCGTGGGCCAGCTCGTGGGCCGCCTTCACCTGGGCCGCGATCTGCACCTCGCCCACCATCATGGAGTCGATGGCGGCGGTCACCCGGAACAGGTGGCGGGCGGCCTCCTCGCCCCGCAGGATGTAGAGCTCCTCGTCGGGGGGGAGCTCCGCCTCGCCCCCGGCGAGGTCGGCCAGGCTCCGCCGCAGGTGGAAGAGGATGTCGGCGTTCCGGTTGGGGGAGGAGGAGCGGAAGTGGAGCTCCACGCGGTTGCAGGTACCCAGGTAGACGAGCTCCTCGAAGCCCGAGAGCCTGGCGAGCTCCACCAGGTGTTCCCGGGCGAAGCCCTCGGGCAACGTGGCACGCTCCAGCGAGGCGACGCTGGTGGTGCGGTGGCTGGTTCCCACGACGCCGATCCGGTCCACGGCACCCCTCCCCGGAAACTCTACGGGATCCGGTGGCGGTGTGCAGTCACGGATCTGTAAAACCCTGCCGGGTCTGTTGCAGGACCGTCACAGTCCGGGCCACCCCGGATCATTCACGAGGGTTCGTTGTGAGCGGTGCGAGGCGCCGTTGCTGGTGATGTTCTTGCAAGGCGAGGGAGCGAAGGCGTGCCTGCGGCACGTGGAGCGACCGGGTCGAGACAACGCCGCCAGGCATGGTGGATCGCACCGCGCAGTCGAAGCATCCTGAAGAATCGAGGCTAGAACGGCATGCCGAAGGCGAGCCACCACTCGCCGCTGGACTCGCCCGGTCGCCGGTCCAGCTTGTGACCGTACTCCACCCGGATCGGGCCCGCCGGGGTATCCAGCCGGAGACCGGCACCGATACCCCAGCGCATGTCGCCCCAGCGGACCTGGCCGGGGGAGGCCCAGACGTTGCCGCCGTCCACGAAGAGCACCGCGGAGAACGGCCCCGTGAGGGCCCGACGGTACTCCAGGTTGAGGAGCACGAGGGCGTTGCCGCCGATGGGGCTGCCCCTGTCGTTGATGGTCTGGCCCGGGATGCCCAGCATGTCCAGGCCGAACGCCCGGTGCGAGGCGCTGCCGCCCGAGAAGAACCGCTCGCTGATGGGTACCTTGAGGTTGTCGGGGAGGCCCCCTCCCTGGGCGATGGGTTTCACGGCCCCGAGGCGAAGCCCGACGGCACCGGTTCCGTTGGCCATCCTTGTCGCCGCGGAGAAGGAGGCCAGGCCCTTGAGGAACCGGGAGTCGGCATCGAGCAGGGGGAAGGCGTACTGCACCGACAGCGACGAGTAGATGCCCTTCCGCGGCATGAAGGGGTCGTCGCGCAGGTCCAGCTCCACCGTGGGCGTCAGGGCGGAGATCCGCGCACGCTGGTTCTCGCGACCGATCTCCGGAATCACGTCGGGAGGACCGTCGGGATCCACCACCTGGTAGCTGTAGCGCCACCACATGCGGAAGGGGCGTTTCAGCCGGTCACCCACGTCGATGATGGTGCCCCAGCGGTTCTGCTCGTAGGAGGTGAAGCGCTCGAAGGTCTTGAAGATGGTGAGGCTTCCCGGCGTGTGGAGCCAGGGCAGGCTCATCTCCCGGAGGCTGAGCCGGTAGCGCTGCTCGCGGGCCGAGAGGCGGGTGTCCACGGAGATGGCATGGGCACCGCCGAAGAGGTTGAGGTGCGTCCAGCCCAGGGAGATGTGGGCCTTGTTGATCGTGTCCCAGCCCACGCCGAAGAAGTAGGAACGCTGGAGACTCTCGTCGCAGCGGACCACGTAGGCCCGTTCCGCGCGGCCCTCCTGCCCTGGAATGGGGACGATCTCCACGGAGCGGAAGAGCCCCAGCTGGTAGAGCCTCCTCTGGGCGGTCAGGAGGGACACGAACGAGTAGGGGGCACCCTCGGCGAAACCGGCCCGGGTGACGGTGTGCCGGACCACGGACTCCCGGGTCTTGCGGAGCCCGGTGACCACCACGGAGGAGATGGTGACGAAGGGGCCGGGGACCGCGACGAAGCGCACCCGCACCCCGCCCCCGTGGAGCTCCTCGGTGGAGGCCTCCACCGTGCCGTCGGGGTATCCCGAGTCGCGGAGGATGATCTCCAGCCTCTGCCGCATGGGTTCGAGCTGCGTGGGATCCCAGGGCCCCTTCTCCTTCAGCGGAAGAGAGGCGCCCTCGAGGCCGGGTGCGCACTCCACGGGGAAGGCCTCGAGAACGAGGCTCTCCACCGTCCGGCGCTCTCCCGGGTCGACGGGGAAGGCCACCCGGACACGCCGTTCGTCCAGGAGCTCGATGCGCGCCGGTCCCACGGTGGCGTCGGGGAATCCCCGGGCCCTGAAGTACCGGACGAGGATCTGCCGGTCCTGCTCCAGTGTGGAGGCGGAGACCTTCTGGCGGAGCCAGCCGCCCACGCGCCCCTTGTGGACCTTCACCTGCTTGCGGAGCTTCCGCCACCGCGACTCCTCCACGCCGGGGAAGGTCACCTCCCTGATGATGCAGTGCGGACCGAGATCCACCCGGACGGTGAACCTGTGGGGATCCACGGTCTCGTCCAGGGAGACCTCCACCTTCGCCAGGAGGTAGCCCCGCTCCTGAAGACGGTCCAGGATGTACTCGGAGGAGGCCTCGGTCTGGGCTGGGTGGATGTGGGCCGTCACCTCGGGGCCGGGCAATGCCCGGAGGACCTCCTTCTCGTCCTCGGGGTCCGTGAGCAGCTCGAGCTGGTAGCGGGGTCCGGGGTCCACCTCCACGAGCAGCCTGACCCCACCGTCCACGGGAATCCGCGAGATCTCGAACACCTGGGCCTCCCAGTGGCCCATCTCGCGGAGGGCAGCCTCGATCCGATCCCTGGCCCGGTCCAGCCGCTCCACCGACAGCGTGGTACCGGGCTTCAGGCCCGAGGCCACGGCCAGGCGGCCCTCGGGATCCTCGATGCCCTCGAACTCGAGGGAGGCCAGCCGGGCGGGCTCGCCCAGCGAGACCCTCACGGTCACGTCGACCGTGTTGTGCTGCCGGAGGTACTCCGCCTCGGGCTCCACGAGGGCCCCGGCGAAGCCCCGGTTCGCCAGCTCCCGCTCGGTCCGGTGCACGGCGGCCTCCAGGGCCGCGGCGGAGAAGGGATCGCCCCGGACCAGGCGGATCCACCTCCGGATCCTGATCTTCCAGAGGGGACCCACCCCCTCGACGCGGAGACGGGAGATCCGGGGCCTGAGGTTGAGCCTGACGGTGACGGCCACACCGTCACCGTCGGGAGCGGCGCGCACGCTCAGGGACTCGATGTTGCCACCGGCGTACAGGGCGCGGATTCCCTGGCGGAGCACGCTGCGGTCCAGTGGCTCACCCACGCGGAGACCGAGGATGTTGGAGACCTCCCGGGCCTCCATGGTGGCGTCGGCCTCCACGGTGACGGAGGTGACCGGGGGAGCCTCACCGGCGGCCCCCGGGACGGCCAGGGCGAGCACCAGGGCGAGGATGGGGGCCGGCGGGCGCATCAGTACCGCTTCCGTACCCTGAGGTCCAGGCTCCAGCTGCCGTCACGGCGGCGGGTGGCCTCCAGGTAGACCTGCGGCGCCAGGATCCAGCGGCTGTAGATGAGCTCCTCACGGTTGGTGGAGAGGTTGGACTCCACCGCCACCGTCCACGAGGGCGAGATCTGCTTCACGAGGGTCACCCGGGCGGTGGGATCGCCCGCGTCGGTGCGGGCAAAGGGGTCCACGCGGACCTGATCGATGGCCAGCAGGCTGCGGGCGCGCATCTCGAGAACCTGGTTGAGCGTGCTGGACAGCACCGAGGACGCCATCCCGGAGGCGGGAGCGCTGCCCCCGGACCCCGAGACCGGGGCGCCCGTGGCGATGAGGGAGACGATCTCCTCCTGGGAGAGGGGGGGGTCGGAGGAGAAGGTGGGCACGATGCGGTCGCCCGTGCCCACGAGGGTGATCCAGATCTCGTAGATGTCCACCTGGGCCCGGGCCCTGATGTCCACGTGGGGCACGATGGAGGTGGGGTCGCTGAAGGTGATGAGGGCGTGGTCCAGCTCGTAGCGGGTCCCCTGGAAGGTGAACTCGCCGCCCTCGGCAATGCTGACCCGCCCCACGAGTCCGGGAGAGCCCGGTGTGCCGGTGATGTGGAGGGAGACAGCAACCTGGAGCCTGAGGAAGGCGTTGCGGGCCTCGATGGTGTGGTCCGCCTCCACGCGGAGGTCCAGCCTTGGAATCTCCGCACCGGGGGCGGTCTTGGTCTTCCCGAACCAGTCGAGGAGGATGGTGGACAGCTCCTCGTTCCGCCGGATCAGGGTCCGGTTCACCACCAGGTCGCCGCCCAGGGTCAGGTGCTCGCCCCGCCCTCGAAGCCACCAGGTGCCCGAGAGCCTGGGATCGAGGCCGGGGAACAGGGGGAAGAGCGCCCGCTTCAGGGTTCCGGAGAGGTCGAAGTCCGGCTCGGTACCCACCAGCCGGATCCGGCCGGCCACCGTGCCACCGCCACCCATGAGCCGGTAGGAGACGCCGTCCAGGACGATACCGTCGGGCGAGAGCAGGGCGGTGCCGGTGATGCTGGACAGGACGATGGAGCTCTCGGGAATCCGGAAGGAGCACCCCGTGAGCTCCGCGATACCGTCCAGTCCGGGCGCCTCCATGGTCCCGCTGATGGAGATCACCCCCTGGATCTCCCCCGCCGTCTCCCACTGTGGTGCCACCAGGCGGAGGAGGCGGGCATCGCCCTTGCCGGAGATGTTGCCGTTGAGAGCACCGGCCGCATCCCTGGAGAGGCGGACGAACAGCTCGTTGCCGTTGGTGGCCCTGAGCCAGAGGCCCCTGAGGACGAAACCATCCTCATCGAGGCTGAAGGTGGCCGGTTCCACGAGCCGCGCAGCCAGCTCACCGATCTTGAGGTCCAGCCGTTCGGCGACTCCCGTCACGCGGGGGGGCTGCCCCTCGGGCCACACGACGGAGACCTTCACGTTCCCGGTACCATCGAGGACATTGCCATGGACAGGCAGAAGGCGCTCGAGCAGGGTTGCCAGCGACGAGATCTCCACATGGCCGTCGCCGGCGAAGGCGCCATCGTCTCGCCGCTCGAGGGAGAGCGTGGCCCGGGCCGCCCCACCGAGGGAGAGCTCCCCCTCCATGGCCTGCTCGGAGACGCTGGCCCGGAGGGAGGTGGTGGCCGAGGCGGTCTCGAGGTCCCCGGTGAATCCACCGTCGGGGTCCAGACGGAAACGTCCCTCACCGCTCACCGCGGGACCCAGCAGGTTGCGGGCGGTGGACCCCAGGGGAGCGGTGGCGAGGTCCTTCCAGGTGAAGGAGCCCTCCACGAGTCCTGTGGGGATGTTCCACGAGGCCTCGCCCGAGGCTCCCGCATCGAGCTGCAGCCCGTGGATGCCGAGGGTTCCGGCCGAGAGGTCGGCGCTGGCCGAGCCGTCTCCGAGCAACAGCGGGCCCACCGAGACATCCACCAGCCCCAGGGCCCAGGAGCCGCGGGGGCCGGCGAGCGCCCCCCGGAGCTGCCCCGCGAAGGAGAGATTTCCGCCAACCCCCTCCTTCCCGAGCCAGGACACGAGGCGGGCCAGGGGAATCTGCGTCCCGCTCATGGTGAGGTCGACCTGCCGATCGTCCGGCACGTTGCCCCAGAAGAGGCGTCCCGTGACCTCGCCGCTCCCCGATCCCAGGAGGAAGGCGGCCCGGTGGATCGTGAAGCCGGCGTGCGCCACCGTGCCCTCGATCACGGCCCGGTCGAACTCCATGACGGAGAAGCCGAGGGGCTCCGCCTCCATCCTGAGCTCGGCCCGGAGGTCGCGCCAGGGGCCTCCAAGGCTCAGGTGGAGGGAGGCCGTTCCCGAGAGGGCGTCCGGGAGGACGGGACGTCCCACCAGCGAGTTGACGAGAAGGACCACCTCGTGAAGGTCAGCGGAGCTGGCCGAGATGGACCAGGCCGGCTCCCAGGTTCCCAGAGTCAGCGGTCCCTCCCAGGAGAGGCGGGAGTGGCCCACCAGGAGATCCGGTCCATCGAATCGAAGGAGGCCGTCGGGCGTCAGTGTGAGCTGGATGTCACCGGAGGCGGGGAGCGTGCCGTCGCGGGGGGTCAGCGAGACGGCGGCCTCGCCGTGCCCCTTCCTGATCCGGGTTCCGTTCCATTCCAGGCTCACCTCCGCATCGGCCCGTGCCGCGGCTCCCGTGGGCGGCACGTGGAGACCTGCCAGCAGGCGATCGAGGTCGAACCCCCGGCCCGAGGCGCGGACGGTGTGGTGGAACGGAGCGCCGAGCGGGGACAGCTCGTAGCTTCCAGTGAGCCGTCCCCCGAAGATGCTGCTCTCCTTGAGCTCTCCCTTCAGGCCCTCCCGGGAGAGTCTCAGACGACCGGCCAGGTCCTCCAGGGAGAAACCCGCCGCGCGCAACCGGCGTGAACGGACCGTGGCATCCAGGAATTCGCTGGCATCGGACCGGTAGCGGAGCTCCACGGCACAGCGGCCTTCCAGCAGGCCCTTCATGTGGAGCGTGGTGTCCAGCCGGTCCATGTCCACCGTACCCCGGGCGGTGGCCGTGGCCCTGCCAGAACCGAGCTCCGCCGTACCGGTCAGGGAGGCGAGTTCGCCGTCAAACTCGAAGCGGCGGATCCGGACGGTGTCGTCCACCGCGAAACGCGCACGGATCGTGCCCGTGACGGGCCTGGCGCGTGGCAGTGCGAGGGTGGCGCAACGAACCGCGGCGAATCCCCTGGCCTGGACACCGTCCCGGGTCCAGCCGGCCCGCACCCCGTCCAGGAAGATCCCGAGACCACCGGGCAGGTCGGTACCCTCCACCGTGACGTCGTCCAGTGCCAGATGGCGAACGTGGACGGTGATCCACGGTCGCTGCCGGGGGCCGCGCCGCTCCAGGCCGCTTCCCGAGACGGCCAGGTGTACTCCCCGCACCGCGACGGTCCCGAGCTCGAGGGTCCGCCGGGCAAGGCGGAAGCCGGAGAGGGTGACGGTGACCTCGTCGGCGGTCAGGGAGACTGTCTCGCTCCGGACCGAGATCCCCTCGAGAGCGACCCTGGGTGGCACGAACTGCCACTCCAGGCTTTCCACCCGGATCCGGGCCCCCGTCACGGCGGCGAGCCGTGTGGCGAGCCACCTGGCGGCTCCGGCCCGGACACCGGGGGCGTTCAGGATGCGAAAGAGAACGGCCACCAGGACGAGCAGGAGAGCGATGGTCGCCAGGAGAGCAATGGTGGTCCGCCGGAGATGACGGTATCTCACCCCCCGCGTTCTCCCCACTTCAGCTTCCGGTGCAGGATCTGGAAGAACGAGCGCTCGTGCGTGGTCACCAGGAGCACGGGATCATCGCACCGCCGGACCCGCACCAGGTCCTTCGGCGTCAGCGGGAAGCCCTCCTGTCCGTCCAGGGTCAGGTACACCTCTTCGGAGTGGCTCTCCAGGCGGATCTCCACCACGGAGTCGATGGGCAGCACGATGGGGCGGTTGGTGAGCGTGTGGGGACAGATGGGCGTGATGGTCAGGGCGCCAAGGGTGGGGTAGAGGATGGGACCGCCGGCCGAGAGGTTGTAGGCCGTGGAACCCGTCGGTGTCGCCACGATGAGGCCGTCGGCCCGGAAGCGGCTCACAAAATCGTCGTTCACGTGGACCGACAGGTGGATCATCCGCGCCAGGGCCGACTTGTTGATCACGGCATCGTTGAGCACATGCCGGACGCGGGGCTCCTCCCCGGGTGTCAGCACCGAGACCTCGAACCGTTCCCGTTCCTCCACCCGGGTCCTGCCGTCCAGCGCCGCGTGGAGCATGGGGAAGAGCGCCTCGGCCGGATGCTCCGTGAGGAAGCCCAGCGTTCCCAGGTTGATGCCGAGGATCGGGGTCCCGTCAAGACGGTCCCGCGTCACCGACAGGAGCGTGCCGTCGCCTCCGAGCACCACGATCAGGTCCACGAGGGAGGCCAGCTCCGACCGGTCGGGGCCGTCAGAGCCGTTCACCACCTTCGCGGACTCCCGGTCGAGGACGGCCTCCACCCCGAGGCGCGCCAGCTCCACCAGGAGCTGCCGGCCCAGGTCCACCGCCTCCGGACTCGAGGCCTTGAGGACCACGCCGATCCGGCGGATGCCGTTGGTCTCCACCCGGCCATTCTAGCCCGGATCGGCCGTGGAGGCAGGAGCCGGGGGTGGCGACGGCGGTCGGGGGCTGGAATCGGCGGCGGGAGACGGCGACCGCGTCCGGTGGTTTCCCCGGGGGCGCACCCCGGTTCCATCCGGCTGCAGACGCACATCCAGCCGGGGGCATCACCCCCTCGCCCCTGCGCCCCTGTGCTCCCTGGTGGGCGGGTGAAGAAGTTCCAGGTGACACCGCAGAGCTCGGCGGCGTCCCGGGCCCGACCCAGAACCTGCTGCTCCACCTCCCGCACCACCACCGGCCGGCCGGCCTCGGCCTTGAGCTCGCCCACCCGGGCGGCCAGTCGGAAGTGCTCACCCAGGAGCTCGAGCGGCGCCCGGTCCGGCTCGGCGATCCGGTCCCGCAGCGTTCCGATGTCACCGTCCGTGGATCCTCCTCCAGTCCCTCAACGCTTCCACGGGGCCGGCCCCGACGGCCCCGTGGAAGGTGGTATCTTCGTGCCGTCCGACGAGGAGGTGCGCATGACACTGGAGAGGCTCGACCAGGCGTTGACCGCGGACGTGGAGGCCCTGAAGGCCGAGGGGCGTGCCAAGGCGCCCGAGCGGGTGATCGTGGGCCACGTGCCGCCGGAGGGTGGGCGGGGCCCCCGCTACCGGCTGGAGGGCGCGGAGCAGCTCTTCATCCGCATGAACTCCAACAGCTACCTGTCCCTGTCCCACCACCCGAAGCTGATCCAGGCGGCGGACGCCGCCACCCACGAGTTCGGGGTGGGGCCGGGAGCCGTGCGCTTCATCGACGGCACCTTCATCCACCACGTGCGCCTGGAACGCCGGATCGCGGAGTTCCTGGACCGGCCCGCGGCGAAGATCTTCAACTCGGCCTACACGGCCAACCTGGGCCTGGCCATGGCCATCAACTCGCCCCGCACCTGCTGGGTGGGCGACGAGCTGAACCACAACAGCATCATCCGGGCCCTGCGCATCTCGGGCGTGGCCCGGGAGAACAAGGCCATCTACCGCCACAACGACATGGACGAGCTCTCCCGCTGCCTGGAGAACGTCCCCGAGGGCATCGAGCGGGTGGTGGTGATCTTCGACGGGATCTTCTCCATGCGGGGGGACAACGCTCCCATGGACGAGATCCTGCGCCGCTGCGAGCCCCACCGGGAGCGCTTCCCCCAGGGCCTGGTCACCGTGGTGGACGACTCCCACGGTATCGGAGCCTACGGGGTCACCGGCCGGGGCACCGAGGAGTACACGGGGGCGAAGGCCGACATCGTGGTGGGCACCTTCGGCAAGGCCTTCGGGGTCAACGGCGGCTTCATCGCGGCGAGCCCCGCCGTGATCGAGGCGGTGCGCCAGAAGGCCGACACCTACATCTACACCAACCCGCTGAGCGTGGCCGACTGTGCGGCGGCCACCGCCGCCCTGGACGTGGCCGACGGCCCCGAGGGCCGGGAGCGCCTGGTCCACCTGCGGGAGATGACGCGGCGCTTCCGGGAGGGAATCTCCCGGCTGGGCTGGGAGTCCATCCCCGGGCCGCACCCGGTGGTGCCCCTGCTGGTCCGGGACACGGCCCGCACCCGCGAGCTGGTCCGGCACTTCTACGACAACGGCGTGCTGGTGGTGGGGCTCACCTTCCCCGTGGTGCCGAAGGGGGACGAGACCATCCGCTTCCAGATCAACGCGGCCCACACGGCCGCCGACATCGACCAGGCCCTGGCCGTGCTGGAGTCCTTCACCGGGTGAGCGCGGGCCGTCTGGCCGGTCTCGGGGTCCTGCTGGTGCTGGTGGCGGCGGGGATGCTCAGCCTGTGGGACGGCCGCGCCGCCATGCTCGGCGCCGGGGCCCTGGTGGCCCGGGGCGGTGTCTGCCAGGGCGGGGCGCTCCGGCTCGTGCTGGAGAGGACGGACCGCGCCTGAGCCGGGTCATGGCATCCTCCGTGCCGCAGTATACCCCCTTGCCTGAGTGATCGTCGAATCGTGCACATTGTGCAAATTTTTCTTGTCATTTTGACGGATTTCTGGTTGACAAACCCGGTTTGCTGGTCTACAACGTGCGCAATGAACACCACGGAGGAGTCACCATGCCAGCCAGAGTGAAGGAGATCCTGGCCCGCTGCCGCGAGGAGAACGTCCACTTCCTGCGGCTCCAGTTCATCGACATCGACGGGATCATCAAGAACGTGGAGGTCCCCCAGAGCCAGTTCGAGAAGGCCCTGGACGGCCAGATCATGTTCGACGGCTCCTCCATCGAGGGCTTCACGCGCATCGAGGAGTCCGACATGCTCCTGGTGCCCGACCTGGACACCTTCGGCGTCTTCCCCTGGGAGACCGACCACGGCAGGGTGGGCCGGCTCATCTGCGACATCATGAACCCCGACGGCACCCCCTTCGCGGGCTGCCCCCGCAGCGCGCTCAGGCGGGTGGTGGAGCGCGCGAAGAAGATGGGCTACACCATGATGGCGGGACCCGAGGCCGAGTTCTTCCTCTTCCAGCGCAACGGCGAGGGCGAGCCCATCCCCTCCACCCACGACACCGGGGGCTACTTCGACCTGAGCCCCAGGGACCGGGGCGAGGAGGCGCGGCGCGACATCACGCTGGTGCTGGAGTACATGGGCTTCGAGGTGGAGGCGGCCCACCACGAGGTGGCGCCCGGCCAGCACGAGATCGACTTCAAGTACGCCGACGCCATCACCACGGCCGACAACATCGTGACCTTCCGCTTCGTGGTGAAGAAGGTGGCCCTGGCCCACGGCCTCCACGCCACCTTCATGCCCAAGCCCCTGGCGGGCATCAACGGCTCGGGCATGCACACCCACCAGTCGCTCTTCACCACGGACGGCGAGAACGCCTTCTGGGACCCCAAGGCGCAGTGGGAGCTCTCCACCGTGGCCCGGGGCTACATCGGGGGCCTGCTCCACCATGCCCGGGCCTTCGTGGCCGTCACCAACCCCCTGGTGAACTCCTACAAGCGGCTGGTGCCCGGCTACGAGGCCCCGGTGAACGTGGCATGGTCGGAGAAGAACCGCTCGCCCATGGTGCGGGTTCCCGCGCGGCGCGGCATCGGGACCCGCTGCGAGGTGCGCGTGCCCGACCCCTCCTGCAACCCCTACCTGGCGCTCACCGTCATGATGGCGGCGGGGCTGGACGGCCTGGAGAAGGGGATGGACTGCGGGGAGCCCGTGAACCGCAACATCTTCGAGATGAGCCAGCGGGAGAAGCGCCGCCTGAAGATCGTCCAGCTGCCCGCCAACCTGGAGGAGGCCCTGGACTTCCTGGAGAAGGACGCGGTGCTGAAGGAGGCCCTGGGCGAGCACATCTTCACCCACTTCCTCCACAACAAGCGGCAGGAGTGGGCCGACTACATCCAGGTGATCCACCACTGGGAGCGGGAGCGGTACCTGGACCGGTACTGAAGCGCTCCGGGGGGCGGGCGCAGCGCCTGCTGCGGCCCGCGATACGGGGCGATCTGCGGGGCCCGCTTGGGCTCGCTCGCTGCGACGTGGCGCTGCCACGCCTCGCTCGCTCACCCGTCGTGCACATCCACATCTGGAGCCGGCTTGCGCCGCTCGCTTCGATTCCCCTCCCGCCCCCCGGAGCGGGGAGGCCTGGGTGGAAGGGCAGCTGGCACTGATCGGCCGTGGAGCGCTGACCTCTTCACGTCTTCACCTCCTCACGTCCTGACCTCCTCACCGGGCGGGCGGTGTACCATCGTGGGCCGGGAGGGAACATGAGCATATTCGACGGGATGTCACGGGAGGACCTCCGCAAGACGGTGGACATGTTCGCCAGGAACTGGCTGGCCCACGACGGGTGCTGGTTCCTGGCGGCGGAGGACAGTCATGGGATGGAGGTGGCCATCGACCTGGACACCAGGTCCTGGGCCCGCTTCGCAGCGGTGGAGGCCGCGCGCATCATGCGGACCTTCGGGATCCCCGAGGCGGGTGGCCTGGAGGCGCTGGCCGAGGCGCTCCAGTACCGGATGTACGCCGCCATCAACCAGCAGCACATGGAGTGGTCGGAGGACCGGAGCTCTCTCTGCTTCTTCATGGACACCTGCCGGGTCCAGGAGACCCGCCGCCGCAAGGGGCTGCCGGACTTCCCCTGCAAGAGCGTGGGGATCGTGGAGTTCTCCACCTTCGCGAGGACGGTGGACCCACGGATCGAGACCCGGTGCCTCCTCTGTCCCCCGGACGCCCCTCCGGGGAAGAACTGTGGCTGGGAGTTCACCCTCCGTCCGGAGGAGAAGGAGTAGGGGAGCCATGGACGGCCTGCCGGCCCGGGCTGGGGCACCGAGCAACCGGGCCCTCGCCGAGGCCCTGTTCCAGCTGGCGGAGGGGGAACCCCACGGGGACCGGAAGCTGGCCTTCCTCAAGGCAGGGTACCGGGCCCTCGACGCCACCCGCCCGGCCAGCCGGGAGCTCCTGGAGGAGGCCCCGGCGTGGCTGCGGCCGCTGGTGTCCCAGCTTGTGGCCTGCCGGGGCGACGGTGCGCTGGAGGCCGCGGTGGAGCGGCTCCGCTCGGGCCGCCCCTCCCGGCGCCGGCCCGCGAGGGCGCGCTTCCTCTCCCGGGTGGAGGTGAGGGAGACCCTGGCCGGGGCCCCGGAGGAGCTGGACCCCCGCCGGCTGCGTGGCGCCTTCCACTGGCACACCGACGCCTCGGACGGGAAGGCCTCCCTGGAGGCCATGGCCAGGGCCTGCCTGCGGAGGGGCGCGAGCTGGGCGGTGGTCACCGACCACTCCCGGGGCCTGGAGGTGGCCTCGGGCCTGGACCGGGAGGGTGTCCTTCTCCAGCGCCGGCGTGTGGAGCGGTGGAACCGGGAGCACGGCGAGGAGATGCTGCTCCTCCAGGGTCTGGAGGTGGAGATCCTCGAAGACGGCACCGTGGACGTGCCGGCCCTGGAGCGGGAGGAGATCGACGTGGTGGTGGCGGCGGTCCACCGCCGCCTGGACCCCGGCCCGGACCAGACCGAACGCCTGCTCCGGGCCGTATCCACGCCCGGAGTGCGGGTCCTGGCCCACCCCCGCGGCCGGCTCTTCCACCACCGGAGCGGCGTCCGGGCGCGGTGGGAGAAGGTCTTCGCAGCGTGCGCCGAGCACGGGGTGGCGGTGGAGATCAACGGCTTTCCCAGGAGGCAGGACCTGGACTGGGAGCTGGCCCGCCTGGCGGTGGGGACCGGGTGCCTGTTCGTCCTGGCCTCGGACGCCCACGCGCCGGCCCACCTGGCCTTCGACGAGTACGCCTGCGCCATCGCCTCCAGGGCCGGGGTGCCGCCGGCCAGGATCCTGAATCTCAGGCAGGCCGAGGTGGTCCGGGACTGGCTGGATCACGGTACGCTATGGTGACGAGGGAGGATTCGAGATGCAACGAGCTTTTCTTCGGACGATCGTCGCGGCGCTCGCCCTGGCCTTGGTGCTGCCCGCCGGGGGCTGCTTCTGGAAGAAGAAGAAGGCCGCGGCCACGGCGCCCCGGACAACGGAGGAGGCTGGGACGCCGGTGTTCCTGGACGACGAGGGAGAGGTGCTGGCGCCGACCCCGATACCTGCGGGGCCGCCACCAACCCCTGCGGACGCTCGCCCGGCCTACAGCGACATGGAGGAACCCATCTTCTACCCGGGTGCCGACATCCGGAACGAGACCCGGAATCCCGGGGCATGGAGCGTGGGCCTTGGTGTGGACGCCAGCGCCCAGGAGGTGGTGGCCTACTACCGGAAGGAGGCGAAGAAGCGCGGCTGGAAGGAGGTGGACTTCCAGCCGCTGGGTCCGGGAGGGTTCATCACCTGGGAGACCGAGAACGGGCATGCCCAGCTCGTGGCCGGGAAACGTTCGGACGGTGGAACCAACGTGGAGCTGGGCTGGAGCGCGAGACAGTAACGGGCCACCACCACCCGCCCGGTGAGGACGTCGGGAGGTGAAGGGAGAAGCCCACCGCCCCCCCCGGGGGACCCATGCGGGAATCCCGGTGCCCCCCAACTGCGGGATCCTGGGTGTCCCTTGACACCTGTCGCCAATCTCCGGGTGCCGCGGGATCGCAGAACGGCGGTTCTGCCGGGGACTGGACCACCAGGAACAAGACGCGCCCTCGCGCACCAGCAGACAACCGTGACGGCTCAGGTGCCGGAGAGTCGAGGCGATGCATCAAGGACTCCTCAATCGCTGCCATCCTGCTGCCACGAGACTGCCGCACCAGAGATCGGAAGTACCGGCTTCTCCTGACCACGTGGATGGATTTCTTGCGGAGGACAGCCGTTCCGTACCCGCCGGATTCATTTCTCGGGGACCACAGCTCCACAACCGAGAGGTATCGAAGCCCGGCACGGCCCGGCTGCGCACTAACGAAGAAACGCGTACCGAACCTTCAAGAAGAACGTCTGATCTGCCGGCGTCAACGCGAACGCGCTCGTACCAAGCTGAGATTGGGAAAAACCCGCGTACAGCTCGCTGACGGCGTTGATCCGGTGGACAAAGAGGAGGCGGTAAAACAGCCGTTTCGAAGACGGATCCACGCCCGTCCAGTAGCGGGGGTTTCGTTTCGTATCCCGGTACTGGACCACGGCGCGAAGCGAGGTCTTGTCGTCAAAGAAATAGTTCAATCGCACATCGGAGAGTTGTTCAATGTAAAGCGTCCCGTGCGCCCGCCAGAAGTGTTGTCGCCAGTACCTGAGCTCGCCGGTGATGCGCCGTGCCAACCTGACCTTGAGCCGTGGATTGACGGAGAGGCTCTTCCCGGCGGCATTATGAGCGTAGTCGATTGCGTCACCTCTCGAGACAAACACACTGCAGGCAAGGGCCCGGCTCGGCTCGATCGAGAGAAAAAGACTCGCTCGTGTCTGGTCATAGGCGGTCCCGCCAAAAACCTCCGTCCGCTGCGTGAGTGTCCCTCTCGCAAACGACTGGGAAAGAGACTGCACTTCAGCGGAGACGGAAAGCTCCCGCCCCAGCAATGTTCCGCCCGCCTCCTCTGAGTATGAGCCCGACATGCCAACGGCGGCAAACTTCACCCAACGATCGCCAGACCCCCAGAATCTTCGCTGGAGATTCCCCCATCCTTGCCGAAAGCCGGCCTGGGGCAGGAAGCCGAGGTCGGCGCGCAGGCCCCGGCTTCTGCTGTCCATACCCATCGACCAGAACCAGTCACGTTCCTTGTGGCGGTACTCCGCCGTTGCGGCGTATCCATGGAAGGAGCCCGCAGGCTGTTCGTACTCCTTGGCAAGCCAATCGGGGTAGCGGGTGGCGGAACCAAGGACTTGCCACATGACGTCGTCCGAACGGCTCAAGCGGAAATCCCCGTCCACACCGATCAAGGACGACGAGTACCCGCCTTCCCCCGTTCGCCCCGTGAGCACTGCACCGATCGTCGAACGCACACCGATGTCCCGCCGGAGGCGGAGCGCGAACGAGAGATTACCGCTACCCAGAGATGCGCTTTGCGAACCCTCCGGCCCCGGGAAGACAAGATTTGTAATAGCGTCTCGTGCTGCGACGGCATAACCGGACCAGGCGCCGGCCTTCCCGCTCATCTTGAGACCCCATGTCGGATCGGCGATGGCACGGGTGTTGACCACCTGCAAAGGGGTGTCGAGATAGCCGGAGCCGGCGAGGAAGAATGGGCGTTTTTCCGGAAAGTAAAGCGCGAAACGCCGGTTGGTCTCAAGTTGAGGTAAATCGATCTCGACCTGCGAAAAGTCCGGGTTGATCGTCGCTGCAGATTGGGCGTTGGAGCGCGGCGACCATGCCACGGTAAACCCCAGATTCGATGAGACGCCGCCGTGCGCCCATGCGCCGTGCGGCAGGTCCGTTCGAGCGTCATTGCGTTCCGCTGTCAGCGAGGGCGACAGCACCAGGTTCGAGCCGGGCCGAACCCCGGAGAGGCCAACCAACCGGTTAAGCTGGCACAGAGAACAGCTGTCATTGCGCGAGAACGGGTGAGACTCGAACTCGTAGCGCACGTCCCTCGGGTAGAGGCGCGCGATACCGATGCCCCAGGGGCCCTGGCGTTCCCTATCGGGGAAGGTCAGGATGCGAAACGGAATGGCCATCTCCACAACGTACCCGTCTTTGAGGATGCGCCCGGCGGATTCCCAGATCGCGTCCCAGCTGGGATCGCTCGACCTGCCGCCGTGAGTCCAAAGGGAGTCCATTTGCGACCCGACCGCGTTGACCCCAAACCCGCAGGCCTGCCGGCCCGCGAAAAACGGATCAATGGTGACATTGATCCGATCGTCGGACCAAATTCGGTCGCGCTCGCGAAACTGCGCACGGATCTGCGATGGCCGCGGGTCGAAGGCCCTGCACGCCACGTAGAGCGCGTTCGAATCGTACGTCAGCATGCAGGTTGTCTTTACAGGCGCCGGCGTGTTCTCTCCCGGATAGATCTCCCAGCCCAACGCAACCTGGACGGCGCCGCGCCAGCCCGGATCATCGAGTCGGCCGTCAATGCGGATCTTGCCCGGCGCCCGATGAATCCGAATATCCGGACCCTGGCTGTGCCGTACGCCTGCGCCGGCCGGCGTTGCCAGGGCGACCAGTACCTCAACGACCAGGGCCGCGCGGGCCAGACGCCGCATCACGGCTGCGCCACCCGCGCGATGGGCCCTGCGGCTCGCCCGAACCCACTCCCCTCGGACAATTGCTGCAACCAAGAGTGCACCTCCAAAGGGGTTCCCAGAATAGTGCCACAGAATAGTGCCACCCATTAGAAGGCGTTCGTCAAGCGGGCACAGTTTGAGTTGAGCCGGGGCGGGGGTGCCCGGCGATGGTCTGGACAGGTTGTGGAGCGCACCGGATGGTGATTGCCCTGCGGCCGGACTC
>Ga0256835_1000126_pt1 | contig 61082 bp, 56 predicted proteins | sample PIR30metaG_FD_185972 | JGI IMG/M metagenome (GOLD analysis project Ga0256835, IMG submission 185972) | Hydrothermal vent microbial communities from East Pacific Rise, Pacific Ocean - PIR-30 | ecosystem: Environmental > Aquatic > Marine > Hydrothermal vents | place: Pacific Ocean: East Pacific...
ATTGGATTCCGGTGTGATTTGCATTGTTACACACAGTCCCATGGCCATTATTGCCATGTATGGATTTAGCCTCAGATGTCTTTTGCCAAAAAATACTACAGACAAAATGCCTAAAACGTAAAATATCAAGCTTAAACTGTCTAAAACAATTGGTAATTCCTGGTTTGTTATATTAGAGAGAGATTTCCCAAGTTTGTTGTAATAAAATCCTCCAATTATGTAAAAGCACAAGAAAAATAACCAAAACCAATAAAGCCCAGGATTAACAGGATTTATAGAGTCATAGACCAAATTTTTTACAGTCTCTGGTTCAGGCCTCTTTATTCGCCATCCAGCCAAGGCAATCCCCAATAAGGCTAAGCCTAAAGGAAAGGGTAATTGCTCAAGTATAAAAAGAATGATGTTACCCAGAGCTATACCGATACCTATCGATGGAATAAGTTTTTCTATAGGTCTTTTTAGACCCAAAATAGTTAAGTGTAGTATCAAGACTCCAAAAACAAGCCCAAGAAAAACAAACAAAAAGAGAAACTGTTTCCAAGCACAAATTGAGACAAGAACACCGGCTAATGGCCAAAGATAAAGAGGAATTTTCCATCGCTGGCTATATCTTGTCCAAAGAAATAATCCAACGGGTAAGCCCATCAAATTTCCAAAGAGGAAACACAAGGCGAATTCAGGATTTGGCGCGCCTAGGAGAAGACCCTGCTCCAGGCCTACTCCAAGAAGCAGTATGGCAGTTAGCGCAAAACCCCTTACGAGCGAGTCGTTGAAATATTTTAAAAACATATGCATATGTACCCAAAATATGGCTATCCTCATCCTTAGATCTTTTCATATGTATGTATCAGAAAAAGTCAAGAAGTTTGGGTGAAATTTTGGGTATTTTGGTTTTTTAGATGGGTCTAGAATAGCATGAGGATTTTATGAAAAGCATCAAAGAATGAACCAAAAAGGCCGTCCCCTTGGACGGCCTTTTTCAGCTGATCCATTTTATTTACTGTTTATCTTTTCATGTTTAGCAACTCGTTTAACATATCGTCTGTGGTAGTGATGACCCGTGAGTTTGCCTGAAATGCCCTTTGTGTAGTAATGAGCTTTACAAATTCAGTCCCCATATCAACTGTTGACTGTTCAAGTGCGTTTGCTGCAATGGAGCCAAGGCCATTGCTCCGAGGCGGGCCAGTTATGGCAGTGCCTGAGGCAGTGGTTTCTCTCCACAGGTTACCCCCTTCTTTTGAAAGGTCGGAAGGACTGTAGAACCTGGCCAGGGCGAGCTGACCAAGGGCTATTATCCTGCCGTTGGAGTATGAGCCAGAGATGATTCCTTCTGCATCTACGCTGAGGCTTTCTAGAAAACCGGCTCCAAAACCGTTCTGGTCGTAGAAGAGGGTGCTGGAACGGTTTGCATACTGGGTGGTGGTTATGGTTTCTGGAGACCAGGACACCACCTGATTGCTGCCTGAATCTATCTGGGCATGTGCGCCAAAGCTGAATTCTATCCTCTGGGCAGTGGTATCCAGGCCGGTTGTTGGATCGGTATTGCCAGAAGGTGGCTGGAAGAATGCAATAATTTGGGGATAGTTGTGATCACCAAATGCCTGATTTGTGTTTGTGTTGTTCTCAAGAGGACCTTCCTCGTTGGTGTCGTTGAAGCGATAGAGATCGAAAACCCTTTCTATTTGGCCATCTGGGGTGAACTGGATCTTGCCCCTCATCAGTCTGCCAGCATTGGCGGTACCAGCGTTTCCAGACTTGTCTTCCATTGGGTTCATTGCCACCAGAAATTCCCATGTACGCTCATCTCCCTGGGTATTTGGATCGTCTATCTCCTTGTCAAAGTAGACTGTCAGTTCATGGGTGTTGCCCAGGCTGTCATACACCTTAAAGGTAGACTTGTACTCGTAGTTGATGTTCTGTTTCAGACCACCATTTGGGTCCCCTGTGCTTCCATCCCATGTGTCTGCCAAGGTGTTGTTGCTGTCTACCGGTTTGGCCCCGTCGTCCAGGTTCACAGCTATTGTGGCCAGGCTGCTGGCCACAGGTGGCGAGGTATTTTGGATCTCTATGTCCTTGATGGAGCCAACTATTTCAAAGGTTCCATCTGGCTGCTCTTCCATGTCCCAGCCCTGGACTCTCAGTCCGGCCGGATTTACCAGATATCCGTTTTTGTCTACATGAAACTGGCCAGCTCTTGTGTAGTAGATGCTGTTTTCAATCTTTGGATTGGAGACCATGAAAAAGCCGTTACCTGCAATTGCCAGATCTGTGGGCGAGGCAGTGCTTTCAAAGGAGCCCTGGATGAAAAGGGGTGCCACGTCTGACATGGCAGATCCTCTACCTACCTGAGAGCCGCCCCTTGCCGTATTGATTGACTGGGCCATAATGTCTTGAAACGTGCTTCTTGCAGCCTTGAAGCCCGTGGTGTTTACATTGGAGATGTTGTCTCCGATAACCTGCATGGCGTTACCCATGTTTACCAGGCCACTTACTCCTGAATATAAAGAACTAGTTAAAGCCATTTTTTTTATACCTCCTGTATCTTAAACTTAGGATTCAACCTTTGTTATATCTTTAAAATCTATGGCCTTGTCACCCTTAATGGTGATCTTAGGAAAGCCATCTTTGCCGTTTTCAATGCCAGAGACCATGCCCATTGTTTTTGTGGTAAGTTCAACTTCCTGGCCAGAGGCGTCTTCTGCAGAGATAGAAACCGTATATGCGCCTTCATGGGCCTTGTCTCCGTTGGTATCGGTGCCATCCCATTCCAGGCTCACTTCCTGACCAGGCTCCAGAGGGCCGATATTTAACTCTTTTACCAGATTCCCTGCTGGAGAATAGATAGACGCCTTTACGTCAACTGCCTGAACATCCTGGTCGTTAAAGATGCTAAAGGGTTCCACACCTTTGTCTGAGACAAAGATCTTGCTGCCTTCGTATTCCACCCTGTGGCCTAGAAGGCTGATGGCGGTGACAGATGCCGCCATGTTTTGGGCATTGGTCATACTTTCAAGCGCTGCATTATTTTTATACATAAGATCCACCATGTTGAACTGGGCAACTTGTGAGGCCATCTCAGCGCTTTCCATAGGGTTCATTGGATCTTGATACTGAAGCTGGGTTACAAAGAGCTTCATAAAGTCATCCCTTCCAAGGGTGGCATGTTCCTCTTTGGTCTTGTATTCGATATCTTCAAGCCCTGTATTGCTTGTTTGGGCTGAGCTGTTGGGTATGCTACCTAATGCTGTCACGGCTAAATTCTCCTATGCAATAATGTGTACCCCATCAGGGCGAATGCCGGTTGTTCTGGAAGTTGTTACTTCCTCAACCCCGTCGTTTCTGTCTGTAAGTAATGAGGTTGGGTAGCCAAATGGAGTGAGCTTTTCCTGTTGGGCACCTGTCCACTGACTGAAACCACCACTTACATCCACGTTGACCTGTGACATGGAAAAACCGTTCTGAGAAAGACTGTCCCTTAACTGTTGCATGTTCGCCTCAAGTATGTGGCGAGTCTCCGGGTGGTCTGCCACAAAACTTGCCTGAACATGATTGTTGTGGGACACGGTGATGTTGACCTTAACACTTCCAAGCTCTGGTGGATTGAGATGGAGCACGGCCCTGTTTTTGTTCATCTTCAGTGCCTGGCTGATTCCCTCTCTTACCTGTGTGGTGACCAGATCATCCAGGTTGTTGTCGGCAACGTTGGCAGACGTATCTATATCTATATCGTTCCTATAGATGGCTGTGATACTGCTAGGAGTTATACGTCTTTGATCAAATTGTTGAGTGCTTTGTCCTTCATCACCGTTCTGGTTATTTCCTGGTTCTTGATTTTGGTTGTTATTGAAATCAATTGTCAGTGCTTCATCGCCTTTTGCATTAATGGTAGAGGTTTGGTTGTTTTGTGCCTCAGATACCGGAGACGAAGTTGATAAGCGGCCCTTTAGTAAGTCAGGTGAAACATGAAGGGTCTGCATTTCAAGATTGCCATGATCTGTTTTGATGGAGGCCTTGGCCATTTGGATGCTTTCGTCCTGGCTGTCTTGAGAGGTATCTATAAAAGACAGCCTTTGGTCATTGGATATACGCTGGCCAAATCTTCCGGAACCTGAATATCTGAGATCAGAGATGTTTAGTCCTCTGCCTTTGCTGTAGGTGACAGTCATAAGGTGCAGGTCAAGATCGTTTTCAGAAGATTGTCTCTGTTCGGCGATCCTGGAGCCAGGTTCGCCTGTCTGCCTGCCACTCGGTTGTGTGGCAGCTGTCTGTGAAGCTCTATCAGAGTCTGCTTTTGCACCATCCGGGTTACCTGGAAATGGGATATTTGATTTCTGGTTTATATCTCCTTGCCAGGTCGTATTGGGTTCATTTTCAACAGTCTCGGATAGGCCTGTTTCTGCCAGATTAATGCCTGGAGCTACCACTTTGGACATGGATGCAGATTGGATTTGAGGGTTTTCTGAGACCATGTAGGCAGAAGTTGCAGCCTCGTTGGACGGGGCCTCTAACAGGCCTGATTCCAATGGAACAGTGGGGGATTGGGAAGAAACGGAGCTGGAAGAGTCTCCTTGAAAGGCCATGGCAAGTTCCTGAAACATGGTAAGTATCATCTGCAACTGTGATATGAATCCATTTGACCATCTATCTGTTCCAGGGTTTGGGGCGTTTTCTTTGGCATCTGAAGATCCTGCCTCTTCTGTACCATATTGGCCCTCCTTGGAAGTTAGTGATAGAGGTTGAGAGCCGTTTTCATTGTCTCCGTTGCCCCAAAGAAGGTTCAAAAAAGCAAAGAGATCCTTAAACGGGTTAGCAGCTTGGTCATTGTTATTAAGACTTTCTCCATGCTGTGCAGAAGCCATTTCAGTGGCTCCGAGTAGATTGTCAAAGTCCGATTTTCCCGAGGCGGTTCCAGAGGTTGTTATGTTTTCACCTGTTACTGGCGGACTGCCTGGAAATAGGTTTGTAATTGCAGCAGCTGTCATGCCTTTTATTCTCCCGTGTCTTTTTGGTTTAAAACGCAGTGCATTTTGTGATCTGCAAATAGTGTTCCTGGGGAAAAAGAGCAATCCAGACTGCTCAAAGGGTGCTGTAGAGGCGTTTTTTCAACCGTGGTATGAAAACCGCATATAATAAATGGAAATTGTTTCCCACAGGTGGGCAACAAGTGCCATTTTACTATCCTGATATAATGTTTGTTTTGTCTTTTCAGACAGTTATTGTGAACAAAGGAATGCAGATTGGCAGGAGGTGACTTTCACAGGCAGGAAAGCAGGGTCAAGAGCTTCGAGGGCTTGGCTTTGCAGAAATCCAAATTCCCTCGCTCCGCTCGGCTTGAGTGGATTTCTTTTGCTCCGCCTTCGCCAAGAATCTCTAGGCCCTGTTCCCAACACCTGATGAAAAGCCACCATCCTGGCCAATCTGCAACCGATCTAGACCCTTTCTCCTGTAACATACAGCTGTTGTACCAATATTTGGTGTTATGCAGCTAGCACTAGAAGATCAATGTGGGACATCCAGTGCAGGCTTTAGAAATAACGGCTTTAATAACAGTACAATTTTAAGGCGTCACCTTCACCCTCGATTGCATAAAATGGAGGCATTCTGGAAAGTCTAAAAAGTGGGACGGTTTTTTTGAGATTATTACCACCTCAGACCTCCATTCGTCTTGTCACAAAAAACATTCTCTTAGCAACAAAACGCTCTTACTAAGACATTCTTGGTAGAGTCCAAATATCATGAAATAAAGACATGGAACTTGGGTGATTCCCAATTTTTAAAGGTGGTGTTCTGAACAGCAGGATTCATCAGATGGATAGGGCAAGGATAGGGGTTTGATTAGACATTTGGGAACAGGGCCTAGAGATTCTTGGTGAAGCGAAGCGGCTGAAACCTCCATTTAGCGAGCGGCTTTGGAGCGTTTCAGCGAAGCAAACCATAGAAGCACTTGGCCCTGCTTTCCAGTCTAGTCAAAGTCCTTCCTTGCCCGTCCATATCCATCCGTTTACCATGGCATGTATAAACTGGAAAAAAGATCCCGCTCATACAGGCAGATTGATAGGTCGAGTATTTCGTTACTGCAGTAATAAGTTGACAAGGGGTTGGGCTTTTATTTTTTTATCCTAGGATTTTCTGTCTGATTTTCAAAAAGGCCCAAGACAAGTGTAATTATGAAAAGTATCATAGAGTTAGCTCTAAAAGGGGTTACTAAGGCCCTGGATGAAACGGTAAGTGAACAGTGTCATGTTATTCAGGCTATTGCCTCATCTATTGGTTCCTGCTTAAAGAATAGAGGTAAGGTGCTTCTTTGTGGAAACGGTGGAAGTGCTGCAGACTGTCAGCACATTGCAGCGGAGTTCGTAAACAGGTTTAAGATGGAAAGATCTCCCCTTCCTGCAGTCGCCCTGACAACTGATACATCCATCCTGACAGCCATTGCCAACGACTATTCTTTTTCCCAGGTGTTTGCCAAACAGGTTCAGGCCCTTGGCAAAATGGGTGATGTACTTTTGGCAATATCAACAAGCGGATCATCTTCGAATATCCTGGAGGCCCTTGAGATTGCAAGACAACTTAACATTGTAACAGTAGGTTTTACCGGGGCAGCAGATAGTAAGATGGAAGGATTATGTGACATGATCTTGAAGGTAGCCTCTAGAGATACCCCACGCATTCAGGAAGTCCACATATTTTGCGCACATGTCATATGTGACATGGTTGAAAGGAGTCTTTTTGGCAGATGAGCTATCCAAAGCCCTTTTCCTTTGAAAAACTAAATACATACAGCCTTTATGAAAGACCAAGCAAGGTGGGCATTAAAGACCTTGGCAGGCCTGTTCAGGCTGGTATGGGCATGAAGGACTTTCTTGCCAGTCTTCCCAGCCAGCTTGCTGCCAGGGATCTTTTGGAAATTGCAAAAAGATGGGCCAAGGCGGTCAGGCAAGGCAGAAAGGTCATATTTGCCATGGGAGCCCATGTTATAAAGGTAGGGCTTACGCCCCTTTTGATAGATTTAATGGAAAGGGGCCTAGTCAGCGCATTTGCCCTGAATGGTGCTGGCATAATTCACGACTCTGAGCTTGCCATGGCAGGCAAGACGTCGGAAGATGTGGCATCTGTGTTAGGCTCCGGTGAGTTTGGAGCGGCTAGGGAGACCGGGCAGTTTCTGAATCAGGCAATTGGTGTAGCCTGCCGAGAAGGTATCGGCCTTGGCCATGCAGTAGGAAAGAAGCTTCTTGAAGCCTCCTTTCCATATAACAACTGTAGCCTTGTTGCCCAGGCAGCCTTAAGGCAGGTCCCGGTAACGGTTCATGTGGCGATAGGCACTGATATTATCCATATTCATCCTGATGCCAATGGAGCGGAGATCGGAGAAGCCACCTACAGAGACTTTAAGATCTTTTGTTCCCTTGTTGCTGACTTGCAAGATGGTGTATACTTCAACATTGGTTCGGCTGTTCTTCTTCCTGAAGTGTTCCTCAAGGCCCTCACGGCTGTAAGGAACCTGGGTCATGCTGTGGACAGGCTTACTACGGTGAATCTTGATTTTATCAGGCAGTATCGGCCCTTGACCAACGTTGTTAACAGACCTACCTTGGAAGGCGGAAAGGGGTACAACCTGACAGGCCATCATGAGTTGATGTTACCCCTTCTTGCAGCAGCCGTAATGGAAGAACTTTAGATACGGAGGATCTAAAAAGATGCCAATCTATGAATATGTATGCAATTCGTGTGGTGAAGAGTTTGAGCAGTTGGTCTTTAGTTCAGACAAGGTGATAAAATGTAGGAAGTGCGGTTCTGAGGATACGGTCAAAAAGATGTCCATGTTTGCCATGAAGTCAGCAGGAACTTTCAGAGGCACTGGCAAGAAGGCCGCCTCTGGCGGGTGTGCAGGCTGCACCAGCACCAACTGCAGCTCTTGCAGTGGATAGGGCATAGGGACAGTCAATGAAGAAAAGGCTTGTACTAGCCACAAGAAGGAGCAAACTGGCCCTGGCCCAAAGTACATGGGTAAAAGAGCAGATAGAGCGATCTTGGCCGGACTGCACAGTCGAGCTCCTGAAGGTAACCACCAAGGGAGACAAGATACTCGATGTCCCCCTTGCAAAGGTCGGGGGCAAGGGTCTTTTTGTCAAGGAGATAGAAGAGGCCATGTTGGACGGACGCGCAGATCTTGCTGTCCACAGCCTTAAGGATGTCCCTACTGAGATTCCAGAGGGCCTGGAGGTCTCGATTTTCCCAAAGAGGGAAGACTGCCGTGATGCCCTTGTGAGTAGGGAAGGTTCTTGTCTTCAGGGGTTACCTCAAGGTGCCAGGGTGGGTACAAGCAGTTTGAGGCGCATGGCCCAGCTAAGGCTTGTCAGGCCGGATCTGCAGATAGAATCCTTGAGGGGAAACCTGGACACCAGACTTAAAAAACTAGAAGAAGGAAATTTTGATGCCATTGTACTTGCAGCGGCAGGCCTGAACAGGCTTGGACTGTCAGGGCGGATTTCCTGTTTTTTGTCAACAGATACCATGATTCCTGCAATAGGTCAGGGCGCCCTTGGAATAGAGTTTAGAAGCGATGACCCGGATACACGGGCCATGCTCGAATCTTTACATCACGAACAGACGGCCATCTGCGTTTGTGCAGAGCGCGCCTTCTTAAAGAGGCTTGAGGGTGGTTGTCAGGTGCCTATTGGGGCCATTGCATCCCTTTCAGATGGAACGCTTGTCCTTGTCGGGATTGTTGCCGACGAGCATGGGAAAAGGGTTGTGCGCGAACAGATTTCTGGTCCGGCTTCCAAGGCTGAAAGTCTGGGACGGCAGCTTGCAGGCACGATACTGGATCGCGGTGGCAGGGAAATCCTAGAGGAAGTGTACAGTGCAGGATAAAGGAAAGGGCAAGGTCTATCTCGTAGGGGCAGGTCCTGGCGACCCTGGTCTGTTGACTCTCAGGGGGCGCGAGCTTCTTGAAAGGGCCGAGGTCATCATATATGACAGGCTTGCATCTCCCCGTATAATGGAGTTTGCAAATCCTTCTGCTGAACGTATCTATGTTGGAAAGAGGGTTGGGAAGCATGTAGCCAATCAGCAAGAGATAAACAATATTATACTGGAAAAGGCCAAGGCTGGTAAACGGGTTGTAAGGCTTAAGGGTGGAGATCCGTTCATATTTGGCCGTGGCGGGGAAGAGGCCCAAATCTTGGCAGACAATGGAATTTCTTTTGAGATTGTGCCAGGAGTCACGTCTGCCATTGCTGTTCCTGCATACGCTGGCATACCCCTTACGCACCGCTCATACACTGCTTCTGTTGCCTTTATAACCGGTCACAGACGTTTTGATTCCAACGAGGCAGGTGTAGACTGGGAAGGACTTGCAAAGGGCGTTGGAACACTGGTTTTTCTGATGGGCATGACCAATCTGCCAAACATTGCCAAAAACCTTATCCGTTTTGGCAGAAGGCCTGATACACCAGTGGCTGTTATCAGATGGGGCACAACACCTCTGCAGGAATCTATAACAGGCACCCTTTCAGACATTGCCCAAAAGGTAAGGGAGAGCGGTTTCAAACCACCGGCAATAATCGTGGTCGGGGATGTGTGCAAGGTAAGGGACAAGATAAACTGGTTTGAAAAACAGCCCCTTCTTGGGAAAAAGGTGCTCGTTACAAGAACGCGCGAACAGGCCAGCGTCCTTGTAAGGCTTCTTGAAAGAAGGGGGGCAGGATGTATAGAATGCCCGACCATTGAAGTTCGTCAGGTTGCAGATACATCAACTACTGACAGGGCCATTGATGGGCTGGCCAGCTTCGACTGGGTGATCTTTACAAGCCCAAATGCAGTAAAGTTTTTTTTCCTAAGGCTCGATCAACTTGGAAAGGATGTGCGAGCCATGGGGAATGCAAAGATTGCTACCGTTGGTTCAAGCACGGCCAAGGAACTTGAACGTCATCACATAAGGGTTGACGCTGTTCCAGATGATTTTAGGGCTGAGGGTCTTATAGAGCTTTTTGCCAAGCAAGACCTGAAAGGGGCAAAGGTTTTGATTCCCCGGGCAGTAAAGGCCAGGGAGATACTTCCTGAGGAGCTTTCAAGGATGGGTGCCCAGGTAACCGTGGCTCCTGTATATGAGACAGTGCCTCCAGAGGTTGCACCCCAGACTCTGGAACTGCTAGAAGAAGAGAAAATAGACGTTATAACCTTTACTAGTTCATCAACGGTGAGTAACTTTTTTAAGACGGTTCCTGATAAGCTGGTAAAAAAGGTTACAAGCCGGGCCAAGATTGCCTGTATTGGGCCTGTCACGGCAAAGACCGCAGAAAAGAGGGGGCTTTTGGTTCACATAGTTCCAGAAAAGTCAACAATACCAAGTCTTGTGGAGGCCATAGAAAAGAGTTTTTCAAAACACGGAGAATAAGGTCCTAACACCAATGAGTATTTTTTGTGCCCAGCCAGATCCTCCTGAATTGGCAGCCGTTCTATCCAGGATTCGAAAGAAAAAGGAAGACTACGAAAAATATAACTTTACCGTTACCCAAGATAGGGCTTTAAGGGCATTTTTTGATCTTGCTCAGGAATTTGAGACTTTTGAAAATTTTTATCGCATTGCCGTGTTTGTCCCAAAGGTCTTTATGGACCTTGATTCCTGTCTGTATCTGGTGGACTTTGATACCGGGGAACTAAAGCGGGTCTGCGACTCTCTCAATGCCCTTGGCGTTTGTGGCATGGACCCGCCAGAAGGGGTCAGGATTTCTTCTGAACCATACGAGCTGGGAGATTCTTTTTTTGCGCCAATACGGGGTAACAAGAGACTGTTTGCAATAAAGACCATTACACGGGCCACAGACGTAATAGGTATGTTTGAGGTCTTTCCAAAGACCCACTTGACAGACAAGGACCGGCTCTTTTTTGAAAAGTATGCAAACCGAATCGGTTACAACCTGCATTATAAACTTTTGGCAAAACAGAATGAGGAACATATAAAGTTTATTAATACCCTGGTTGCTGATATAGAACACAATGTCATCGAGCCCAACATCAAATATAAGTATTTCCTCAAGCAGATAGAGAAAAAGGTCAACGAACTGGATGATGTGATGGGGCTTTTGAGGCAACATCTTGAGGATGCAGAAAACTGTAACTGTCCTCATGTTAAACAGGCGGAAGAGGTGGAAGCCCGTTTGCGCCACGTGGTAGACGACCTTCGTTCATATTACGTGGATATCAAAAAACATTTTGAAAATACCAGCCTATTTCTTGAAAGTCTTCTGAGGAGAGAACATTTTCAAAAGGGAGAGCTTGTTCTTAGAAGAAGGAGCTGCAATTTTAGAAAAGAGGTTATAGAGCCGCAGCTTGAACGTTACAAGGAAAGGCTTGCCAGAAGAGGTATAACCATTGATAACCAGCTGGGAGGCGTACCCGATGAAGATGTACCTCTTGCTGTAGATATTGGTCTTATTTCCCAGGTATATGCCAATCTTTTTTCAAATGCGGAAAAATATTGTCAGGAGGTGGTAGACGAGCAGGGAAACAGGATAAAGTTTATGGCCTATGGCAGACAGATTCTGCCTGACTACTTTGGCCCTGGCAAGGATGGAATAAAATTTAACGTATTTACCACAGGGCCGCATTTGACTCCTGAGGAGGCAGAACATATATTTGAAGAAGGCTTCCGGGCTCGGGGAACTGCTGGCTCGCGTCCAGGAACAGGTCATGGGCTTCACTTTGTCAAAAAAATAATCGAGGTCCATGGAGGGGAGGTGGGATACGAACCCGTGCCACTTGGAAACAACTTTTACTTTATCTTGCCCATAAAACGAGAGCCGGCAGATGAAGAACCTAAACAAACTATTTGAAAAAATTTATTATTTTTTGATTGCTTTTCCCTGAAAATTGGTTAAAAGATTTCATTACGTATCTAAAAAATACGTCTTGACAAAATTGGCTATTGGTAGTTTAAGAAAAATAGTAGGTATTTCAGGAGGTTGTAAAAAAAGTAACAAAGGAGGGATTATGCGCACGGAATCATTTCCAAAAAAGGGTTTAGGGTTATTGCTACTGTCTTTAGTATTCCTGCTGACAGCATCCGCTGCGGCCTTTGCCGGAGGGGTGCCGCCAAACCAGGAGCTTGCTGATCTCAAGGCCCAGGTCCGGGCTTTGACCCAGAGGATTAAGCAGCTAGAGGCTCAACCAAAGACAGTTCCATGCCCTGATACCGCAGCCCTTGAACAGAAGGTTCAGGAGCTTGAAAAGTGGAAGGCCGACAGGAACAACTTTAAGGTTTTCTGGAAAAACGGTTTTCGTATCAAGTATCACAATCCAAAGAACAACAACGAGTATCTCATGAGGCTGCGTGCCGGTATCCAGATGAGGTACACCTATGTGTCAGTTGACGACGACATCGCTGGCGCTGATGAGAACTTCAGTTCCTTTACCATGCGTCGTCTGCGTCTCTTTGTAGACGGCTATGCACCAAACAAAGACTGGAAGTACTTTTTGCACGTTCAGTTGGAACCTCAGGGTAAGGTCCACACCCATGATGCCTTTATCGTTTGGCGTAAGTACAAGTATGCCCGCATACAGTTTGGTCGTATGAAGATCCCTTACTCCATTGAATACTGGCAGAGTGGATTTGCCCAGAACGGAGCAGACCGTACCATCTTCACAGGTGACTCCGAGATGGATAAGGACAAGTTTGGAAACCGCACCTATGACATCCCTGGCTACAACGCAAGGCTCAGGGTTGGTAGCCATCTCGACAAGACTACAGAGTTTCCAACAGGTGGCATGCTGCTCTACAGATCCCAGGGTTTCAACATCAACGGTGAGCTTGATATGTTTAACCAGAAGCAGTTCCTGGTCTACTGGGCTGGTATCTACAACGGCAGGGATACCCAGGCCACAGCAAACTTTGATGATCAGATGCTCTACGTTGGCAGGATAGGAATCAACTTCCTGCCTGGCTCTGATCCAAAGGGCCCAATGGGATCAAAGGGTTTCAAACATTATTTTATGCAGGGTGACTACGGATATAACACCACACCCCTTGCAGCCCTGATTCTGGGTGCATTTAACTGGAAGAACAAGGTAAAGAACGTATACGATCCTCACTCCTATAATGCCAAGGGCAAGAATGGTGTTTTGGCCAAGAAAGTGGGGTTTGCCCATGACATCAACAACTACGGTGGTGATGTGGCACTGCTCTTCAGATATCTTGGTTTCTCTGCAGACCTAGAGGCTGGTTGGGAAGAGTTCCAGCAGGCTCCAGACAAGAACAACCAGTACAGCTACAACTGGGATCGCTGGGGTGCCAGGGCAAACCTGGGTTACTTCCTAGTTCCAAAGAAGTGGGAAGTCACGGTCAAGTACGCATATATGAAGAGGCTTGACCAGAATAACCTGGAAAACAGCTTGGCCAGTGGTCTTGGACTCGTCAAGATGTCTGATGATGGCGGATATGCAGTTGAAAAGGATATGCACCAGGTTCGTGCTGGTATCAACTACTACCTCCATGGCTTCAACCAGTACATCTCTGCTGAAGTTGGGCTTTTTCACAGAAACTTCTATGAAATCAGCCAGGATGAGGCAGACGCCCTTGGATTCAAAGGTAAGCTTGCCAAGGATCCAAAAGATCAGGATGACGTCCGCTTTAGGATCCAGTATCAGCATTTCTTCTAAATCATAGCTGATAGTCACTTTTGACTGTGAAAGGCCCTGTCTAAAGGCAGGGCCTTTTTTTGTGGGGATACATTAGATATTGACATGATCCTATTCTGTGTTATTTTTGTCTGCGCATTTTAAAATAGCATAGAAAAAGAAAAGGCCACTTTTAACTGGTTGGCCGGAGGAAATAGAAAATGTATGCAGTTGTAAAGACTGGTGGAAAGCAGTATAAGGTTACCAAGGGTGAAGTTATCAAGGTCGAAAAGCTTGATGCTGATGTAGGTTCTGAACTGGAACTTAAGGATGTCTTGATGGTTATAGACGGTGACAGTGTCCAGGTTGGTACACCAGTGTTGGAAAATGTCATGGTTAAGGCCAAAGTGTTGGAGCATGGCAAGGACAAAAAGGTGATCGTCTTTAAGAAAAAGAGGCGCAAGGGCTTTAAGAAAAAAAGAGGCCACAGGCAGCATTTTACCACCCTTGAGATCCGGGACGTATCTATATAGGAGGTCGATATGGCACATAAAAAGGCCGGTGGAAGTTCTAAAAACGGTAGAGACAGCAAAGGCCAAAGACGCGGTGTAAAAAGGTTTGGCGGCCAGTTTGTCAGGGCTGGCAATATACTTGTACGACAGTTGGGAACCAGATTCCATCCTGGAAAGAATGTGGGGATGGGTAAGGATTACACCCTCTTTTCAAAGGTTGACGGTACTGTCAGATTTGAGACAAGGCGAAACAGACAGCTTGTAAGCGTCTATCCGGCATAAACAGATTTTATCCAACAATCCCAACCCTTTGTATGGCCCACATCTTTACTGAGATGTGGGTTTTTTTGTCTTAAAAACGGATTAACCTTTTTATTTGGCAGGTCAACCCTTAAGTTATTGTCAAAGACAAGTATGGAAGCGAAAAGATGAATTTTGTAGATGAAGCAGAAATATATGTAAAGGCTGGTGATGGCGGACCTGGAGCCGTAAGCTTTCGAAGGGAAAAATATGTGCCCAAGGGGGGACCTGACGGTGGAGATGGTGGCAAAGGAGGAAATGTAATCCTGCAGGTGGATCCCGGCCTTAATACGTTGCAGCCTTTTAGGTACAAAAAGAGGTTTCTGGCAGAAAATGGCAGGGGAGGTAGGGGTAAAAAGATGCACGGGAGGGCAGGACGTGACCTGGTAATAAAGGTTCCTCCTGGAACAGTGGTTCGTGATCTGGAATCAGGTCTTGTAATTGCTGATCTTACAAGGCCAGGAGAAATGTGGACAGCTGCAAAGGGCGGGCTTGGAGGCAAAGGTAATGCCAGATTTGCCACATCCACCAATCAGGCACCTCGCTATAGCCAGGAAGGGAAAAAGGGCGAGGAGAGAAGGCTGAAACTGGAGTTAAAGCTCTTGGCTGATGTGGGACTGGTTGGCGCTCCAAATGCTGGCAAATCCACCCTTCTTGCCCGGTGCTCTGCTGCACGGCCAAAGATAGCAGATTATCCCTTTACCACGCTGGTCCCAAATCTGGGTGTTGTGGAGCTGTCTCCTGATGAAAGTTTTGTCATGGCAGATATCCCAGGCCTTATAGAAGGGGCACACAGGGGTGTGGGTATGGGGCTTGACTTTTTAAGACATGTGGAACGTACAAGCGTACTTCTTCATCTGCTGGATGCCTCTGTAGGTGTTGACGAGTCTAAAAAGACCTTTGAGGTGATTCAGGCAGAACTAGCAGAGTTTGACCAAGGGCTTGTGGCCAAGGATGTTATAGTTGCCCTTAATAAAATAGATGTAGCAGAGCCAGCACATATAGATACATTGAAGGCATGGTTTAGGGAAAAAGGCCTTGATGTTTATGCCATATCCGCATTTACTGGAGAAGGGGTACAGGAATTGGTTCGGGCACTGTTTGGTTGTGTTCAGAAACATAAAAAGACACGGTCAGATCATGGACAGAAGGCTGTTTGAAGAAAATATAGATTCTGCAAAACGTATAGTGATCAAAATAGGAAGCGCCGTTTTGACCAACAAGCAGGGATTAGAAAAGGGATTAATCTTTGATCTTTGCAAGCAGATCGCTCTTCTTATGAAAAAGGGACGCCAGGTGGTTATTGTCTCTTCAGGTGCGGTTGCAGCTGGCATTACGAAGATGCCTGAAAAGGCGTCTGGAAAAAGCATACCTGAGAAACAGGCCCTAGCGGCCATTGGCCAGGGTCTTCTGATGCAGGTTTATGAGGAGGCCTTTTCTAAGTATGGCTTTGAGGTTGCCCAGGTACTTCTTACGCGTGACGGATTGGTGCCTAGAAGGCGCTACGTAAATGCCAAGAATACCATCAAGACCCTGATGGAATGGACAGTAGTGCCAGTTATAAATGAAAACGATACGGTCGCCACAGAGGAACTCCAGTTTACAGATAACGATGCCCTTTCGGTTTTGGTGGTCAATCTTGCAGAGGCAGATCTTTTGGTGTGCCTGAGCGATATTGATGGCCTTTACGAAAAAGATCCCAGGATCCACAGGGATGCCAAAAAGATAGAGGTTGTGTCACAGATAGACGGAGCGATTCTTTCAATGGCAGGTGACAGCCCTGGAAGGGCAGGCCGTGGAGGGATGGGTTCAAAGCTAAGGGCGGCAAAGATGGTTACATCCTTTGGTGTACCAATGGTTATCGCAGGAGGTAAGCAGCCCAGAGTGATCGAGCAGCTTTTTAATGGCAAAGGGGACTGTACCCTTTTTCTGCCTACGAAAAAGAAGAGAATCTTTGGCAGAAAACCATGGATTGCCTATGCCCTTGAGAAAAAGGGTACCATCAGAATAGATGATGGGGCAGTAACCGCTCTACTTGAACGGGGAAAAAGTCTTCTTCCAGCAGGTGTGGTCGGCGTGTCTGGAGAATTTCAGGAGGGCGACTGCATAGTCTGTGTAGACCGCTTTGGAAATGAGGTGGCCCTGGGACTTTCCAACTATTCTTCTTCGGATCTGAAGAAGATCTCAGGATGTCATTCAAGTCAGATATGCTCCATGATAGGCAAGGATGGTGCAAAGGCAGAGGTGATACATAGGGACAACATGGTCACTTTGGAGTGATCAAGATTCTGGTCTTGAACAATAAAGAGACAAGACGGTTCTAAACTTGAAACAAATCACGTGGTAAAAAGATCCTATCTTTGAAAAGATTGTGCATTTTGGCTGCGAGAAAAATAAATGAAAAGGGCCGCCCGAGGCGGCCCTTTTTTACTGACTGCAGGAAACCAACTATTAAATGTCGTAGTAAAGGTAGAACTCGATTGGATGTGGACGAAGTTTTACTTCGTTTACTTCATTCTCTGTCTTGTATTCCAGCCACATATCAATAACGTCCTGGGTAAAGACATCGCCCTTCAGAAGGAATTCATGGTCTTCCTTCAGAGCAGCCAGGGCCTCTTCAAGAGAGCCTGGAGCAGAAGGAATGTTAGCCAGCTCTTCTGGAGGAAGGTCATAGATGTTCTTGTCAAGTGGATCACCCGGATCAATCTTGTTCTCGATTCCATCCAGTACTGCCATAAGCATTGCAGAGAAGGCCAGGTATCCGTTACAGGATGGATCAGGCGTTCTGAATTCTATCCTCTTGGCCTTGGGAGAGGCTGAGTACATGGGAATCCTGACTGCTGCGGAACGATTTCTGCTGGAGTATGCAAGGTTTACTGGTGCCTCAAAGCCAGGAACCAGTCTCTTGTAAGAGTTGGTTGACGGGTTGGTAAATGCACAAAGTGCCTTGCAGTGTTTCAGAATACCACCTATTGCGTACATGGCGGTCTCTGAAAGGCCTGCATACTTGTCACCGGCAAATACGGGTTCGCCCGCCTTCCAGATACTTATGTGGGTGTGCATACCTGTTCCGTTATCGCCAAATAGAGGCTTTGGCATAAATGTGACAGTACGGCCATATTTGTAGGCAACATTCTTGAGCACATACTTAAACCACATGAGCTGATCACCCATCTGGAGGAGCGGCTTGAAACGCATGTCTATCTCAGCCTGGCCAGCTGTTGCCACCTCGTGATGCTGGCACTCTGTCTCGATACCCAAGGACTCCAGGGTAAGCAGCATCTCTGTACGCATATCCTGGAATTTGTCTGTTGGAGGAACAGGGAAGTATCCTTCCTTATGGCGAGGCTTGTAGCCAAGGTTAGGGCACTCGTCCCTGCCACTGTTCCAGATGCCCTCTATAGAGTCTACCTCGTAAAAGCAGCCATTTGATGCATTGTCATAGCGGACATCATCAAAGATAAAAAATTCCGCCTCTGGACCAAAGAAGGCCGTGTCACCAACGCCTGTACCCTGGAGGTATGCCTCTGCCTTTTTGGCAATGTTTCTTGGGTCCCTGGAATATGCCTCTTTGGTAACCGGATCTACAATGTCACCGATGAGTACAAGGGTGGGTTCTTCAAAAAACGGGTCGATGAGGGCAGTAGATGCGTCTGGTACCACAAGCATATCGCTTGCATGAATCGGCTGCCAGCCCCTGATGCTTGAGCCATCAAAACCAAAGCCTGCCTCAAAGGCACCCTCGTCAAGTTCACTGACCGGAACTGTGAAGTGCTGCCATACCCCAGGAAAATCAAGAAATCTCAGATCCACAACCTTGATGTCCTTTTCTTTTATCATGTCGAGTACGTCTTTTGGGGTCATAAATATCTCCTCCTGTATGTGTTATTTTTGGGCCTGAACCAGCCAGGCCTTTGCTTCCGGTTAAAAGTGCTATATTAGGAACCAATCAGCTTTTTAATATAAATTTTAGAAAAAACCATACTTTCTTTTAAAAAACACAACTTACTGCTGCATATTCTAGGGCCTTTTCCAATTCCTTTATGAATTCCTTATCTTCTATGCGTTGGCCAAGTTCATCTAATACATAAAATACATCTACCACCAGATCGGCACTGGTACCAATCTTTGCCTTGTGGATGTTTATGTTAAACTCGGCTAGGGTCTTTGTAACGCTGTAGAGAAGGCACGGCGAATCTTGGGCGTATACCTCTATTATTGTATAGAAATCCGACTGTTTGTTATCTATGACAACCTTTGTTTTCGGTCTGATCGAAACCTTGTGATCTTTGGGGGCAAATCGGGCAAACTTGGCTGCAAGTCTGTGGTTCAGTCCAAGTCTGTCCTGTACCGCCATTTTGAGATCCTGACACAGGCCATCCCAGTTGACCTCTTTAAAGCTGTTGTCAGAAAGGGAACGGACATCGAGCACGTCTACCACTGTTCCGTCTTTCAGTGTGAAGATCTGTGCCTGCAGTATGGAAAGACCATAAAGGGCGAAGGTACCACAGATTTTTGACAAAAGTCCGGTCCTGTCCGTGGTCATAAGCAGAACGGACCAAAAACTTCCCCTGTCTTCAGGTATGCACAAGACCCTGTCCTTTGCAAGCTCCTTTTTTAGGGAGATGTGCATGGAAATGGCCTGGGGAGTGAAGCTGAGCAAGTAATCCTCTGGTAGTATGGGTAGCACCTTTTCTGCTTCGTTACCGAGAAGCTCCGATACTTTCTGTTTCATCCAGTTGACAGCAGCGATTCTGTCAGGGTCCACAAGTTCTTGTTGCTCAAGCAGGTGTGCAATCTTGTGGTATACCTCAAGAAGCAGGGCTTCCTTCCATTCGTTCCATACGTTAGGGCCAGTGGCAAGGGAATCTGCAATTGTTATCAGGTAGAGCATGCTCAAGCGATCTATTTTTTTAATGTGGCGGGCAAACTTGAGTATAAGCGATTCATCTTCAAGGTCTCTTCTGGTGGCGTTGTCTATAAGATAGAGATGGTTGGCAACAAGAAACGACAGGCAGTCCACTTCGGCTTCAGAAAACCCTAACCGTTTGCCTATCTCTTTTACTATCTCTGCGCCTTTTTTGGCATGACTTCCTCCTCGCCCTTTGCCTATGTCGTGTAAAAGTGTGGCAAGGAGTAAGACCTTGTCATCTCCTATGTTATGAAACTTGGAAGGATAGCGCTCTCGCAGCCTGTTTAGCTGTACAACACTTTCAATAAGATGTTTGTCAACAGTATTGACATGATATATGTCATGAATGACAAGTGCCCTTAGGTGTTCAAATTCAGGAATAAAGGCGGATAAAAAGCCGCTTTCTAACATCTGATCAAGGACGGTAGAATCGCTTGAATGCCTGAGTATCTCAAAAAAGTATTTTGAACATTTCTTTGACAGACGCCATCTGGGCTCAAGGTCATTACATACAGAGGCAATGAGTCTTTTAGTGCGGTAATGTAATGGCCATCTCTCCTTGGCAGAGATGGCAAAGGCCTTCATGATAATATACGGTCTGTCACGGAGGAGTTTCTCATCCGTGAGGACAATCTTACCCCTAAGAAGTTCTATCCCTGTAGACAGCGTCTTGGCAGTGGCAGGAGATGAAGGCGGCTCTATTACGTCAAGGACGTGTTCAAAAAAAAGATCCGATGCCACAGAGATGGTCTGGAGACTCCGGTGCACATCCCGCATGAATCGTTCGACACCAAGCATGTCTGATGTGTCGTAGAATCTGAGCGCCTTGGCTATTTCTTCCTGATATTCAAAAAACAGTCTGTCATTTTTACGTCCGCTGGCATGATGAAGCCTGTTCCTTACAACAAACAGATGGTCCCTGGCCTCAAGTATCTCTGTAAGCTCCTGTTTGCTCATAAGGCCAGCCTGGCTGAATTCTTCTAGATTTTTCAGCCCAAAAAGTATCTTGCCAGTCCATATAATGGCATGGAGATCTCTGAGTCCTCCCCGGCTCTCTTTTATGTTTGGTTCAAGTAGATACGTGTGATCTCCGTAACGTTTGTGCCGTTCTTCTCTGTGAAGCATCATATCCTGGGCAAATTTCTTTCTTGCTCCAGGTCCAAAGTGGCCAAGAAACTTTTCTGACAATTTTGTAAAAAGTTTTTTGTCTCCACAAATTGGTCGAGAGTCAATAAGCGAGACCATGAAAAAGAAGTCAGTGTCCATATCCTCCATGCAGGCGTCAATGGTCCTGACTCCGTGTCCTACCTCAAGGCCGGCATCCCAGAGGGGATAAAAGACCGCCTCTGTTACCTTTTCTACGGCATCCTTTGTCTTCTCCTCGTAAAGAAGCAGCAGATCAATATCAGAGTAAGGAAAGAGTTCCTTTCTGCCGTAACCTCCAAGAGCAACGAGGCACAGGCCTTCAGGCGGAGCGCCAAAGACGGAAAAGAATTTTTCCCTTATAAATTCATCTATAAGGGCAGAGTGTTCTCTTAAAAGATCCGCTCCAGACAGCCCACGTTCCCAAAGGCCAGCCAGGGCCTGTTTGGGTGTAAGTATGTCAAAGACGCCCTTATCTGCCAGAAGGCCTTGATTCATAATCCTGACTGTTATATGGCTTCCTTGCCCCGTTCTCCTGTCCTTACCCGGATTACATCATCTACAGGAAGAACGAAGATCTTGCCATCGCCAATTTTACCGGTGTTGGCAGCACTGCGTATCGTTTCGACCACCTGCTCCACAATCTCTGCATCGACTATTATTTCTATCTTGATTTTGGGGATGAAGTCCACCACATATTCCGCTCCCCTGTATATCTCCTTGTGTCCTTTCTGTCTTCCGTGTCCTTTTACTTCTGAAATGGTCATACCCTTGATGCCGGCCTCGTACAGAGCGTCTTTTACATCATCCAGCTTAAAGGGTTTTATAATGGCTTCGATTTTTTTCATGTTTTTCCTCCATCATTAAATGTTGTAACCTATCTCACTGTGCTGTGTGATATCAAGGCCCTGAATTTCGTCATCACGTTCAACCCTGAGTCCTACAGTCATGTCAACAAGTTTTAGTATAACAAAGCTTATCGTCAATGAATATACAATTGCAGCTCCTGCACCAATGGCCTGAATGAGAAACTGCAGGGGATTGCCAAAAAAGAGGCCGTTGGCTCCGTCAGGATTCCAGGCAACAGAGGCAAACAGGCCCGTTGCCAGTGCTCCCCATAGACCACCCACTCCATGCACGGCTACTACATCAAGGGCATCGTCGTAGCCAAGTCTTCCTTTCAGAAGGATGGCGCTGTAACATAAGGCCCCTGCTACAAGGCCAATGATTGTGGCAGAAACAGGACCTACAAAGCCTGCGGCAGGAGTAATGGCTACGAGGCCTGCAACTGCTCCAGAGGCTGCACCAAGAGTGGTGGGCTTGCCCTGGATTATCCACTCCGCTACTACCCAGGACATCAAGGCGCAACCTGTTGCTATCTGGGTGGTAAAAAAGGCCAAGGTGGCTATCTTGCCAGCAGAAAGTGCGCTACCTGCGTTGAAACCAAACCATCCAAACCACAAGATGCCAGCACCAAGCACAGTCATTGGCAGGTTGTGAGGATGAAAGGCCTCCTGTCCCCATCCTTTCCTCTTGCCAAGCATCAAGGCTGCCACCAAGGCGGCACAGGCAGAATTTATATGTATGACCGTGCCTCCTGCAAAGTCTAGGGCACCGAGCTTCCCAAGCCAGCCGCCTTGTCCCCATACCCAGTGACAAACCGGCATATACACAAAGGTACTCCAAAGGACAGTAAAGAGCAAAAAGGCCGTAAATTTCATTCTTTCAGCATAGGCACCAGAGATAAGTGCCGGGGTGATAATGGCAAACATGAGCTGAAAGGCACAGAATAGCAGATCTGGTATGGTGTCAGAGTACGGGCCTGGATCCAGGCCCACCCCTTTCAGGCCTATCCAGTCCAAATTACCAATAAAGCCGCCCAGATCTGGTCCAAAAGCCAAGGAATATCCATATGCCAGCCATATAAACGAGATCAGCCCCAAGCAGCATATACTGTGCATAATAGTGCTCAAAACATTTTTGTTCCGTACCAGTCCGCCATAAAACAGGGCCAGACCAGGAGTCATAAACATTACAAGGGCCGTTGCCACAAGCATAAATGAAGTATCACCAGTGTTCATAATCAGTTTTTATCCTTTTTATTATTGTTAAATTATAAGTTGTAGGCCGTCTCGCTGTGCTGCGACAGGTCAAGGCCCATGACTTCATCTTCAGGTGATACCCTAAGTCCAAACATGGCATCCACCACCTTCAGGAGCACAAAACTGACTACAAATGCATAAACCAGAACCACTGCTACACCAAAGAGCTGGGTGAAAAAGAACCCTGGGTTGCCTGCAAGGAGTCCATCTGCACCACCTGGATTGACTGCCTTTGAAGCGAATATTCCGAGCATCAGTGTGCCGGCAAAGCCTCCAAGTCCATGGATGCCTACAACGTCGAGACTATCGTCATAGCCCAGTCTTTCTTTCATAGAAACGGCTAGATAACAGATGACGCCAGCAATAAGGCCGATGATTATGGCGGAGTTAGCGCTGATGAAGCCTGCTGCTGGGGTGACTGTTGCCAGCCCTGCAATGGCGCCTGAGGCAGCACCCAGAGTGGTTGCATTGCCCTGGCGGATTTTTTCCATAAAACACCAGGATGCCATGGCTGCCATGCCTGCCAGATGGGTTGCAATGAACGCAGTCACTGCCACTCCATTTGCTGCCAGAGCACTGCCTCCGTTGAAACCAAACCATCCAAACCACAAGAGCCCTGTCCCAAGAAGGGTCATGGGAAGATTGTGGGGCATGAAGCTGCGTTTTTTAAATCCCTGCCTCGGACCAATTACCAGTGCGGCAGCCAGGGCTGCTGCACCAGAGGTAAGATGGACCACCAGGCCGCCTGCAAAATCAAGCACCCCTTTTGCTCCAAGCCAACCACCAGACCCCCATATCCAATGACAGACCGGATTGTAGACCAGAATTGCCCACACCAGGCTGAATATGACAAAGGGTCCAAACTTCATCCTTTCTGCAAAGGCTCCGGTAATGAGTGCAGGAGTGATGACAGCAAACATGCACTGATAAATCATGAAGAGCAGGTGTGGAATGGTAGTGGCGTAGGTATCGCTAGGTGCGGTTCCAACCCCCTTGAGGCCAAACCAGGAAAGGTCTCCAACAAAGCCGCTCACGTCCGGACCAAAGGACATGGAATAGCCTATATAGATCCATTCGAAACTGATAATGGCAATCATGATCAGACTGTGCATTATGGTCCCAAGGACGTTTTTGTTACGCACCATTCCTCCATAAAACAGCCCAAGGGCTGGTGTCATGAGAAGAACAAGTGCTGCTGAAACAAGGATGAACGCAGTGTCTCCCGCAGATATGTGTGCCATTTCTCCCTCCATAAAACAGATTTTTTCAAGACCAAATTACCAAAGCAAAAAGGTTGCCACTTGAAGCTGGCCCTAACATAGTGAAATCCTAGCCAAAATTTTCCATTAGAATTTTTTGGAGATTACAAAAAAGTAAAATAAATCTGACTAGGTTACAAAATTGTAAATTTTATATGGATTGGAAAGTTCGGGTGCAAAGGCCTGAGACAATTTGTGTCACTGTCTATAGCTTGTTTTTGTCACAGATTTTCCTATAATCTATTTTTCTGATAGAATCGGGGCATTACGGGTGTGATCTGGAAGGGAGAGGAAGAAAAAATTGGCACGGGTCATGAGATAACTAGGTGCAGCAAAAGCAATATCATTTTTTAAAGGGGGGCGTATGGGTATAAACACTCTGTATTGGCTTTTTCTTGTTATTCTTTTGATATTCGTTCCTGCCAAGGGGTATTCCTGAGGTCCAAATATTCCACTTGGTTCAAGTGAACAAAAGGTTGAAAAGCTGAAACCCCAAAAGGTTCAGGATAAGGCACCTGTTCAAAGAAAAGATAAGAAGGTAAAAAATACAGTAATCAAGACATAGCGGGCATCCACCACCATTGGGCTCCCTTTTTAAGGGGGCCTTTCCATCCAACTTATAGCCTATTTAAAAGACAAATCTCTTTATATAAAAGATGCGGCCCTTCCAGATAAGTCTGGCGGTTGTACCTGACTGGAACTCCACGACCAGGGTTTCTTTGTCAAAGGCTGTTGGCATCCTATATGTACAGCCAGGGCACTGTCCGTCATGCCATTCTTTCAATATTGCAACAAATGTGGTGTCAGAAGGCCTAAAGGTATCCGAGGCAGTCCACCACAGTGGTCCACCAAATATGTCGTAGTTGTACCATGTAAGAAACATGACATCCGACTGGGCCTCCATGAAAAGTCCCATTCCTTCAAAATTAGGGCTGTACCACCATCCTTGGATGTTTCTTGGATCCTTGTCTCCTGGAGCCAGGCTGTCCATGAATTTTACCATTGTGGCATTCCCGGATATGCCCTTGTACGTCCATGTAAAGATAGTGGAATTGGTATCCCTGAGATCAAGGTCCACAGTGCCTACAGGTTCAGGTGTCGGAACAGAATAACTGTCTTCCAGATACCATCCGTGCCATTTGTACAGGGTTCCTGAAAATGTGTTGTTTGTAACAGTGCCGTAAGAACTCATCCATATTGGGTTGCCCCTGTCGTCATAGGTGTACCATCCCATGAAAAGGTGTTCGTTTTGGATTTCTATGGATATACCCGAGCCCAAGGCATCAGGATCGTACCACCATCCGTTTTTGTCACTGCTTCCATGTTTGTTTAGGTTTATCTTGTAATGCCAGGTGCATGATACTCCATTTGAGAAGTTGTAGACAGAGATTCCACTTCCATAGGCAGTTGTTGGAGATGTCCAGGTTATTGATATGGAATTGGTGACAGTCCCTCCGTTAGAGTCTGACAGACTGTTTGTGACCACCACGTTTTTTTCGCTTTGGAATCCTCCCTGGTATATGCACGCATCGCCAGGATTGCAGGTCATTCCTGACAAAAATACCATGGTGACGCTGCTGGAATTTGTTCCTTGGGTAAGAGATAGTGTACCAGAGGCAGGATTGCCTGGTGGGCATGTGCCAGTAACATTATAGTTTGAAGTCGCAAAGTCCCACAGGCCGTTGATGTCAAGGTAGGCTGAATCTGCATCGCGACCTATGGAAATTCCTGCCGCGTGGCCATCTTGCTCAAATGGATAGAGACAGGCAAAAAAAAGTATAAAACATATTGAAATGATGTTGTTTTTTTTCATAATGCACCCTCTTTTTATGTATCGATTTTTAGGTGTCACTGCTTAAATGAGCAAAAAGGAGACCAGTTGGTTAAAAGGAAGGAATGATTTTTCACCCCTTAAGCTGTATTCTGTAACGATCTTTTGATTTGAAGTGCTTTAAGAAAGGAGGTTGGTTGTTTTGAATCGGTATATCCCGCTTATACTTGCCGGCGTGTTTTTAAATGCCGCGGCCCAGATAGTTATCAAAAAGGGAATGATGCAGATTGGAACCTTTGCCTTTTCCTTAAAGAATATGGTGCCGGTTGGCATTAAGGTGGCCTCCAGTCCCTTTGTTATCCTTGGTATAATGTTTTACGTTATCAGCCTGGTATTGTGGCTAATGGTCCTTTCTAGGGTGGACGTCAGCTATGCCTATCCAATGCTTAGCGTAGGCTACATAGTGGCAGCCCTTTTTGGGAAATACATCTTTAACGAACCAGTCGGACCTGTGCGATGGGCTGGTATCATAATTATCTGTATCGGTGTCTATCTCATTACAAGGAGTGCGACCTGAATATGAAAGGCAAAGTTTTTATACCCTTTTGCAGACCAACTATCGAAGAGGACGAGATAAATGAAGTAGTAGACAGCCTTGAAAGCGGTTGGATAACAACAGGTCCAAAGACTGCCAGATTTGAAGAGGAGTTTAGACACTATCATGGAGGGAAGCAGGAGGCTATAGCGGTAAATTCTGCAACTGCAGGGCTTCATCTGTGCCTTTTGACCATTGATCTGAAACCAGGAGACGAGGTCATTACCACCTCTATCACCTGGCCCTCCACAGTAAACAATATTGTAATATGTGGTGGAATGCCTGTATTTGCAGACGTAACCAGGGACACGCTTCAGATAGACCCTTTGGAAATAGAAAGGCGAATTACTGAAAAGACAAGGGCCGTCATCCCTGTACACTTTGCCGGCGCGCCAGTGGATCTTGACCCCATAAAAGAGCTTTGTCGAAAACACTCTCTCAGCCTTATAGAAGATGCGGCCCACGGCGCAGGAACAGCCTACAAGGGAAGGCTTATAGGTTCGGATAGCGAGGCAGCGGTCTTTTCCTTTCATCCCATAAAGAATATAACCACAGGCGAGGGTGGCATGATCCTTTGCAAAGACAAAGAGCAGGCCGGTCGTATCAGGAGGCTCCGTTTTCATGGAATATCAAGGGATGCGTGGAAACGCTACGCCAAGGGCGGAAGCCCCCAGTATCAGGTTGTAGAACCAGGTTTTAAATACAATATGCTGGATCTTCAGGCAGCCATTGGCCTGCATCAGCTCAAAAAACTTTCTGCATTTAACAAAAGACGTAAACATCTTGCAAAAAACTATCTGGATCTGCTTAATGATCTAGAAGCAATAAAGCCTCTTGCCACTGTCCCTTATCCCCACGAACATGCCTGGCATCTTTTTGTAGTACGGCTTGACATTGACATGTTAAGGGTGAACAGGGACGAATTTATAGCTAGCCTGCAAGATGAAGGAATAGGTGTTGGCCTCCATTTTCCTGCTGTACACTTGCAGAGTTATTACGCTAGGAGGTTTGGTTTTGGTCGGGGAGAGCTCCCAAACAGCGAATGGAACAGTGACAGGCTTTTTTCTTTGCCATTGTATCCACTTCTTAAAGAAGACGAACAGGTAAGGGTGGTTGAAACGCTAAAAAGGCTAACTAAAAGGTACAGGATATGACTGGTAGCAGCGGGCTCAGCCTCAAGATAGATGTAGACACCCACGACGGCATGAAAAAGGGGGTGCCCAATTTGTTGGAGGACTTTGCCTACTTTGGCATAAAGGCGACCTTTTGTCTTTCTTTTGGGCCTGATAATTCAGGAAAGGCCATATTTCGCCTTTTACGTGACCCAAAGTTCATAAAAAAGATGCTTTATACTAGGGCACCAAGTCTTTATGGATTGCGGACAGTGCTTTCTGGCACACTTCTTCCTGCCAGAGCGATTGCTACGGCCTTTCCAGGGCTTTGTCAAAGAATCAGGGACGAGGGTCACGAGGTAATAGTCCATGCCTGGGATCACAGGAGATGGCAGGATCACTTGGATATCATGTCAGAGGAGGAAATAAGGGCTCATTTCAAAAAGGCCTTTGACGCATACCAACAGATACTTGGGGCAAGGCCTTGGGCAGTTGCAGCACCGGGATGGCAGGTAACAACCAGGAGTTTGAAGGTCCAGGATGACCTGGGTCTTCTTTATGCCAGTGATCTTAGACAGGCCCCGCCATGTATCTTGGAGGCAGAAGGTACAAGATTTAGGACCCTTCAGATTCCCACCACAGGCCCCTGTGTGGAGGAGCTTCTTACCCAGGGAATAAGGGATGAAGAGGTGCTTGAAGATGCCCTGTTAAAAGGAGTTTCTGACAAGGAGGCCCCGGTTCTGGCCCTTCATGCAGAGGTAGAGGGAACGGTTTTCCGGCCTTTTTTCAGAAGGCTTATGAGATCTTTGACAGACAGATTTGACGAGTTTCTGACTTTGGCAGATAGGGCAACGAGCCTTCTTGATAATCCAGATGTTATAAAGATCTGTAAACTTGACTTTATAGAGCTTTCCGGAAGAGCAGGAAAGGTGGCCTCTTGTATCTGTTCATGATAGATGGCCAAAATGAACTATGAAGATAGCTATCGTAAGGCGAGAGTGTGGCTTTGGCCTAGGAGGGGCAGAAGGTTACTGCGAGAATGTTGCAAAAGGCCTTTCTAGGCGTGGACATGAGGTCACGGTCATAAGCAGGCGTTCGCTTGTCAAGGGAGAGAATATACCCCATGTAAAGGCACGGGTGTTTGGAAGGGGAAGTATTGCCAAGAATCTGTCTTTTTTTTGGAGCGTTTCCAAAATACTAAAAGGTAACAATTTTGACTGTGTTTACGGGCTTTCAAGAATAGCCAATGCGGACATCCTTCGTATCTCTGATCCGCTTCATGCTGCATGGCTCGAGCTTGGATATGAAGGCCGTTTTTTACCAAAATGGCTTAGAAGCAGTTTACCAAGGCATATAAGTCTTATTTGGCAAGAAAAGAAGGCCATTACCAGCGCACGATACATTGTGACCAATTCAAACTTGGTTAAGAATCAGTTGGTGCGCTACTATAAGGTTGATCCATCTTACATAACTGTTATTTACAATGGGGTTGATCTTTCTCGCTTTTCTCCCTTGTCTTTGCATGAAAAGAGGCTTGTTAGGCAAGAATTAGGCATCCCATTACAAGATTTGATAGTGCTTTTTACAGGTTCTGATCCAAGACGTAAGGGTTTTGAGGTATTGCTTCAAGCAGTTGCACCTTTGGTAAATACATTTCAATTCCATCTTGCAGTAGCGGGATTTACTCCTACAAAGGCCATTAAAGTATTGATTAACAGGCTTGGTCTTGAGGAAAAGGTTATATTCCTTGGCATCAGACAAGATATAGAAAAGATCTATGGCGCTTGTGATCTTTTGTGCTTGCCAACCAGTTACGATCCCTTTGCCAACGTTTGCTTAGAGGCAATGGCCTGTGGCCTACCAGTGATAACCACCAGTCAAAACGGGGCCTCGGAATTGATAAAAGAGGTTGAGGGCGATTGGGTTATACCTGGTCCACAAGAAGACGCCTTAAAAAATGTCCTTGAAACCTGGTTGCTAATGGATAGTCAGCATAGACAGAAAATAAGTAACAGCTTTGTCTCGCTGGCCTCTAAATTTGGATTTGATTACCATTTGGAAAGGCTTGATCAGCTTCTGGGTCTTGTTGCGTTGTATAAATAAGACAAAGGTAGTGGCTGATTTTTCTTTTCAGGTGTTAAGTTGAAAATAATATAAATCAAGAATATCATTCTTCATCTATGCTACCAAACAGGAAAACGGTTTTTTTAAGTTGTCGCGAAGGTCTGATATATGGGAATACCCGAAATATTAAAGAGTTTTTCTGGCATCCTGTCAATTGTTAACCCCATTGGGGCCATTCCCATATTTATTGGTCTCACCTCTGACTGGACAAAGAAACAGAGAAATCAGACTGCCAACAGTGCTGCAGCTGCCACAACCATCATACTTCTCATATCTGCATTTTCTGGCGACTACGTGCTCAAATTTTTCGGTATAAGCCTTTCCTCATTCCAGGTTGGAGGTGGTATACTTCTGCTGTTGATAGCCATATCCATGCTCCATGCAAAGCTCAGCCATGCAAGACATACGCCCCAGGAGGCCCAGGAGGCAGAAGATATGGAGTCTATCGGGGTGGTTCCCCTTGCAATGCCAATTTTGGCGGGTCCTGGTTCCATAAGCACCGTTATTCTCTATGCCCACTATGCCCATAAATTTCATGAAAAGGCCATACTGGCAGGCATAATCATTGTAATCGGCTTGATTGTATGGCTGACCCTCAGAATGGCTGTGCCTATTGGTACAAGGCTTGGTGCAACAGGCATTAACATTGCTGTCAGGATACTCGGGCTCATACTTGCTGCCATCTCGGTAGAATTCATGGCTGCTGGCCTTAAAGGATTGTTTCCAGGGCTGGGATAGAGGGTAGGAGATGAGATCGGGGCCTGATAGAAGACCTTTCTATATCCTTTTTGAAAACATGCCTGTCGGCTGTTTTGTTGTTGACAAGGTTGGTCCTGTAACTGAAAAATACAGGACAGTACCAGGGATTTGTTTTTTGAAAAGTCAGCATAAGCCTGACCCTTAGATCTGTTTCTTTCGTGTCGATGCACAAAGTAAAGCTGGTCTTTACCGTTTCAGCCAAGGACGAGATACCACTTGAGTTCATTAAATCTTGCGGTTGGCAGGTTGTCACTGCAAAGGCGCTTAGAAGCGGCATTCTGTCCAAGGTTTTAGAGAACAGGAGATCTTCCATTCTTTTCGTTGTTACCGGTGTGGGCAAGGAGAGGACTATTGAGGCTGCAGTTTCTATCTGCCAGTTTCTGTCTCCCCTTGCGGTTGTCAATATTGGAAGCTGCGGTCTTAACACTATTACCAGCCAGGAGGAAGGCACTGTTTTTATTGCATCCAAGACCCTTGCAGACGGCAAATGGAGACAATGTCTGCCCCAGCCTCCCTTTGCCCTGCCCAAGAAGATAAAAATCACAAAGACACCTGTTCAGACCCTTTTGCGTCCTCTTTTTCATAAGACCCCCTGCATCTGTCAGGTGGTGGATATGGAGGCAGGATATCAGCACGATATATTTGAAGCGCATAACATTCCCTTTTGTGCAATAAAGATTCCTACGGACACCTGTTCCAGTTCCAGTAGACTTCAATTTGCAAGAAACGTTTCAAGGGTTCGAAATATTATTAAAGATATCTTGGGCTTTTTAACTCTTTCTGCAAAGGATATGGACATATCCGTTGTCATTCCTGTCCACAACAGGCCTGATTTTATAGAAAGAGCAATAGGGTCTGCGATAAGCCAGAGTCATAGGCCAAAGGAGATAATTGTGGTGGATGATGGCTCGCAGCCACCTGTCAGTACACTGTTGGGAAGCAGTCTGAAAGAAAAGGTGCGGATAATTAGATTACCGGACAACCGAGGAGTTGCAGCCAGTCGGAACGCTGGAATTAGGGAGGCCTCTGGCAAATGGATAGCCCTTCTTGACTCAGACGACCAGTGGACCAGGGACAAACTCAGAAACCAGGCAAATTATATAGAGAACAACCCCTTCTTTGAGATCCTCCAGTGTCAGGAGATCTGGATAAGAAACGGGGTCAGGGTCAACATGTGCAAACATCATGAAAAGAGGGAAGGGTGGATATGGGAAAAGAGCATCAGGCTTTGTGCCATAAGTCCATCTGCGGTTATTGCTACAAAAGAGCTGCTTTTAGACTTTGGGCTTTTTCAGGAAGAATTTCCTGCCTGTGAAGATTACGAACTCTGGCTGAGAATAACAAGAAAAAAACCTGTTGGACTTAATCCTGAGGCCGACCTCATAAAATATGGGGGACATGCGGACCAGCTGTCTGTCAGATTTCCTGCTATGGACAGGTTTAGGGTGGCAGCCTTGTTAAGGGCCCTTGAGGAGGAAGAAAGTCACGTGCACAGGTATAAATTGACAACGAGTCTTAAAGAAAGACTTGAGATACTTTATAATGGGGCCCTAAAAAGGAAAAAGACAGATGCTGCCAACGTGTATCAAAAGATTCTTGGCGCAATAGAGAAAAATGAAGCCGTTTCATGGAACAAGTATCCATTGCTAATTCAAAAATTCACGTGATTAACCCAGGGCATATTGATCTTGGCCTTGATTTTTCATATGTCCTTGATCTTATTGGTCTTTGGAACACGACAAGGCTTTTTGACAGCCTTGAAATGTCAGGCATTGTCTGTCCCTTGGTAGCTGTTGATACCGATCTATCAACAAGAAAGGGGTCTTTAAAATTGATAGATGGCTTTAAAAGGCTTGAGTGGGCAAGGCAGAAAGACCTTGAGAAAATTCCAGTTGCAACAGTCCATATGACCAACATGGACCTCCTTGTCTTTTTTCTTTCAAAATATGCTCCCATGCTCAAAAGTTGTGTTTCAAAGGCATTGTTTTTGAGATTCCTTTTGAAAGTTGGCGCCAACAGGCAAGCAGTAGTTGACAAGGCTATGAAGTCTCTTGGACTTCAGGCCCATAAAGGGCTTTTAGAAAAATATCTTCGCATTGCGCAACTGCCAGAAAGGTTTTTGGCATTTTGCCATAAAAAGGATTTTTCCCTTAAGCGGTGCCTGAATTTCACCTATCAGCCAAGAGCGCTTCTTGAAAGGATAATGGACCTCGAAGGTCAGATATCCCTCTCGGCAAGCCTGTTGCAGGAAGTGTGTGACAGTATCTCCGAGATTATAAGACGTAAAGAAATAGACGTGGAAGAATTTTTCCAACTGGATGAAATAAAAGGGATTATAGATTCAGATCTCGAATGCTCATACAAGACCGGTCTGCTTCGTCAGGCTATAAGGAGGCTTCGATATCCTGCTGTTACCAGGATTCAAAAGGAGCTGTGCGATATTGAAAAACAGTATCTGGCCTCGCTTCCCTTTAAGGTAAAATGGGACGAGACCCTTGAAAACAGAAAACTGATTATTACTGCATCAATTAAGCAGATCGATGAATTTTCCAGACTAAGGGCCTCCTTTTCAAGCCCTGAGGCCAAGGAAGGAATTAAAAGACTTCTTTCTTACTTTTAAACATGAAATTTAAAAGCGTAACCGTTGATCCGCATGTCGCAGAACCATCTGTTTTGAAACATTTTCCATATTATTCCTTGTCTTCACAGAGTCCCAAATTTTCAGATTACAGGCAGGGCAAACGGCATCTTTTTGTTGCGCCAAAAAAGGGCGAGCTTTTTCATATATGTGCCTCCCTGGATACCCGTTACATATGTTGCAGTACCCATGTCATCTCTCACATTAGTAACTGCCCTTTTGAGTGTACCTACTGTTTTTTACAAAATTATCTTACGGACACAACCCTGACAGTTGTTGCGGATACAGAGGCCATAATGAGGGAGATTTGCTATAAAACTGCCCTTCAGCCTTGGAGACTTTTCAGGATTGGCACATGGGAACTTGGAGACAGCCTTGCCGTTGAGCCTCTTAATAAATTCGCTGTCGATCTTGTAAGGCGGTTTAGAGATCTTGATAATTGCCTGCTAAAGTTGAGAACCAAGGGGGATGCTGTTGAGCCGCTGCTTGATGTTGAACATGGTGGCAAAACGGTTGTATCCTGGACGGTTAATCCTCCTGAAATCATAAAACGAGAAGAGATAGGTACCGCAGGCCTTGAAAAACGCATTCAGGCCATGAAAAAGGTGGCAGGGGCTGGGTATCCAGTTGGCCTCCACTTTGATCCCATGATTATGTTCAGCGGTTGGGAGGCAGCATACAAGAGGCTGGTTGAGGCCATCTTTTCTGCCATTGATCCTGAAGATGTTATCTGGATCTCCATAGGAAGTCTCCGTTTTAATCCCGAGATGAAAAAAAAGATAGAGAATAACTACCCTTCTTCTAGGATAACAGCTCAAGAAATGATACTGGGTGATGACAACAAGTTCCGCTATCCAAGGCCGCTGAGGGAGGAGATGTACAGACTGCTTTTGTCTTTTTTAGAGGAGGTAGGAGCTGATCAATGCTTTACCTATCTGTGTATGGAGAGATGGAATGTCTGGGAAAGGGTCTTTGGACGTTGCCCCAGTTCTATAGGCCATCTTGATTATCTAATGGCCCAGACAGTGTACGAAAGGTTTCCGCAGAGTGTTTTCCAAAAACCCCAGAAGGCGTTTTATATGGCTCTGACCTATTGAGATCTTAAAAAAGCGGGCTTTTCCTGGCCTTGTGCCAGTTCAGTATGATATTCCAGGCCTCTTCGGCATTATCTGCAAAGGAAAAGATTTCAAGATCCTTTGCCGCGATGGTACCCTCTTCAACAAGGAATTCAAAGTCTATAAGCCTGTTCCAATACCTCTTGCCCAACATTACAATTGGCATCGGTTCCTGTTTGTGGGTCTGGACCAGGGTAAGGGTCTCAAAAAGTTCGTCCAATGTGCCAAATCCTCCAGGATACACTACAAGGGCCTTGGCCCTGTTAAGGAAGTGAAGCTTTCTCATTGCAAAATAATGAAACTGGAAACAAAGCCCAGGTGTGATGTACGGATTTGGATACTGTTCGTGAGGAAGCTGGATATTTAAACCAATAGATTTTGCCCCAACATCAAAGGCCCCCCTGTTTGCTGCTTCCATGATGCCAGGACCTCCACCAGTCATCAGTATGATTCTGCAATCTTCAGGCCCTCTGCCGCTTTGGCCTATTAGTCTTCCAAGCTGTCTCGCATCGTCATAGTAGATGCTTTTTTCAACCATTTTTTCGGCAACAGCAAGCTTCCTCAAGAGTTTGTCAGATTCGCCAGACTGTTTCAACTTTTTCTGGACGGCCTCCAACCTCTTTAGTGCGGTCTTTTTTTCCACTATCCTGGCACTACCAAAGACTACAATGGTGTGTTCCACACCAAGCTCTTGGAGTTTCAACTCCACTTTCAGGTAGTCCAGCTGAAGCCTGATGCCCCGGGCCCTTGGAGATTTGATAAAATCAATATCCTCCTCAGCCAGCCTGTAACTAGGGTCTTCCATAATACGTTTTACAAGCTCCTGGGCCTTGGGGTCCTCATCTTTACGCTTTGGTCTCTGCCAGGGAAGAATCTTTTCGTTTTCGTCGTTGTTTATCTTGTTATTTTTTGTCATAAAGTTAGTTATCTGTTGAGGCATAAAACTTCACAAGTTCTATGCCAGCCTCGTTTAACATCTCTCTTGCCAGATCGTCTGGATAGCCTTCTTCGTAATAGATGCGTTTGATACCGGCATTTATCAGCATTTTTGTACATATGGCGCAAGGAAGATTTGTACAGTAAAGCACAGAGCCGGCCACTGGTATACCATGAAAGGCTGCCTGAATAAGCACATTTTGTTCAGCATGGAGAGCCCGGCACAACTCATGCCTTTGACCAGATTTGATGCCGAGTTTCTGCCTCAGACAGCCAATCTCAAGACAGTGTTTCAGCCCGGCAGGTGCTCCGTTATACCCTGTGCAAAGCACCCTTTTATCCTTTACCAGTATAGCTCCCACCTTTCTTCTAAGACATGTGGAGCGGCCAGCCACCAGTCTGGCAATGGACATAAAATATTCATTCCAGCTGGGTCTTTTGTCTTTGCCACCTTCAGTCTCACTCACCTTTTCACTCGTTTTGATTACATTCTTTCAAGGTTTCCTGATATCTCTGAAGCCTTGACTCGTATAGGGGAAATCTCTTGCATATCTCTAGCACCTTGCCCCTTACATCCTTTACCAGTGCTTCATTGCCAGGGTCAAGGAGTAGATCGGCTATAAAACCGCCTACAAGTCTGATTTCATCCTCTTTTAACCCTCTGGTAGTAACTGCCGGAGTGCCTATTCTGATGCCACTGGTAACAGTTGGCGGCTGAGAGTCAAAGGGGATGGCATTTTTATTGACTGTTATGCCGGCCGACTCTAGGATTTTCTCAGCTTCTGCTCCGGTAATGGACTTGTCAGACAGATCCACAAGTATAAGGTGATTGTCCGTGCCCCCTGAAATCAGCCTGAATCCTCTTTCAATTAGTACATCTGCCAGGGTCTTGGCGTTTGATACGATACGCTGGCAGTAAAATTTGAATTCGTCTCCAAGGGCCTCTTTGAAGGCTACGGCTTTTGCAGCAATTACATGCATAAGCGGGCCACCTTGGATCCCAGGGAAGATCTGGCTGTTGAGCAGTCTTGAATACTTTTCCGTTGAGAGAATGAAACCGCCCCTTGGTCCACGCAGGGTCTTGTGGGTGGTGGAGGTGACAAACTCAGAAAAAGGGACCGGAGAAGGATGTATGCCCGCGGCCACAAGACCTGCAATATGTGCCATGTCCACCATGAGATAAGCGCCTACTTCGTCGGCGATCATGCGGAAAGTGGCAAAATCAATGGTTCGTGGATAGGCGCTTGCACCTGCTACTATGAGTTTGGGCCGGTGTTCTCTTGCCAGCCGTGCCACTTGGTCAAAGTCTATGGTTTCGCTTTCTTTGTCTACCCCATAGTGTACTACATTAAAGAGCCTGCCTGAAAAGCTTACCGATGCCCCATGGGATAGATGCCCACCATGGGCAAGATTCATGGAAAGAATCGTGTCCCCCGGGTTAAGGACTGCAAAATAGACTGCCATGTTGGCCTGGCTTCCAGAATGTGGTTGCACATTGGCATATTCTGAGCCAAAAAGCATGTTAAGACGGTCTATGGCCAAACGTTCAACTACATCAACATTTTCGCAACCGCCATAGTAACGCCTGCCTGGATACCCCTCTGCGTATTTGTTCATGAATACGCTTCCTTCAGCCTGCATCACCGCTTCACTGGCGAAATTTTCAGAGGCTATCATCTCAAGTTGACTCGTTTGCCTGCCTATTTCTGCCTTAAGTGCCTTGAAAACCTCGTAATCAGTCTCACACAGCTCTTTCATTTACACACCTGCCTAAGTCCAACTCAAGAACGATTATTGTTCCTGGCTGTCAATTTGAGACAGACGTCTCGAATGTCTGCCGCCTTCAAAGGGGGTTGAAAGCCAGACCCTAACCATCTCAAGGGCGAGTCCAGGGCCTATAACCCGTCCACCCATGCAAAGAATATTGGAATCGTTGTGTCGTCTGCTCATCTCAGCTGTAAAAAGCTCATGGCACAGCGTAGCCCTGATCCCGGGAGTTCTGTTGGCGGCAATGGACATTCCAATGCCTGTTCCACAAATGAGGATCCCGCGTTCCGCCTTTCCACCTTTTATTAGAGAAACGACCTTTTTGGCCTGAACCGGGTAGTCAACAGAATCAGTGGAGAAACATCCAACATCTTCTACCTGGTGACCAAGTTCGGTCAGAAGGGGTTTCACCGCTTCTTTTAGTTCAAAGCCTCCGTGATCAGAACCGATTGCAATTTTCATCTTGTTAGACCTTTTTGAATATTAGTACCCCGTTTGTTCCGCCAAAACCAAAAGAATTGCTCATGGCGGTCTGAATCTCCATTTTTCTTGCCTTGTTGGGTACATAATCTAGATCACACTCCGGATCAGGATTTTCATAATTTATAGTAGGTGGTATTATCCCGTTTTCCAGAGCCTTTACAGTAAATATTGCCTCTACTCCTCCTGCACCACCAAGCAGGTGTCCAGTCATGGATTTGGTTGAGCTCACGGGAATCTTGTAGGCATGCTGGCCGAATACACTTTTGATGGCCTTTGTCTCACAACTGTCATTAAGGGGCGTGCTTGTGCCATGGGCATTTATATAGTCTATGTCTTCCGGCACCATATCAGCGTCCTTAAGGGCCTCTTTCATGGCCCTTGCCCCTCCTTCGCCATCGTCTGGAGGCGCAGTCATGTGGTATGCATCTCCTGAGAGGCCAAATCCAACAAGCTCTGCCCTTATTCGCGCATTACGTCTTTGGGCATGTTCAAGGCTTTCTATTATAAGTATTCCAGCACCTTCACCAATTACAAAGCCGTCTCTATTTCTTTCAAACGGCCGAGATGCCTTTTCTGGCTCGTCGTTTCGGGTGGAAAGGGCCTTGAGGGAACCAAAACCGGCCAAGGCGAGTTCGGTTATAACCGCCTCGGTGCCTCCGCAGAACATGACATCAGCTGCTCCTCTTTGTATCTCCTTAAAGGCCTGGCCAATGGCATGGGTTCCTGCTGCACAGGCTGTGCACACAACAGTATTTGGCCCTTTGGCATTAAAGAGTATGGATATTTGCCCAGAGGCCATATTGGGTATGGCCATTGGGATGAAAAAAGGACTAACCCTCCGTGGCCCCCTCTTTACCAGGACGTCTCTGAAATATTCGATGGAGCTAAGGCCACCAAGACCGCAGCCAGTGATTACTCCAACCCTTTCGGGATCAGTTTTTTCAACGTCTAGGCCAGAATCTTCCAAAGCCTCTTTTGAGGCAGCAATGGCATATTGAACAAAGGGATCGAGCCTTTTTGCCAACTTGGCCGGCATAAACCTTTCTGGTTCAAACCCCTTTACCTCACCTGCAATGCGGCACGCATAACCTTCCGTATCAAACTTGGTTACAGGACCGATTCCAGATTTGCCAGCTACTATGTTGCCCCAACCTTCCTGAACTCCAATTCCAACTGGACAGACCAGCCCCAGGCCAGTAACCACCACCCTGCGGCTGCAATCTTTTGTAGCCATGAAAGCCCCTTTGAGAAATTATTTTTCCAGATGCTGCTTTACGTAATCAATGGTGTCCTGTACAGTCTGCAGCTTTTCGGCGTCTTCGTCGGCAATTTCCATACCAAACTCTTCTTCCATTGCCATGACAAGTTCCACAAGATCCAGGCTGTCTGCACCAAGGTCATCTGTAAAAGATGCCTGTGGCACCACCTTTTCCTTTGGTACGCTTAGCTGGCTTGAGATTATTTCAATAATTTTTTCCTGAACATCCATTTTATTTCCTCCTGAAACATTTCTTATTGGCAGACCAAGCCGCCATTAACGTGCATTGTATGTCCTGTTATGTATGATGCCTCTTCCGAGGCCAAAAAGGCTACTGCAGCAGCAACCTCGCTTGTGTTTCCCATTCTTCCCATGGGAATCTCACCAAGAAGCCGGTCTTTGACTTTTTCTGGCAGTGCTGCCGTCATGTCTGTCTCGATAAAGCCAGGGGCCACCAGGTTGGAAGTTATGCCTCGGGTGGCCATCTCCTTTGCCACGGTTTTGGTAAAGCCTTCAAGTCCTGCCTTGGCGGCTGCGTAGTTGGCCTGGCCAGGATTGCCCGAGGTACCAACTACAGAGCCGATGTTTATTATGCGTCCCCATCTGGCCTTCATCATAGCCCTGGAACAGGCTTGAACACAGTTAAAGGCCCCTTTTAGGTTGACTGAGATCACCTTGTCCCAGTCATCTTCCTTCATCCTTGCAAGAAGAGCATCACGGGTAATGCCTGCATTGTTGATCAAAATCTGAATGGGGCCATGCTCTTTTATAAAACTAGATATTTTTTCTTTGACCTGGGATGTGTCAGAAACGTCAAATGGCAAAAGTGTGGCAGTTCCTCCCATATTTTCTATGGTATTAAGGACCTGTCTAGCTGCTTCTTCGTTTGAGGCGTAGTTAATGGCAACGTGCGCACCGTCTTCAGCAAGCCTCAGGCATATTGCCCTCCCTATACCCCTTGAGCCACCGGTGACAAGGGCATTTTTACCCTTTAGTCTTTTCTCACACATCTTTTACTCCACGCTCCTTGCAAATCTTTTTTATTAGTACAGGAAGTATCTCTTTGACATCTCCCACTATGGCATATGTGGCAACATCAAAGATAGGGGCGTCTTTGTCCTTGTTTATTGCAACGATGATGTCAGAGCCCTGCATTCCTACAAGGTGCTGTATGGCCCCGCTTACGCCACATGCTATGTACAGTTTTGGTGACACGGTTACTCCAGTCTGGCCAATCTGGTGGTTGGTTGAAATCCACCCTGCATCGGTGATAGCCCTTGTTGCACCTACTGCTGCATCAAGACATTTGGCTAGCTTTTCCACAAGAGACAGATTCTCCTTTTTCTCAAGCCCTCTTCCTGCAGTAACAACTATTTCAGAATCGGTAAGACTTGGACCATCCGATTCCTCTACTACAGAGTCCAAGACATTTATTTTGTGTTCAAGTAGTTCCTTTGTAGGCTCAAATTCTACAATCTCTCCCTTTCGATTCGTGTCTGGCGCCAGTGCCTTTAATACGTGAGGCCTTACAGTGGCCATCTGGGGCCTGTGCTCGTCACAAACTATGGTGGCCATAAGATTTCCACCAAAGGCAGGGCGTGTCTGCAAGAGGTTCCGTCCTTCTTCTTCGATCTCAAGGGCAGTGCAATCAGCAGTAAGGCCCGTCTCTAGCATTGTGGCGACTTGAGGAATGAAGGCCCTGCCCATGGCAGTTGCTCCTGCCAGTATAATCTCCGGTTTCTCTTTTGCAGCAATGTGGGCAACTATTTTTGAATAGACCTCGTCCATAAATTTGGAAAGATCTGGATGATCAACAACGATTACCCTGTCTGCTCCCCTGTAGACAAGCTCCTGAACTTTTTCCCTGATATTGCTTCCAATGGCAATGGCCGTCACCGATACAGAAAGGGCATCTGCAAGCTGCCTTGCCTTTCCAAGAAGTTCAAAGGTTACAGGGGCAAAGGAGCTTCCCCGCAACTCGGTTACCACCCATACACCCTGCCAGGCCGAAAGATCCTTTTTGTCACCTGGTGCCTTGTCATCAGACTCTATTTCTAAGGCCCCTTCCGGACAGGTATCAACGCAGGTTCCACACAGGGTACACAGATCCTGGTCCACCTTTGCCTTTTCATCCGAGACGGTAATGGCACCAAAACTACATACCTCCTCACATTCTCCGCAACCGTTGCACCTTTTTAGATCTATTTTGAGCATCAGATGATCCCTGCCTCTTTAAGTCTGTCTATCAAGGCCTGCGCCTGCTCTTCTGGTGTGCCATGCAGGAACTCCCTTTTTGCCTCAAACTTTGGGATATATGTGGAATGGACTTTGGTTGGCGAGCCGGCAAGGCCAATCTTTTCAGGTTCAGCACCTATGTCAGATGCACTCCACATGGGAATTTGGGCCTTTTTTGCCCTCATCTTACCTTTTAACGAAGGCACCCTTGGTACGTTTAGGGATGACAAAACGGTCAACAGCACCGGAAAGGCAACTTCTATAATATCATAGCCATTTTCACACATGCGTTTAAGCCTCAACCTCTTGCCATCTTCAACCACTTCCATTTCAGATACATAGGTGACACACGGGATACCAAGACGAACGGCAAGCCCTGGGCCTACCTGTGCCGTATCTCCATCTATTGCCTGCTTACCGCAAAATACTGCATCCACATCACCCATCTTTTTTATTGCCTGGGCAAGGGTATAGGTGGTGGCCAGGGTATCTGCACCAGCAAATGCCCTGTCCGAGACCACGACACCTTCATCAACCCCCATTGACATAGCCTCTCTGATGGCGTCTTGGGCCTGTGGTGGCCCCATGGTAACTGCCGTTACCTTGCCGCCAAGGGTATCTTTGAGGCTGAGGGCCGCCTCTATGGCATGGTAGTCAAAGGGATTTATGACACTTTTTACCCCATCTCTGATCAGTGTTCCTGTTTTGTGATCCCACTTGACACTTTCTGCATCGGGGACCTGTTTGATGCATACTACAATATTCATGGCTATTTTCTTGCGTATTCTTTATTAAGGGCTTGGCCTATTACGTTTCTTTGTATCTGGTTTGTTCCTTCGTAAATTTGCAATATCTTGGCATCCCTCATCATCTTTTCTACTGGATATTCCTTCATGTATCCATAACCGCCAAGTATTTGAACAGCATCTGTCGTGACTTTCATGGCCACGTCTGTAGGAAAGAGTTTGGCCATGGCCGAGATCTTTGAGATGTCTTTTTCACCAGAATCAATCGTACGGGCCACTGCATAAACCAGCGCCCTAGCTGCCTCTATCTGGGTTGCCATATCTGCAAGCATGTGCTGTATGGCCTGAAAGGAGATTATTGGTTGACCAAACTGGACTCTCTGACGTGCATAGGTGACAGACTCGTCAAGGGCAGCTTGAGATAGTCCAACTCCTATGGCACCTATTCCAGGCCGGGCAAGGTCCAGGGTTCTCATTGCCAGTATAAACCCCAGGCCTCTGCGTCCAAGAAGCCTGTCTTTGGGAATGCGGCAGTCGTTAAAGATAAGTTCCCTTGTGGCAGAGGCACGAAGCCCCATCTTTTTTTCCTTTTTTCCAAAGCTGAAACCAGGGTCTCCCTTTTCAACAATAAAGGCTGATGCCCCCCGTGGCCCTTTGTTTTTGTCAGTCAGGGCAATTATTGTGTAGATTTCCGCCTCTCCTCCACTTGTTATCCACTGTTTGGTTCCATTCAGTACCCAGTAGTCACCATCCTCAACAGCCGTGGTTTTTATGGCAGCTGCATCACTTCCTGCTCCAGCCTCGGTCAGACCAAAGGCAGCAAGTCTTGCTCCTGATGCAATGTCTGGCAGATATTTCTTTTTCTGTTCATCGGTTCCAAACATGACTATCGGATAGCCACCAAGTGCACTGGCTGCAAAGGTGGTGGTTACGGCAATGCACCCATATGCCAGCTGTTCCACCGCCAGGCAGTTTTCAAGGCATCCTCCACCAAGACCACCGTATTCTTCAGGGATATAGAGACCAAACAGGTCTGCCTGGGCCAGATCCTTCATGATATCCCAAGGAAACTCCTCTGTTTCGTCAAGTCTTGCTCTAACGGGAATAATCTTTTCATGAGCGATCTGGCGGGCCAGATCCACTATCATCTGCTGTTCTTCAGTCAGAAAATAATTAACATTTGCCATTAAAAGCCCTCTCTTTCCCTTCTGCTATCAATGAATCCATGACTCAGAGCTTACCACTTAACTGTAACGCCTGCCCATGTAAAACCTCCTCCAAAAGAGATCATGAGCAACTTGTCTCCCGGCCTGAGTCTGCCTTGACGGTTGGCCTCATCCAAGGCAATGGGTATACTCGCCGCAGAGGTATTACCATACTTGTGAATATTGATAAAGACCTTGTCCTTTGGAAGGGACAACCTTTCTCTAAGATGCTCCAAAATTCTTATGTTGGCCTGATGGGCTATTAAAAGATCCAGTTCTTCCATGGTCCAGCCAGAGGCATCTACTGCCTCAAAGGCCACAGACTCAAGGGCCTTAACAGCATGTTTAAATACGTCTCTGCCTTGCATTTCAATATATTGACACCCTTTTTTGCCATCTAAAGGGTAAGCAGTGCCATGCCCTCTGATGGTCAACAATTCCCAGAGGCTCCCGTCTGCATGAAGATGTGTAGAAACAATTCCCTCGTCTCCCTGGCTTCCAGAGACCACAGCAGCACCTGCACCATCTGCAAAAAGCACGCAGGTGGTTCTGTCTTGCCAGTTCGTTCTTCTGGAAAGGACTTCGCTTCCAATCACCAGGATTTTCATATCAGGTGAGCATCTCACGAACTTGTCTGCTACAGACAGGCTGTAGAGGAATCCGGAACAGGTGGCAGAAACATCCATGGCACCTGCCTTTCTGGCACCAAGGGCGTGCTGCACAAGGCAAGCCACCGAAGGCATAGGCATGTCGGGGGTGAGTGTGCCAACAATTATGAGATCCAGCTCTTCCGGCTCCACTTGAGCCATTTCCAAGGCGGCTCTGGCCGCCTTTACAGCAAGATCAGAATTGTTTTCCCCATCCTGTGCAATGTGTCTTTCTTTTATGCCCGTTCTTGTTGTGATCCATTCATCACTTGTATCAATCATCGTTTCAAGGTCTTTGTTGGTAAGGACCTTTTCTGGTACAAATGACCCAGTTCCTAAGATTTTTGTCCTTGTTGTCATGATGGAAAATCAAATGATCCTGAGGATGTCCTTACGGTTGGACATGGACATTTCAAGCTTGTCTGCAAGATTAAGGGAGGCCAGATTATGGGCAATGCCTATGGCATTTTTCACTGCCTTTGGTTCAGAGCTTCCATGGCATATGATTGCTGTCCCTTTTACTCCCAAAAGGGGTGCACCACCATATTCAGCATAGTCAACCCGTTTCTTGAACCTCTTAAAGGCCTTTTTGGCAAGCCCGTAACCCATGGTTGCAAGGAAGTTGCCCTCGATCTCGTTTTTGAGCATGGCAATAACCGTCTCTGCCAGACCTTCACTAAGTTTCAGGCAGATATTGCCCACAAAGCCGTCACAGACAATCACATCCACATCTCCCTTAAAGACATCCCTGCCTTCCACATTGCCAAAGAAATTCAGTTTGCTGGCAGCAAGCAGATCATAGGCCTTTTTAACCTGCTGATTTCCCTTGCTGCCTTCCTCTCCAATACTCAGAAGCCCTACCTTAGGACTGTCCTTCTTTAAGAACTCCCTTACAAAAAGGGCTCCCATAATGCCAAACTGGAGGAGATGATGGGGTTTGCAGTCCACATTGGCGCCGACATCTATTATAAGCGAAGGATCTTTTAGGGTTGGAACCAGTGTACCAATAGCAGGTCTGATACCCTTGATGCGGCCAAGAATAAACATAGCTGTAGCCAGGGTAGCTCCAGAATTACCTGCGCTTACCACTCCTTGGGCCTTGTCTTCCTTCACGAGATTGAAGGCCACCCTTACAGACGAATCTTTTTTTCTCCTCAGGGCATCAGATGGCGATTCAGCCATTCCTACCACCTGGGAAGCGTTTTTGATGGATATGGGCAGGCCTCTGCCTCCAGCCTCGGAAAGCTCTTTTTCCAAAAGAGTAGCCTTTCCCACCAGGATAATCTCGGTTCCAAGTTCCCTAGCGGCCTCGACTGCTCCTTTGACAAGTATGGAAGGGCCTTTGTCCCCTCCCATGGCATCAAGAGCTATGGCCATAATCCCTTATTCCACATCCTCACCGGTAAACACCTTGCCCTTGTATGTTCCGCAATGAGGGCAAATTCTGTGTGGAGCCTTGGGCTCAGCACATTGTGGACATGTGGATACTGCTGGTTTTTTAAGGGCATCATGAGAACGCCTGTTACCTCTTCTTGCCCTTGATACTTTTCTCTTGGGTACAGCCATCTGTTGTAATACCTCCGTATTTAAAAGTTGTTTTTATCCAGACATCTTGAGTTGTTTAAGAATCGCAAAGGGTCCCTGTTCTTCCTGCTCCGGACATTGACATTGTGTCTTGTTCAAGTCTGCACCACATCCCGGACACAGCCCTTTACATTCTTCGTTGCACAATATCCTCATAGGAAGCTGTAGCAGGATCTGCTCCCTGAAGAGTTCTTCACCCCGAATTTCACCATCTTCATACCAGTAGACTTCTATCTCGTCAGATGAAAGCTGATGATCAGGCGAGAGATCAGAACCAAAATCAGATTTTGGCTGAAGAAAGTAGAAAAAGGAGGTTTCCACTTCTTTTGGGAAGCTGGTTAGGCACCTGTCACAACACAGATAGACAAGACTTTTTACCCATCCATGTATTTCAATGTCGTTTCCCGATTTGTGGATTTCAAGTCGCCCCTGGGTGGTACCTATCTTTACAAACTCGTCCACTTCAGGAATGAGCTTTGACAGTTCTGTAAAATTTAAAAAAAGCCCCTCTTCAGGGACATCTGATACCTGAATACGTGTTTCTATTTGCATGTTTCTTCTTTTTGCCCTTTTGGCAAAAACACTAAGATAAATTTTTATTAGAAAAGACACAATATATGGCCTGGATAGCGCTTGTCAAGTAATGGACAGACCCGAAGGCTATTTTTTACTGCTTAGCCGTGCAATGAGTATGCCGATTTCATAAAGTAGGTAGAGGGGTAGTCCCATTAGGGCCATGTTTATGACGTCTGGAGTAGGTGTAAGGACAGCGGCAAGAATGGCGATTACTAAAACGGCGTAACGGCGTCCCTTGTGAAAGAATTTGTAGGAACAGAGACCGATACGGCAGCTCACAGTCATTATGAGAGGTAGTTCGAAGATCAGACCAAAGGCTAACAGAAACAGGCCAACAAAGTTTACAAATTTTCCTACACTTATAACAGGTCTTATATGTTCTGACTGATAGCCAAGAAGAAAGTTGATTCCAAAAGGTAAAGTAATAAAGAAGCAGAAGGCAGCTCCAGCATAAAAGAGTATCAGACTGGACAGTACCAGTCCTATTCCAAAACCCTTTGTAATGCCAAAGTTTGATACCAGGATCTGGGTTATACGAAACAGTATCCAAGGCATGAGTACCAGAATTGCCATGACAGAGGCAATTTTTATTAGTGAGACAATGGGCTCCATTACGCCAAAAAATGCGAGCTTTTGATCAAGGTGAAGCTGAAGGAGATGGAGAATATCCGGAGCAACCCAATAAAACGCAAAACTAAGTAGTACGAAGGAGATGACTAGTTCGAGAATAAAACGCCTGAATCTGTATAGGAAAAGGGCAATTTTTCTTACTGCAGAATCTTCTTCAGAAGGCGCATTGCCGGCTGTGATAGGGGAAGCTTCCTGTCCACCCATGTTTACAATAGGTTCGAGTGTGTGATCAAATGATATGATCTCTTATGTATCTTACAGCATTTCTGAAAAGGGCAATTCCAGCTCCTTCTTCCGAGTCGAACATTTTTCTGGTCCACTGGGGGTGATTGGTAAAATGATGATAGGCTTCCGGATGCGGCATGAGGCCCATGAGTCTGCCAGTTGGATCACATATTCCTGCAATGGATAGGACCGAGCCGTTGGGATTCATCGGATAGTCCTGCGTTGGTTCTTTACTGACAGGATCTATATATTGGACAGCTATAAGATTTTCCTTGTCAAGGGTATCTATAATCTCGTTATTCAGGCCAACAAATTTTCCCTCCCCGTGGCGGACCGGCATTTCGATGGTATCAATTCCTTTGGTATAGACACAGGGAGATGAAGGATTTGTCCTGCAGATAATCCATCTGTCTTCAAAACGGCCGGAGTCATTATGGGTAAGACTTACCACTCTATTTTCATAGTTTCCCCCAAGTCCAGGCAGGAGGCCGGTTTTCACCATCAGCTGAAAACCATTGCATACACCGAGAATAAGCCCGCCATTTTGCACGAAATCTAGAATCTGATCCATAAGCCTTTCCTTAGTCCCGGCAATCAGCGCATGACGTAACCGGTGTGCCCCAGCCTGGGCGGCCCCAAGGTTGTCGCCATCCAAAAAGCCACCTGGCAGATTAAGGAAATGATAGTCAGTAATCCGGACAGAGCCGTCCAGGATATCACTTAAATGTACAATGTCTACCTGTTCTGCCCCTGCGACTTTGCAGGCATGAGCCATTTCCATTTCGCAGTTGGTACCATATCCTGTTGTTACTATTGCCTTAACATGAGATGCCATTTCATGCTCCAGATCCATTTATTAAACTTTTAAAAATCTACTTCATTGACTGGACAGGGGCAACTCTTTCATTGGTAAAGAAGTCTGTTAGACTGTAACTCGTCTTTAGCTAGTTTTAAAATCCTGCATGTAGCATCCTGACAAGGAGGGAGAGTGATATGAGCATACAAGATGGCGACTTAATAATTGTAATAACCACCTGTTCAAGTGAAGGCGAGGCAGAAAAGATTGCTCGTCTTCTTGTGGAGCACAGGCTTGCAGCATGCGCGCAGGTTTCTGGCCCAATAAAAAGTTATTACTGGTGGCAAGGCAACTTTGAACAGGACAAGGAGTGGCAGGTCAAATTCAAGATGCCCTCAGCAAACTTCGAGCAGGCCTGCGAGATGATCAAAAAAAACCATTCATACGAAGTGCCCCAAATCATATCTGTAAAAATAGATCAGGTTTTGTCTGAGTATGCTGCTTGGATTGTCAGTGAAACCCGCTCAAAAAATCCTTAAACCTTGCCAAGAGCATCGGGGAGGATTAATTTTGCCTAAATTTTGCGCTCGGAGCATTTAAAGTGATTAGAAAAGCAACGGATCTGGCGTTTGAAAAGTGCGGTGGGCTTTTGCCAGCGATCGTTCAAGATGCAGATTCTGGTGAAGTCCTGATGCTTGCCTATATGAACCTAGAGTCATGGAAGAAGACCGTTGAGACAGGCAAGGCGCACTACTGGTCACGTTCCAGGAATAAACTCTGGCTTAAGGGAGAGACCTCCGGTCATGTCCAGGTGGTGAAGGAGGCCTATGTTGACTGCGATTTTGACACCATACTGTTAAAGGTGGAGCAGGTTGGCGGTGCAGCATGTCATACCGGCCATAGGAGCTGTTTCCACAACAAGGTTGAAGGTGAAGATATCAAGACAGTAGGACAGCTAGTATTTGATCCCAAGGAGATCTACAAAAAGTGAACAAACTCAAATTTGGCATACCAAAGGGAAGCCTGGAAAGGGCGACGATTGAACTCCTGGCCAAATCAGGCTGGAGGATCAATGTTCATCACAGAAGTTACTTTCCCGAGATAGATGACCCAGAGATTTCCTGCAGTATTTGCAGGGCACAGGAGATGTCAAGGTATGTAGAAAATGGCACGTTGGATGTTGGAATCACTGGTTACGACTGGATCTTGGAAAACGAATCAAGGGTTCACATTGTTACAGACCTTATCTATTCCAAGGTAAGCAGAAAACCTGCCAAATGGGTCTTGGCAGTACCGGCAGACTCACCTTACAAAAGGCCAGAAGATCTGCATGGCAGAAAGATCGCTACGGAACTGGTCAACTTCACAAAACGCTATTTTGCCCAAAGGGGAATAGACGTTGAGGTAGAGTTTTCCTGGGGGGCTACAGAGGCAAAGGTGGTTTCCGGTCTGGCTGATGCCATTGTAGAGGTAACAGAGACCGGTACCACCATCCGTGCACACGGCCTTCAGATAATAGAGGAGCTAATGCAGTCCAACCCCAAGCTTATCGCTAACGAGGAGGCATGGAGGGACGAGTGGAAAAGAAAGAAAATAGAGCAGATAGCCATGCTTATGAAGGGCGCCCTCAGGGCAGACCGGTTGGTTGGTCTCAAGATGAACTGTCCCAAAGACAGGGTGCAGCGGGTGGTTTCCATACTTCCAAGTCTCAACGCTCCGACAGTTTCTCCACTTTATGACCAGGATTGGTGTTCTATAGAGACAGTTATAGACGAAGGCAGCGTAAGGGAACTGGTTCCAAAACTCCAGGAGGCAGGGGCGCAAGGCATAATAGAGTATTCTCTAAACAAGGTGCTTTAATAACAGTGTCCGGTGCTGGTGCAAACTGCATAAAAAGTGTGGAATTTGTCAAAAGTGTCTATTCCTTGAAGGAGCTTCCAGGGGAGTTACCCGTTGAGATTGCCTTTGCGGGCAGGTCAAATGTTGGTAAATCCTCACTGCTCAATGCCCTATTTGGCCGACGCAAATATGTAAAGGTAAGCAGCCGGCCAGGTTTTACCCAGTCTCTGAATTTTTTTCTCGTAAACAAGCGTTCATACTTTGTGGATCTTCCAGGTTATGGTTATGCCAAGGCCCCTAAAAAGGTGATTCAACAGTGGCAAAGACTTATAGAAGGTTATCTCACCAATCGTGATTCTTTGCGAGGAGTGGTCTGTATTTTTGATATAAGGAGAGGACTTGGGGATTTGGATATAGGCCTGATAAATTATCTCAAATCCATAAAAGTGGAGCCTTGGGTTGTTTTCAACAAGGCTGACAAGCTTTCTTCAAACAAGCTCAATGCCAACATCAAGCAGGCAAAAATCCTGCTTCCATCACTTTCTATGGAACCCTTTGTGGTCTCAGCCAAGACCAAAACAGGCATAACCGATCTCTTGGATTCCCTTGTCTGCCCGCTCTTGGCAGAGGCTGACGATCTTTGATGTCTTCTATCTATGCCAGTAGAACGGCGATAATTCCTGCCAGGAATATACCGTCAAAGGTACCGGCTCCTCCAATAGAGACAAGGGGAGCCTGGATCTTCCTGATATCTTTCAGATGGTAGATGTCTGCACCAAGGAGTGTTCCCATTGTTGCGGCAATATATGCAATAGCAGGGGCATGGTGGATAGGTCCCAAAATTAGTGCAACCAGGACGGCTATAAAAGGTGGTATTATCATAGGAATGGCTATTCCTACGCCTGGGACGGGCTTTGCAAAAAAGTAGGTAATGGCAGATACCAAAAGGGCTGCAAGGATCGGTTCAAAAAAAATCCCGTTTTTCACCATAAGATAACAGGACAGTAAAAAGGGGACCACAGCACCGCCAAGATTAATGGCTATAATCATTTGACCATTTTGGTCCTGGGGAACGTTGTATACCATGCCAAAAAACTGGACCCTTTTCCCCAAGGGTTCATCAAAGGATGGCACCTCGATCTTTTTTATGGGAATGTTTATGTTGCTTCCAAGAAGAGACAGCAAAAGAATGCCTAATGTCTGGCCTTCGGTGAGTCCGAGCCGTTCAAAGGCAATGGTAATAAGCCCAATATGTATGAATGTGAAGACGATAAAAAAGAAGATTAAAAAGATGAAGAAAAACAGGATACTAAATGGGCTAAAAAACATAGGCTCTCCATAAATTTGTTAAAGGTATTTTCGAACCTAAAATGAGAAAAGGCAAGTCTAGAATTACGCCTTTTTAAGATCCTAACTTCAAAATATTACTTCTAATTTATCTTTTTTCTTGCATTTTGGTAGATTTTTTTTTGTTTTACATTTTATATTTCAAAAGTTTCAACTGGTACGACTGATTATCCGATATCAAAAACTATACAAGTTAGGGAATTGTTATGGAATTTAAAAACATTCTTATAGTGGATGACGAGCCTGTTAACTTAAAGATCCTAAAGGCTATGCTTGTTCCCGAAGGCTACAATGTCATCGAGACGGAAAGTGCTATCCAGGCACTAGAGATCTTGAATAGCATTTTGCCGGATATCATCTTGCTAGATGTGATGATGCCTGAAATGGATGGTTTCGAGCTTTGCCGAAAGATAAAGGCCCAGAAAGACAAGCGCATGATTCCCATCCTTATGGTTACCGCCCTTCAGGATAAAGTTCATAGACAGGAGGCAATGGAGGCTGGAGCTGATGATTTCTTGAGCAAGCCTATTGACCGGGTTGAACTTTTGATCAGAGTCAAGTCCCTCCTGCGCATAAAGATGTATTCTGATGAGCTGATCAGAAGTTACAAGGTGCTAGAAAAAAAGAATCGTCAGCTAGAAGAACTTGAAAGGGCAAAGGAAGGGCTGACACACATGATTATACACGATCTTAGAGGGCCGTTAACCAACATCAGCATGAATATAGAGATGTGTCTTATGAAGCTTGATCCTGGTTCGGAGATCAGAAGATATCTAGATAATGCCGGACGCCAGTGTCTTTACATGAATGACATGATCCAGGGGCTGCTGGATATTCATAAAATGGAAGAAGGAAAGCTCGAAATAGTTAGAGAATTGGTTATTCCACGGGAGTTGATAGAGGAGATTGTAGAGAGCTACAAACCACAGATACATGCCAACAAGGTAAGGCTTGAAGTAGAGCAGCTGTCCAGTACCAATCAAATTCTTGTTGATTCCAGGCTTGTAAAGAGAATCATCGCCAATTTGTTGGATAATGCCATACGACATACGCCCCAAAACGGTCAAATTGTTCTTAGCATAAAAGATAGTCCAGATGGCAGATATGTGATCTTCACCATTACAGACAGTGGCGAAGGGCTTCATGAAAAATATCATAAACGCATATTTGATAAGTTTGAACAGGTGAAACTCAAAAAGGACGGTGTGATCACCGGCAGTATAGGGCTGGGATTGGCCTTTTGTAAGATGGCTGCGGAACTTCATGGTGGAAAGATTTGGGTGACACATGGGCCTGAAGGAAGAGGTTGCTCCTTTTCATTTTCACTGCCAGTTGAGTCTGGGCATGTTTGCCAGGAGTTCGATGGATGAAAAAGAAGGTTTTGGTCATAGAAGACAACAAGATAAACATGAAGCTTGTCAGGACTCTTCTTCAGATAGGAAAGTACGAAATAATGGAGGCGGAAGACGCAGAAACCGGAATAGAAATGGCACGGACCGATAGCCCGGACATGATACTTATGGATATTCAGCTTCCTGGTATAGACGGTTTCGAGGCCACGGCAATATTGAAATCTGATCCTGTTACAAAGCGCATTCCAATAGTTGCACTTACTTCCTACGCCATGGATGGAGACAAAAAAAGGGCCAAAGAAGTAGGATGCGACGGTTATATTTGCAAACCTATAGATACCAGGACCTTTCTGAAAGATATTGAAAGATTTTTTGTGTCTTAGATAAGGGCAAAAAATAAAAATGAAAAAAAGCTTCCTTTTCATATTAGTAACGCTCGCCTGTTGGATGATCCTGGCCATTTTTAGGGTGCCATTTGTGGAGAGTGAAACCATCCAAGACAAAGGTCTTTTGTATCTCAAGAACCTTTCCATCTCTGAACTGGCTTCCCTAGAGGTAACATCTGTATCCAAGACCCAAGAAAGGATGGCGGATGCAGATGCAGCCATATACGTCATCACCTCTGAAGACATCAGGCGGAGCGGACTGACCTCTATTCCAGAGCTACTCAGAATGGTGCCCGGACTGCAGGTGGCTCATATTGACAGCAACAAGTGGGCCATTAGTTCCCGCGGTTTTAATGGATGGTATGCAGATAAGCTATTGGTCCTGATAGATGGCAGGAGCGTGTATACTCCCCTCTTTTCAGGTGTGAACTGGGATATACAGGATACATTGCTCGATGACATTGAACGCATAGAGGTAATCCGCGGTCCAGGAGCCACTCTCTGGGGGGCAAATGCTGTAAATGGTGTTATTAATATTATTACCAAAAGGGCCCAAGAGACACAGGGGGGATTGTTAAAGGCCGGAGGCGGAAATCTGGAACAGGGATTTGGTGGCCTGAGATATGGAGGGAAAATAGGAACAGTTGGCTGGTACAGGGTCTATGCCAAATACTTTAACAGGGACGCATTCAAAACCAAAGATGGACACGATGCCAAGGGCGAGTGGGATATGGGAAGGGCCGGCTTCCGTGCAGATCTTGAGCCTTCTGTTCATGATTCCTTTACTCTTCAAGGAGATATATACAGTGGCAATACGCATGATTATTTTAAAGATCTGCCTTCCCAGAAGTCGCCCTTCAACGATGATGTAAAAACAGATCTGGATGGAGGAAACATACTTGGCAGATGGCATCGCCACCTATCTGATACCTCAGCCCTTACCTTTCAGGTTTACTATGACCGAACTGAAAGACGTTCTATTTACATAAAGGAGACAAGGGACAATTTTGATTTAGACTTTCAGCATTCCTTCCATGTTTTCAAAAGACACAACATTATTTGGGGACTAGAATATCGCTTGACACACGATAACATACCTACAAGTAGTGTTTTTATCTTTGATCCCAAAAGCAGAACGGACCATCTCTACTCGGGCTTTGTTCAAGATCAGATATCAATCATTAAAGGCAGGCTTGATCTTACCCTTGGAACCAAGCTTGAGCACAATGACTACAGTGGTTTTGAGATTCAGCCAAGCGTAAGGTTGCGCTTTAAGCCTGATAAATATCAGACCTTCTGGGCGGCTGTGTCAAGGGCTGTCAGAACTCCCTCCAGGGCAGAGCATGACATGAATTTTGTACTTCGGAGATTCGAGATAGGCCCGTCAAAAAATATCCTACTGTTAAGAGGAAATAGAGATTTTGACTCTGAAAAACTGATTGCCTATGAGCTGGGCTACAGGATAGTTCCACAGAAGCGTTTTTCGTTTGATATTGCCACTTTCTACAATGTCTATCATGATCTTAGAACTACAGCTCCCGGCCCTCCGGAAAGCGGTGACGAACTCTTTCATGAACAAAATGTCAAGGTCATACCAGTCAATATAATAAACCGGTATCATGAAGACGTTTATGGAATAGAGGTAACCGGAACTGTTCAAGTTACCCCTTGGTGGAAGGCCTCGGCATCATATTCTTGGCTAAAGCTTAATCTTCATACCAAGAGGACGGTGATGAATCTTGAAGTGAGTGAAGGCAGCGTTCCAAGAAATCAGTTTTCACTTAAGAGCTACATGGATCTTCCCCATAACCTGCAGCTTGATACCCTGCTTTTTTATGTTGATGGCATGCCAGACATGCATATCCCTGGCTATACAAGGTTGGATCTGCGTCTTGGCTGGAACCCGATGAAAAACCTGTCTATAAGCCTGAAGCTGGAAAACCTGCTTGACAACCAGCACCAGGAATATAGGAGTATTGGCAATCTGGCGGCATCAGAAGTACCTCGCAGTTTTTACGGAAAGATAACGTGGCATTTTTAATCAAAGGGCTATCCAAGATTAAAGGCTGTTTGATGAAACCCGTATTTCTATGTGGATGGGTAGTTCTAATTGTGTTTTTATTCGCAAATTCTTATCCATCTGTACAGGCTGGTTTCAAGCCAGACCAGGTTAAGGCCGCCTATATTTACAATCTACCCAACTTTGTATCCTGGCCAGATTTTCAAGAAACCGCAGGTGAAGACATCTTTATCATAAAGGTGCTGGGAAATAGATCAATTGCCCGATACCTTGAGGTTCTAACCCAAGGAGAAAAGATAAAAGGTCTTCCAATAAGCATCGTTTATATTGATTCAATATACCAGGCCCGGAATTGCAAAATATTATTTGTTGATAACTCGTATGAGGATGCAGTGACTGATGGGCAGCTTGCAGATCTTGCAAACAACGGTATTCTCACCGTGGGAGAGAGCCTTGATTTTTTGAAAAAAGGCGGAATTGTAGGCTTGGTGCCTGTGGACAAAAGGATAGTGGTAGTTGTTAATCTCTCCATGGCTCAAAGGGCACGAATATCTTTCAGCTCCAAGCTTATGAAAGTCGCAAAGGTTTTTCAGCATGAGCAGGGGGAGGAATGAGAATGGTGGATTTTCGAGATCTCTCCCTGAAAAACAAGCTCACTTTAATAATACTTGCAACCTCCGGCCTGATGATATTCATCATATCAGTCATTTTCTTTATCAATGAGGCCATTTCCATAAAGAGATTCTTGAGGCATAATGTCTCTACCATTGCCAAAATTACTGCCCGCAACAGTACAGCCGCCCTGGTGTTTGATGATTCGGATACAGCCAGGGAACTTCTCCAGGCCCTCGAGGCTGAACCTCATATTGTGGCAGCGGCCATCTATGACAAACACGGGAAGCTTTTTGCCAAATTTTCCCTTTTGAAAAACGAAGATCTTCCTCAAAAAATAGATCTTAAAAGGGCGTTTCAGCAGCCACAGTTGAGTCCGAATATGTATCTGTGTTCTAAGGACTCGGGCGGTTTTATGACAGACTTTCTTGATGTGTTAACTCCTGTAAGGCTGAAAGGTAGGCTGATAGGAGCGGTCTTTATCAGGGTGGATCAGAGGTGGATATTTACTCACATAAAACTTTTTGCAGTCATGATACTTGGAATCATGGTTTTGCTGATAGTCTTTTCCTACTTTATTTCCTCAAGGCTTCAAAAGATTGTATCAGAGCCAATCGAGAGACTGGTCCGTACCATGCAAAAGGTAAAAACAGAGCAGGATTACTCCATAAGAGTGGCGTCACAATGGGGAAGAGACGAGCTCGGAATGCTTATGGAAGGCTTCAACAATATGCTTGAACAGGTGCAGGAACGTGACAGACGTCTTAAAGAAAGTCGGGAACAGCTTCAGAGGCAGGTTGTACTTCGCACAGAGGCGTTAAAGCTCAGCGAGGCACAGAAACAGAAGTTATGGTTCCAGAAAAAGATCCAGCAGGCCTACAGTGAGCTTGTAAGCAGGATGAATTCCATTGATATAGACGAAATGCTCGATACCTGCCTTAACCAGATATCGGATGTGGTTGGAGCTGCATGGGGCAGTGTATTTCTATGGGACCAGCAGGCTGAGGATCTTGTAGAAAAGCAACATTATGTGGCAGAGGTTGTTAACAAATGGAAAGAGCAAAATCCGGCCTGCCTGGATCGATTAAACGATATTGCGTATAAAAAGGCCAAGGAGGCCTTGGAAAAGAATGAACTAATTCGAGATAATATTAAAGAGGAGCCGAAAAATGGTATTTTTTCATCCTTAGTACTTATGGCCTTGCCACTAAGGTTCCAAAACCGTAGTATCGGGGCTCTTGTCTTGGCTGGGCCAAGGGAACCTGATGACTATACCTTAGCCTTTCTAAATAATTCTACAAGGCAACTGGGAGTTGCTATCCACAATGCAATGACCTTTGAGGATCTTGTAGAGAAGTCTGCTGAATTAGAACACAGTAATCTTGAACTACAGAGGGCGTCTAGAATGAAAAGTGATTTCCTTGCCAACATGAGTCATGAATTACGTACACCACTTAATGCAATAATAGGATTTTCAGAACTCTTGCTTGATCAGCATTTTGGCAAGTTAAACGATGTTCAAAAAGACTACTTGTCGGATGTGCTTGATAGCGGAAGACATCTGCTTTCATTGATAAATGACATACTGGACCTTTCAAAGATAGAAGCCGGCAAGGTGGAGGTGTTGGCGGAAAATGTGTCTATAAAAGAAATACTGGAATCGGGTTTTACGATGATTCACTACAAGGCAATGAAACACAATATCGACCTCGCTCTTAATCTGGATGAGTCGGTACCCGAAACCGTATGGGCGGACCAGCAGAAAATGAAGCAAATCGTCTACAACCTGGTCTCAAATGCAGTCAAGTTTACTCCTGATGGTGGCAAGATAGAACTTGCTGCCAAAAAGGTGAACAGATCGTGGCTGAGGCAGCATGTTCCAGATGATTTTGTGGATGATGATCTTTTGTCCCAAGGTAAGGAAGACGATCCCTTTCTTTTGATATCTGTAAAGGATACAGGTATTGGCATTCCAGAAGAACACATAAAAAAGATCTTTGATGCCTTTGAACAGCTGGATTCTTCCCGTTCAAAAAGATATAAAGGCACGGGCCTGGGACTTGCTCTTTGTAAAAACCTGGTGAGGCTTCATGGTGGACTGATATGGGTGAAAAGCAAGCCTGGTGAGGGTAGCACCTTCTATTTTTCCATACCTCTTAATCAACAAAACTAAGATGCTGTTCTCATTTCATGTAAACAATCTCGACAGGTTTATTTGAACGAGGATCAACAGATGAGGCCCTGTTTTTTTGATTTTGGGTTTAGGAACGATAACTTTCATTGACTAAGGTTCTTTATTAACTTTAAAATAGCCAGTTATGGAAAATAACCATCCTGTCAGGTCTAGGAGTAACCTGTCTGTTTTCTTGCCTGCCTTGTCTGTTCTTTTAGGTTTTTTGGCCGTTTTTGCCGGTCTCAATCTTTACAAGTATCTGACAACCAGACAGGATTTTTCTTCAAATGCGCTTCAGTCCATGGCAAAGGGCGATTTCGAGCGCATAGATTCCTTTTTTAAAGGAGTTGCCAACCAGCTTACGATAGTCAGGGATCTTGGCAAAAATGGGGTCTTGGACAAGTCCGATATTATTTCATTAAACAAGAAATTTATCCCGCTTCTGAAAAATCAAAAAGTATTCAGCGGGATCATTCTGTCTGATAGCACTGGATGGGAATATTTTCTTTTTCAAGAAGATGGGGCATGGGTTACCAGGATAACAGGTGCCGCTGGTAATAATATCACTTTATTTATCAAATGGAGTAGGCCGGACAGGCCTCTAAAAAGGTGGGAAAAAAGTAGCGATTATGATCCAAGGACCAGGCCCTGGTTTAAGCAAGAGGAGAACGAGGTCCACTGGTCTGCAGTATATACTTTTTTTCAGACAGGCAGGCCCGGGGTAACAGCATCTATAGCATGGAAGACACAAGAGCAGCAGCCTGTTACCATGGTTTTTGCAGTTGACATCCCCGTATCTCATCTCGAACATATTCTTCAGATGAAAAAGCCTAGGCCGGGAGTTGTGCCCTTTTTGCTGGATTCACGCACAAAAAAGGTGATAGCTGGCAAAATAGAGCCCTCGGAAGGAGACAGGACCAATTACCGGCTTCTTCTGGCGGCAACTGTCAAAAAGTGGCAGACAAAGGGGATGCCAGAGGGGACGCCCTTTGCTTTAAAGTTTGACTCCAAAGACTGGTTCTCCCTTTTGATGCCCATAGCCTCCACGTCCAAAGACTTTTGGTTTGGCATGTTGGTGCCAGAGAAGGTGATTCTGGCTGATTTGAAACATACGTTCTTTAGACTGGACCCTAAGGATATAATAGTGGCCATTTTAGGAGGATTGGCTCTTGTGTTGCTGGTCTGGAAGTTTGGAGGCCTTGGCAGAGCCGTTCAGAAGGAAGTGTCGGATCCACTCATGCGCCTTTATGATTATGTAAAAAGAGGCGAAGGGGACAAGGTAGAGTTTAAGTCTACAGTTAGGACTAACCTCCGTACAGGCAAACAGGGAAAGGAGATAGAGCTTGCATGGCTAAAGGCTGTGGTGGCTTTTTTGAATTCAGAGGGCGGAACGGTTCTTATAGGTGTAGACGACAGTGGCCGGATAGTTGGAATCGAACAGGATGGATTTGACAATCCTGACAGGTGTATGCTGCATGTCAAAAATCTTATAAATCAACATATTGGAGCAGAATTTTCCAATTTTATCAATACAACAATGGTTGAGGCGGATGGCAAAGAGATCGTGCTTATCGAGTGTTTCCCTTCAAACAAACCGGTTTTCCTGAAGATAGGCAAAAACGAGGAGTTTTATGTCAGGACAGGACCTTCCTCTGTAAAGCTCTCTCCAAGCCAGACCATCAACTATCTGTTACATAGCGAGAAGTTAAAGACCTGATCTTCATTCTGTTACTATATGGGCGGTACAATCGCAAAATTCGGCCAGACAAAAATTGATGGTTGTATTGGGCATTGCTTAGGAATAAACTTTTGCACATCAGACTTATTTTATTTACCCAATGAGAAAGGAGGAAACAGCCGTGTCAACCGGGTATGATTCTCAAATTCAGGCCCTAACCAAGATCAGCCAAAAGATAGAGCCTCCCCAGCGTGTTAAGGACGAGGCCTTTATAAAAGATTATGACTCTGTCTACGCCTACTCCATTAGGGACCCTGAAGGTTTCTGGGGACAGATCGCCTCTGAACTCCAGTGGTTTGAACCCTGGACCAAGGTCAGGGAGATAGATATTCCAAATCACAAGTGGTTTGTTGATGGAAAGACAAACATTACCCTCAACGCCCTTGACCGTCATGCTGACTCGTGGAGACGCAACAAAGTAGCCTTCATATGGCTTTCAGAGGAAGGGGAAGAGCTGACTGCCACCTACGGTCAGTTAAGGGACAGGGTGAACCAGTTTGCCAATGCACTCAAATCAAAGGGAGTAAAAAAGGGGGACCGTGTTGTCATATACATGCCTCTCACCATTGAAGGGGCCATTGCCATGCTGGCATGTGCCAGGATTGGTGCCATACACTCGGTTGTCTACGCTGGAATGGGAGCAGGGGCTCTACGTTCACGTATAGAAGATTGCAGGGCAAAGGCAGTTGTATGTGCAGATGTAGGCTACAGAAGAGGCAAGGTGGTTCGCCTTAAGGCAGTGGTTGACGATGCCCTCCAGGGCCTAGAATATGTCGAAAGCGTAATTGTTCTAAGGCGCCAGGAACCCAAGATAGAGCTAAGCGAATGGGAAGACGACTATTGGGAGCTGTTAAACAGCCAAAGCCATCGCTGTGCCCCTGAAGTAATGGATTCCGAAGACCCTCTCTTTATCCTTTACACCTCTGGAACCACTGGCAAGCCCAAAGGGGTGGTGCATGTGCATGGAGGTTTTATGGTTGGTACATACTATCTGACCAGGGCCTTCTTTGACGTAAAGGACAAGGATGTCTATTGGTCTACCTCTGACATTGGCTGGATTGTTGGACATTCCTATATTGTCTATGGTCCCCTTGTTGCCGGGGCAACTGTTCTTATAAGGGAAGGGGCACCAGACTATCCACACCCGGGTGTGATCTGGGAAAAGGTCCAGAAGTATGGGGTCTCTGTAATGTTTACAGCACCAACCGCCCTTAGAATGTTCATGCGTTTTGGCAAGGAGCACATCGAAAAGTATGACCGATCCACCTTGAGGATCATCGCCTGTGCTGGAGAGCCATTGAATCCCGAGGCATGGAGCTTTGCCCAGGAGGTAATACTTGATAACAACGGTCACTGCATAGACAACTTCTGGCAGACAGAGGTGGCCTCACCCATCCTTGGCACCATGCCTTCCATGCCAAACAAGCCGGGTAGGTGCGGAAAGCCCATGCCTGGCGTTGTTGCAGACGTGGTGGATGAAAAGGGGAAGCCAGTGGCTGCAGGCAAGGGTGGCAACCTGATACTTCGTCAGCCCCTACCGTATATGATGAGAACCATATATGGAGATCCAAAACGTTACGAGGAAATATGGAACGTCATACCTGGCACCTATTTCACAGGAGACGTGGCAGTGTGTGACGAAGAGGGATATTTCTCGGTTCTTGGCCGTTCGGACGATGTCTTGAATGTTGCAGGCCATAGGATTGGAACCGCGGATGTAGAAAACGCCCTTGTAAGTCATCCTGCTGTGGCAGAGGCTGCTGCCATTGGACTGCCTGACCCGATAAAGGGTGAAAACATCAAGGTTTTCGTGGTGTTAAGGGCTGGAAAGGAGCCTTCTGATGGTCTTAAAAAGACCATAATCCAACATGTACGCCACGAGCTCGGCCCCATTGCAACCCCCAAAGAGGTAGAGTTTACAGACAAACTGCCCAAAACCCGATCAGGTAAAATAATGAGAAGGCTTCTCAAGGCCAAGGAACTTGGCCTTGAGCTTGGAGACACTTCCACCTTGGAAGACTAAACCCAAAAGGAGGTTACATGCTACCTGCAAAGGCGGTTATACCGGTTGCCGGCCTTGGAACCAGATTTCTTCCGGCAACCAAGGTAATCCCCAAGGAAATGCTTACTGTGGTTGACAGACCAACCATCCAGTACATTGTAGAAGAGGTGGTTGCTTCAGGCATTAAGGAGGTTGTGCTTGTTACGGCCTCCGGTAAGTCTGCCATTGAAGACCACTTTGACTACTCTTTTGAGCTTGAGACATTCCTGGCTCAAAAGGGCAAGCTAGATCTTTTAAACGAGGTCCGTCAGATCTCAAACCTTATTGAGGTTGTGTCTGTGCGGCAGAAAAGGCCACTTGGACTTGGCCATGCAGTGCATGTGACAAAGCAGGTAGTTGGAGAACAGTCCTTTGTTGTCTGTCTAGGGGACGATCTAGTTGAAGCTGAAGAACCGTGCGTCTATCAGATGCTCAGGATATTTGAAAAGTATCAGGAGGCCGTGGTGGCTGTGCAGGAAGTGGAGGAACACGAGGTAGAGCGCTACGGCATTGTGGAAGGTGAAGAG